>Ga0307505_10001195_pt1 | contig 22356 bp, 20 predicted proteins | sample 23_S_MG_FD_202183 | JGI IMG/M metagenome (GOLD analysis project Ga0307505, IMG submission 202183) | Soil microbial communities from Populus trichocarpa stands in riparian zone in the Pacific Northwest, United States - 23_S | ecosystem: Environmental > Terrestrial > Soil > Riparian zone > Trees...
GCGTTCTCTGGTCCGGACCCGCGGAGCAGCTCAGCGCCAAAGTGTTGCCGGATGGCGGGCAGGGTGCAATGCACGTCGAAGGCCCATGGCCTGGCCACTTGGACACGGGAGACCAGCCAGCAGTCTCCTGCGACGATCACCTGTGCGACTTTCTTGTTCGCTTCGAGAGCGGCGACGTAGCGCGGCCGGCGATCGTCTCGGTTGCCGAGAGGACCTCCAGTGGCGGCTGGGTGTTACCGAGTCGAATTCCTTGGCTTTGGTGCCTCGATCGCCATGAGAACTGTGAAGAGGTCCGGGCCACGCTGGTGGGCGCAGGTTTCCGGGTGGTGCATGACTCACCCGGACGCCCGAGCACGCGCGCCCACGAAAGGACCTTTTTGGCGATCGACGAGATCCTAAGGGCGGACAGCAGCTTGGAGAGCGCCCGGCTATCTGATTCGAGGCGGAGTCGGACCTCGGTGCCCTTCGATGTGTTTTGTCAGGCTGTACGTCGCGCCGAGCAGCTCGTGAATGAACGGCATGGCCAGAGTGGTGGCTCCGCTAAAGGGAGATACACGACCGTCGCGGGGAACTCGTGATGACGCCGCGCGGGAAGAAGGGCCAGTCGTCGAGGGCCGCAGCGCATCTGGCCAGGGCGCTGAAGGCGTGCCGCCGTTTCCGATATCTCACCGAGCAACGCGGAATGGCCGTGATGCGCGCCTACGCCAGAGTCGCTCGCGAGTGCAGTTGCTCGGAAGGCTCGGTGATAAGGTGGTACAGGATCGTACGCGATGAGCCCGAGGAGCGGTGGGCAGAGCTGCTCGCGGCGAAGCACAAAGGCCGCACGAAGACCGTGGACCCCGAGATCGATCCGACCGTCTGGCAAACCTTCTTTGAGATGTGGTACTGCGACCCCGACTGTCCTGATGCGGCGCGCATGGACCGGCTGCCGATTACGATGCTGCACCGCGTCCTAAAACTGTGGTGCACCAAGAACGGGTTGTTCTGCCCTAGCCGCGCCACCCTGGAGCGCCGCGTAGCTGCGCAGTTCCGGGAATGGGGAGGCGACGGCAGTGACCCTCGGCCACTGGCGCCGCGGCGGTCGCTGGCCAGCACTGAAGCCCGCTTCTTAAGCCGCTTAGGGCTCAGTTAAAGCGGTGCCAGCGGCGCAAAGTCGCTGGCGCGAGGCCCTGCTTGGGCGCGGCGCGGGAGCGGCTCGTAAGTGCTTGGCGTGTCGAAGCATCCGGCTATATCCGTCATCATCCCGTCAAATCCGGCATGGCGCATAGTCTCTGTCCGTTCACAGTCAGCGCCCCCGGAGCAGGCAGCGCGCAAGGGGTTGAGCGGTCGCTCACATATCGGTTCTGGTTATCTTCGGGTATGCGGGTCCATGTAACCTCCGAAATCGGCCCCCTCAAAGGGGTCCTGGTTCATACCCCCGGGAAGGAGCTGTACGCGGTCACCCCGCGGACCCGGGAAGACTTCCTCTACAACGACATCATCGAGGCGGAGGTCGCCCGGCGCGAGCACCAGCGGTTCATCGCCATTCTGGAGCGGTTCACGAAGGTGTTCCAGGTGCGGGACCTCCTGATCGACGTCCTGGCGCAACCGGCGGTTCGCGAGCTCCTGGTCCACGAGACCATGGACATCGTTCCATCGGAGCCGCTGGCCCGGAAGATCGCGGAGCTCGAGGCCGCCGAAGTCGCGGACATGCTCATCGAGGGGAGGGAGGAGGAGCCCGGGTTGCTCGCCCACGCCCTGAACGAGTCCGGGTACGAGCTTCCGCCGCTGCCGAACCTGTTCTTCACGCGTGACAGCTGCATCCCCGTGGGCCAGCATGTGCTCATCGGGTCCATGCGCTACGGCATCCGCTGGCCCGAGGAGCTGATCATGAAGTCCATCTTCATGCATCATCCCGACTTCGAGTCCAAGGGACTCCTCTACGACGGCTCCGTGGAGCGCCGCCACCATTACACGATCGAGGGCGGGGACATCCATCCGCTGCGCGAGGACCTGGTGGTGATCGGGTTCTCCGAGCGCTCGAGTCCCGGGGCAATCGACGGGCTTGCGTCGCTCCTCTTCGAGAAATCGAAGGTCACCGACGTGATCATCGTGGTGATGCCGGAGCACCGGACCGCCATCCACCTCGACATGATCTTCACGCAGCTCGACCGGGAGCTGTGCATGGTGTACCCGCCGCACTTTCTCGGCGCGGAGCGCCTTCGCGTGCTGCACTGGCGCAAGGGCGATCAGTCGCTCCGGGAGGTGTCGACCTTCTTCGACGCGATGAAGCGGGTGGGGATGCCGCTGCAGCCGGTGCTGTGCGGCGGCGACCGGCGCACCACGCAGGACCGCGAGCAGTGGGCGTCGGGGTGCAATACCGCGGCGGTGCGGCCCGGGGTGATCCTCTCCTATCAGCGGAACGAAGCCACCCTGCGGGAGCTGGAGAAGACCGGTTTCCGCACCATCCCGGCGGTAGCGTTCCTCACGGGCGAGGCGCGTCTCGACGACGACGAGCGCGCGGTGATCACCTTCGAGGGCTCGGAGCTCGTGCGCGGCGGGGGCGGCCCGCGGTGCATGACCTGTCCCGTCGAGCGGGACGACCCGTGGAGCTGAGGAACCTGCGGTACGCCGTCGTTGACACGGAAACGACCGGCGGAGGCGTGCACCGCGGCGACCGCGTCATGGAGGTGGCCATCGTCCATGTGGACGGCGGCGCGATCACCACCGCCGTTGACCAGCTCATCGACCCGCAGCGACCCATTGGCCGCTACGTCTCCCGACTCACCGGAATCACGTGGGACATGGTGTGCGAGGCGCCGACGTTCGGCGACGTCGCCCCGATGATCCAGGAAGCGCTCGAGGATCGTATCTTCGTCGCCCAGAATGTCCGATTCGACTGGCGGTTTCTCTCCATGGAGCTGAGGCAGGCCACCGGGAGGCCCCTCGCGGGCGAGCAACTGTGCACGGTGAAGCTGGCGCGGAAGCTTCTGACGCACCTGCCGCGGCGGTCGCTCGACGCGCTGGCCTGGCATTACGACGTGCCCATCGTCGGCCGACATCGCGCCGGTGGCGACGCGCGCGCCACGGCGGCGGTGCTGCTCAGCATGCTCGCCGACGCGCGTCGGCGCGACATCGACACGTGGGACGGCCTCCAGGCGCTGCTGCGGCGTCCGCGCGTTCCTGCGTTCCGGTCGGCGCTGCCGCAGCCGGTCACCGTGGAGGCGATCGCGTGACCCATCCCTCGGGCACCCCGCTGGTCCAGAGCGCGCAGCTCGGACGCTGGCGCATCCACGCCATCCAGGCCGGCGGCCAGAAGCTCGATGGCGGCGCGATGTTCGGCGTGGTCCCCAAGCCGCTGTGGGAGCGGAAGATCAAGCCGGACGACCGGAACCGGATCGCGCTGGGGATGCGCTGCCTGCTCGTCGAGCACGAGTCCGGACTCATCCTCATCGACACCGGCGCGGGGAACAAGGAGAGCGACAAGTTCCACGACATCTACGGGGTGGAGAACGCCGGTGAGAACGATGCCACGCAGCTCGAGGACGGCCTGCGCGACCTGCGGATGCAGCCGTCGGACGTGTCGCTGGTGATCAACACCCATCTCCACTTCGACCACGCGGGCGGGAACACCCGGCGCACGGCGGACGGGCGCATCGTGTTGTCCTTTCCCAACGCGCGGTACGTGGTGCAGCGCGGGGAATACGAATACGCCACGCACACGAACGAGCGCACCGGCGCGAGCTACTTCCCGCACAATTTCACGCCGATCCGCGATGCGGGCCGGATCGCGCTCGTGGACGGGGAAACCGAGGTGGCGAAGGGAATCACGGTCGTGCCCACGCCGGGCCACGTGCCCTTCCATCAGAGCATCCGGCTCGAGAGCGACGGCGACGTCGCGTTCTACCTCGGCGACCTCGTGCCGACCGTGCACCACCTGCCGCTCCCCTGGATCATGGGATACGACGTGGAGCCGCTGCGCACGCTGGAGACCAAGCGCGAGATCCTGACCCGCGCGGCCGCGGAGGACTGGATCATGATCTTCGAGCACGACGCCCGGATCCCGTGGTCGCGGATCACGAATGACGGCAAGTCGTTTGTCCTCGTCAAGGAACGAGGAGAGTAGGGGGACAAACCAACTTGACCTAAAGGCCCGCAGAGCCTAGGTTTACGGCACAACTCGTCAAGCGGGCCGGCATGCGCCGGTTCCACCCTTCGGCCCTCACGTCGTGAGGTGTGCTGCTGTGGTCTTGCATGAAAGCCCGACGCACCTTGTGCGTCTTGCTTGCCTCAAGCCCGCCGGTACATGCCTGCGGGTTTTCTTTTTTTTCTCGGGTTTTCTTTTTTTCCTTATAGAGAGGAACGGCCATCCAGGACACCACCAAGCGGGTGCGGGTCAACCGCCAGATCCGCATTTCCCCGGTTCGCGTCATCGGCGCCGACGGCTCGCAGCTCGGCATCATGGACGTGGACACCGCGCTGCGTCAGGCGGAAGACGCGGGCCTCGACCTCGTCGAGGTGGCGCCCACAGCCCGGCCGCCCGTCGTCCGCATCATGGACTACGGCAAGTACAAGTTCGAGATGGCCAAGCAGGCGCGGCAGGCCAAGAAGAAGCAGCACGTGATCGAGCTCAAGGAAGTGAAGTTCCGCCCCGGCATCGGGGAGCACGACTTCGACACCAAGGTCGGTCACGCGCGGCGGTTCCTGGAAGAGAAGAACAAGGTCAAGGTGACCATGATGTTCCGGGGGCGGCAGGTGGCGCACCCCGAGCTGGGCCAGGCGGTCCTCGACCGCGTGGCAAAGGCGCTGATTGACGTCGGCAAGGTGGAGACGTCGGGGCGCCTGGAAGGGAAGCTGATGACGATGATTCTCGCGCCGAAGTGACGCGAGCTACGGAGAGCGATACATGCCCAAGATGAAATCCCACCGGGGCGCGCGGAAGCGCTTCAAGATCACCGGGAGCGGTGAAGTGAAGCGCGGCCAGGCCAAGAAGCGCCACATCCTGACCAAGAAAACGCCCAAGCTGAAGCGGAAGCTCCGCCGCGGTGCCCTGATCGCCAGGCGCGGTGAAGTGAAGCGCATCAAGCGCCTGCTGCAGGCCTAGGAGGAATCGACCAATGCCTCGCGCACGTTCCAACGTTCCGCGCCTGAAGCGGAAGAAGCAGATCATGAAGGCCGCGAAGGGCGCGTTTGGCGCCCGGAGCAAGCTCTGGAAGGCGGCCAAGGAAAATGTCGAACGCGGCTGGAAGTACGCCTACCGCGATCGCAAGAACAAGAAACGCGACTTCCGTCGCCTCTGGATCACCCGCATCAACGCGGGCGCCCGCCAGAACGACCTGTCGTACAGCGCGCTCATGAACGGCCTGCGCAAGGCCGGCGTCGAGATCGACCGGAAGATCCTGGCCGACCTCGCCATTCATGATCCCGCGGCGTTCACGCTCCTCGCGGAGAAGGCGCGGTCGGCGCTGAGCGCGGCGTAAGACAACCGGCTTTTGGAAGCCACGCGGCGGCAGTGCAAATTATGGCACTGCCGTCGCTTGTCTTTATCCACCTGAGATGACTTCGAGTCCCCAGCCCGACTCCCTCACGGCTTTCGAGGAATCTGCCGCGCGCCTGGTGGCCGAGGCGCAGGCGGCATTCAGCGCGGCCGCCACCCCGGACGACATCGAGGCGGCCCGCATCCGCTTCCTTGGCGACCGGAGCGGACAGCTTCGCGACCTCCAGCTGTCCCTCGGCCGCTTGCCCAGGGAACTGAAGCCGCAGGCAGGCCGCCTCTTCAACGAGGCGAAGGCGTCGGTGACCGGGGCGTTCGAGCAGCGCGCGCGCGCCGTACGCGCGACGGGTACGCACGGCGGGGAGCTGGACCTCTCCCTCCCCGCGCGCCGCCAGTGGCAGGGCGCCCGGCATCCGGTAACGCTCGTGATCGAGGAGATCGCGGACATTTTCCGCGAGCTCGGCTTCACGATCGCGCTCGGCCCCCAGATCGAGACGGAGTGGTACAACTTCGGCGCCCTGAACTTCCCGCCGGACCACCCGGCGATGGACGCGCACGACACGCTGTACCTCGACGACGACCTGCTGCTGCGCACCCACACGTCGCCGGTGCAGATCCGGACGCTCCAGACCTTCCCGCCTCCCATTCGCATTCTCGCGCCCGGCGACGTGTTCCGCCGCGACTTCTTCGACGCGTCCCACGCGCCGATGTTCGCGCAGATCGAGGGCCTCTGCGTGGACGAGGGCATCAGCTTCGTGGACCTCAAGGCGATGCTCACCAACTTCGCCGCGCGGTTCTTCGGCAGCGCGCGCACCCGGTTCCGTCCGAGCTACTTCCCGTTCACGGAACCGTCGGCCGAGATGGACGTGGAGTGCCAGCTCTGCAAGGGAAGCGGCTGCGCCGTGTGCAAGGGCACCGGTTGGACCGAGATCCTCGGCTCGGGGATGGTGCATCCTCGGGTGCTCGAAGCCGCGGGGGTGGATGCGGAGCGGTACACCGGATGGGCGTTCGGCATGGGCCCGGCGCGCGTGGCGCTGCAGCGCTACGCCATTCCGGACATCCGCATCCTCTACGACTCGGACGTGCGGTTCCTCACGCAGGTGGCGTCGCCGGCCCCGGAGCGCGGACAATGAACGTCTCGCGCGAATGGCTGGGCGCGTTCCTCGGCCGCGACGTCGCCGCGCAGGAGCTGCGCGACGTCATCACCCGCCACACCGCCACGGTCGACGAGCTCGTCCCGCTCAGGCAGGACCTCGCGCCGATCGTCGTGGCGCGCGTTGTCGAGGCAAAGCGGCATCCCGACTCGGACCACCTGTGGGTGACGCAGGTGGATGCGGGCGGGCCGGAGCGCCTCGAGGTGATCTGCGGCGCGCCGAACGTGACGGAAGGACGGCTGTACCCCTTCGCCCCGCTCGGCACCACGATGGCGAACGGCATGAAGATCGAGCGGCGCAAGATCCGGGGGATCGCGTCCAATGGCATGCTGTGCTCCGCGCGGGAGCTCGGGCTCGGCGAGAGCCATGAGGGGATCCTCGAGCTGGATCTCGACGTGCCCACCGGCACGCCGCTGCTCGCGGCCATGCCCGTCGGCGACACGCGTCTCGTGCTCGACGTCGGCGCCAACCGGCCCGACCTCCTCTCGCATCTCGGAGTGGCGCGTGAGGTGGCGGCGGTGCTGGGAGTACCCGCACACCTTCCCGGGATCACCGGAGTGAGCGCGCCGGTGCCCGCGCCGAAGCGCGCCAAGGGCAGGGGCAGCACCGCCGGCGTGTCCATCGAGGTGGATCCGGCCACCCGCACGCGACGCTACATGGCTGCGGTGGTGAAGGGAATCAGCGTTGGGGCCAGTCCGGAATGGCTGACGCGTCGCCTCGAGGCCGTGGGCGTGCGCTCGATCAACAACATCGTGGACGCAACGAACTACGTCCTTCACGAGCTCGGTCAGCCGGTCCATGCCTTTGACCTGGCGCGGCTCGAAGGCCGGGTCGCGGTGCGCCGCGCTCGCTCGGGCGAGAAGCTGGTCACCCTCGACGGCGTGACGCGCGAGCTGCCCCCCGAGGCCGTGGTGATCGCGGGTGGCGACCAGGCGCATGCCGTGGCAGGGGTCATGGGCGGGCGCGATTCCGAGGTCACCGACGCGACGCGCGAGCTGTTCATCGAGGTCGCGAGCTTCGACCCCGCCTTCACCCGCGCGACGCGCCGCCGTCTCGGACTGTCCACCGACGCCAGCTATCGCTTCGAGCGGGGCGTGGATCCGCATCTCGCCGCGGAAGCGCTCGAACGCGTGGTGCAGATCATCGTCGCAGTGGCGGGTGGGTCGGTGGCGGACGCGCCCGCGGACATTCACGACGAGCTGCCCGCGCCGAAAGCACTGACGCTGCGCGTCTCGCGCGTACGACAGGTGCTGGGCGAGGCCCCGGATGCCGCGCGGCTGCGGCGCTACCTCGAAGGGGCCGGGTTCACGATCATCTCCGCGGCCGATGATCGCATCGCGGTCACCGTGCCCTCCTGGCGCTCCGACGTCGCCGAGGAGATCGATCTCGTCGAGGAGGTGGCCCGGTTCCACGGGTATGACGCATTCCCCACCGAGATCCGCCCGTTCCGCCCCACCTCCACCTTCGACGATCCGCTGTGGACCACCGCGAACCGCGTGCGGCAGGCGCTGGTTGGCGAGGGGCTGCTCGAGGTGCGTCCCATGCCGTTCGTCGCCGGGGACGACGCGACGCACGTGCGCGTGGCGAACCCGCTCGCCGAGAACGAGGCGCACCTGCGCGCCTCGCTGCTCGAGACGCTGACGCGCCGCGCGGAGTACAACCTCGCGCAGCGGTCCGCGGACGTGCGGATGTTCGAGATCGGCTCGGCGTTCGCGCGCGCCGGAACCCGGCAGCCCGGTGAGGAGCTTCGTGTGGGCATCGTCGTGCTCGGGCGGCGACGCCCACCGCACTTCACGGAGGCCTCGCCGCCGAACGTGGACGAGTGGGATGCCAAGGCGCTGGCCGAGGTCGCGGCGACGGCCATCCGGCCCGGCGGCGTCATCGCGCTCGAGGCGGGTCAGGATGCGCTCTGGGACGTGATGAGCGACGGGCAGCGCCTCGGGGCGGTTCGGCGGCTCGCGCTCGACGCCCCGGTGTGGGCGGCCCCGGCGTTCGGCATCGAGCTTTCCCTCGGGACCGTCGAGGATGCGCACCCGGCGCCCGCTGGCAGCCACGCGTATCGGTCCGGCCGTCCTGCGCCCATCCGCCCGGGCAGCCGGTACCGGTCCCTCCCCACGATGCCGGCCGCCGAATTCGATCTCGCCCTCATCGTGCCCGCGGCGGTGCCGGCGGCGGACGTGGAAGGCGTGATCCGCGCCGCGGCCGGAGACCTGCTCGAGCGCCTGGAGCTGTTCGATCTCTATACCGGCACGGGCATCGAGGCTGGTGAGCGCAGCCTGGCGTGGCGATTGACGTTCCGTCATCCCGAGCGCACTCTACGCGACAAGGAGATCGAGGGTCGTCGCAGCAAGATCCTCTCCGCACTGCAACAGGAGCTGAATGTCCGCCAACGATAGGCCTGAGCTGCGAGCCTTCGCGGAGCTCGAGACCCTTGTCCGTCACCTGGGCGAGGAGCTGGCCGCGTTTCGCCGCCGCGCGCTGCTCGCTGAATCGCAGCTGCGCGATGCGGGCCAGGGCCCGCCCGCCGGCGCACCACCGGTCAGGGGCGAAGGCCCGCTCGCCGACAGGTTCGCGGAGCTCGAAACCGAGAATGCCGCGCTTCGCACGCGCGTCACGCGCGCCGAGGAGCGTGTGCGACAGATGATGGACCGGCTCCGCTTCCTGCGGCAGCAACTCCAGACGCAGGCGCCGGCCGGCAGTGGTGGTGCCCGATGAACGCCAAGAAGAACGTCGTCCGCGTGAGCATCCTCAACGAGGAGTACACGATCCGCAGCGACGCGGCCCCGGAACACACGCGCGCCGTGGCGGCCTACGTGGACTCGACCATTCGCCGCGTGCTCGAGACCGGGAGCGTGGTAGAAACGAATCGCGCCTCCATTCTCGCAGCCCTGCAGATCGCCGGGGAGCTGTTCGAGGCCCGGAGCGGGAGCGAGATTACGGGGCGGATCCAGGGTTTGAGCGCGGAAGTGCGTCGCCTGTTGCCGCCGGCCAAGCGCGGGGAACCCGCCGCCTGAGGCGCGTTGCCTTTTCATTCGGGCGGGCGTAACCTTAGCCCTGACTAGCCAGGCGGGTCCGTAAGGCCTCGCGCTGTGGCACCTTCCCTCCAGCGGCCCTACGCCGGTCGCTGGCCGGAAGTGAAGAGCCGCGCGACGCCAGCGGATCGAGTTATTACCCGTCTCCGCGGCCTCCGGTCGTGGTGGAGCATAGATACATGAACGAGTTAGCGCTGCTGGCCGCGCTGGGCGTCGCGATCGTCGCCTTGCCGGCTTTGTTTTTTCTGGGACGGCGCACTGGAACGGCGGGTGAGCGGGGCCGGCAGGTCGCGGCCAAGGCCACCGCCGAGGATACGGCCAGGCGGCTCATCGCCGATGCGGAGCGCGAAGCGGAAACCCTGCGCAAGAGCGCGGTCGTCGCCGGCAAGGAGGAGCTGATCCGCCTGCGCGAGGCCTTCGAGGGCGAGGTCCGGGGCCGGCGCGTCGAGGTGGAGAAAGAGGAGAAGCGGCTCGGCGAGCGGGAATCCACGATCGAGCGCAAGTTCGATGTGCTCGACCAGCGGGACAAGGAGCTCAGCCGTCGCGCCAGCGAATTCGGGCGGCGCGAGAAGCTCATGACCGACCGCGAGCAGGAGCTGCAGCAGCTGGTCGCCGAGCAGCGCCAGCACCTCGAGCAGCTCGCAGGCATGTCGGCGCAGGACGCCAAGGCGGAGCTCATGCGGCGGCTCGAGGAAGAGGCGCACGCCGATGCCGCGAACAAGCTCCGCGAGATCCGCGAGCGCGCGCGCCGGGACGCCGAGCGTGAGGCGAAGAAGATCGTCGCGCTCGCCATCCAGCGGATCGCCGCCGAGCACACCGCGGAAAGCACCGTGTCGGCGGTGTCACTGCCGAGCGACGAGATGAAGGGGCGCATCATCGGCCGCGAGGGGCGCAACATCCGGGCGTTCGAGCTGGCCACCGGCGTGGACGTCATCATCGACGACACGCCGGACACGGTCGTTGTCTCCTGCTTCGACCCGGTGCGCCGCGAGACGGCGCGCCTCGCGCTGGAGAAGCTCGTCTCCGACGGACGCATCCATCCGGGCCGCATCGAGGAAGTCGTCACCAAGTCGCGCAAGGAGATCGAGACCCAGATCGTCGAGCGCGGGGAGCAGAGCGCGTACGAGGTGGGCGTGCACGGGCTGCATCCCGAGATCATCAAGCTCATCGGGCGCATGCACTGGCGCACCAGCTACGGCCAGAACATCCTGCAGCACTCCAAGGAAGTCGCGTGGCTGGCGGGGATCATGGCCACCGAGCTCGGGCTGGACTCCGTCATGGCCAAGCGCGGCGCCCTCCTGCACGACATCGGCAAGGTGCTCACCCACGAGCACGAGGGCACGCACGTGCAGCTCGGCGTGGAGGTCGCCACGAAATACGGCGAGAATCCCCTGGTCGTGAACTGCATCGCCGCGCACCACGACGACGTCCCGCACGAGAGTGAAGTCTCGGTGCTGGTGCAGGCGGCGGATGCCATCTCCGGCTCCCGGCCCGGCGCGCGGCGCGAGGCGTTCGAGACGTACGTGAAGCGGCTGGAAGGACTCGAGAAGATCGCGTCCAGCTACCGCGGGGTGGAGAAGGTCTTCGCCATCCAGGCGGGGCGCGAGGTGCGCGTCATCGTCACCCCCGACCACATTGACGACGCCCGCATGGGCACGCTCACCGAAGAGATTGCCCGCCGCATCGAGGCCGAGCTGCAGTACCCCGGGCAGATCAAGGTCGTCGCGATTCGCGAGACCCGGGCCGTGGATTATGCGCGCTGAGACCACGGCCGTCATCATCGATGGCAAGGAGATCGCGCGCCGCGTGCGAGAGCGCGTCGCCGCGGAGGTGAAGGTGCTGAAGGGGCGCGGCGTGACGCCGGGGCTCACCGTCGTGCTCGTGGGCGACGACCCCGCCAGCGCGGTCTACGTCGCATCCAAGGGACGAGCGTGCACGGAAGCGGGAATGAAGGGCGACACGATCCGCATGCCGGCCACAGCCACGCAGGCGGAGCTCGTGGCGGTGGTGCAGCGGCTGAACCAGGACCTGTCGGTGCACGGTATCCTCGTCCAGATGCCGCTCCCGAAGCAGATCGACTCCGATACCGTCCTCCGCCACATCGATCCGGCCAAGGACGTGGATGGCTTTCATCCCATCAACGTGGGCCGCCTGTTCATTGGCGATCAGGACGCGTTCGCGCCCTGTACTCCGGCCGGCGTCATGGTCATGCTGCGGGAGTACGGCATCCCCACCGCGGGGAAGCACGTCGTCGTCATCGGCCGGAGCATGATCGTCGGCAAGCCCATGGCCGCGCTCCTCGTGCAGCCTGGCGTGGACGCCACGGTCACGATCTGCCACAGCCGCACCACCGATCTGGCCGATCACACGCGCCGGGCGGACATCGTCATCGCGGCGGTCGGACGGCCGGAGATGGTCACCGGCGACATGATCCGGCCAGGCGCCACCGTGATCGACGTCGGGATCAACCGCGTGGACGACCCGTCGTCGGCCAAGGGGTACCGCCTGGTGGGGGACATCCACTTCGAGTCCGCGCGGCAGGTGGCGTCGCACATCACGCCGGTGCCGGGCGGCGTGGGGGCGATGACCATCGCGATGCTCATGGACAACACGCTCAAGGCCGCGACGCGCATCGCCGACCGCCGTCCGGCATGAGCCCGGGCGCCCAGTACGGCATTCCGCTCTCGACGCCGGAGGACGCCGCGCCCGGCGTCGATCCGGCATCGGCCATCGCCGTGTCGATGCTGACCAGCACGGCGCGCGACATCCTCGAGGGCGCCTTCCCGCCCATCTGGGTTCGCGGCGAGGTCTCCGGGTTCAAGGCGCACCGGAACGGCCACTGGTACTTCACGCTGCGCGACCGCCTGGCGCAGGTGCGCGCCGTGGTGTGGTCGAAGGATGCGCGGCACATCCCCGCGCCCCCTGATGAAGGGATGCAGGTGGCCGCCTTCGGCAACCTGAGCGTGTACCCCGCGAAGGGCGAGATGCAGTTCGTCGTGCGCCGCATGGAGGCGGAGGGCGACGGCCTGTGGCGGAAGGCCATGGAGCGCACGCGCCTGGCGCTCGAGAAGGACGGCCTCCTCGATCCGGAGCGAAGGCGTCGGCTGCCACGCTATCCCCGCACGGTCGCCGTGGTCACCAGCCCCGACGGCGCCGCGTTGCGCGACATCGTGTCCGTGATACGGCGCAGGGCGCCGATGGTGCAGCTCGTGCTCGTGCCGGCGGCAGTGCAGGGCGACACCGCCGTGAAGGACCTGTGCCGGGCGATCGATCGCGCCGGCCGGTGGGGTGGCGCCGAGCTGCTGCTGGTCGCGCGCGGCGGCGGGTCCCGCGAGGACCTTCAGGCATTCAATGATGAGCGCGTCGCCCGCGCCATCGCGGCTTCCCCCATCCCTGTGATCTCCGGGGTGGGTCATGAAGTGGACGTCACCATCTGCGACCTCGTCGCCGACGTGCGCGCCGCCACGCCGTCGGCGGCCGCGGAGACCGCGGTGCGCGATCACGCCGAGCTCGCACTCGAGCTGCGCACCGTGGGGCGCCGGATCGGGCGCGCGGTGGCCAAGCGCGTGGACCGCGCAAAGACGGAGCTGCACTGGTCGGCGTCCGCTCTGCGCACCCGCGTGACGCGACTGGCCGAGCGTCGCCGCGCGGCACTCGGGGAGCTCGGCGCGCGCCTGAACGCGCTCAGCCCCCTGGCCACCCTCCAGCGCGGCTACGCGGTGGCCCGGTCACCCCATGGGCGCGCGCTCACGTCGGCGGCGGCGTTCGCGCCTGACGCGGAGTTCGAGCTGCTGCTGCGCGACGGCCGCGTCGGCGCGCGCGTGACGAGGCCCGCCGGCTCATGAGCTTCGAGGATCGCCTCAAGCGCCTCGAGCAGATCGTCGCCGAGCTGGAGGGCGACGAGCTGGAGCTCGACAGGGCGCTCAAGCTGTTCGAGGAGGGCATCGCGGCGCTTCGTGAGGCCACCGAGGACCTCGGCAAGGTGGAAACCCGGCTCAAGCGCCTGGTCGAGCGCACGGACGGCACCTTCGAGGTCACCGACGCGCGTGAGTGAAGTGCTCGAGGCGCCGCTGACGGACTGGCGGTCGGGAATCGACGCCGCGCTGGCGCGTGTGCCGGACGACCGGCTCCACATTCCAGCACCCCTGCGCGAAGCCGTTCGCTACAGCGTGTCGGGCGGCGGCAAGCGACTCCGCGGCCTGCTCCTGCTGTCCGCATACGAAGCCGTCGGGGGACGCGGCGACGCGACCGACCTTGCGGCGGCGATCGAGATCGTGCACGCGTACTCGCTGGTCCACGACGACCTGCCGTGCATGGACAACGACAGCATGCGCCGCGGGCTCCCGACCACCCATCGCGCGCACGGCGTTCCCGTCGCCACCGTCGCCGGGGTCGTCATGGTCCCCCTCGCCGTGCGCCAGGCGCTCACGGGATGTCGCCGCCTCGGCCTCGACGACGGCACCTCGGCGCGCATCGTGGCGCAGCTCATGGCCGCCTCGGGGGCGGCCGGCATGGTGGGTGGGCAGCTCCTGGATCTCCTGGCGGAGAACGCCACCCTCACCATGGCGGAGCTCGAGCGCGTGCACCGCGGGAAGACAGGCGCCCTGCTGACGACCGCGTTCGTCATGGCCGGACTGGCCGCGGGCGCGACGCCTGCCGCGCTCGACGCGCTCTCGGAGGCGGGCGACGCCCTGGGGCTGGCCTTCCAGATCGCCGACGACGTGCTGGACGCGACCTCCTCCTCGGCGGCCCTCGGGAAAACGGCGGGCAGCGACGCCGCGATGGCCAAGAGTACCTACGTTTCACTGCTCGGGGTGGACGAGGCGCGTTCCCGCGCCGATGCCCTCATCGAGCAGGCCATGCAGCGGCTGGACACGCAGGGCCTGCGCACTCCCCGCCTGGAGCGGCTTGCACGTTTCATCGCCGCGCGACGCTCGTAAGTTTCTGGAGCCATGTCTGTACTGAATCGCATAGAATCCCCGGCCGACGTTCGCGCGCTGTCGCGCGAGGAGCTCGGCGCGCTGGCCACCGAGATGCGCGAGCGCCTCGTGGACGTCTGCTCGCGCACGGGGGGCCACATCGGAGCGGGGCTCGGCGTCGTCGAGCTCACCATCGCGCTCCACTACGTCTTCAAGACCCCGCGCGACCAGCTGGTCTGGGACGTCGGGCACCAGGGGTATCCCCACAAGCTGCTCACCGGCCGCAACACGCGGATGGAGTCCCTCCGGCAGGAGGCTGGCGTCTCGGGCTTCCTGAAGCGCAGTGAGAGCGAGTACGACGCCTTCGGGGCCGGGCACGCCGCCACGTCCATCTCCGCCGCCCTTGGCATCGCGGCGGGCCGCGACATCCTCGGCGAGGACTACAAGGTGGTCGCGATCCTCGGCGACGGGGCGCTGACCTCCGGGATGGCGTACGAGGGGCTCAACAACGCCGGCCACTCCGAGCGCGACGTCATCGTCGTGCTCAACGACAACGAGATGTCCATAGCGCCCAACGTCGGCGCGATGTCGAAGTACCTGAACTCGGTCCAGCGGAACCCGCTCTACAACCGCCTGCGGAACAAGATCGGCGAGCTCGCGGACCAGGCGCCGGGCCCGCTCTCGAGCATGGGGTCGCTCGTGCGGAAGTGGGAGGAGAGCGTGAAGGCGTTCCTCACGCCGGGCGTGCTCTTCGAGGAGCTCGGGTTCCGCTACTTCGGCCCGATTGACGGGCATGACATCGGCACGCTGATCGAGAACTTCGAGGCGATCCGCGGCATGACCGGACCGCGCCTCGTCCACGTCGTCACCCAGAAGGGAAAGGGATTCCCGGCGGGCGAGCATTCCGGCGGCGAGCGGTGGCATGCGCTGCCACCGGGCTACGAGCCCGCCACCGGGAAGCCCGCGAAGGCGTCGGCCGCGAAGGCGAACTACACGAAGGTCTTCGGGAAGGGGCTGGCCGAGCTGGCAGCGGAGGACGAGCGCGTCGTCACGATCACCGCCGCCATGCCCAGCGGCACCGGCACGGACGCGGTGGCGCGGGCGGTGCCGCAGCGCTTCTTCGACGTCGGCATCGCGGAAGGCCATGCGGTGACCTTCGCGGCCGGCCTGGCCACCCGCGGACTGCGGCCGGTGGTGGCGATCTACTCCACGTTCCTGCAACGCGCCTACGACAGCATCGTCCACGACGTCGCCATCCAGTCACTGCCGGTGACGCTGTGTCTCGATCGCGCGGGCCTGGTTGGCGAGGACGGGGAGACGCACATGGGCCTCTACGACATCGCGTACATGCTCGCGGTGCCGAACATTACCGTCACCGCGCCGCGGGACGGGCGCGAGCTGCTCGCGCTGCTGCGCACCGCGGTGGAGTCCGAGGGGAGCGCCTGGTCCATCCGGTACCCGCGCGATGCGTCACCCGACGACCCGCCGCACATCCGCGAGATCGAGCGCCTGCCGTACGGCACCTGGGACGTGCCGCGCCGCGGCCAGGAGGTCGCGGTCCTCGCCGTGGGCACCATGGTCAACCAGTCACTTGCCGCCGCGGAGCTGCTCGCCGGCGACGGCCTCAACATCACCGTGGTGAACTGCCGCTTCCTCAAGCCGTACGACGAGGTGACGCTCGCGGCGGTGCTCGCCGACCACAAGAGGGTCCTGGTGGTGGAGGAGGGCACCGTGGTGAACGGCTTCGGCGCCTTCATGTCCTCCGTCATCGAGCGACACGACGAAACGGTGCGCGTGCACACCCACGGGGTGCCGGACCGCATCATCTACGCGGCGTCGCGCGCGCGGCAGCTCGAGCTCTGTGGGCTCGACGCCCCCGGGATCGCCCGCCGCGTGCGCGCCCTGCTGGAGAGCGAGGCGCTCGCCGGGTGAGGGACGGCTCGCGGCGGATCCGGCTGGGCGTGGTCGGTCACTCCGGGTACGCCGAGCTCCCGGGAGCCCTGCGGAGCCTGCGCGAGCTGGCTCCCGGCCTGGGCATCGAGGTTTTCGTCGAGCCGGAGCTGGGTGACGACGGCTCGTCCGCGAGACTCACGGACCCGCGCGAGCTCGACGCGCTGCTCACCCTCGGGGGCGACGGCACGCTGCTGCGCGGCGCGCGCCTGCTGTCCGATCACGAGATTCCCATTCTGGGGATCAACATGGGGCGGCTCGGCTTCCTCACCTGCTGCCCGGCGGACCAGCTGGCGCACGCGCTCATGCGCTTCGCCCGCAGCGACTACACCGTGGAGTCGCGCATGCTGCTCCGTGCCGCCGTGGTCGGCGCCGACGGCCGCGAGCGCGACAGCTGGCTTGCCCTCAACGACATCGTCGTGCACAAGGGCGGCTTCGCGCGTGTGATCGACATCAGCGTCTCGGTGGACGACGAATTGATCGCGGCGTACGCGGCGGACGGCGTCGTGATCTCCACCCCGACCGGGTCCACCGCCTACAGCCTGTCGGCGGGAGGGCCGGTGGTGGTGCCGACGCTGGAGACGATTATCGTCACGCCGATCTCGCCGCACACCCTCGCCATCCGCCCGGTGGTGCTGGCCCCCAGCTCGCGTGTCACCGTGCAGGCAGAAGGTACGCGCGAATCACTTATGGTGACGGTGGACGGGCAGGTGGGCACCAGTATCGGGGAGGGCGAGGTCCTCGTGGCAGGACGCGCCACCAACGTCATCAAGATCGTGCGCTTTCCCGGCTCGAGCTTCTTCACGACGCTGCGGCAGAAGCTGGGATGGGGCGGTATCCCGGAGCGCGACGACACGCGGTCCCAGAGGTGAACGAACGAGCTCGATGCTGACCGAGCTGCGCATCAGGAATTTCGCGATCATCGAATCGCTGTCGCTGCCGCTGGGACCGGGGTTCAACGTCCTCAGCGGCGAGACGGGCGCGGGGAAGTCCATCATAGTCGGCGCGCTCGGACTGCTCCTCGGGGAGCGCGGCACCGCCGACCTCGTGCGCACCGGCACCGACAAGGCCACCGTCGAGGGCGTCTTCGACGTGGGGCAGCGCGCGGACCTGCGGGAGATGCTCGACGCGCGCGGCATCGAGATGGACGAGTCCCTCGTGGTGCTCAAGCGTGAGGTGTCGTCCGGCGGGCGCACCCGTGCCTGGGTCAATGGCTCGAGTGTCACCGCCGGCGCTCTCGCCGAGATCGGGCGGTCGCTGGTGGACCTCCACGGGCAGCACGAGGCGCAGTCGCTCCTGAACCCGGAGGCGCAACGCGCCGTGCTCGACGCATTCGCGGAGGCCGGCAGGGACGTGGCACTCGTGAAGGAGCGGCACGAGCGGCTGATGCAGCTGCGCCGCGAGATCGCGGACATCAGCACGCGACGCGCGGACGCCGAGAAGCGCGCGGACTACCTCCGTCATGTGGCGCGCGAGATCGAGGACGCGAAGCTCCGCGAGGGTGAAGACGTCCAGCTCGAGGACGAGGCCCGCCGCCTCGAGAACGCCGCCGAGATCCGCGAGAGCTCCGCGGCGCTCGCGGCGCTGCTCGATGGTGACGACGACGGCGTGCTCGCCCGGCTCGGCGCCGCGGGACGGCTGCTGCACCAGCTGCAGCGCTACGACCCCTCGCTCGCGCGGCTCCAGGAGACCTACGATGCCGGCTTCTACGCCTTCGAGTCGCTGTCGAGGGAGCTGTCGGAGTATGCGGCCACCGTGGACCTGGACCCGTCGCGGCTCGAGGAGGTGCGCCGCCGCCGCGACCTCCTGTTCCGGCTCACGAAGAAGTACGGTCCCGCGCTCGCCGACGTCGTCCGCACCGGACGCGAGGCGCGGAGCGAGCTGGATCTCCTCGATACCGCGGGGCTCGACATCCGCGGACTCCAGGAGCGGGAAGGACTGGCGGCGCGGGAGCTGGCGGATGCGGCGGCGACACTCTCGAAGAAGCGCGCGGCGGCCGCGAAGCGCCTGGCCGGCGCGGTGGACGCGATCTTTCCCGAGCTGGGCATGCCCGACGGCCGATTCGTCGCGCACCTGGAGCCGGCGCCAGCCATCGCGGCCACGGGGGCGGAGGACGTCGAGTTCCGCGTCGCGCTCAACGTCGGGCACGACATGCGGCTGCTGGCGCGTGTCGCCTCCGGCGGCGAGCTGTCGCGCGTGATGCTTGCGCTCAGGACGATTCTTGCGCGCCTCGACCACGTGCCCACGCTGGTGTTCGACGAGGTGGACGCCGGCATCGGGGGAAAGGTCGGGTCCCAGGTGGGCGACCTGCTGCGAAAGGTGGCGGAGACGCACCAGGTATTCGCCATCACGCACCTGCCGCAGATCGCCGCGCGCGGACACCGGCACATCCTCGTCTCGAAGGGCGCTCGCGCCGGCGTGACCACCGCCGACGTCGCCCTCCTCGGCGAAGCGGCGCGCGTCACCGAGGTCGCGCGGATGCTTGGCGGCGATCCGGAAAGCGCCACGAGCCAGGCGCACGCCGCCGAGCTCCTCCGGGAGGCGGCTCGCGACAGCAGCCCGCGACGCGCGCGGGCCGCGAGCTAACGCCGGCGCCCGACGTAGATCCGCAGCTCGATCTGGTCGCGCGACACCTTCGGCGACCCCACCGGTCCCGAGAGCGACTCGAGGTGCGTATAGCGCATCTCCATCGGCAGGGGCCCGCCGGAGGCGAGGTAGCGCGGCATGGTCGTGAACGACACACCGCCCCCGGCGAGCGTCTCCGCGCCCGATTCGTCGCCCGACCGCAGCGACCAGGCGCCGTGCAGCGCGAACAGCGACGTCAGCTGGACGCGAGGCGCGAGGTGGACGCTCAGCCACCGCGAATCCGGCCGCGGCGCCGCGAGCAGTCCGGGCGGGATGAATCCGCCCGTGAGGGCATCGCCGAACGCCGTCGTGAACTCGCCCAGCGCCAGAAGTCCCACCCGCCGCGCCGCGAGATCGAGCGCGCCGCGCGCCTCCAGCATGTCACGGCCGTCGCCCAGCCGGAAGTCCATGAGAGGGCTCGGCGACTGCTGCGAGCTGGTGCCGAACCGGTACACCGCGGACAGCGTCGCGCGCGCCGCCAGGCTCCCCGTCGCCGGGCGAACGTCCAGGACCAGCACCTTCACGCCAAGCTCCACGTCGCCGAACCCGATGCGCTCTTCCGTCGCCAGGGAATCGCCTCCGAGCTCGCTCGTGAGATACCGCTGGAGCTCGGACGTTCCCGCCGGTCCGCCGGCGGGAACGGGGATGGCCGTCAGGAGGTCGCTCGTCGAGTCGAGCAGGTCCCGGTACCGGGCGTTGAAGTCGGCGACGCGCAAGGCGATCTCGGCCTGCGCGGCGCTGCCGGCCACCGGCACGAACGCCATGCCGGTCGCGCTCGCGCTCCCGTACAGGGAGCCGACAGCCGAGGCGAAACCTTGCGACGCCGCCATGAGCGCCAGCGCCTCACCCTGCCGGGCCAGCAGGTCAGCGCAGCCGGCCGCGCCCGAGTTCTGGCACGCGTCGAGCCTGGTCTGCAGCTGTGCCGCCGCCGCCGCGAACTGCGCCTGCAGCAGCGTGTTGATCCCCGCCGCCGCGGAGCTCGTGCGGTGCAGGTTCGGTCCCATGGTCGCGCCCGCGCTGTCGAGCCGCAGCTGCACCGCGATCCGCTTGCGCACGATGGGCACCACGACGCCGAGGGTGATGCGGTCGGTGAGCCCATACTCGACGCCGATCGGGACGATCTCGTGGCGACCGCGCGCATCCAGGCGCGATTGCCCCAGCGAGAGCGTGAACGGCTGCCCGGCGGCAAGGGAAGCAAGGGAATCCACGCCGCGGAGCGGGGCGAGCTGCGCGCTTCCCAGCGCGGCAGACGTGAATGGCGCCCCGAGAGCCTCGTGGCCCGCGCTGGTGAACCGCGACTCGTACCGTGACCACACGGTGGCGGCGCGCACCCGGAACAATCCGCGGGGCACCACGCTGGCGTCTTCGAGATGCCCCGGACCTGTCTGGGCACCGGCCGCCGATGCAGCGCACGCGAGTGCGATTGCCGCCGCGAGTGTCGGCGCGCGTCGAAGCGCCGCCGGGCGACTGCTTCGGTTGACGTTCCCCGGGTGCATGGTCATTGTTCGCGCCACGTCACAAACCTAAACGCGCTGCTCGTGTCGCTTCGTCCGCCGCCGAAGGTTCCCTGGCAGGTCACCGGGAATCACTGGCTCTCGCTCCCCTGTATCCACCCCGCGGACGGTTCGGTGTTCGCCGTTGGGTGCCTGCATCGCGGGACGCGCTCGGCGATCGAGTTTGCGGGAGGGCCCGGCTTCGTGGATGGCGCAGGGCCCGCGCTGCTCCGGCTCCGCCTGCGGCTGGACGGCCGCGAACACGAGCTCGCTGAAGCGCCCATGGTGTGGGAGCGCGCGGTGGGCTGGCTGCCAACCTTCACCTGGACGCTGGGCGCGGTCACGGTGCGGGGAACCGTGTTCGCGCCATTCGGACGCGACTCCGATGTCGCCGGCGCGGTGTACGCGCTCTCGATCGAAAATCGGGGCGCCGAGCCGCTGGAGGCGGCCTTTCTCGTGGACGGCACCCTTGGCCACCGGCAGCTGCGCGTGCAGTCCGAGCGGGCATTCGACGACGCGCACGACGTCCGCGCCGTGGAGGGCGACGTCATCCTGGCGGGTCGTTCCCCGACCGGCATCGTCGCGCTCGCCCTCGGCACCGACGAGCAGGGAACCGTGAGCATCACCGCCGGCGCGTCGCCGGGGTACGCGTTCGAGCGGGCCCTCACCGTACCGCCGCAGGGACGCGCGCAGTGCGCCATCTATCTCGCCGCGGGTCCCGAGCCCGACGGCGCGCGCGCGTCCATGGCGGTGCTGCGCCGGCGCGGGTGGAAGGACCTCCTCCGGGAGACGCGCGATGCCATCCAGTCGCTGGAGCAGACCACGGGGCATGACACCCTCGACCGGCTCATCAACCGGAACCTGCTCTTCGCCTACTTCTATGGGGTGGGCCGCGCCCTCGACGACGCCCACTACTACCTCGTGCGAAGCCGCGCTCCGTGGAATGGACGCGGGGTGACCATCCGCGACTGGGAAGCGCTGATGTGGACGCTGCCGGCGGTGCAGCTCGCCGATCCGCCGCTCGCGCGGGAGCTGCTCCTGCGCGTGTGCGAGCTGCACGGCTACGCTCCCGGCCGCGGGGTGCACTACTTCGATGGCACCATGTTCGCGCCCGGATTCAGCCTCGAAGGCGCGGCCGCCTACGCCGTGGCCGTGGACCGGTACATCCGGGACACCAACGACGACCAGATCGTGGAGGAGCCGGTCATCGCGGACACGCTGTACCTCTCGCACGATGATCTCCGCGCCCGTCGCGACCGCACCGTGCCGCTGTACTCCACCGAAGTGTTTCCAGGCGGCGCTCCGGCAACGCATCCGTATACCCTGCATGGCAACGCCGTGGTGGCCATGGCCTTCGACGTACTGCGGCGCACCCTGGATGAGGAAACCGCGCGCTCGGTGGAAGACCCCGACGCGGTGCGAGCGGCGATCCGCCGGCATTTCGCTGCCGATCGCGAGGGAAAGCCGATGTACTCGACCTCCGCCGACCTCGCGGGCAACCATGGCTTCGCGGACGACGCGGTGGCCTCGCTGCTCTGGCTGCCCCTGTATGAGGCGGTGGAGCGCCACGACTCCACCTACCGGCGGTCGGCGAAGGTGAAAGCGGAGACCCTCGAGCTGGCGCGCGAGTGCGCGAGGCTCGTCGGGCCGGAGTCGGCGAGCGTCCTCCAGTGGTTTCGCCGGGCGCCGCTGGACGGCGGCTTCGCGGCG
>Ga0307505_10001196_pt1 | contig 22351 bp, 18 predicted proteins | sample 23_S_MG_FD_202183 | JGI IMG/M metagenome (GOLD analysis project Ga0307505, IMG submission 202183) | Soil microbial communities from Populus trichocarpa stands in riparian zone in the Pacific Northwest, United States - 23_S | ecosystem: Environmental > Terrestrial > Soil > Riparian zone > Trees...
TCTTGGGGTCCCGGGATAGATCTGGAGGCGCCGCGGGCTTTGCCCGCGGCGCCGAGCCCATCGGAGCGCGCAGCGCGCACGGGGGCAATTCTCCAAAACACGCACGGAAGCAAAATCAGGAGCCAGGTCGGGCTGAGCCCGACCTGGCGAGGTCATCGGAGCGCGAAGCGCGCACGGGAGCGAGATCCATAATGATCGAATGGAATGAGTCGCAGTTGATGATTCGCGATGCGGTGCGTCGCTTCGTCCAGGATGAGATCGTTCCGAACCTGGAGGCTCTGGAGCACGGCGACATGCCGCCGTACGGCGTGCTGCGCAAGATGTTCAAGGCCTTCGGCATGGACGAGATGGCGCGCGCGCGCTTCGCGAGTCAGATCAAGGCGGAGAAGTCGGGTGAGCCGGCGCGGCCGAAGAGCGACAGTGCTGAGAACACCGGCGCGCGGGCGGATCAGGCGGCCGCGACGCTGATCCCGATCATCGAGCTGTGTCGCTACTGCCCGGGCATGGTGACGGCGATGGGAGTGTCGGTCGGGCTCACCGCGGGAGCGATCCAGTCGAAGGGCACCATTGAACAGAAGGAACGCTGGGCGCTCGATTTGATGACGCTCGACAAGGTCGGCGCGTGGGCGATCACCGAGCCCGATTCAGGGTCGGATGCGTTCGGCGGGATGCGCTCCACGGCGCGCCGCAATGGTGACGAGTTCGTCCTGAACGGCAGCAAGACGTTCATCACCAACGGCCCGCACGCCGACACCACCGTCTTCATCTGCAAACTGGAGGAGGAAGGCGTCGACCCGCGCGATCGGCGGATCCTGCACTTTGTGCTCGACCGCGGCATGGACGGCTTCGAGCAGACGCCGCCGCTGCGCAAGATGGGCCTGCATTCCTCACCCACCGGCGAGCTGTTTCTCAGCGACGTCCGTTGCGGTATGGATCGTCTGCTCGGCGGCGAGAAGTCGCTGAAGAGCGAGGGCGGCGGCCGCTCCGGGGCGAAGGCGACCTTCCAGACCGAGCGATCCGGCGTGGCGGCGATGGCGCTCGGCATCGTCGAGCAGTGCCTCGATCTGTCGCTGAAGTACGCCAAGGAGCGCGTGCAGTTCGGCAAGCCGATCGGCAAGTACCAGCTCATCCAGGACAAGCTGGCGCGTATGGAAGTGGCGCGGATGAACCTGCAGAACCTCGTGTTCCGCACCATCGAGCTGGCTTCGCAGGGCAGGAGCATGAGCTTCGCCGAGGCTTCGGCCATGAAGCTCTACGCGGCGCGCGCCGCCGTCGAGGTGGCGATGGAAGCCGTTCAGGTCTACGGCGGCAACGGCTACATGGCGGAGTACCAGGTCGAACAGCTGGCGCGCGACGCCAAGGTTCTGCAGATCTACGCCGGCACCGACGAGATCCAGATCCGCGCCATCGCCAAGGACCTGTTGGAGCGGTAATCGGGCGAGCGTTCAGCAAGACTCCTCGCGCGGAGGCGCGGCGTCGCGGAGAAAAGCTCAGCGCCTCTGCGCTTCCGCGCGCGATCATCGTCTGGCCGCCAAGGCGGTTCGACGGCCGGGTCGGGCCGTTGGCGCGACCTCAATTCGGAATCAGCGGTTTCATTTGACTCAGCCAGACCGAGCCGACATGGTTCCGGGCTTGGGGTCCGCGCTGGGCACACGCTCCGGACTTCGACTCTCATCTCAAAATCATCCAAGGGGGATTCCCACTCATGCCAATGCCGCGACGTTTCACGTTCGCCCGCTCGCTCGCCGTACTGATCGCTTCCGTTTCTCTGCTGCTGTCCGCCTGCGAGTCGGACTCGGAACGGACGATCATCCGCACCCAACCGCCGGTCGAGACCGCGATCCCGACAGCCACGTCGACTCCGGACGACGAGACACCGATCGCGACACCGACCGGGAGCGCGACGGGTGTTCCCACCGAGGCGGAGACGCCGGCGGCGACCAACACCCCGACCGGGACCCGAATCAACACCCCCACGCGAACTCCGTCCGGCACCACCGCGACCTTCACGCCGACGGCGGTGCCGACCGGTAGCGCGGCAACGGCGACACCGACGTTGACGCCCACTCCGACGGCGACGAGGACGGCGACGGCCCAGCCCGGCGACATCCAGCTGCGCGGCAGCATCGAGCAGGTGTATCTCACGGATGCGATTCCGGGCACCGAGCTGGAATTGCGGCGAAACGGCGAGCTCATTGCCACCGGCGTCGCCGATGCGCGCGGTTCGTTCATCTGGCGCAACCTGGAAACGGGCGACGGGTATACGGTCACGGTCGCGACGGCGGCGGCGACCAGTGGAGCGACTGAGTCCTTCGGTCCGGTGCGCGTGTCGGCGATGACCGAACATCCGGATCCGTCCACCTTCGAAGGCCAGAGCATCGGCGCCGGCTACGGCTATCTGACGACCCGCGACGGCACGGTGTTGGCGATCAACGTCGTCCTCCCCGGACCGATCGAGAACGGGCCCTATCCCGCACTCATCGAGTACTCCGGTTACGATCCGGCCAACCCGAGTATCAGCCAGCCCGGCGTGTTGATTGGCCCGCTGATGGGTTTTGCGACGGTCGGCGTGAACATGCGCGGCACGGGCTGTTCGGGTGGCGCATTCAACTACTTCGAAGCCGCGCAGAGCACCGACGGCTACGACGCGATCGAAGTGATCGCCCGCCAACCTTGGGTCAAGGACGGCAAGGTCGGCATGATCGGCATCTCGTACCCGGGCATCTCCCAGCTTTTCACGGCGCAGTTGCAGCCGCCGAGTCTGGCCGCGATCGCGCCGCTGTCGGTCATCTCCGACACGCCGGCGACGCTCTATCCGGGCGGTATCCTCAACAACGGTTTCGCCGTCGACTGGGCGGCGGACCGCCAAAACGATGCGACCGTCGGCGGGCAGGGCTGGTCGCAACAGCGAATCAACGAAGGCGACGAGATCTGCATCAACAACCAGAAGCTGAAGGAGCAGGCACCCGACATCTTCCAGCAGATCGCCGACAACCCGTTCTACACGGAGGCGATCGCGGCTCCCCTGTCTCCGTCGACCTTCGTCGACCAGATCAACGTGCCGGTGTTCCTCGCCGGCGCCTGGCAAGACGAGCAGACCGGCGGATACTTCCCGACGATGCTCGATGGCTTCACCGGCACCGACAACGTCCATTTCACGATGACCAACGGCGGCCACACCGATTCCCTGGGCCCCGTCATCTTCGGGCGATGGTTCGAGTTCTTCTCCCTCTACGTCGCCGATAGGGTTCCGATATTCCCGCCGGCCGCCGCCGTCGCTCTCTCGGTCGTCGGCGAGTCCATCTTCGGCGTCGAAGGGTTGACCGCTCCGCCCGACCGCTTCACCGGAATGACTCTCGAGCAGGCACGGGCGGCGTTCGAAGCGGATCCGCAGGTGCGCATCCTGTTCGACAACGGCGCCGGCGATCCAGAGGAGCCGGGCTCCCCGTACCCCGGATTCGAAATCGGATTCGACGCGTGGCCGATCCCCGAGGTCGTACCGGCCATCTGGTATTTCACGGCCGACGGCGGTCTGGCGACCGAGGTGCCTTCCGGCGACGGCGAAGCATCGTTTGCGTACGACACGGCCCTGTCGCAGCAGACCAACCTGACGGGCGGAAGCGGCGCGGCGTGGCGGGCTCAACCCAACTGGCACTGGAACTTCGTCAGCGGCGAGAACGAAGTCGTGTTCACTACGGACACACTCGCCGAGGACACGGTCATGGTCGGCTCCGCCAGCGTCGATCTGTGGCTGAAGTCGACGACGACCGACACCGATGTGCAGGTGACTCTGAGCGAAGTGCGGCCTGACGGATACGAGCTGTACATCCAGAACGGGTGGCTGCGCGCCGCTCGCCGGGTGCTCGACGAGGAGCGTTCGACCGAGCTGCGCCCCGTTCACACGCACCTCGAAGTGGACGAAGCGCCGCTCACCCCGGGTGAGTTCGCCAGCGTGCGCGTCGAGATGTTCCCGTTCGCTCACGCCTTCCGCGCCGGCTCGAAGATCCGCATCGCCGTCGGTTCACCGGGCGGCAGCCGGGTGCTGTGGAAGTTCGACGTGCTGCCCGAAGACGGCGACGTGATCAACACGGTCGGCTTCGGTGAGATGTACCCGTCGCGGGTGGTTCTGCCGGTGGTCCCGGACGCCGACATCCCGACCGACTACCCGGTCGCGAACGCTTATCGCGCGCAGCCGGCGCGCTTGCTGACGGGCACAGACTGAGGCGTGGTCGCTCTCGACGAGATCGCACTGCTGGACGCCACGGCGCAGGCCGAACACCTGCGCCGTGGCGACGTCTCGCCAAGCGAACTCCTCGAGGCGGCGATTGCCCGCTTGGAGCGTTGCAACGGGCAGCTCAACGCGGTCACAGCGCCGGCGCTCGATCGCGCCCGCGCGGCCGTCCGGACGGCGACGCTCACCGGACCGTTCGGCGCGCTGCCGTTCCTGATGAAGGACCTCGGCGGCCAGGAGGCCGGCGCGCCGTACACGGCGGGCATGCGCTTCCTCAAGGAAGCGGGATGGCTCGAGAAGACGGATTCCTTTCTCACCCAGCGCTTTCGCGAAGCCGGACTGATCTCGCTCGGCCGCACCAACACGCCCGAATTGGGTTTGTTGCCGACCACGGAGCCGCAGGCGTTCGGTCCGACCCGCAATCCTTGGAACCTCGCGTACAGCGCCGGCGGGTCGAGCGGCGGGGCGGCTGCCGCGGTCGCCGCAGGCATCGTCCCGCTGGCGCATGCCAGCGACGGCGGCGGCTCGATTCGCATCCCCGCCAGCATGTGCGGCCTGGTCGGCCTCAAACCAACGCGCGGGCGAAACTCTTTCGGGCCCGGCCTGGGGGAGCGTTGGAACGGACTGTCGAGCGAGTTCGCCGTCACCCGCTCGGTGCGCGACGCGGCGCACCTGCTCGACGCGACCTCGGGCGCGATGCCGGGGGACCCGTACTTCGCCGCGCCGCCGCCGCGGTCCTATGCATCGATGGTGGTCGAGGCTCCGCCGCGTTTGCGGATCGGGTTCGCGACGACCGGGCCGAACGGCGCCGCCGTTCACGCCGAGTGCCGCGCCGCTGTACAACTCGGCGCCCGCTTGTTGGCGGACGCCGGGCACACGGTCGAGGAATCCCATCCGGAAGCGTTCGACGATCCGCAAAACCCTGCCGCGTACGTCGACATCGTCGCCAGCAATACGGCGCGCGCCCTGGCCGTCTGGGGTGAAGCGGTCGGCCGGGCGGTCGTTGAACCGGATGTCGAAGCGCTCACCTGGCAGATGGCCGAGCGCGGTCGCTCGCTGAGCGCCGCGGACCTGCTCGCGCGATTGGAGTACACGCACCGACTCGGACGGCGGCTGGCCACTTGGTGGGATTCCGGCTTCGACATCTTTCTGACCCCCACGGTCGGCGCGCCGCCGCCGCCGATCGGTCATCTGTCGAGCACGCCCGACGAACCGTTTCGCGGCCTGATACGCGCCGCGCCGTTCGGCATGTTCACTCTGCCGTTCAACATGTCCGGCCAGCCCGCGATCTCCGTGCCGCTGTACTGGACGCGCGATGAGACGGCGGGTCTGCCGATCGGATGCCAGTTGGTCGCGCGCTACGGCCGCGAGGACCTTCTGTTGCAGGTCGCGGCGCAACTCGAACAGATCCAGCCGTGGGCCGACCGGCGCCCGGCGCTCGCCGCTTGATCCCACGCATGACGAGAGTGTTGGCGGCCGCGGCTCTCGTGTGTCTCGCCACCGGCACCGCCGTCGGTGGGAGTTACGTGACCAGCGCCGCGTGCGCGCCGTGTCACGCCGAACAGCACCAGCGCTGGATCGGTTCGCACCACGGTCGCGCGATGCAGGTTGCCAACGAGGCAACGGTACTCGGCGACTTCGCCGATCGAACCGTCTCGATCGGGGCGGTGACGGCGCGGTTCACCCGGCGCGACGGCGGCTTCTGGATCGACACCACCGGGCCCGACGGAAAACCGGGACAGTACCGCGTGCAGTACACGTTCGGTGTCGAACCACTGCAACAGTACCTGATCGAGTTGCCCGGCGGTCGCATGCAAGCGTTCGCGATGGCGTGGGACACTCGCGACGCCAAGTCGGGAGGACAGCGTTGGTTCCACGTGAGTCCCGAGGAGGCCGACGCGCCGGCAGGTGACCCGTTTCACTGGAGCGGAATGTTCTTCAATTGGAACTCCCAGTGCGCCGCCTGCCACTCCACCGCGCTGGACAAGAAGTTCGACGCCGCTACCGGTACCTACGGCACGACGTGGTCCGATCTCACTGTCGGCTGTGAGTCTTGTCACGGCCCGGGCGCGGCCCATGTCGAATGGGCGGCCGTGCCGGCCGCGGACCGCGCGCCGGCGCCGACCTACGCGCTTGCAGTCGACTTTGGAACGACCGGCGCCGAGTTGCAGGTGTGCGCGCCGTGCCATTCGCGGCGCACCGAACTCGCTCCGCTGCTGGCGCACGGCGAGCCCTTCACTGACCACTACCTGCCCGAAGACCTCGAGGAGGGCCTCTACCACGCCGACGGCCAGATCCTCGACGAAGTCTACGAATACGGATCCTTCGTCCAGAGTCGCATGTACGCGCGCGGCGTCACGTGCAGCGACTGCCACGAGCCACACGGACTGCAGCTGCGCGCCGTCGGCGACGCGATGTGCGTGACGTGCCACAACCCGGGCGGCAACCAGCGATTCCCCACGCTGCGCAAGGCCGCCTACGCCGCCGAGTCGCATCACCACCATCCCGCCGAAAGCGAAGGGGCGCGCTGCGTCTCCTGCCACATGCCGGCGACAACGTACATGGTGGTGGACGACCGGCGCGATCACGGGTTCCGCGTGCCGCGTCCGGACCTGACGACTCAGACCGGGGCGCCCAACGCTTGCAACCAGTGCCACACCGAGAAGACGCCGCAGTGGGCGAGCGACGCGGTCGCCGCATGGACGGGCAGGGCGCCGGCGCCGCATTGGTCGCAGGAGATCGCGGCGGCCCGCGGCGGGCGCGCCGCCGGCGCACTGCGCAAACTGGTTGAGGACGAGACCCTCCCGCCGATCGTGAGGGCGACGGCGCTGGAGCTTCTGTCGGGACGCCGCGGCGCGTCGCAAGAGTTGATCGGACGGGCCGGCGCGGCCGCAGACCCGCAGCTGCGGGCCGCGGCCGCGCGCGCCCTGCAGACCTTGCCGCCCCGCGAGCGGCTCGCCATCGGTACCGCCCTGCTGGGCGATTCGCGGCGCGCCGTTCGCAGCGAGGCGGCGGCGGCGATGGCCGAGGCCACACCGCTCATGCCACCCGAGACCGCGGCGTTGTTCGCGCGCGCCGCCGCCGAGTACCGTGCGTCGCAAGAACTGTACGCCGATCGCCCCGACGGGCCTTACAACCTGGCGACGTTTCTCGCCGCCCAGGGCCAGCTCGCGGAGGCGAAGCGCGAGTACCAACGGGCCATCGAGCGCGGGGCGTACTTCATTCCGGCGTACGTGAACCTCGCGGACCTTTACCGCCTCGAAGGCGACGAGGCCGCGGCGGCGGACACGTTGCGCCGCGCCGTCGCGATCGACGCCGATAACGCCGCGGTTCGCCACGCCTTAGGCCTCGCCTTGGTGCGACAGGGCAAGACCAGCGAAGGCGTGGTCGAACTGGAGCGGTCCGTCGCCGCCGCTCCTGACAACGCGCGGTACGCCTATGTCTACGGCGTCGCCCTGCACTCGGTCGGGCGCGGCGACGAGGCCATTCGCATTCTCACCGCCGCCAGCGAGCGGCACCCCGAGGACATCGAGATTCTCGGCGCCCTGTTCTCCATGCATCGCGAGCGCGGCGAAACGGCGATCGCCCAACGGCTGGCGGAACAGCTTACGCGGCTACAGGCGCGCAATGCCGCGCGGTAGCGCGCCAACGCTCGCGCGGCGCGCCGGTGATGGACCCACGTGACGGGCGGGGGGCCGGGCGGGCGGTTCGCGAACCGCCCCTACGATGCGGCGGCCCGCGATGTGCTCGATTGTAAAACAGCCACTCACTAGCTATTTTTCAGGCGATGATCACCGTTACAGCGCTGGAGGCAAAGACCCGATTCGGCAAGCTCCTCGACCGCGTGGCGCGCGGCGAAGAGGTTCTGGTGACGCGCCACGACAAACCGGTCGCAAGGATGGTGCCCGCGGAAGGGCGGCAACTCAGCACCGTCCGCCAAGCTGTCGCGGAACTGAAGGCGCTCCAATCGCGTATACGCGCCCGCAATCGTGGCAAGAGACGACTCTCGGACGCTGAAGTTCGATCGGCCATCGAAGAAGGCCGGCGGTGACGAAAGAGTTTGTCGTCGACGCGTCGATTGCCATCGCCTGGGTCCACCCAGCACAAGGAACGACGCAATCGCTGGCGCTCCTCGAAGCCGTGGCGGCCGGAGCGCGTGTGCGGGCACCTGCTTTGTGGCCTTTGGAAACCGCCAATGCCCTCCTGGTGCTCACCCGACGCGGCAGGCTCACCGAGGAAGACCGTGTAACGGCGCTGGCCGCGCTGGCGCAACTGTCGGTGGTGCTCGACCACGAGACGGCCGCGCTGGCCTTTGGCAAACTGTCCGAGATCGCGACGCGTCACGAATTGAGCGTCTATGACGCGGCCTATCTCGAGCTGGCGATGCGAACGAAGCTTCCGTTGGCGTGCAAGGACGGTCCTCTTCGCAACGCCGCGCAGCGACGCCGCGTGAAGTTGCTTTAGTGAATCGCACGTAGCCGGGGCATGATAATCGGTACCTCGGTGTCCCGTTACGGTGGATCGCGCTCGGCAGGCAATGATGGCCGGTGCCCTGGATCCCAGGTGGACCGTTCGGGTGGCCAGGTGGGCGGTTCGCGAACCGCCCCTACGATGCCGGCCTCCAGGTTCCTTGACACCGGCGGGTCGGGCGAACGAATCTTGGGCCCCCTGAATCCAAGGAGAGCCGATGTCCGAACTGGACGAGATCGAAGCGATCAAGCAACTCAAGTACCGATACTTCCGCCACCTGGACAGCAAGAAGTGGACGGAGCTGGCGGACTGCTTCACTGAAGACGCGCGCACCTGGTACGACGGCGGCAAGTACTCGTTCGACGGGATCGAGGCGATCATGAAGTTCCTCAGTGACTCGCTGAGCGATCCGACGATCATCAGCCTGCATCAAGGCCATCACCCCGAGATCTCGATCACCGGCGCCGACTCAGCCACCGGGTTCTGGTACCTGGAGGACCGGCTCTACTTCACGGCGCAGAACATGATGCTGTGGGGCGCCGCGTTCTACGAGGACGAGTACGCCAAGGTCGGCGGAACCTGGAAGATCAAAGCGACCGGCTACCACCGGACGTTCGAGGAAATTCAGACCCGCGAACTCAACATGACCAGCGCCGGCAACCACCTGCGGCGGGTCCCCTGATCAGACGAGGCCTGAGAGGGCTGTTGGGAGGGCCGAAGCCCTCCCAACACAAAGGCGTCATTTTCGGCAGGCGGGGGGAAACGGCAGCGGGCCCTCGGGCCCGTGCCACCTGCTCGAGGCGAAGACGCCGGCGAGTTCGTCTGGACTCCACCCAACGGCCACATCCACCACTCCACATCCGGAATCCATCGGAGCCTCGCCACGGCAGCTGTCCAGGTAGGTCCTCATTTCACAACTGAGGGCGTCAGTAGCACAGCGTTCTGGCATTCGTCAATACTAAAAATGACAGTATTTTAGTTTCCGAAAGGAATGCGATGTTGAGCAGTTGGAGCATGGATCTCGTATTGAGTCGAACTAGTGATCTGCGAAGCATCTCGCATGCGGTGCGCGCCGTGCGATAGCGATTTGAACGCGTGGATCGAGGACCTCCTTGCACATCGTCCAATGTTATCCCGGGTTGGTGCCACCTCCGCCGTACGGCGGGATTGAGCGTCTCGTATACTGGCTGAGCCGCGAGCTGGTCCGGCGCGGCCACAGGGTGACGCTGTTGGCGGACGGGCGCAGCGAGATCGGGCAATTGGTACCGGAGATCCGTCTGGTGCCGATTCCGGAGCGCTGTAATGATTACAGGCCGCTGATCCCGGCCGATGCCGACGTGGTGCACTTCCACGCGGCGCCGGACCTCGGCGCGTTGCCGGATGCGCCGTACCTGGTGACAGAGCACGGCAACCGCAACCACTTCCGCGACTACACCCGCAATACTGTCTTCGTCAGTCGACAACACGCGCGCAACCACGGCGCCGAACACTTCGTGTACAACGGCGTGCCGGTCGACGAGTATCCACTGCGGCGAGAGAAGCGGCGCCAGATGCTGTTCCTCGCGAAGCTCAACTGGCGGGCGAAGAACGCCAGGACCGCGATCGATCTGAGTCTGGACAGCGACTTTCCGCTGGTCCTCACCGGCGGCGATCTTTGGCACAGCCGCAAGGTCTGGGGATGGTGGATCGCCCGTTCGCTCTTCCGGCGACCGCGCCTTCAATGCCCGGGCGAGGTGGGCGGCCCGGCGAAACTCAACCTTCTGCAGGAGTCGTGCGTCTTGTTCTACCTGGTCAACTGGGAGGAACCGTTCGGCCTGGCGTGTCAGGAGGCGCTCAGCTGCGGCACCCCGGTCCTGGCGACACCCAACGGCGCGCTGCCGGAGGCGATTCGCCACGGCGAGAACGGTTTCATCGCGCGCACGTATGCCGAGGCTCTGGAGTGCCTGGAGATCTTGAATTGTCACAGCACCGCGCAGACCGCGCGGATGGCGGACGCGTGCCGCGCCAGCGCGATGACGATGGCGCGCTGCGCCGAGGGATACGAGGGGTACTACCAGCGCGTCATCGACGGGGGCGATCTGTACACGGATGAGGAGCGATCGGGCATTCGCTTCCGCCGCCCGGTCTCCGTGCGCGTCGTCCGGTGAGCCGCCGCCGGTGCTGTTCAACGGCGCCGGTCTGCGATATCTCAACGGCGGCCGCGAACCCCGCGGTGAACGGAGCGCGCGAGCGCCGAGATGTACGAGAGGGAGATAGAACGATGGCAAACAAAGAGCGCGGCACGGCGCTGACGGTGTTCGCGGTCCTGTTCGCGATCCTGGCGATTTCCAATTTGTTGAAGCCACTTCACCTCGGCGGCGATCAGACGGCGTTCGTGTTTCTCGGCCAGCGCACGTCGGGAATGTTGAACACGATCCTCGGCCCGCTGTTCGGCGTGTTCCTGGCCATCTACGCGTACGGCATCTGGAGCATGAAGCGGTTCGCGATGCCGATGGGTCACGCCTACGCGACGTATGTCATCCTCAACCTCGCCCTGTGGTCGCTGCGCGGCCCGCACGGTGACGACCTCCCGGTGTGGGCCGGCCTGCTGTACGCGGCGGTCGCCATCGGCGTCTCGGCCACCGCCGCGGTGATGCTGACCCAGCGCAAGGCGGATCTGTCCTAACTCTGAAGAAAAGATAGATCTCACCACAGAGGCACGGAGAACACGGAGAATGAAAGGCTTTGGGAGACGGGTCCGAACGGCCGCGAATTCCACCCCCAGTGACGGTCGATTTCGATGTGTCGAGCCGCGTGTCGTCGGCATACTCTCTGTGTTCTCGGTGCCTCTGTTTCGAAAATTGCCCCCGTGCGCGCTTCGCGCTCCGGTGGGCTCGGACCCGCGGGCAAAGCCCGCAGATCCTCCTTCCTCAATTTTTACTGTCTTCATGTGCCCGTTCGCGGGCCCCGTGACTGTGGTGAGGTTTTTTGTCTTTTGAGGCGAACGGCCCGTTGAACTACCAGCGCGGCAATCACGAAGAGCGACCTTCCGATCGAGCGGCGGACCTGCGCGCGCGGTTCGCCGCGGTGCGCGACGCGACCCGCCGACTCGCCGCGCCGCTGAGCGCGGAGGACTGCCAGCCGCAGTCGATGCCGGACGCCAGCCCGGTCAAGTGGCATCTGGCGCACACGACGTGGTTCTTCGAGACGTTCGTCCTCGAACCCAACGACGCGGCGTATCGCGCTTTCGATCCCGAGTACCGGGTTCTATTCAACTCCTACTACCAATCGGTCGGCGATCAGCATCCGCGTCCACTGCGCGGTCTTCTCAGCCGTCCGAGTCTGGCCGACGTCCAGAGTTACCGCGAGCACGTCGAGTCACGGCTGCTCGCGTTGCTCGACGCGGGCGACCTCGACGCCGCGGCGCTCGACGTGATCGAGCTCGGCGTGCACCACGAACAGCAGCACCAGGAGCTGATTCTCACCGACGTCAAGCACCTGTTCTTTCAAAATCGGTTGCAACCTGTATACGCCGCGCCTCTTCCAACCGCGTCGCAATCGTCGCCGTCGCTCGCATGGACGGAGTTCTCCGGCGGGCTGCACCTCATCGGCCACGGCGGTGGGGGGTTTGCGTTCGACAACGAGACGCCGCGCCACCGCGTCGTCGTCGAACCGCACCGCCTCGCCAACCGTCTCGTCAGCGCCGGCGAGTACCTCGAGTTCATGCGGGACGGCGGCTACGGCAAACCCGCGTTGTGGTTGTCCGACGGCTGGACCGCCGTGTGCGAACGCCAGTGGAGCGCGCCGCTCTACTGGACGCAGGTCGACGACGAGTGGCGGGTGTTCACCCTCGGCGGATCCCGCGCCGTGTACCCGGACGAACCAGTCGTTCACCTCAGCCTCTACGAGGCGGATGCGTTCGCCCGCTGGGCCGGCGCCCGCCTGCCGAGCGAGGCCGAGTGGGAACTCGCGGCCGCCGTCGTCGATACCGGCGATCTCGACGATGGCAATTTCCTCGAGACCGGCGTCTTCCACCCGCGCTCGCCGTCGCCCGGTGCCGGAGTGCGGCAACTCTTCGGAGACGTGTGGGAGTGGACGCAGAGTCCGTACACCGCCTATCCCGGCTACCGTCCGCCCGCCGGAGCGCTAGGTGAGTACAACGGCAAGTTCATGGCCAACCAGATCGTCCTCCGCGGCGGCTCGTGTGCGACGCCGCGCTCGCACATCCGGGCGACCTACCGGAACTTCTTCCCGCCCGACGCCCGCTGGCAGTTCTCCGGTCTGCGCCTGGCAAAAGACCTCTAGCAGGTCGGTTAGCCCCGCACGGACCCACCAATCATGTCGAGTGCGAGCGGAGCGAGCGTATCGAGACACGCCGCATGCAAGGCAATGCCTCTCGATATACCGGCCCTTCGGGCCGGCACTCGAGGCAATCGGTCGGGGACGCCGGCCGTATCAGAACAGTACCGGCGACCGGCCCCCCGTTGAGTTTGCGCCGCGAATCGGCTTGAGTCCGGAACATCGATCCTAGAAGTCCACTAAGGAGCCAGACATGCCGCTAGACGCAGGGTTGAGAGACCGAATCACGTCGATCATCGAGCAGAACAACGTCGTCCTGTTCATGAAGGGCAACCGGATGATGCCGCAATGCGGGTTCTCCGGCCGGGTGATCCAGATCCTCGACGGCCTCATTTCCGACTACAACACCGTTGACGTGCTGTCCGATCCCGAGATCCGCGACGGGATCAAAGAATTCTCGTCCTGGCCGACCATCCCGCAGCTCTACGTGAAAGGCGAGTTCGTCGGCGGCTGCGACATCATCACCGACCTGTACAACTCGGGCGACCTCCACACCCTCTTCGGACTCGGCGCGCCGAGCCGCACCGTGCCGACGATCGAGGTCACCGATCAGGCCGCGGCGCGGCTTCGCGAGTTTCTCGATCGTTCGCCGGACAAGGCGTTGACCCTGACGATCGACGCGCGCAACCAACCGTCGCTGGGGCTGGCTCCGCCGCAGGGCAGCGAAATCGTCGCCGAGTCGAACGGAATCAAGGTTCTGATGGACGTCGGCACGGCCGCGCGTGCGCAAGGGACGCGCATCGACGCGGTCGAGCAGAACGGCGGCGTCGGCTTCCGCATCGACGTCCCGCCCAGCAGCGGCGGTGCTCCGGCCGCGGCCGCGCCGAAGGTCGCGCAGGTCAGCGCCCGCGACGTCAAGAAGATGCTGGACGAAGGTGTGAAGTTCGAGTTCTTCGACGTCCGCACGCCCGAGGAGCGCGAGATCGCCGCGATCAACGGAGCGAGATTGCTCGACGAGGACGCGGCAAAACACATCGAATCACTGCCGAAAGACACGACGCTGGTGTTCCACTGCCACCACGGCGGTCGCAGTCAGGCGGCGGCCGACCACTTCGCGGGACTGGGCTTCACCGACGTGCGCAACATGGCCGGCGGCATCGACGCGTGGTCCAACGACGTCGATCCGGACGTCAGCCGATACTGAGATGGCTCTCGAGATGTTCGATCCGGGTAGCGACGTCGCGAGCCGCATCAAGGCGGCCATCGAAACCGCCATCGACGACGCGGTCGTCGATGTCAAAACGGGCAGCCACGGCCATTTCGAGATCGACGTGACGTCGGCTGCTTTCGCCGGCCAGTCGATGGTGAAGCAACAGCAGCTGGTCTACGCGGCGATCAAGGACCTGATGGCCGGCGACAACGCGCCCGTCCACGCCGTCGACCGCCTGCGCACGAAGACCAAGCCGTAGCAAGACTCGGTCTCGAGTTGAGCCGGTCCCTCCCTCGATACGGAGCCCGCAATGCGGGCTCCTACTCGGGACAATCGGTCGGAGAAATCCGACCAATCCGTTCGTGCCGAGTAGCCGCCCTCGGGCGGCGTATCGAGGCATGCCGGGTCGATCACTCCAATAGACGCGCGCGGAGTTTCTCGATCTGCTCCTCCGGTACCCCGGCATCCACGGCGTAGGCGCGCATCGAGCCGTACTGGGCTGTGAGGCGGGCGAGAAACGAGATCATCGTCTCCGGATCGGCGTGCATGGTGTCGGGCGGCAGGGCTTCGAGCATACCGCGATATCCCTTCGACGAGAGCAATCGCTCGATGATGGCGTCCAGGTTCTCCCGCGAAGCCGCGTAGTCGGCGACGATGATTTCGTCGGGGACACCCAGGATGCTCAACACGATCGCCGACACGATGCCTGTGCGGTCCTTACCCGCGGCGCAGTGGTAGACGGCCGCGGCGTCGGCCTCGGCGAGCACCACCAACACCTGTCGAAGCGCGTCCTTCGCGAGCTCGGCGAGAAAGTAATAGCGATCCGCCAGCGTCACCGTGTCCGGGTCGTAGTCGGGATGGGTGCGCCGGTCGGTTTCGCGGTCGAACAGCGGCAGGTGGTGGAAGCGGATCGGCTCGGCGGCCAGCGCGCCGCGGCCGTCCGCGCGCAGCTCACCCGACGAACGCAGATCGATGATCTCGCCGAGGCCGATCTCGCCGCGAAGTAGCGCCACGTCTTCCGGCGTCAGGTGGTGCAGCCCATCGCTGCGAAACAAACGTCGCCACACCACGCTGCGACCATCGGCCGCCGGGTAGCCGCCGAGATCGCGGAAATTGAAGCATCCCCGCAACGGAATCGTTCTCTGCATCCGCCCCACCTCAGCCGACATCCGCCAATCCACTGCAAAGTCGCTCGACAAAAAACTCGCCAAACCGCGCCGCGTCCACAGCGACGGCGCATCGCATCGCAAACGTGCCCGCCTCGAGCCGGCGGCTCTCGATGGTCCGAAGCACCCCGTTTTCGATCCGTGGTTCGATCGCCAGATCCTCGAATGTACAGAACGACTCGTCGAAAACGGAGGCCAGCGCCAGCGGATCGTGCAGGAACGCGACGTTGGCGTCGGCGCGCATCGCGTCGTCCGCGCCGAACAGGCGGTACATGATCGGCGTCCACTCCTCGACCGCGGCGACCAGTGCCCGCCGCAACGGACCGCCGCGCGCCGCGATGGCGTCGAGTCCGGCGCGCGTGAGCCAGGTCTGCAGGGTCACGTCACCGGTCACCATCCGCGTCGGGATCCCGGACCGCAACACGATCAGCGACGCGTCCGGATCGGAGCAGAGATTGTAGTCGACGCCCGACGGAAAAACCGTGCCGCGGTACGTGATCTCGCGAAGATGCCCGCCCATGATCGTCAACTGGCGGATGCGCGTCGCCAGCGAAGGGCGACGCGCCAGAGCCGCCGCGACGTTCGTCATCGGACCTACCGCCACCAGCTCGAGATCGCCATCGGCTTCGAACAGGCGGATCAGCGCATCGACCGCGCTCTCCTCCTCGACGCGGCCGGTGTCGTCAGCGTCGAGAATGCCGACGCCCTCGTTGCCGAACCACACGAACTTGTCCGGGCTCGCGCCGAGTGGAACGGATTCCCCGGCGTGGACTGGAACGTCGCGCCGGCCGGCGAGGTCGAGGACCCGTCGCGAGATCCGTGCGCGCAGGCGCGTATCCCCGGCCACGTGGGTCACGGCGACCAGCTCGATCTCGGGCGATGCCAATGCCAGGGCCAGGCACAGAGCATCGTCGACATCCGAGCCCATGTCGGTGTCGAGCACGATCCGACGCGTCATGACCCGCACGCTCGCACGCGCACCCGCCGCGCCGCAACCAGGGTCGCGCTTCAGCCGGCGATGTCGGTGTCGCCGGCGAGGATGGACTCCGCGAGGTCGAGACACCGCAGCGCGGCGGCTGCGTCGTGCACCGCGGCGACGCGGGCGGCGCCGATCGTGCGCCGGATCATCTCGATCGCGGCATAGGCGGCGACAGCGGAAAGAAACGCCGCCGGTACGTCTCGCTCTCGACCGTACGCGTCGAGGACGGCGCGCGTCGTCGTGCGCGCGCGCGGCAGATCTCCGGTCGCGATGGCCGGCAGATGGACATGTGCGACGAGCGTCCCGAGGTCGAAGGCCGGGTCGCCGACGTGGGCGATCTCGGCGTCGAGCAGTACCGCGCCGCGGTCGGCGAGGAGGATGTTGGTGCCCTGCACGTCGGCGTGGACCAACGCGCCGGTCGGGGTGAGATAGCGCTCGTACCAATGGTCGGCGCAGGCGACCAGCGCGGCGTCGCCCCACATGGATCGGGCGCGGTCGAGTACCGCCGGCGCGAGCGGAAAGGTATTCTCCCGAAACGGCAGGGCGAAGATGTGGTCGCCGTGCAGACGGCGCATCTGGTCGTTGGCGAAACGCGCGGCCAGCGCCGGCTCGGCGGTGGCCGCGTGCACCCGCGCCAGAAAGCGCGCGATCTCGCTCAGCTCGCGGTCCAGGTCGCGCCCGGTCAGCAATGCCTCGGCCATCCGCGGCACATCGCCGCAATCCTCGAGCACGAGGATTCGGTTCGCCTCATCGAAGAGCACGACCGCGGGCAACACGCCGCGATCGTCGCAGGGGCGGGCGATCTCCAGGTAACGCGCCTCGTGCGACAAGCGGACCGGATCCGCAGCGTACTCGGGAAATTTCTCGAGCGCCGCGCGGGCCTGCTTGACCACCCACGAGCGCCCGTCGCCGGCGCGCACGCGACGGACCCAATTGATGTTGCCGTCGCCAGCGGGCTCGGCGATGGCCTCGTCGCGCGCATCCAACAGCCCGGCCCCGCGCAGGTAACCGACAACGGACCGATCGTCGAGGATCATAACGCGTCCGCCATCGCCGTCCGAGCCTGACTCAACCTCAAGAGGCAAAAAGCCTCACCACAGAGACACCGAGAACACAGAGAGGATCTAGACGAACCTGCGAATGGGGTTCGCGGCTGCGCGGGCGATTCTCTCAAAGGCCTGTTCTCTGTGTTCTTCGTGCCTCTGTGGTGAGATCGATTGGCTCTCCACGGCTACCGCTTCGCCAACTCGCAGCGCTGCAGATACGTTTGTCGGACCAACTCGATGTCTCGGGCGAAGTGATCGAACTCCTCGAACAGCAGCGCCTGTGGTCCGTCGCACAGGGCGTCTTCCGGTTTCGGGTGGAAGTCGACTAGGACCATGTTCGCCCCGGCGATGATGCCCTGCGCGGCAGCGTGCTGGATGTCGAGGAGGCCGTCCGGTGCGACCGTCTTCTTGCCGACCGAATGCGACGGGTCGACACATACCGGCAACCGCGTCAGCCGCCGCACCACCGGAACGTGCGCGAAGTCGACGAAGTTGCGGTGCGGGTCGCCGAAGTTCGACTTCATTCCGCGCAGGCAGAAGATGATCCGATTGTTGCCGCCGGATGCGATGTACTCGCAGGCATTGAGCGACTCGTCGAGCGTGATGCCCATACCGCGTTTGAACATCACCGGGTAGTCGGTCTGCGACCCGACGGCCTTCAACAGTTCAAAGTTCTGTGCGTTGCGGGTGCCGATCTGCAGCAGCACGCCGGTCGGGTTGCCCGCCGCGTGCAGCGCTTCATGGATCTCCTCGATGTGACCCTCGCGGGTGATCTCCATCGCAATGACGGCAATGTCGTACTTGCCCGCCAGTTCGAAGACGAACGGCAGACAGTCCGCGCCGTGCCCCTGGAAGTCGTACGGACTCGTGCGCGGCTTGTATGCGCCGGCCCGGGTGGTGCGGATGCCCTTCTCCTTGAGCAAGCGGAACATCGATTCGACGTTCTCTTTCGTGTCGACGGCGCAGAGACCCGGAAAGAAGTGGAACGAATCCTGGCTGAACTCGATGCCGCGATACTCGAAGCCGACAACCTCCGCGCGGTCGTGCCGACCGATCGAGCGGTAGCGCTCGCGAATGCGGATCGCCTTCTCGACGGCTGGAAACTCCTGAAAGGGCTCGACGGCAATCGAGCTGGTGGAGCCCAGCAGGTAGACCTCGGTGAGTGAGCGAGTCGTCCCCTGGATCTGCCGGACCTCGGCGTGCACGTCCGGGTAGCGCTCGGCCATGCGCACGACCTGTTGTACCTCGGGTGAGTCCGGCCCGACGTCCGCTTTCATGACGATGATCATGACTTCCTCCTCAGGTGCGGGACGATAGCCCGGACCGGCTCCGAGTTCTACGAACGCGAAGCGGCGTCGCCGGGTGCCAACCGGCCGAGGAAGGCGGGGACGGCGTGCTCGACGCGCAGCGCCCGCGGTCCGAGCGACACCGGTTCGAACCCCGCTCGCACCAGCATCTCCACCTCGTACGGAATCAGCCCGCCTTCGGGGCCGATCACCAGAGTCACCGGGGCCGCGACCGACGCCGGACAACCGAGCGTCGCCGACAAGTCGCCGACCAACTTGAGCGTCGCGCCGCCGATCGCCGGCAGCAGATCCTCGACAAACGGCTTGAAACCCTTGTGCAGGCGCACGTCCGGGAGAATGGTGTCGCGCCCCTGCTCGGCGCCGAGGATCATCTCATCGCGCAGGCGCCCCGTTTCGAGCAGTGGACTGCCCCAATAGCTCTTCTCCACTCGCCAACTGTTGATCAGATGCAGATCGCGCAAGCCCATGGCCGCGCATCCCTGCACGATGCGGCGCAGACACTTCGGACGCGGCAAGGCCAGCACCAATCGGACATCCAGACGCGGCGGCGGGTCTCGGTCCAGCCGCAGCTCCAGCGTCAGCGTGGTTTCGACCAGCGCCACCACGACCCCCTGCCCCATCCGACCACCCAGCAAGCCGGCGGCGACGGTCGATCCCACCTCGACTCCGACGACGTCGAGCAAGTGCGTTGCGCGCCGACCGGAAACGAGCGCGCCGGCACCGCCGTCGATCAGATCGCTCTCGTGCAACAGCAACAGATTCATCAGCAGGTAATCAAACAGGGCGAGCCCGCACGCGCGCAAGTCCGCAGTGCCCTGCCCGCCGCGCACACTTGACACCGACATGGTGCCACCATAGGCGGTGCGGACGTCCGGCGCGTCTGCCGCGAGCCGCGATCGCGGAGGGGCGGGCAAGGTCACTCGATGGAAAAGCACGCGACGCGCCTTCTCGCCTTCCTCTGCCTGACGCTGGCCTGCGGCGGTCCCGCCGTTGCGGCACCGGTGGCGGATCGAGCGCAGTACGACATTCAGGCGACCGTTTCGCTCGAGCCCGCCTCGATCGTTGGAGTCGCGACGGTCCTGTTCACCAACCACAGCGACGAGACCCTGCGCGACGCGGTCGTGATGCTGTTCCCCAACCGGTTTTCCGCGGAGAACGAGACAACCGATCTCGTGCGCCCGATGATCCATCCCAAGGAGGAGTTCGACGCGGGCGGCATGTCGCTCACCGAAGTTCTCGACGACGGCTACTCGACGACCTACGAAACGGCGGCCAGCGCAACGACGGGTACCGCCGTGCGCATCGCCATCGCCCCGTTGGAGCCCGGCGCGAGCCGCAGGCTGCGCATGCGGTTTCACACCACCGTCCCGCATCGCTTCGGCGGCTTCGGCGAGTTCGAGCGACAGCTGACGTTGATCGGAGGATGGCATCCATACCTGGCGGCGCTCGGGGACGATGGCGAATGGCAGCTCGCCGCACCACCACCGCTGGCGGACTTCCAGGTCACGCTCGCGCCGGCCGCGCCGATGCACATCGCTCTGAGCGGCCACTTCGGTGCCGGTACGCGTTCGCTGCGCGCGTTCGTGCCGGCTGTTCCCTACCTCTCGCTGATCGCGGCCCCACGGCTTCTCAAAGCGACGCGTCGCGTCGGCGACACGACCGTGACGCTGATGGTGCGGCCGCAGCGGTTCTCGCATCGCGTCGTCACCGGCCCCGACGAGCCCGGTCTGATCATGGACGCCGTCGAACAGATCTTGACCGACCGTCCCGCCGGCGTGCCCGCCCCGCCGGCCGCACTGATGCTCATCGAGGCGCCGCTTCGCATGCACCTGATCGAGGCCGGCGAAGGGATGGTGATATTCTCGGATCGACTGTACCAAGCCCTCGGACCGCTGCGCGCCTTTCACCGGGCGCATCTTGCGCAGGGCGTATACCGCGAGCTCTTGCGCGGTACTCTCAGCGCGCGCGAGCCGTCGCGCGACTACGGCTGGGTCGGCGAAGGCCTCGCGCACGAGATGGCCCACGACCACATGGCCTCCGTGGAGCCCGAGCGCCGGCTGTTCGCCGACTGGCTGAGCATGTTCGACTTCCTCGCGGCGGTCGATCGGTTCGAGAAAGTGCCGAAGATTCCCTTCGTTGGCTCGTACTTCGACCTGATCCCGACCGACGATCCAGCGGGCGACCGCATCATGACCTTCAACGGAGCGCGCCCCCCGGGGCGCGTGATCTTCTCGAAAGTGCGCGACCTCGTCGGCGCGCCCCCCTTCCGGGAGATGCTCGACATCTGCATCGCCCAACCCTCGCCCTTCCGCGATTGCGCGGACGCCCACTTCCCCGCGCGCGACCTCGACACCTTCATCGACCAGTGGATCGCGCCGTACCCTGCGGTGAACTACTGGATCGAGAGCGTCGAATTCAACCAGCGTGACGGCGAGGGCTTTCGCACCGACGTCGCGGTGCGCCGCGAGTCTTCGCGGGCGATCGACGAACCGGTAACCATACGCATGCGAACCGTCGGCGGCGCCGAGGTCGACCTGAAGTGGAACAGTCAGGGAGAAGCCGCCCTGCTCTCGCAGAAGACGGATCGCCGCGTCTACCAGGTGTACATCGATCCCGACGAGGAGTTGATCGAGACGCGGCGCAGCGACAACTCCTGGCTACCGGACCTCGAGTTTCTCATCGACAGCGCCGACATCGAGGTGAGCTCCACCGAGTTCGGCTTCGGGGCAAGCGCCGTCGCGCGCGTGCACCACGAGTACCGCAGGGATCTCGCACTCACGGCGTTCTACACCAACCGCGGCGTCGGTGGCGCGTTCGGCCCTCGCTTCCATTTCGGCCAGCCGATCGATCCCACGCTCTTCCGCCACAACCTGTATTTGTATTATTCGCTCGTCGCTCTCGACTCGAGCTTCGACGACCCGGCGCAGCCGGCCGTCGCCACCTCGGGCAACACCGCCGGCCTGGGGTTCCGCTACGACTACACGGACGTCTTCTACGACCAGAATCCGAGCCTTCAACGCCGCCTGCGGCTCCACGGCGATTGGTACGACGGTGCCGTCGGCAGCGACTTCGACTTCGTCACCTGGGGCTACGAGGCCTCGCTCGTCGCGCCGTTGTTCACGCGGCGAACGCTCGTCGGCCTGCAGCTGATCAACGGCTTCAGCCACGCCGCGGGCGGCAGTGTCGTGCCCATCCAATCGCTCTACAGCCTCGGCGGCGCCCGCTCGATCCGCGGCATCGGCTTCGGCGACTTCCTCGGCCGCAACCTGTTGGTCGTGCGCAGCGAACTGCGCCAATCGATCTTTCCCGAGATCAACTGGAACCTGCAGGACATCGTGGTCCTGCGCCGCACCCAGTTCCGCGCGTTCGTCGAAAGCGGCAATGTCAGCAACTCGGCCGGGCGCATCTACGACCCGCGCGATTGGGCCGTGGGCGTCGGCGCCGGATTCGGACTCATCTACGATGCCGCCGGTTTCTTCCCCGCCGTCGCCTATCTCGAGATCGCCACCCGGGTCGACGAAGACCTGGGCGACATCCAGGTCCTGTTCGGCACCAAGCAACCTTTCTAGCTTGAAACTCCGTCTGTTGGTTTCAGTTCCGCCAGAGGAACGAGCTGATAGCCGAGTTGGCGGGCGGAAGAGATGATTGCGTGGAGTCGCTTGTG
>Ga0307505_10001197_pt1 | contig 22346 bp, 14 predicted proteins | sample 23_S_MG_FD_202183 | JGI IMG/M metagenome (GOLD analysis project Ga0307505, IMG submission 202183) | Soil microbial communities from Populus trichocarpa stands in riparian zone in the Pacific Northwest, United States - 23_S | ecosystem: Environmental > Terrestrial > Soil > Riparian zone > Trees...
AAGTTCAGGCGTGGGAAGCGGAACGTAACTCCTCAGGAGCCCACGTCAACTGGCAGTTCACGGCTGACGACGCACGCATTCATCTGAAACAGCTTTACCCACGGTTTGAAGCTTGACACGACACTAGGGCCTCGTGCATGCTCATCCGCACCAAGGTCACCGCGTGGGGCAATACTACGCGCTAAGCTGAAGGGATCGCCGGTTTCTACACGGGCTGGCTGTCATCAGACGGTGACACCCTCGCCCTGTCGAGGGGGATGGGCGTCACGAGCCGTTCGTGGATCCCAGAAAATCCACCGCGAGTAGATCAGACTGGAGTCCACACACACCCCGCGCCTCGGACAAGTCTCAACCAGCAACCGCCCATGCACCCCTCAGAGTTTCACGCACACGTTCTTCGACTCGGTGAAGAACTCGAGCGATTCGAGCCCGCCTTCGCGACCGACACCGCTGTCCTTCATTCCGCCGAAGGGCACGCGAAGATCGCGGAGGAGCCAGCAGTTGATCCAGACCGTGCCCGCGTGAAGGGCGGCCGCGAAGCGATGCGCGCGTTGCAGATCGCGGGTCCACACCGTGGCTGAGAGGCCGTAGCGGGTGGAGTTCGCGAAGCGCAGCGCCTCTTCTTCGCCGTCGAACGGCGTGACGGTCACGACCGGACCGAAGATCTCCTCCTGAAGCGTGCGGCACTCGCAGCCGAGGCCCGTGATCACCGCGGGCTCGAGGAAGAAGCCGGGACGGTCGACGCGATTGCCTCCCGTGACGATCGCGCCACCTTCCTCCCTGGCGAGGTCGAGGTAGCCCATGACCTTGCGGAGATGGGCCTCACTGATCAGCGCACCGACGTCCGTCTGCGCGTCCTCCGGATCGCCGATGCGCAGCTTCTTCGTCTCGGCGACGAACCGCTGCACGAACTCGTCGTAGATCGAACGCTCGACGAAGATGCGGGAGCCGCAAAGACAGATCTCGCCTTGATTCCAGAAGCTCGAACGGATGGAGGTGGCAACGGCGTCGTCGAGGTCCGCGTCCGCGAAGATGACGTTCGGGTTCTTGCCGCCCAGCTCCAATGACAGTTTCTTGAACAAGGGCGCGGCTGCCGCGGCGACTTTCGCACCGGTGACGGTACCGCCCGTAAACGAGATCAGCGGCACGTCGGGATGCTCGCAGAGGGCCGCTCCGGCTTTGGGGCCGGTGCCATGCACGATGTTCATCACGCCCGGAGGGAGTCCCGCTTCGATCGAGAGCTCGGCGAGCCGCTGCGCGGTCAGCGGCGTCAGTTCCGAGGGCTTGGCCACGCAGGTATTGCCGCTGGCCAGCGCGGGCGCGATCTTCCAGGACAGGAGATACAGCGGCAGGTTCCACGGCGAGATCAGCCCGGCCACGCCGACGGGTTGCCGCAGCGTGTAATTCAAGGCGACACTGTCGGTGACGTGCGCGCGCGAGTCCTGGTGGAGGATGGCTGTCGCGAAGAAGCGGAAGTTGGCGACCGCGCGGGGGATGTCCATGCGCCGGGCCAGGGACACCGGCTTGCCATTGTCCCTACTCTCGAGCAGAGCCAGCTCTTCGAGATGTTGTTCGATGAGCTCCGCGAGCCGCAGCAACACGCGGCTGCGCTGCTCAGCCGGAGTCCGCGACCACGCGGGAAACGCGTGCCGTGCCGCGGCCACCGCGGTGTCGACATCCGCGCGGTCGCTGTCCGGAATCCGCGCGATCACTTCGCCCGTAGCCGGATTGACGTCGTCGAAGTACGTGCCACTCTTCGGCGCGACGAAAGTTCCGTCGATGAAGTTCTGCAGAGAGGGCGCAGAACGCAGGGCGCGGGGCGCAGTGGAAGCGGCGTCGAGAATGGTCGTCATTCCTCTGCTCCCTGCCCTCTGCCCTCTGGACCCTTGAAGTGATCCGGATCGAACTCCCAGCGGTCGATGTCCGGGTCCCAGGAATCCCACGGCACGATGGCCGCCATGCGCTCGCGCAGTTGCGGAGGAATGACCTCCGGGACGATGAACGCTTTCTGTCTTCGCAGCTTGTAGGGATTGCGGAACTCGAAGCCGAGGACACCGAGGATGTAGCGGGCGATGTACCAGGTGGCCTGCGGATTCCAGCCGTGGGCGATCTTCACCACCACGCCGAGGCCGTCGGGATACTCGGGATGCTCGATGGAGAGACCGAGCAGACCGTCCGCGCCTTCCTTGGCCAGCACGCGCCCGCCGCAGGCTTTCAGGATCGTCGAGTCGAGCCGGTTGAACCCTCCGATGAGATCGGGATGCTCGACCATGGCGCTCCAGATCCAGTCGTCGTTCTTCTCCGTGACGAGATTCGCGAACAGTTTCGCGAGGTCGGTCACCGTCATCGACACCGTGGGCAGTCCGCAGCCGTCCTTGGCGATCGTGCCGCTGGTCCAATCGGGAGCGAGGACGCCGCGCAGATACTCGAGGTACTCCTGGAAGAAGGGATGATGCGGCCAGACGTAGCCGACGCGCCGCCAGCCGCGGATCCGGCAGCCGCGCAGAATGGCCGCGTGCTCGCCGGAACAGCAGTGATACCAGCGACGCGGACGGCGCACCTGCCGGCCGAACTGCACGAGGGGCACGTCGAGGGGCGCCTGCATCATGCCCCGCTCGGCCTCGCGCAGAATCGAGCGCGCCGTGGCCACGTGCTCCGCGTCGCCATTGTGAGAGGCCACGGAGATCGCACGCTGCTCGGCCGTCAGCTCCTTCGCGAAATCGCGCGCGAAGACCTTCATCATGATCGGCTTGACCATCGAGCGTCCGTAGACTTCGACGTTCCCTCCGAACGAGTACAGCAGGTTCTTCCCGGTGACCCATGACACCGCGCCGTGAATCGTGTTCTCGGCCACGCCGTTGCGGCGATACTCCACCAGCGGCTGCCAATTGGGCATGGCCCGCGCGAAGTTGGGCGCCGCGGATTCGTCGAAGGTCGCGTGTGTCGGTTCGTCGGTCACGGTCATGATTGCGATTCCGGAGGCATCATCGCCTGAGTGAAGAATGCGGGCAACTGGTGTGGTGTCTCACAACGATGACCGGCTGTCCGCCGGGAATCGACGAACGTCCGGCGCTCTAATCGTCAGAACCGAGAGAAGGGAAGGCAGCGCATGGCCAAAAGCAAGAAGACGCAACCCTCGAAGCCAGGAAAGACCCGGAAGCCCCGCGCGCAGAAAGAAGGCGGACCGAAGCGCTGGCTCGTGGCCCAGCGAGTGGGAACGTATGCCCGTCTCGTGAAACGCGACACGGGAAACGAAGTGCCCATGGGCTCGGCCCTGGAAGCCGCCGTGGCCACACCCGTCGCTCAGGATCTGTGGCTGGACCGCCTCTCGGAGTACAAGCGCCGCAAGGTGGACGTCGCACCAGCCCCGGCGGCTGCGGCTGCGGCTGCCCCGGGATTTGGACCGGAAGGCGCGTTCGTGCCAGGCGCACAGAACTGGGCCCCGCTCGGTCCTCGCGTGGTGTTGAACGGCCAGGCCAAGGGCAACCCGCCCGTCGGAGGCCGCATTGCCGGCATCGCCGTGGCGCCGGGAGGTTCGCTGGTCTACGCCGCGAGCGCGAACGGCGGAGTGTTCCGCACGGACGACGGCGGCATGACCTGGCGCTCGCTCATGGACGCCTTCGATGTCGATCCCACGGACTTCGCCAGCACCAGCCTGGCCTGCGGTGCCATCGCCATCGATCCCACGAATCCCGACCGCATCTATGTCGGAACGGGCGAAGGCGACACGCACGGCATGTTCGAAGACCGGATCGTGCATGCACTCCCCGCCTATCGGGGGATCGGGCCCATCCGCAGCGATGACGGCGGCCTCACCTGGATCCGCGAGCAAACGCGCGCAGGTTCGCCTCGTCTCGCAGGCAAGGCATTCTTCTCGCTGGCGGTCGATCCCAATGATCCCGAGCATGTCATCGCGGCCACGACCGAGGGGCTGTACGAGCGCGTCATCACCGCAGGTCAGCCTCCGGAATGGGTCTCGCGCCGGTCAATGATCCACGCCAGCGTGATTGCGACGACCAAGAACGGCGCCACGCGCTTCTACGCCGCTGAATGGGGCATCGGCGTCTTTCAATCCAACGACGGCGTCACCTGGAACGCGATCGGGACAGGGTTCCCGACGACGAACACGGGACGGATCGCGCTCGCTGCGCACGCACGCAACCCCAAGGTGCTGTATGCGCTGGTGGCCACCGCCGGCGGAGCGCTGCGCGGTGTCTACAGGCTCGACCTCACCACATTGGTGTGGAAGGCTCTCACCAATCCGCCCACCCTGCTGCCGTCGCCGCAGGGAACGTACGATCTGGCAATCGCCGTCGATCCCTCGGACGACGCCCTCCTCTATCTCGGGGGAAGCTACGTCGACACAACGCCCTATCCCGCGTCCATCTGGCGCTGCCGTGTGAGCGCCGCCGGCTCAATCACGTCGGCCTCCATCGGCGAGAACGCCCACGCGGATGTCCACGTGCTGGTCCACACTCCCGGCGATCCGGACGCGTTATGGACGGGCACCGATGGCGGCATCTTTCTCAATCGCAATCCCCGCGCCTCGGGGATCTTCGATGCGCGCAACGACGGCCTGGCCTGCCTCTGCCCGAACTTCATCGCGCAGCACCCCACCGATCCGAACATCCTCTTCTGCGGCCTGCAGGACAACGGTACTGCCCGCACCCTGGGTGGCCCCGTCTGGACGCACATCACCGGCGGGGACGGCGGCTATTGCGTCATCAACTGGGCCGATCCCGCGCAGGTGCTGGTCTATGCGAATGGAGACGTGTACCGCTCCACGAACGGAGGTCAGGGCGGCTGGAGCGGGCACTCGTTCGGCTTCCGGCTGATGACTTATCCCATCGTCGGCACTCCCATGAATCCGGCCAAGAAGGCCGAGGCCAAGATCGTGGCGCTCGCGGCCGTGGACACCGTGTTCGTGTCCAACGACTTCGGACTGACGTGGACCGCGGTCTTGACCATCCCCGGTGTCGAGATCTACTCGCTGGTCTTCGCCACTCCGAAGCGACTCTTCGCCGGCACCACCAGCGGCGACGTCTACCGCCTCGACAAGGGCACCACCAAGTGGACGTCCAAGCGCATCGATGATGCGGCCGCGGGTCCCCTCGGCCTGCGCGGTCCCATCAGCGACATCGGCGTGGACTGGTCCGACGCGACGCGCTCCTCGCTCTATATCGCCCTCGGCGGCACGGGCGACTACCGGCACGTCTGGCGCTACAACGGCACCAAGTGGGACTCACGCAGCGGTCCGGCCCACGCGAACAACCTCATCGACGTCGAGCACAACGCCATCACCGTCGATCCCATGAAGGCGAATCACGTCTACGTCGGCGCGGACATCGGCGTGTGGCGGTCGACGGACGGCGGCAAAAAGTGGGAGCCTCTGCCCAACGCCCTTCCCGACGCGCCCGTGTTCGACCTGCAAGTGCATCCGTCCCGGCGCCTGTTGCGTGCGGCCACGCATGGCCGGGGCATCTATGAGTGGGCGCTCTGAGTGGCCGCCAGTGGAGCGGCGAGTGTCATAAAATCGCGCATGTTTTTCATGACTCGTTTTGAGTCATGATTATTGAAGTCGAACCACAGCATCAGCCGGTCCCCCGGGTGGAACCGCTCGCGCATCTGGACGGCGATCTGTTCCGGATCGCCGACCAGAGCGTTGTTCGTCGCCCGCCGGACCTTCTCCTCGTCGAGCGTGCCCTCCAGCGCCCGCCAGTAGTTGGACAGCGCGTCGCGCGCCTCCGCCTTGGCCTGCTCCGCGTCCTCGTGGATGAACACCAGCACCGTGCGCGGCATCAGCCGGCGCTGCCAGCCGCCACCTTCCGGATGGTAGTGCTCGCGCATGCGGGCGTTGGTCTGCTCGATCTCGTCGCCGGGCGTGATGGAGAGGTTGAACACCCCGACCGGGAGGATCGTGTTGGCGAAGATCTGCGTCGTGGGATCGTGCGAGCCGATGGACAGGCGGAGCAGATCCATGCGTGGCTCGCGCGGCACGATCTGCAGATTCGGGAAACGCCAGCGCGGCTCGAGCGGAATGGCGTCCGTGTACTGGCCGTGCGCGTCGATGACACGCTGCCAGTCGGCATCGGCTCGGAAGTCCGGCCGTCGCAGCGCTCGCGGCGCAATCATCGTCGAGCTGAGCACTTCACCCTTGAGCAGGCGCAGAAAGATCTCCGTGGCCTCCTCGAAGATCTTGTTCTTCACCACCGGCCATGCCGCGGCCTCCACGGGATTTCGCGGCACGATCCCATAGGGCACGTTGATGAACGGGAAGCGCCCGGACGCGAAACCGACCGTGAGAATGCGCCGTTCGTTCTCGTCCAGCCCATGCAGCGTCAGAAACGTCTTGATCCGCTCCGCCGCGGCGATGGGTCCGCCGTTGCAGAGAATGTTCATGATCGCCGAGCCCATCCCGATCCGTTTGGTCCGCGCGAACACGCGGTGCGCGAGCTGCAGGATGTCCGTGTTGAGGCCGATCTCCCCGACGAACTGCGGGATCACCGCACCCGGGTTGGTCTTCTGCACTTCCGTAGACAGATGACTCTCCGCGACCCACCCCGTGCCGAACCCCAACTCATCCGCGAGCTCGACCTGCTCGAAGAAGTTCCGAAACATGGTCCGCTCATCAGGGATGTAGCCCCCGACCTCGGTCTGGCAAATGGAAAAGAAGACGTCGAGCTCCATCCGGCTACATTACCGCACGTTCCGCGATCGGCGCTCTGGGCACAGCGGTGATGCCTGCGCCTCGAGATTCGTCAGCCGGGCGAAAGGATCTTTGCCGGGTACTTCGACAGGACAGAATCGATCGTCACGATCTGGAGGCCGTGTTCAATCGCTTGGCATACCAGGATGCGGTCGAAGGGATCGCGGTGATGCGGCTCGAGCTTCGAAAGATGAGCTATCGATGCCTCATCAATTGGCAAAGACTCGATCCCATGGCGTTCACGCTGTTCCGATAGCCAAGGATTTGGTGGTTCGGGAAGTGGCAGCTTGCCGACGTAGTACTTGATCGTAGCCCCCCACACCGACACAACGCTCAAGTAGACTGCCTCCGCGTTTTCGACAACGGAGCGGACGTTAACTACCGACGCGCTTATCTCCGCTGACGTACCAAAGGAAGATATGCGTATCGAGCAACAGTCTCATTGCTCGAAGTCTCGAAGGATGTCCTCCGCAGTGGCTCATCGAAGTCATCGGGAACGACGAATGTGCCGGCTGCGAGACCAAATGGCCGTGGGCGGCGCACTTTCTCGACTGGGCGAATTTCAGCGATCGGCCCATCGCGGTCCGTCACGACGAGTGTCTCTCCCTCGAGAACCCGATGAAAGACACCGTCCGGGTCTCGTTTCACCTCTTCAACCGTGACGTTCATTGCGGAGCTGAGTGTAGCAAGAACATCAGGTTGCCATCGAGGCTACGATGACACCCGATGAAACTACGCGCGCTTCCCCTGCTCCTGCTCCTGGCCTGTGCCGCGGTTCCGGAGAACCGGTACGGCCTGCGCGTCGTGCCCGACGCCGCCACGTATGAGCGTCTCGCGCGATCGGCGGAGGAGAAGCGGCTCACCAACCTCGCGACGATCGGCATTCCCCTCGACATCCGGTATGCGACCGCGGACAACTTCATGAAGAAGCCGCTCTACCCGATCGCGAAGGCGTATCTGCGCGCGCCGGCGGCGCGCGCGTTGCTCGAAGTGCAGCGGGAGCTGGCGGTGCGCGGGATCGGCATCAAGGTGTACGACGCGTATCGTCCCTATCGCGTGACCGAGGCGATGTGGGAGCCGATCAAGAACCCGGACTACGTCGCGGATCCGGCGAAGGGGTCACGGCACAACCGCGGAGCGGCTGTCGATCTCACGCTGATCGAACTCGCCTCCGGCGCGGAGCTGCCGATGCCCACCGCCTACGACGACTTCACCGAGCGCGCCGCCCACGCCTTCACCAACCTTGACCCCGACATCCTCGCGAACCGGGCGCTGCTCCGCGACACGATGGTCCGCCACGGCTTCCAACCACTCCCCTCGGAATGGTGGCATTACGACTTCACGGGCTGGGAACAGTTCGAGCTGATGGACGTGCCCCTCGATCAACTCAACTGATTGGGCCCATCTGAACAAAGCGCCGAAAGCAGGCCAACCAGCGTCGCCGCCGTGCCGGCTCAGAACCGCGAGACCATGGAGATCGAGCCGACCTTGTAGTTCTCCGAGGTGTCGTACGCGAAGTCGATCTGGAACTTGGGCCAGGCCAGACCGCCGCCGATGGAGTAGTGGGTCTGGTCCTTTCCTTTCGGATAGAGCATGGCCTCGGCGATGAAGTTCGGGTGATTGAGCGGCCCGTCCCATTCGATCGAGTGCGCCGGGTCGCGCCAGACGCCGCCGCGGAGCGCGAAGGGGATCTTCGATGCGAAGAAGTACTCCGCACCGACGTGGATCTCGGTCACGTCGTTGGCTTTGAACGGGTTGCCGATGGCGCGCACTTCCGGCACGGCGCTGACGAAGTCGTCCACGAGGTTGGAGTACTTCACGTGGACCGCGTCGATGTTGACCGTCAGCACGGGGATGGGCCGGAGCGACACACCGATGCCGGCGATGTCCGGGGTGTGAAACTTGGTGCTCGCCACCTGGTTGAAATTGAACTGCGACGCGCTATCCGCGTAGAAGAGCGGCGCTTCGAACTCCGGACCCTTCTTGTAGACACCGCCGAAGCTGATGCGCTCCATGGGCGTCCATTTCACGCCGAGGGCGAACGTCGTGTCGCTCTCCTCGACGAGCTCCACCTGATCGCCGTTGACCTTCGCGGTGGCCTGCACCACGACCTGCTTCGGGTCGAACTGCGGCGTGAACCGGAACGTGAACGCGGACTCCTGGAAACGCTGGTGGCGCACAGTGGCTCCGACGGAGAACGTCGGATGCACCTGCCAGGCTCCCGCGACGCCATACGTGCGCTGGCGCACCTGCAGTGCTGAGACGAACGGATCGATCCGGAACTCGAGGCACGAGAACGGATTGTTGGTGGTGCGCCGGCGGTCGAGACATTCCTGTCGCGTGATCGGGTCGCCGACGATGCGGGTGGGATTGCTCTCCGCGGGGAGGAAGAAATTGGGAAGCGGGGTGATGTCACCCGTCACCGGATCCTCGGTCGGTGCGACGACTCCGCCACCCTCATTGTTCAGTGGCTCGTGGTAGTAGACGCCGACCGTGAAGCGATTCTTGATCGGGATGACCGCACTGGCGAAGGTCAGCACCACGCGGTCGCTGTGATTGGTGAAGGCCGAGCGCTCGACGGCAGGGAACGTGCCGCTGGTGGTGAAGAGCTGCTGCTCGAGGTAGTTGCGAACCTCGACCGAGAACTCGCGCTTGCGCAGGATGGTCAGCCCGGCCGGGTTGGCTTCAGCAGCCGAGGCGTCGTCTGCCAGCCCCAGAAACGCCCCACCCATTCCCAGTGAGCGCGCACCCGGGTTGCCGAAGTTGAACTGCAGCCCGGACAGGGCCTCGATGTCGACGTTCTGAGCGAACACCGGAATGGCCAGGATCGAGATGACGAGCAGAAGCTTGCGCATCCGCGAAGGATAGCCGACAGGTCCCCGCGTCGCCAGTCATCGCTTGTCCTCTTCTGCTCTTGTCGTCTCGTCTTCCCCTCTTCCCGTCGTCTTCTTTTCTTCCAGTCTTCGAGTCGTCGAGTCGTCGAGGGAGTCTCATGGGTTCATAGTCTCAGAGTCTCATAGACGTCCTTGCCTCTTGCGCCTATGAGACTGTGAGACTCACACGTGAGCACGAACGACTCGACGACTCGACGACTCGACGACTCGTCGGCTTGACGACCGACAGACGAGAGGACGAGACGAAAGAGGAGCGGGGCTAACCTCTCGCCGATCGCACGCCGTCGATCACGCTGGCGATTACCTCGTCGGGCGCTCCCAGTTGCTTCACGCGGTCGCGGCGCCAGCTCCATTCGATCTGGCCGTTGGCGAGGCTCTTCGCTCCGACGGCGATGCGCAGCGGGAAGCCGATCAGGTCCGCGTCCTTGAACTTCACTCCCGGGCGCTCGTCCCGGTCGTCGAGGAGCACGTCCACTCCGGCGGCCACGAGCTGGTCGTAGACCTCTCCGGCCTTGGCGTGCACGTTCTCTTCCTTGCCGAGGATGGTGATGACCACTTCGTACGGGGCAATGGGCATCGGCCAGATGATGCCGTCGTCATCGTGGCTCTGCTCGACCGCCGAGGCCACAGTGCGTCCGATGCCCAGGCCGTAGCAGCCCATGATCATCGGGACGCGCTTGCCGGCTTCGTCGAGATACTCGCAGTGCATGGATTCGGAGTACTTCGTGCCGAGCTTGAAGATGTGCCCGACCTCGATTCCGCGGTAGATCTCCAACGCGGTCCCACAGCGCACACACGGATCGCCGGCCACGGCCGTCGTGAAATCGCCGAACTCCGGCTCCGGGAAGTCGCGGCCGGGAACGGCGTAGTCGAGATGGTGATCCTTCTTGTTCGCGCCCACGATCCAGCGCTTGCGGCCCCGCAGCGAGTGATCGGCGAGCACGCGCTTGCACTTGGTGCCGACCGGGCCACAGTAGCCGATCGGGCCGCCGGTGGCGTCCTCGAAGCGGTTCTCGGCGATGAGCTCCAGGAACTCCGCGCCGAGGTGATTCTTGATCTTGACCTCGTTCCCCTCGCGATCCCCGCGGATGAGCACCATCACCGGTCCGAGGTTCGTATCGAAAACGAGCGTCTTCACGAGCTGCGCCGTGGGCTTGTGGAGGAAGCGGCCGACGTCGTCGATGGTCTGCGTCGCGGGAGTGTGCAATTCCGTGATGGCCTCGGAGGGCGCGGGCTCGATCTCGTCGTCGAAAAACTTCGAAGTGGCCTTCTCCACATTGGCGCCATACCGGCATTGTGGGCAACTGACGACCGCATCCTCGCCCGACTGTGCCAGGACCATGAACTCGTGCGAGGCGGACCCGCCGATATTGCCGGTATCGGCTTCGACGGGTACGTGGTCTAACCCGCAGCGATGAAAGACCCGGCTGTAGGCGTCCCGCATGGCGTCGTACGTTTCGTCCAGCGATTCGCGGCTGGCGTGGAAGGAGTACGCGTCCTTCATGAGGAACTCGCGACCCCTCATCAGGCCGAAGCGCGGGCGGACCTCGTCGCGGAACTTGGTCTGGATCTGGTACAGACTCACCGGGAGCTGGCGGTACGAGCTGACCGTGTCGCGCACCGTGTCCGTGATCACTTCCTCGTGCGTGGGTCCGAAAACGAAGTCGCGGTCGTGCCGGTCCTTGATGCGCAGCAACTCTTTCCCGTACTGCTGCCAACGCTTCGACTCCACCCACAGCTCGGCCGGCTGGATGCACGGCATGAGGAGCTCCGTCGAGCCGGCCCGCCCCATCTCCTGGCGAACGATGTTCTCCAGTTTCTGGATGGACCGCAGGCCGAGCGGCAGGTAGGTGTAGATGCCGGCAGCCACTTTGCGGATGAGGCCGGCGCGCATCATCAGCTTCTGCGAGATGACGTCCGCATCGGCGGGAACTTCACGAAGGGTATTGATGAAAGTACGGGACCAGCGCATGGGCCGGCGATTCTACACGGTTGGCGGTTGGCAGTTGGCGGTTGGCGGGAGAGTCCAGGGGTCGGTTCGTTGTGCTCGTCATTCCTCGGGAGGAACCCGGATGGAGCGCCGCCTTCGCAGCCCAGTCATGGTTCCACCGCCAACCGCCAACTGCCAACCGCCAACCTCTTGTGACAGTCAAGCGCAATGACCCGTGTTACTAATGAGCAGACGATGAAAAACGAGAGCATTCTCGTGTTCGAGCGCCCTCCCGTCTCCCGGATCATCTCCTGTGCCGCGTCCTTCGGTTCAGCGGCGTTGTTTTTTCTTTACCTGGCCGAGCATCCGACGGACTACCGCATCCTGCCGATGGCCGGCCTGGTGCTGCTGTTCCTCGGCACCGTCGCGGCGATGGTCCTTCAGTACGGCGACCACATCTACTTCAGCGAGTTCGGCGTGAAGTACGAGAACCGCTTTCTGAGCTGGTTCGGCAAGCGTTGGGAGTGGATGCGCTGGGAGGACATCATCGAGATCCGCGAGGTGAAGGACAAGATCCTCATCCTGCTCTCGAACGACGGCAGACGGATGCTCGTCGACGCCATTCTTGGCTATGCGATTGCACGCGCGGAGATCCTCAGGCGCGCGCCGCAAGCGATCAAATCGGGCACGCTCGTAAGGGAGTAGCCGAGCCCTTGAGGGCAGACCCTTGCCCCCTCACTTGGTACAGCTTCCCGGAAGTCGGAGGTTCAGTGGGCTCCGACTTCGGGGGGCTGTCTTAGCGACGGCGCGCCTCGCGATCAATTTCAATGGCCCGTAAACGACTCGTCCTCAGCATTGCCGCCGTCTTCGTCCTGCTGATCGCCATCGCTGCGATTCTGCTCCAGCGTCAGCGCGTGCGCCGGCACCGCGTGTTCCGCCCTGCGGCGGGTGAGGTCCAGGCCGTGCCCCCGGCTGGCATCCCACCAATCGAGCAATGGACCTCCACCTTTCAGCAGCTCGAGGGAGAAGAGCTGGCCGCTCTTCTCTCCGCCATTGAGAGTCGGCATCCTGAGCTCTATGCGAAGTGGTCACTCGCCTACCTGCACGCAAGGGCCTTGATCGAGATCGACGAGGGCGACGAGGCTGCTCGGAAGCTGGGACCGTTCCTGGAGAAAGGACATCCGCTTCGCGACCGCGCGCTCTACCATCGCGCGAGCATCGCGGAAGGCGCAGAGGCAAGCCGTTTTCGAAGCGCGCTCATCTTCGAAGAACGAGACTCGCCTTATCGCGACGAGGCCATCGACGAAGAGCTGGAGGCCCTCGCCTCCCTCGGGGAGTCGCAGCCGCTGCTGACGTTCGCGGAGAAGATCGCCCCGGCGGCCTCCACCGATCGCCGGCGCGAAATCAGTGCCCGCATCGTGGAGGCGACCGTCGAGGCCGACGCCGGCGCGGCCTTCGACCGCGGCCTCGCGCTGCTCCAGGGAGGAACCGGCGACGATGCGGCGGACCGCGTCACGCGGGCCTTGGACCAGCCCGAGATCCTGGGCCGTCTGACTGCCGCCCAACTCGAGTTGTTCGGCGAGACTTTTCAGAAGCATCGTCACTACGATCGCGCCATCGCCTACCTGCAACTGGCCATCACCCGCGCCGCGAGCGCCACTCCGCAACCGAACCCCGTCGCTACGGCTGCGTCCAAGACGAGTGCCGCCCGAAAGAAATCGCAAACGGCGGTGAAGGCGACCGCACCGCCACCGAACCCGCGCCGCCGTCTCGACGAGCTCGAATTCGCGCTGGGCCGAAGTCACTTCGGCGCCGAACGCTACGCGCAGGCGCAGACGGTCTATCTGCGCGGCGCCGCCGCCACTCCGGACACGGCCCAGAAGTGCGCGTTCCTCTGGCATGCCGCGCGGGCCGCGCAACTACAGGGCGATGACCAGACCGCCGAGACGCTGATGACGCAGGCCATCGCCGTGAAGGGGAAGTTTCCGGCCACGACCGCCGCCCTGACGCAACGGCTGCGCACTCGTCTGAAGCAAGGCCGGCGCGCGGAAGCAGGTGCGGACCTCGCGCTGCTGCAAAGGATGTCTCCCAACGAGCGCGCCGTCCTCGACGGTGCGCTCGCCTATGCCGTCGGGATGCTTGCGGCCGGCCAGTCCGCCTCCGCGATCACGGCTTTGGGCTCCATCCCCACCAGGGTGCTGGACGATTACGACAAGGCCGAGATTGCGTACTGGCGCGCGCGAGCTCTCGAGCAGAGCGACCCTCCGGCTTCCTTCCGCGAATACCTGGAGGTCTTGCGCTCGACGGCGCCTTCGCACTTCGCCTACTTCGCGCGAAAGCGGCTCGACTCGCCGGCCATGGCCCCCAAGCTTCAACGCGAGCTGACGGTACGTGAGAGTCAGGTGGCGAGCCTCATGGCCTCAAATCAGTTCGAGTTGGCCAAACGGATCCAGACCGACCGCATCCTGCTTTCCTCGCGGGACCGCGAAGCGCAGCTCGCGAAGCTGGCGAACATCTACCGCAAGCTTCCGGCGTACTCCGCCGTCCTCGATCTGGCACCGGAAGCGCTGCCGCGGTTCCCCGACGTGGACCCCGCCGACTCCGCGTCCCTGCTCATGGCCATGGGTCTCCAGGACGAAGCGGTCGAGGCGATTCAGAAGCGCTGGGCATTGCGACCCGCCTCGGCCGCCCTCACGCGAGCGCACGCCCTCAACCTCGGCGCCGCCTCCCGCGACTCGATCTACGCGGTCGAAGTGATGATGAAGGCGCTCCCAACGGACTACCACCCGGATCTCCTGCCGGAACGCGTCCGCCGGCTTCTCTATCCGCGGTACTTCTATGCGTTCATCGCCGAGGATGCAAAGAAGTATGGCGCTGATCCCACGCTCGTGTTGTCCATCATGCGCGAGGAATCGCGCTTCAATCCCCGCGCGAAATCGCAGGCCGCCGCGCGAGGGCTCCTGCAATTCATCATCACCACGGCAAGAGACATCGGCCGCGACATCGGACTCGTGGATGTCGCGCCGGAAGACCTCTACGATCCACGGGTCATCATTCGGCTCGGCGCCAAATACCTCAGTGAGCTCTCGGCTCGCTTCGAAGGAAATCGCTACCGCGTCGCCGCGGCCTACAACGCGGGCCCACACCAGACCGCGTTGTGGTCGCGCCTCCAATCCGCACCCGGCGACGACTACTTCCTCACCGCGGTGAACTTCGACGAGACGAAACACTACGTTCGCAAGGTCACCAACTCCTACGAGCGCTACCGCGCCACTTACGAAGGAGCGGGCGGTGTCGGCGGACTGCGTGCGGAGCCCTGAGAGTACGCGGCCCACGGTGACGAAAAGGGGCTGAGGAGCGCCAGCGTCCTCGCCGGCTGGCCATGCGGCGTCCCGCCGCGGGCGGGGCGGCATTCGAAGCCAAACTCCAGCGTCGCGAGACGAATGTCCTTCGCGCAAGGCGCGCTCCCCCTCCCGGGGCGAGGACGCCCCCCAGCCAGCCGGCGAGACGCCGGCGCTCCGCGACGATTACACTGACGTTCAGCGCGCTACGAGCTCCGCCACGTCTTCGGCGCATCCCCACGACAGCGTGAAGCCGGATCCGCCGTGACCGTAGTTGTGGACGATCCGGCGCGCGCCGGACCATTCGGCTTCCAGCCTGACCGCGTCCCGCACCGGCCGGATGCCCACCTCGGCCCGCCTCAGTTTGGCGGCAACTCCCGCGTCTCCGTCGCAGCGACGGATGATCGCCTCCGCCTCGTCTCGCGAGATGGCCAGGACCTCGCTCTCTCCGTCACAGCCTCCCCACACGCAGTCGTTCTCGCGAGACAGCACGTACGTCAGAGTGTCGCCCTCGTCGCACACCATGTGCCGCTCCGTGGAACGCTTCGATGCGATCACTACCACGCCCCGGCCGGGCTTGAGCTCGGAATCCGAGCACAGTGCCTTCGCTCCGTATCCCGAGCAGTTCACGATCACGGAGAAGGTCTCCGGCACATCCGTCAGCGCGGCGAGATCTTCCCGCACGATGGGGCCACGCAACTCCTGAATGAATGTCGTTTCGAGATACCGCAGGTACTTCGGGTTCTCCATCATGGGCACCGACACGCGGTAGCCGAAGCGATACTGGACGCCGAGCGCGGCCAGCTCTTCGTCGTCGAGCCGCGTGAGCTCTTCCGGCTTCGCCCACGACGGAAGAGGTGGTTCGAAGCGGATACCAACGACGGAGAAATCCACCCAATGAACACCCGTGCGCTCGTCGCCCGCCAACTCCCGCAACCGTTCCCGCGTTCGGAGCGCCCAACGACTCACGTCCGCCTCCGGTTTCGCGTGATAAGGAAACCAGATCGCCGCTGGCACCGCGGAGGTGGTCTCATGGGGCAGGTCGCGAGCAAAGATGGTGACGGAATGGCCAGCTCGCGCGAGCTCGATCGCACAGGTCAGGCCGTTGACACCGGCGCCAATGACCGCGACCCGTTCCGCCATGTGTTGATCTTAACGCGCGAGCGGCCGCCTAAGGAATTTCCTCGGCAGCGTGTGCATAAATCCGCGGCTTCCCAGCCTGTCATCCTGAGCGGGTGGTGGGTGGGTGCGAAGGATCTCCTGCGGTAAACGATGCACGCGCAGGCGGGAGAAGACCGCAGTCTCGTAATCGCACGTTCGTCGTTCTTCGCACGAGATCCTTCGCCCCCCCACTCCACCGCCCGCTCAGGATGACAGATGGAAAGAGCGCGAATTTCTGCACAACCTCTGCGGGCGACAATCGCTGTTGTAGGATGCGCCCGCCGGTGCGAGAAGGCTCCGCCGGCTCCACTTCAGCACGGAGCAGGAGGAGAGATGAGCCTCATCGACGAAGTGGGAGGGGGGCTCGACGGGCTCTCGCAACTCCGGGCACTGATGGCCTCCGGGCGCAAGCCGGGGATTCTTCACGCGCTCGACTTCGACTTCATCGAGGTCGAGGCTGGGCGAGCCGTCTTCGCCGGCACACCCGGTGAGCACGCCTACAACCCGATCGGCAGTGTGCATGGCGGCTATGCGGCGACGTTGCTCGATTCCGCCTGCGGCTGCGCCGTGCACTCCCGCCTCTCCGCCGCTCAGGGATACACGACCCTGGAGTTGAAGGTCGCGTATCACAAAGCCATCACCCGCTCTTCCGGACTGCTTCGCGCGGAGGGCCGCGTGGTCACACTCGGCAGACGGGCCGCGTTCGCGGAAGGAGTCCTGATCGACGCAGACGGACGTCTCTACGCATCCGCGACCTCCACCCTGTTGGTGTTCGAGAGAGCCGCCGCGACGCCAGCATGAGTCGGGCTCCGGACGAAGGTCCCCCTTCGCCACGTGATGGAAAAGCTTCGCGCCAGAGAGCGCACGGAGGCGGTGGCCATCACACTTCGCCGAGGCATCATCGAGTTGTGAGACGGCGCATCAGCGCCCGCAACCAGCCCTCGGATCGCGGGCGCCGATAGGCGAGCCGCCCCGGAACCGTCAGCTCGATCTCCGTTCCCGCGCCGGTTCGGCTGGTCACCTTCAACTGCCCGCCCAGTCTCTCGGCCCGCTCGCGCATCCCGGCCAGCCCCCAATGATCCGCTCTGCCGGACCTCAACACACTGGAGTCAATGCCGCGCCCGTCGTCCCGGATGCGCAGGATCAGCCGCCGGTCCAAATACTCGAGCTCCACCTCGATGTTCTCCGCCTCGGCGTGGCGAAACGCGTTCAACAGCGCTTCGCGTCCGATCCGGTAGATCTCGTCCCGCACGCTCGCGTGCACGGATCTCGATTGTCCGCTCGCGAGCACACGGAACCCGACCTTCCGCTCCACCGCGAGCTCCCGGCGGGTGCGACTGAACGCCTGCTCGAGCGGCTCTTCGTTCTCCGCGAGACGCAACCCCTGCAGCGCCTGCCTGCCCTCCTCGCTGACCTCGCCGATGAGCGTCAGCGCAGTGGACACAACGGGTCTGGCGGGAGAGTCGTCCGGCATTCTGCTGACCGCGACGTGAAGATGCATCGACACACTGAGAAAGCCCTGCAGCAGCGTGTCGTGCAGCTCATGAGCGATGCGCACGCGTTCGTCCATGCGCTCGTCGTGGAGGCGCTGCAACCGCGCCGCGATCTGCCGCATCCGCAAGCCGTAAATGAGGAGCATGGCCGCGGCCCCGCCGGCGACACACAAGAGGACGAACCACGGCGTCTGATGGAAGGCCGGCCGGATGCGGAACTCGATCGTGGCGCCGCTGTCGTTCCACACGCCATCGTTGTTCGCAGCTTTGACCCGGAACGTGTAATGGCCGGGACGAAGCGGCGTATAGAACGTCTCCCTCCGCGTCCCCGCCTCCTGCCAGTCCTTGTCCACGCCTTCGAGTTGGTAGCGAAAGGTCACCCGCTCGGGCATGGACAGGCTGAGAGCGGTATAGCGGATGTCGACTTTCTCCGTTCCCACCGGAAAGACGAGGCTCTCGCCGGGCGCATAGGTCCGATCGGCGACCACCGATTCGATCCGCACCGGTGGCGGCACCAGATTCCGTGTCCGCTTCGACGGATCGGTCCATGCCAGACCGTTGTCCGTCGCGAACCAGAGACGGCCATCCGTTGCCTGAATGGCTGTCGACACCGTCCAGTTCATCTGAGGAGCGCCCGGCAGTCCATCGAGGAAGTCGAAGAGCTCGAAGCTCACCCGATGGTCGCTGCCGACGAGCTTGCGCACTTCGTCAGGCGGGATGCGGACGATGCCACGCATTTCATTCAGCCAGACCGCACCGTCCGCGGTCTGCACGATTCCCGAGACTGTGCCGAATCCCTCGCCCGAGCTGGTCACGACGGTTCGAAACCGGCCGGCCTCGAACAACGCGAGACCGAGCTCGCCCCCCACCCAGAAACGCGAACCGCCACCACGAATGACGCGAATCCTTCCGATGGCGAGTCCATCGCTGGACGAATAGGCGCGGACCGTCCCTCGATCCAGAACGCGGACGCGATTCTCGGTGTAGCCAAACCAGATCCGCCCCTGTGCATCTTGGAACGTGGCACTGGGAACGCGGGACAACAGACCGGCCGGCGGAGGACGCCGCGACCACACACCGTCGTCGAAGTGCACGAGTCCGACGTCGCCGAGTCCCATCCAAAGTCCGCCTTCATCGGCGCGCACGATCTCCCAAACGTAATCGCTGGGCGTGTCAGCGGGCTGTTGGAACAGCGTCACCTCTTCGCCGCGCTGGCGCACGACTCCGCCGGCACCGCCCCACCAAACGTCCCCGCGGTCATCCCGATGGACGCTCGAGATCTGGAAATGGACGTTCCGGAAGTCGATCTCCTCACTCCGCACTCTCGCCAGGAGATGATGCGCCGCACTCGCAGCCCAGATCTCTCCTGCCTCGCCTGCCAGCAGCGTGAGCTTCTGGTGAGCGGGCGGCAGAGCGACGGGCACGACGGCGTTGTATCGAAAGCGATCCAGACCCTTGGCCGTGCCGACCCAGATGTTGCCCTCACGATCCTCGAGCAGCGCGCTGGCAACATCTCCAGTGAGACCGTCGCTCTCCTTGTAGTGATCGATCCAGCGGCGCTCACCTGCGTCGATCCGTCGGCGCGGCGCCTGCTCAGGAAACCGGATCCGGCAGATTCCAGCGGCGGCCCGTACCAACCAGAAGGCTCCGTCGCGATCGATCAAGGCGTCGATCGAGTCGACCCCGACACGAAAGTCACCCCAGCGTGAGGAGGGGCCCGACACGAGCGGCCGGAAGTGGCCGTAGCCGATCTCGGCAACCCAGATGTCGCCGGAAGGACCTTCCTCCAAGCTGGTCACTCCGTTCACGACGGCGCGAGTAGGAACGAACTGCTTCGAGCCGCGCCGAAGGAAGTGCACGGTGGTTTCGGTGGCCACCCACAGTGTGCCCTCGCGATCGACCAGCAGCGCGCGGATGCGCTCAGGCGGAAAGTTCCACGCAGTCCCGATGGGAGTCCACTTGGAGCCGGTGAGCATGGCCAGTCCGTCGTGGGTACCGGCCCAGATTCCACCCTCCAGATCGCGGGCCAGCGCATAGACCTGCGAGGTGGGTAGCTCCGAAGGACGACTGAAGATCGTGGCCTTTCCGTCTTTGAAGAACCCGACTCCCGAGGGACGGAACGAAACCCAGAGGCCACCGTCCGGCGTGGCCAGCAGCGAGTAGACGTTGTGCGCCGGAAGCGAGATCCCGGGGGGAGGGTGATAGCGCTCGAAACGAACACCGTCGAAGCGGAACAGTCCCCGCGCCGTGCCGATCCAAAGGTAGCCGTCCTCGGTTTGCGCGAGTGCGCTGATCTGGCTCGGTGCGCCATCCTTCGCAGTCCACGCCGTGTGATGAAACTGGGAGATGGCGCGGTCCCGGCTCAGAGCGAACGCGGGTCCGGAAAGGGCCGCAACGAAGACGCTCGCTGCAATCGCTCGTGTGACACAGCTCCGGACAGCAGACATCGGGGAGGCGGCGTCCACAGGCCCGCACCTCCGGCGGAGGATCAAAGGCGCCCGCCCTCTTTGCCGCGGTTGACGATCCAGCGCGCGACACGGGTGAGGGTCGGGCCGACAATCGGCGCGCGGAGCACGCGGTGGGCGGCCTGGACGACGAGGTTCAGGTTGGCATCAGCGGGGCGGCGCTCCGAGGCCAGCAACCGCAGGAAGGACGCGGCCGCGTGACTCTCCGCCTCCCATCCCTCGGGCTCTTTCCGCCGATGCTCTTCGAGCACGCTCTCGTATAGTTGCAGCAGTTGTTCGTGCAGGGTGTCCGCGGTGGCGGTCGCGCGGATCGTGGCCGCGACGGCGGTCGCATCGCTCGCGTCGTACGCTGCAATCTCGCGCGAGACCGACTCCACCGTGAGGGCCGTGAGCATCAACGTCCGGATGCCGAAGTTGAGACGCCGGAGCCGCTCGAGGTTCTGCGTCGTCACCAGTCCGCCCAAACCCGAGCCCTCACACACGATGACCGCCGCACCGGAGGCCATGCCTTCGAGCGCACACTTTGCCTTCGCGAACACGAGGTCGTAGTTGCGCAGCATCGTCTCCGGAGCGTCGACCGCGGTGCCCGCGAACTCTCCGACCACGTCGAGCGCGATCCCGGCGCGCCGGCAGGCCTCTTCGACGATCGCCGCGTGTCCCGCGGCGTGAGCTGCGTTGCCGAAGACCAGAGCTCGAGCCGGCCGGGCGGGAAGCGGCACCGCACGCGGAGGAAAGCGCGCGGTGTCGACGCCGTTCAGCAACACCGTGAGCTTCTCGGGAGGCACGGACTCTTTGCACAACAACCGATCCGCGCAGGTGTCATCGACCGCGACGTAGTGGAGGATGCGTGGGAACCCAGGCGCGCCTGTGATGTCGGGACGCCAGCCATGACAGACGAAGATCGCCGGTGTCTTCGTGAAGTGCATCAGTGCGGTCATGGTCTCGACGGCGCTGTTGCCGTGGATCAGGTCCGGCGCGACGCCCAGCGTCGAGAGGTCGTCGGTGACCGGGATGGTCAGGCGCGCGAGCTGCGCGGCGGTACGCCCATGCTCCGGCCCGTAAACCACGGGCAGGTGACCTTGCCGAAGCAACCACACGGCGAGATCGCGCACATAGGCCTGCGCGCCACCAATGGGACCGAGGGCACCGACTGTGATCAGAACGCGCACGGACGGATCTTGTGCGAATCACCTGCGCGCGTCCAGTGGCGGGTTGTGGTTGTCGGTTATCGGTTGTCCGTTGTCTGTCGTCCAAGCCGTGTCGCGGGTTGCGCACCACGGTTCGCGATGTTAGAAACGTCCGCATGGCACAACCCGCCCTCATCGTTGCTCATCCCGGTCACGAGCTGATGGTTCTCGGCTGGGTCGGCGAGATGCGTCCCCGCGTCTCGATTCTGACCGATGGAGCCGGACGCTCGGGCACGTCGCGCATCGCCTCCAGTGAGAAACTGCTCAGTGCCGCCGGCGCGGAACGCGGCAGCGTTTGGGGGCCGGTCAGCGATCCCGCTTTCTACGAGGCCATTCTCGACGGAGACATCTCCCTCTTCGTGGGTCTGGCCACGAAGCTGGCGGACTGGCTCATCGAGACCCGTCCGCCATACGTCGCCGGAGATGCGCGAGAAGGGTTCAATCCCACTCACGATCTCTGCCGGCTGATCATCGACGCGGCGGTCCGTCGCGCGGAACATGCCGGCGTTTCAGTGTCGAACTTCGCGTTCACGCTTTTCGCGCCGCACGAAAACTGCCCCTCGGAGCTGCGATCGCGGGCGATCTGGAAGTCGCTGGACGAGGCGGGATTGGCGCGCAAAGTCGCCGCGGCCAAGGCCTATCCGGAACTGGCCGCGGAGGCGGAGGTGGCGCTCACCGGCACGAGCCGGAAGATCCTGGCGCAGCACCAGGATCTCGCGGCGATCGTCGATGCCTCGCTCGATGGCATGGGAGAACGAAGCCTCGGCGCGGAGTGCCTGATGCCCGCGGCTCTCTTGCCTCCACCCCCCGGAGACCGGCCGTTCTATGAGCTCTATGGCGAGCGCCTCGTCGCGGCAGGAACGTACCAACGGGCAATCCGCTACCGGGACCACGTGCTACCGATCGAACACGCTCTCGCCGCGCTCTGAGCCCGAAGCCGCGCCGGCAACGCTGAGTACAGCTTCCCGCAAGGGAGTGTCCGCTCGATTCTCTCGCTGTTGTCTAGCCCGCATTTCTCACAGCCCTTCTGCTACGACAGCCGATAGCGGCCTGCCTACTTCGCCGAACGACGATTTCGCTCCTCAACATAGTGTCAACTATGCCTTCGTCGCGAAATCGCCGTTCGACTCGCATCCAGGCCACTCTCGGCTGTCTCGCGACGAAGGGCT
>Ga0307505_10001198_pt1 | contig 22346 bp, 18 predicted proteins | sample 23_S_MG_FD_202183 | JGI IMG/M metagenome (GOLD analysis project Ga0307505, IMG submission 202183) | Soil microbial communities from Populus trichocarpa stands in riparian zone in the Pacific Northwest, United States - 23_S | ecosystem: Environmental > Terrestrial > Soil > Riparian zone > Trees...
GATGAACTACTCCAGCTCGCGATGCGCACACACCGAGAGCCTTCTCCCCTCCGCAGAGGGGAGAAGGTGCCGAAGGCGGATGAGGGGTCGCTCTCGTGGCAGGTACGCAGCCTTCTGTTTCTTTCTCTCAGGCGCGCCGCTGCGCGGCGTGGGCCCGCTCGGGATGACAACGCATTCGTCTGTTGCCGAGTTGTCTGGGATTCACCGCGACACCTCGCGGATCACTGATCACCGATCACCGATCACCCGACAACGATGCTGGGCTATCCGCCGAAGTGATCGAACCCGCCGGGCGTGAGCGGGCGCGCAACGCCATCATCCTTCAGCACGACACCCGCATCGCGCGTCATCCGGCCGATGGCGTAGACCGGACGGCCCAGTCGCTGGCAGAGGTCCGACTCGCGCAGGGTCGAAGTGAAGAGCAGCGCGTACTCCTCGCCTCCGTGGAGGACGACCTCGCGCACGTCGATGCCGAGGGTTCGTGCATAGGCCGGCAGTTCCTGAAAGACGGGGATGCGCTCCTTCTCGATCTCGGCGCCACAGCCGGAGGCTTCGCAGAGGTGGTGCAGATCGGTGGAAAGACCGTCCGAGACGTCGATGCACGAGGTCACCTCGGGGATCCCCGCGAGCGCCAGACCGAGCGCGAGCTCGGGCTCCGGATCGACGTGACGCCGGATCGCCGACTCCACGAACTCGCGGTGCTCGTACGCGGCCACGTCTTTGCCGAGAAGCGCGAATCCCGCGCCGCTGCCGCCCACCGGACGAGACAAGTACAGGCGATCGCCGGCCTTCGCTCCACTGCGCAACAGCGGCCGGGTCACAACGCGCCCGATGGCGGTCACGGAGATGGTGAGCTTCTCCGCACGGGAGAAATCGCCGCCGATGATCTCGATGCCGTACTGCCGCGCCGCTTCCGCGTAAGCAGTCAGCATCTCCTCCGCGCCTGCCAGTGCCCAGGGAGGAAGCGCGAGTGCTAGCAGTGCGTACGCGGGGGCGGCACCCATCGCCGCGAGATCGGACAGATTGACGGCCAGACTCTTCCGCGCGATGAATCGGAGCGCGAGGTCGCGCGTGAAGTCGACATCCTCGACGAGCATGTCGGTCGTGAGCACGAGACTCCCGTTCTCGACCGGCACCACCGCGCCATCGTCCCCGATGCGCGGGGAGAACAGCTCGCGCACGCGTCGCACGAGCTGGGCCTCGGTCATCGACGACTCTCCACCGGTACGATCGGCAGCAGCGGACGCTCGAACGGCTCACGTTCGTAGACCACGCCCTCCAGGAACAGTCCGGACGGAGGCGCGGTCGGCGCCCACACTTCGCCCTTGGCGTGCAGTCGCGACCGGAGATCCGAGGGCGCGACGTTGCCGCGTCCCACCTCGACGAGATACGAGATCAGCTTGCGAACCATCTTCCACAGGAAGTGCGACGCCGCGATTCGCACCAGAATCAGCTCCCCGGCGCGCACGAGCTCACAGCGCTCGACCACGACGATGCGCGAGTCCTCTTCCTTGAGTCTCTTGTCCGTGAATGCGGAGAAGTCATGGCGTCCTGCCACGGCCGACGCGGCCTGCTGCATGGCCTCGAAGTCGAGACGGTCCTTGATCCACCACACGAACGGTTTCGCGAACGCGGTGCGCCGTGTGGCGATCTGGTAGAGGTACACGCGGGCCGTGGCATCGTGGCGCGCATGGAAGTTGTCGCGTGCCCGCACGGCGTCGAGGATGCTGATGTCGTGCGGGAGCAGGTCGTTCAACTTCCGTGTGAGCTGCAGCGGGTCGACGGCCTTGCGCGTGCGAAGATGCGCGACCTGACCCGACGCGTGCACGCCCGCGTCCGTGCGTCCCGCGCCTCCGATGTCCGTCTCGCCGAGCACCTCGCCGGCCACGCGCAGCAGGTGACCTTGGATGGTCTTCTGCGTGTTACCCTGCGCCTGCCAACCGGAGTAGCGAGTGCCTTCGTACTCGAGTGTCAGTTTGTAAGTCGGCATGCGCCCACAGTCATATCAAGTGATCGGTGATTTGTTCGTCGTCGTCTGGGATGACGCGCACGAATCATACTACCCGCTCGAAGACCTCCGCCGCGCCTGTCCCTGCGCCGTCTGCTCCGGCGAGCCGGACCTCTTCGGCCGCATGTACGGCGGCCAGCCCCAGCGCTACACGCCCCAGTCGTTCGTTCTACTCTCAGTAGAAGCAGTGGGCAATTACGCGATCCAACCGAACTGGGCGGACGGGCATACCTATGGGATCTGGACGTTCGAACGCCTCCGCGACTTCTGTGAGGATTGCCGAAAGCAGTAACACCGAGGTAGCCTCGGTCCATGGAACCGCACTGGGATCCGGACAAAGCCGATGAGAACCTGCGCAAGCACGGTGTCTCGTTTTCTGAGGCGCAGACGATCTTTCTGGATCCCGGCATCGTTTCCACCTGGGACACTCATCGTTCCGCCGGCGAAGATCGCTTCTTCGCGATCGCCGAGTCCATCAACCAGCGACTGCTCGCAGTCGCCTACACGATTCGCGACGGCAACGCGCGGATCATCAGCGCGCGTGTTCCCACACGTGCCGAAAAGAAACGATATATGCGAGGAGACGAGCTCAGAGACAAAGGCACCAGTGCAGACGACCACGATCCGACCGCGCACCTCGACTGGAGCAAAGCCGTTCGCGGCCGCCACTACATCCCGCCGCGCGGCCCCATCACCGTCGAGATCGACGAGAAGCTGGCCATGTTCTTCCGCGACGCCCGCGCCGTCAACGACGCCCTGCGCCTCCTGATCCGCGAAGGCCGCGTCGGTCCCCTTCGCGCCGACGGACCTCCTGCGTTCCCGATTCCGTAGAGTTCTGCCCGGGCAGCTTGCACGAGCGCCATCGACACGCCGTGCAGCCCGGCTACGGGACGATGAGTGTTCCGTTCTTCCCCGCCAGAGCGTCGCGGAGAACTTCGATGTCCGTGATCAGCACGGGTTGCCCGGATGCGCGGACGAACTGCATCGCCGATTCGATCTTGGGACCCATCGAACCGGCGGGAAACTGTCCCGCCGCCAGATGCTGCGCCGCCTCTGCCAGAGTCAGGCGATCGACGAAGCGCTGCGTGGGCTGGTTGAAGTCGAGAGATACCTTGGGCACACCGGTGAGGATGAGAAAGAGATCCGCCTTCAGTTCCGTGGCCAGCAACGCCGAGGCGTAGTCCTTGTCGATGACTGCCTCGATGCCGCGCCATTGACCGTCGCGGCCCTTCACTACGGGAATCCCGCCGCCGCCCGCGGCGATCACCACCGTCGCTGAATCGAGCATGCGCGCGATGGTGTTGAGATTGAGGATGCGCAGCGGACGCGGCGACGGCACGACGTGACGCCAACCGCGGCCCGCGTCCTCGCGCATGGTCCAGCCATGGTCACGCTCGAGCGCCTCCGCGCGGTAGCGGGTGAAGAACGGACCGATGGGCTTGGCCGGCCGCTTGAAGGCAGCGTCAGCGGCATCCACTTCCACTTCCGTCAGCACCGTGGCCACCTCGCCGCCAAGGCCGATCGACTCCAGGCGATTGCGAATGGCCTGCTGGAGCAGGAATCCGATCGACCCCTCGCTTTGCGCCACGCAGACATCCAGCGACTGCGGCGGAATCTTCGTCGATGCTTCCTCCGCCTGCACCAGGATGTTCCCCACCTGCGGGCCGTTCCCGTGCACGACGATCAGCCGGTAGCCTTGCCCGACGATCTCCACCAGCCAACGCGCCGCTTGCTTGGCCCGCGCGATCTGCTCCTCCTGCGTCCCTCGATCCTCGGGGCGCAAGAGCGCGTTGCCGCCAAACGCGACGACCGCGAGCTTCTGCGGTGGCGTCGAACCTTGCGTGGGAGAGTCCATGGCCGTTGTCAGTTCAAGAAGTCGGTGTCCGCGGTCGCCAAAATCCCATGCCTCGTGCGCCGCCCACCCAGGTCCCTCGCTCGACGCTCGGGAGGACAGCAAACAATACGTTGCGCAGCTTGCCGTGCCGGCTAGGAAAGCTCCTCGCGCTCGAGGGGCATGGTCATGCACCGCGGACCTCCGCGCGCGCGGGAGAGCTCGTTCCCGGCGATCTGCAGTGCGTACTTCTTGTCCGTCCAGGTTTCGAGCTCCGTGCGCCCGAGGAGGAGGTCGTCTTCGTAGACGATGTGATAGCCGTGACGCGACAGCTCCTCCGCGGTGCGCACGTTTCGCTCGTAGAGCAGGATGATCCCCGGCGCGAGCGCGAACGCGTTCGCGCCGTCCGTCCATTGCTCGCGCTGCTGATTGACGGCCGTTGCGCCGCCGCAGTAGATCGGTGCGAAGTCGAGACGCTTCTTCTTGAGCGCGCCCAGGAGCGACTTCTGCTCCGTGTAAGCCTCCGAGCGCTTCCTGGTCAGATCGACCATCGTCACCTTCGCCGCCTGTCCGCCGCTGGGGAGAATCACCGGTGGATAGATCAGGCATTCGTTCCGGTTGATGATCGTGAAGATCGTGTCCAGGTGCATGAAGGAGCGTTGTCGCGGCATGTCCACGATGATCACCGTCTTCACGCCCGAGCCTTCCTTCTTGAGCGAACGGATGAGCGCTTCCACCCCGGATTTGTTCGTGCGCTCGGTCACCCCGATCAGGAGCAGGTCGGCACGCGGAATCAGCACGTCCCCACCCTCGATCGTCGGAACCTTCCGCGACATCGGACGCTCCGGCTCCTTTTCCATGAAGTCCACCCATCGCGGCGTTTCGCGGAAGTGCGGATGCGACTCGAACACATACTTCGACAGCAGCGACTCGCGCCGGCGAGCCTGCGTGGCCATCGAAGAGATCATCACCCGGTCGCCAATGACCACCTGCGGGTCGCGCATGAAGAACAGATTCGGGATCGGGAACAGGTCGAACTGAGGCAACTCGCCCGACTTCGAGTCCCGGGCGATCCCCGCAATCAACACTTCTGCCAGAGCGCCAGCAGGCAGCGCCAGGAGCTCGGCCAGCAACCTCGGACGCAAGCCGTTCCGCTTCGCCACATCGCGAACGATGCGATCCTTCGCCTCGTCGTTCTCGAGCACTTCTTCGAGCAGGTCCTGCAGGTCCAGCACCTCATCCGCCACGAAACGGATCAACTGCTGAAATCGGCGGTGCTCCTCACGCGCCACCTGTCCGTACAGGATGTCATCGAACAAAAGCTGATTCATCATCGGCGGGATCATCAGATCGATCTCCCGCCCGGGAAGGTGGACCAGCACGCTCTTCAGCTTGCCGATCTCGCTGGTTACGTTCAATCGCATGCGAACGCGATTCTATACGTCCCGCCCAACGGGCCGCCCGGCCGCGCCGGCGATCGATGGATTCCGTCCCGGACCCACTCGCCACTCGTCACTCGCAACCCGCAGGCAACTCGCAACTCGCAACAGACTGCCCGAACCAGCGTAAAATCCGATTACTCCCATGCGTCGCAGCTTCTGCTCCGGACTCTTTCTGGCCGTACTGCTCCAACTGGCGGTCGCTCCGCTCCTGCCGGCCATCTCGCCGCGCATTACCTACGAGCGCGTCCTTCCCGCCCCGCACGACCTCGGACGCGACTCGGATGTCGCGCTCATCCACGCACTCACCGATACTCCGGCCGTCGAGATCTTCGTCACACACTTCGTCGACCAGACCAACCACTCCGGCATGGTCCGCCTGCGCGACGCGCGCGGCAAGACCGGTCCGGCCCAGCGCTATCTGGCCGTGAAAAGCTTCACCTGCCAGTCCTTCGTTCGTGAAGGCGAGGGCTCGATCCGCGACCTCGAAGGCAATCGCGTGAAGCGCATGAACACCTGGGCCGAGTCCGTGTGCTTCGCTCGTGTGGATGTGATGGCCGCGGACATGAAACGGCTCTCGACCTTCTACGCCAAAGGCGAAGGGGCCTCGAAGCACGTCGAGACCCTCACCGACGACGAGCGCCAGGTCGCCTTGCATCAAGCCGCGCGCTACGCCGCGGTCGACGCCTCCGAGCGCATCACCCCGCGTCGCGTGCGCGAGATCATCCCCCTCGACGACAGCGCGCCTGCCTTCGACGAAGGTCTGGCCCTCATCGAATCCGGCCGGGTCGCTCAGGCGCGCGCCTACTGGGAGTCCATGGTCCCGAAGAACGCCGGCTCCGCCGCGCTACGCTTCAACCTCGCCGCGGTCTGCGAAGCCCTCGGCGACCGCCGAGCCGCCCGCCAGCACTACACCGCCGCCCGCTCACTCGCACCCAAGGAAGAACGCTACGTGAGCGAGATGAAGGCATTCGAGCGACGCCAATAGGTTGCAGTTCTGGCTTCAACGCGAGAGACCGTTCACCACGGAGGCACAGAGACTCAGAGAGGATCCATCAATCACCGCGAGGCGACGTTCGGCTTCGCCCGCGTGCCCCTTACTCGTCGCGAAAGCGACGTTCGTTGCCTTCCTCTGAGTCTCTGGACTACTAACCCTGAAATTCTTCGCGCGGCACGCACGACCCCCTGTCATCCTGAGCGGGTGGCGGGCGGGTGCGAAGGATCCCCTGCCGACGGAGCGAGTGTCGTGCTTCGGCAGGGGATCCTTCGCCCCCCTTCCCCCCGCCCGCTCAGGATGACAGGCAAGTGTTGCGTTCGGTTGACGGGCGCAACCCGCGCTGTGCCTCTGTGATGAACCCCGGTCGAGCCGACAGGGATGACGAACGCCTCTTCCCTTGTTCTGCCCCGCCGCATGACTGTCGTGTCCGAAACCGCCCCCGAGCTCGAGCGCGAGATCGCCCGCAGGCGCACCTTCGCCATCATTTCCCACCCTGACGCGGGAAAGACCACCCTCACCGAGAAGCTCCTCCTCTACGGCGGCGCCATCGAAGAGGCCGGCTCCGTGCGCGCGCGCAAGCAGCAGCGCCACACCACCTCGGACTGGATGGCCATGGAACAGAGCCGCGGCATCTCCATCACCTCCACCGTCCTCCAGTTCGAGTTCGAGGGCTCGGTCATGAACCTCCTCGACACCCCGGGCCACCAGGATTTCAGCGAAGACACCTACCGCACTCTCGCCGCGACCGACAGCGCCGTCATGGTCCTCGACGGAGCAAAGGGCATCGAGCCCCAGACCCGCAAGCTGTTCGAAGTTTGCCGCATGCGGCACATTCCCATCCTCTGCTTCGTCAACAAGCTCGATCAGCCCGCGAAAGATCCGTTCGAGCTCCTCAGCGAGATCGAGCGCGAGCTCAAGGTCACCGCCGTGCCGATGAACTGGCCGATCGGCGACGGTCCCACGTTCCAGGGCGTCTACGATCTCCGCAACCAGCAGGTACTCCGTTTCGAGCGCACCAAGCACGGCGCCTCCATCGCGCCGGTCACCGTCAGCGGACTCGATGACCCGACTCTCGCGGAAGAAGTCGGGCCCACGGCCTGGCAGGACCTCCGCGACGCCGCGGAGTTGCTGGAGGGAGCGGGCGGCGCCTTCGATCGCAAGCAGTTCGAGTACGGCCGCGTCATCCCTGTCTTCTATGGAAGCGCCGTGAACAACTTCGGCGTCGAGCCGTTCCTCCGCGCCGTCATCGAGCTCGCGCCGCCACCCTCACCGCGGCACGCCAAGACCAGGGGCGAAGACTTCGAGCTCGATCCCAACTCGGACGTCTTCACGGGCTTCGTCTTCAAGATCCAGGCGAACATGGACAAACGTCACCGCGACCGGCTCGCGTTCATGCGCGTCACCTCCGGCATCTTCGAGAAGGACATGCTCGTCCACCACGCGCGCCTCGGCCGTGAGGTGCGCATGACCCGCCCCCACCGCCTCTTCGCCCGCGAGCGCGAGACCGTCGAGCGCGCCTTCCCCGGCGACGTCCTCGGCTTCGTCAATCCCGGCCTCTTCCAGATCGGCGACGCCGTCTCCTCCGGCCATCCCGTCGAATTCGACCGCATCCCCCGCTTCGCTCCCGAACACTTCGCCACGCTGCGCGCGAAGCAGTCCACCCGCCAGAAGCAGTTCCAGAAAGGCCTCGAGCAGCTCGAAGAGGAAGGCGCCATGCAGGTCTTCGTCGTCCACGACGGCCTCCGCAGCGAGCCGATCCTCGGCGTCGTCGGCGAGCTCCAGTTCGAGGTCCTGCAGTCCCGCCTCGAGACCGAGTACGGCGTCGAGACCACGCTCTCGAACCTCCCCTACAAACTCGCCCGTTGGGTCGACCGCGACGTCGACCTCGTGGCCCGCATGACCCTGCCTTCAAAGACGCGCGTCGCCACCGATCTCAACGACCTCGCCGTCGTCCTCTTCACCTCGGAATGGGAGCTCGACTACGCCCAGAAGGAAAACCCCGGCGTGTCGTTCAAGAGCGCTTCTTGAAAGCCTTCACCCAGTGGCACAGCGCGGGCCGCGCCCGTCAACCCAGCGCAACATTGGCCTGTCATCCTGAGCGCGCGGTGGGATGGGGGGCGAAGGATCCCCTGCCGAAGCACGACACTCGCTCCGTCGGCAGGGGATCCTTCGCACCCACCCGCCACCCGCTCAGGATGACAGGAGGTTGTGTGCGCCGCGCGAAGAATTTCTAAAGCGCAGATTTCGAGATGAAGTGGCTGTCATCCCCGAGCGTCGAGCGACGCGAGCCACGCGCGATATTCAAAAGGAGAGATCTCGCTCGGCTTGATCTCACTGCGTCCGCCCCAGAACACATTCGTGTACGAGACCGGAATCCCGATGGCGGCGAGGTGCTCGTCGATGGCGCGCTTGTGGGCGAGGACCATCTCCTTCTCCGTTCCGTGCGCGACGGCCATGATGTTCACGTTACGGAACTCGTCGCCCCCTTCGCGCCAGTAGCAGTGCGTGAGGATGTGGAAGCGGCCCACTTCGCGGCCCGCTTCGAGCTCGCGTCCCGGCGGCACGGCCCAGTGGAACAGTGCGTTGAAGCGCGTCACGCGCTCGCTCGTCTGCGACGGCTTGACGTGCTCGAGGAACGTCGAGAAGCGGCCGATCACACCGCGCCTGTTCAAGTTCTCCGCGACCTCGAAGAACTGGTCTAACGGAATGCCTGCTTCGCGCGCCCGCCGCTCCCACAGATCGCGCGCGACCTCGTCCGCGACCAACTCGCGCTTGACCGCCGTCATCACCTGCCACTCCAACTCCGACAGCTCGACCTTCTCCGTGTCCTTCACCTGCGCCAGCTCTTCCGACTTGCTGCCGGGCTCCATTCCCTTGCGACGCACGTGACCGACGCCCAGCGCGAAGATCCGCTTCGCCGGCATGACCCGGAAATGCTCCGCGCCGGTGAGCCGCGCCAGCAGCGTGCAATGCTCCTCGATCGAGAATCCCTGTGGCACCTTGACCGTCGTCCACAGCCGATAGTGCGAGCCCGGAGTGGCGGCGTCCGTCGAGCGGATGACCACGTGACCGGAGAACGGATCTTCCCGGAACATGAAGTCGAATGCCGCGTCGAGCTTCTCGTTCGGGAACTGCCAGGCCACCAGAGCGCCCTCGGCCAGGTTCGTGGCCATGAGCGTCTGCCGCACGCGGCGGATCGTCCCGCCGACGAGCATGGCCCGGATGCGCTCCAGCACCACGTCCAACTCCACACCGGACTGCGCGGCGATCTGTCCAAACGGATCGCGCACGAAACCTTGAATGCGATCCTCGGAGACTGCGAGGATCTGCGCGTTGACGGGGTCGGTATGAGCGGTCGGGGTCATGCCCGCGATCATACCCACTGAACACCAACTTTCGGGAAGGTGGCGTCGGGAATTCGGGCGCGAGCCGGCCGTGGCGGCCTACATCAGTTGTTGCTGGATGCCCAGACGATCGAACACCACCCGATGCTCGACCACCTTGCCGTCGCGCAGGGCCATGATGTCGATCACCTCGATCGAGACCGGTCTGCCCGTCGCGGGAATGCCCATGAACTCGCCGCCGTGCGTGCCGAGGAACGTCTTCCGTGTGAAGACCTTCTCCCCTTCGCAGACCTGCTCGTCAATGCGGACCACGAGATCAGTAAACGCCGCGCGCAGATAGAGGAACAGTCCTTTGACACCCTCCCGAGTGGGTGGCACACCAGGAAATGGCGAATGGTCGACGAAGTCCGGCGCGAGCAACTCATCGACGATGTCCACGTTCCCCTTCACCTGACCTTCTTCCACCAGTCTCCGAATGATCGCTTTGTTCCATTCCGTCCGCGATTCAATGCTCGCTTCAATGCTCGTTTCAACAGGCACAGAGCACCTCCCAAAGCATTCCTACGGACGCCGAGGCCAAACGGATGTCAACTGCTCTCGTGACCGATTGTGAGACGTGCGCACGGGCGTCGAGACTGCGTGAAAGTCGGCGTGCTACGATCCTGCCATGGCACGTACCGCCCGCGACCTGTTGACCGAAGTCTTGGAACTGCCTCTCGACGAGCGAGCCAAGCTGGCCGCCGAGTTGCTGGACAGTCTCGAGGAGACCGAAGCTGGTGTCGAGGAGGCCTGGGCCGACGAGATCCGCAAACGAGTCGCAGGCGCGCGCGCTGGCGAACTGGCGAGCACCGACTGGCGGACGGTGCTGGATCGCGTGGAGAAGGAAGTCCTCAGCAGTTGAAGCCTCTCACGATCGTCGAGCCGGCCGAAACGGAGTATCGGGAAGCGACCACTTGGTACCGCGATCGAGACCCTCGCGTCGCGGAGCGATTCGCAACCGAATCACGAAGGACCCTGGAGTTGCTCGAGACCTTCCCTCTGATCGGTAGTCGAGTTCCCGGCATCGATGACGACGACGTACGCCGCATGCCGATCCACACGTTCCCCTACCATGTCGTGTTCGTCGACCTCCCCGACCGCTTGGAAGTCGTGGCATTCGCTCACAATCGGCGGCGACCCGCATACTTCATGAATCGCTTGCCTCGAGAAACGTGACCGCCTGCTCTCGGCTCACGCTGGGAAAGTTGTCGAGAAACACGTCCAGACTGTCCCCACCTTCGATGTAGTCCAGAAGCGTGCGCACCGGCACCCGCGTGCTCACAAAGACGGGATCACCGCTGTGGATCTGCGGGTCAGAGTGAATAATCGATCTGAGATCAGGCATACGCGGCTTACCAACTGTCAGAGAAATACGGCAGGCTTCTGAGCGTCGCAACTCAGGCCGTCGGTGAGTAACACCGAAACGAGTGTGAAGTAGCTCAGCAACCGGCTCCGCGTTCGCGTTGCTTGCGCGACCGCGGAACCCGCGCAAGGCTCGCTCGGGTGTGAGCGAGTTCAGGCGTTGAGCAACCGCCTCGCGGCGTCTCGTTTCGGCTGCGGTCCCGGCGCTCCGCGATCGAGGACCTCCGCACGGCTTTTGGCCATGCATGTGATCGGGAGCGTCGGCCATTCGTGGTTGCGCAGTCGATCTCGATGAGGTTCAAACCCTGCTGGCCCCCTCCCCGTTTGACACCCTCCCATTTTCAGGCGTACCCTCCCGGGACCTGGAGTGATTTGCGGGCCGCTTGCAACCAGGATAAAAAAAGCTAAAGACGCCGGCACTCGATACGTTTCGATAGCGAGCGGCCCCGCATTCATGGCGGGGCTTTTTGTTTTTGCGGAGATTTCCAGATGGCGCAACCGGATCGCACTGAAGAGCTGAAGGGCATTCTGCGGAAACGCATCCTCGTCCTGGACGGGGCGATGGGGACCATGATCCAGCGGTACGACCTGGACGAGGCCTCGTTTCGAGGGGAGCGTTTCGCGCGGCACTCGCGCGATCTGCGCGGGGCCAGCGACGTGCTGGCGTTGACGCTGCCTTCGGTGCTCGATGAGGTTCACCGGCGGTATCTGGACGCGGGCGCGGACATCATCGAGACGAACACCTTCAACTCCCAGGCGATCTCTTTCGCGGACTACGACCTGCAGGCGTACGTGTACGAGATCAACAAGGCCGCGGCGGAGATCTGCCGTCGCGCGGCGGACGACTTCTCCACTCCGGAGAAGCCGCGCTTCGTGGCCGGGGCCATGGGGCCGACCAATCGCACGGCCTCACTCTCGCCGGACGTGAACAGTCCAGGGTTTCGCGGAGTGACGTTCGATGAGCTGGTCGACGCCTACTACGAACAGGTGCGCGGCCTGGTCGACGGCGGCGTGGACATCCTCCTGCCCGAGACGACCTTCGACACACTGAACCTCAAGGCCGCTCTCTTCGCCATCGAGAAGTACTTCGCCGACACCGGCATCACCCTGCCCGTCATCGCCTCCATCACCATCACCGACGCCTCCGGCCGCACGCTCTCGGGCCAGACCGTGGAGGCTTGTTGGAACTCGATCTCGAACGCGCCGCTGCTGGCGGTGGGCATCAACTGCGCGTTGGGTGCCGAGGAGATGCGCGCCCACGTGGAAGAACTGGCGCGCCTCGCGCCGATCTTCATCTCCTGCTATCCGAACGCCGGACTCCCGAACGCGCTCGGCGGCTATGACGAGACGGCCGCGGAGATGGCCGCGGTGCTGCGCGACTTCGCCACCAGCGGCTGGCTGAACATCGTGGGTGGCTGTTGCGGCACCGGCTTCGACCACACGCGGCTCATCACCGAGACCGTGGCCACGCTGCCGCCGCGCGTGCCGGAGGCGATCGAGCCGCATCTGCGCCTCAGCGGACTGGAGCCGCTGACGGTCACTCCCGACTCGAACTTCATCATGGTCGGGGAGCGCACGAACGTGACGGGCTCGCCGAAGTTCGCGAAGCTGATCAAGGAGAACGACCTCGACTCCGCGCTGCGCATCGCCAAGCAGCAGATCGAGGGCGGCGCGAACATCCTCGACGTGAACATGGACGAGGGTCTGCTCGACTCCGAGAAGATCATGTCCGAGTTCCTCAACCTCGTGGCCTCCGAGCCCGACATCTCCCGCGTGCCGGTCATGGTGGACAGCTCGAAGTGGTCGGTGATCGAGGCCGGACTCAAGACGCTGCAAGGGAAGTCGGTCGTCAACTCGATCTCGCTCAAAGAGGGCGAGGAAGCCTTCCGCCATCACGCGCGGTTGTGCAAGCGCTACGGCGCGGCGGTCGTGGTCATGGCCTTCGACGAGCAGGGTCAGGCCGACACGATCGAGCGCAAGGTGGCCATCTGCTCGCGCGCGTACGACATCCTCGTGAACGAAGCGGGCTTCGATCCCACCGACATCATCTTCGATCCCAACGTGCTCACCGTGGCCACGGGCATCGAGGAGCACAACGCTTACGGCATCAACTTCATCGAGGCCGTGCGGCAGCTCAAGGAGAAGTTCCCGCTGGCCAGCACCAGCGGCGGCATCTCCAACGTCTCCTTCTCCTTCCGCGGCAACAACGTCGTGCGCGAGGCCATGCACGCGGCGTTTCTCTACCACGCCATCAAGGCCGGCCTGACCATGGGCATCGTCAACGCGGGCCAGCTCGGCATCTATGAAGAGATTCCCAAGGACCTGCTCGAGCTGGTCGAGGACGTGCTGCTCAACCGCCGTCCCGATGCCACCGAGCGGCTGGTCACGTTCGCGGAGACGGTGAAGGGACAGTCCACCGCCACGACCAGGGAAGAGGAGGCCTGGCGCAGCGGCACGGTCGAAGAGCGACTCTCGCACGCGCTCGTGAAGGGCCTGGTCGACCACATCGACGCGGACGTGGAGGAGGCGCGGCAGAAGTATCCGACCGGCCTCTCCATCATCGAGGGCCCGCTCATGGATGGGATGAACATCGTCGGCAACCTCTTCGGCGCCGGCAAGATGTTCCTGCCGCAGGTCGTCAAGAGCGCGCGCGTGATGAAGAAGGCCGTCGCGTATCTGCTGCCGTTCATGGAGGCGGAGAAACTGGCCTCGGGCGATCACTCCGCACGCGGCAAGATCCTCATGGCCACCGTCAAGGGCGATGTCCACGACATCGGCAAGAACATCGTGGGCGTGGTCCTGGGCTGCAACAACTACGAAGTCATCGACATGGGAGTGATGGTCGCGGCGGACAAGATCCTCGACCGCGCCATCGAGGAGAAGGCCGACATCATCGGTCTCTCCGGTCTGATCACGCCTTCACTCGACGAGATGGTGCATGTGGCGCGGGAGATGGAGCGGCGGCACTTCACCGTCCCGCTGCTCATCGGCGGCGCGACGACCTCGAAGCTGCACACGGCCGTGAAGATCGCGCCGAAATACAGCAAGCCGACCGTACACGTGCTCGATGCCTCACGCGCGGTCGGTGTGGTCAGCGCGCTGCTCTCCGACAATCGCGGGCCGTTCACGGACAAGGTCCGCGCCGAGTACGACCGCCTGCGCACGACCAACGAACAGCGCTCGCTCGTCCTGCTATCGCTCGACGAAGCACGCCGGCGCGGTCTGGCGCTCTCGTTCCAACCCGAGCCGCCGCCGTTCACCGGCGTACGCGTCCTCGACGACGTTCCCCTCGGCGACATCGTTCCGTTCATCGACTGGAATCCGTTCTTCCAGGCCTGGGAGATGCGCGGGCGTTATCCGGCCATCCTCGACGAGCCCCGCGCGAAGGAGCTGTTCGACGATGCGCAACGCCTGCTCTCCGAGATCGTCGAGAAGCGGCTGCTGCATGCGCGCGCGGTCTACGGTCTCTGGCCCGCACAGCGCGACGGCGACGACATCATCGTCACGCTCGACGACGGAAGGCTCGTGCGACGCGCGCGCTTCCACACACTTCGCCAGCAGCAGGAGACGAACACGAAACACAACTTGGCTCTCGCCGACTTCATCGGCGAGTCGGACACGGTCGGCGGTTTCGCCGTGACCGCCGGCCTCGGCGTCGAGGAACTGGTCGCGCACTTCCAGAAGGACCACGACGACTACAACTCGATCATGACCAAGGCCCTCGCCGATCGGCTCGCCGAGGCGTTGGCGGAGAAGCTCCATCACGACCTGCGCAGAGAGTGGTACGCGCCCGGCGAGCAGCTCACGAGCGACGAGCTGGTCGCGGAGAAGTACCGCGGTATCCGTCCCGCGCCCGGCTATCCGGCCAGTCCCGACCACACGGAGAAGCGCACCCTCTTCGACCTCCTCGGCGCCGAGCGCATCGGCATGCAGCTCACCGAGTCCTGCGCCATGACGCCAGCGGCCTCGGTGAGCGGCTTGTACTTCGCGCATCCGGAGGCTCGCTACTTCTCCGTCGGCAAGATCGCACGCGATCAAGTCGAAGACTACGCGCGACGCAAGGGGATGACGCTGGAGGAGGCGGAGCGCTGGCTAGCCCCGAACCTCGCGTACGAGCCCGAGGTTCTCACGCTTTCGCGCGCGTAGCCCGGGACGGTTCACCACGGAGACGCAGAGTGCACAGAGAATGACTCTCTCTCTGTGGCCGTCTGTGCCCTCTGTACCACTTAACTTTGATTTTTGCGCGCGGCGCGCACAGCTTCACTGTCATCCTGAGCGGGTGGCGGGTGGGTGCGAAGGATCCCCTGCCGACGGAGCGAGTGTCGCGCTTCGGCAGGGGATCCTTCGCCCCCCATCCCACCGCCCGCTTCCAAGAAACACCCAATGTTTGCAGGGTCAGAATGCAAACTCATCGGAGGCTGCATCGCCCCCCTCATCCGGCCGTTGGCCACCTTCTCCCCCCAAGAAGCCGGGGGGAGAAGGCTCTCGATTGAACACTCTCGCGAGGAACCACTCAAGCTCGCGAGGCGCACACACCGAGAGCCTTCTCCTCTCCGCAGAGGGGAGAAGGTGCCGAAGGCGGATGAGGGGTCGCTCTCGTGGCAGGTACGGAGATCCTGTTTCTTTCTCTCAGGCGCGCCGCGCGCGGCGCGCACAACTTCACTGTCAGGCCAACTCAGCGTTGGGTTGACGGGCGAAGCCCGCGCTGTGCCTCTGTGGTGAACCGTCTCTCCCCGCACCGGAAATGCAGGACGCTACATCGCGAGCAGAGCCCAGATCACGAAGACCGGAACTCCGATCATGAACAGCAGGCGGTTCTGGATGCCGGGATGGGCCATGTTCAGCGTGTACCCGACGCCGACCAGCTTCTCCACCACGAGCGCGGGATCATCAGGATTCGAGTACGTCAATCCGCCGTGGAGCCAATGGCTCTCGTCGGCCGGCCGCTGCTCGTAGTCGTTCCCTGTCGTTTTCTGGAGCCGCGCATTGATCCTGATCATGCGCGCGATGAAGAAGACGATTCCGCCGAGGAGCGCGACTGCACCCAGGAAGACACTGGCACGGGCGATCGGTTCGATGGCCGCCAGCCGCTCCACCGCAGTGGACGTCTGCAAGAGGGAAACGCCGCAGAACATCGCCGCGATCATCAGCCGCGCCCAATCGACGGTGTTCATGTTGGCGTGAAAGTACTTCTCCTTGGCCGCCAGGTACTCTTCCGTTGCATCCGCAGGCAAGGTCATCTTCGCGCCGGCGAAATCGCGACGCAGCACGCCCAGAAAGAACTGCATGTAGGCACTGAGCGCGGGGATGAAGAGGACCACAAAGACGTTCCGGTCCACCCAACCGTCGACCTGGCCCGTGATGTCCCAGTGGATGGGAATGCGGAGCGGCATCTCGTCGTAGGCGAGTAGCGGCGCGACGAACGTCAGCACGACGAACACCGCGATGATCGCATCCAGCCATGTCCGATGGTGCGTACCACGCGCGCGCATCGATGACGCGAAGCGCGTCGCACCACCCGCACTGGCGTGCGGCCGCACAATCGCCGCGAAGCGCGTATAGAGGATGAACGCCGAGCCCGCGAGCGCAAACTCCGCGCAGACGAGCACGATCACCTCACGGACGATTGGCCGGAGTGCCGCCGCGAGCACGGCGACGAGAAGAAACACTCCCGCGAGCACGAGGCGATAGCGCGACAAGACGCGCTTCCCCTCTCCCTCCAAATAGCTCGTCTCCACGCGCACGCCGAAGAACGCGCGCGCCCCTCGGGTGACGGGCATCCATGCGAAGACGACAAGCAGCACCAAGGCGCTCGAAATGAAGGCCGCGAGAGCGATTCCGGATTCCGTCATGACTGTTGTCCTCCTTCTGCATTCATCTGGAGCTCTTTGTCAAAGCGCGAAGCTCGCGCTGTACGAGGCTGACGATCTCGCCGCGGGGAACGCCGGCCAGGAGCAGTGCCGTCAAAGCGGCTTGGAGCGGCTTGCGCAGCTCGCCGGCGTCTTTGGTGCTCGCCTTGCGAGCCGCCACGACGGCGCCCGAGCCGTGACGAATGGTCACCAGCCCATCCGCCTGCAACTCGCGATAGGCAAAGGCGACCGTGTTCAGGTTGACACCCAGGTCCACGGCAACCTGACGCACCGAGGGCAGGGCCTGGCCCTCCGCCAGCGCTCCTCCGGCGATCAGGCGCCGGATCTCATCGGCGACTTGCCGGTAGATCGGGCGCGGGTCGGATTCGTCGATCAGAATGTGCATGTCGGCACTGTATGGTGTAACCATACACTATACAATTGGCGTGGTCAACCCATTTGAGGAGGTGCTTCGCCGAAGACCGAGGGATTGGCGCGCGGCCTGTATTAGGATGACGCGAAACTGGGTGCGGGAAGTTTTTCTCGCAGGAGACGCCGAGCGGTCGGGCCGCCGCTCCTTGGAGGTGGCGGTGCGCTCTGGTATTCGAGTGTCTGGAGAGGTCGTGGCACGTTTGGAGGTTCTTCGTGGCGATCGCTGAGCTGCTCGTGGCCCTTCTCGCGATCTTCGCGGCTGCGAAACTCTTCGGCGAGCTGGCCGAGCGCATCGGCCAACCGGCCGTGCTCGGCGAGATGGTGGGCGGCATCGTGATCGGTGTTTCCGGCCTGCACCTGATCGATGCCCACGATCCCGTCCTGCACGTGCTCGCCGAGCTTGGGGTCATCCTGCTGCTCTTCCTGATCGGCCTCGAGACCGACATCAACCGGCTGCTCTCCGTGGGGAAGGCGGCCGGAGCAGTCGCGGTCACGGGCGTGGTCCTGCCCTTCGCCGCGGGCTACGGAGTCGGCGCCTGGCTCGGCTATCCGACGACGGTCTCGGTCTTCCTCGGGGCGGCGCTGACCGCAACGTCGGTGGGCATCACGGCGCGCGTCCTCTCCGACCTCGGGCAACTCAAGAGCGACGAAGCCCAGGTGATTCTGGGCGCTGCCGTGGTGGATGACATCTTTGGTCTGGTCCTGTTGACCGTGATCAGCGCGGTGGCCGCCGGCGAGCAACTGACGGTCCTGGGCGTCGGAAGGATCTTCGGCATCGCTTTCGGCTTTGTGATCCTGGCCGTGTTGATCGGCTCGATGCTGGCCCCGCGGCTGATTGCCCTCGTCGCACGCGTGCGTGTGGGCAAGGCGCTCTTCTTCGCGTCCATCATGTTTGCGTTCGGCCTCGCCTACCTCGCCGACCTCGCTGGCTCGGCGCTCATCATCGGCGCATTCGCGGCAGGTCTCGTGCTCGCGAAGACCGACCGGGGCCGCGACATCGAGCACGAGGTGTACGACGTCGCCCAGTTCTTCATCCCGATCTTTTTCGTCTCGGTCGGCGCGGCGGTCGACCTCAAAGCCCTGAACCCCTTCAACGCCGATACGCGACAATTCTTCATCGTCGGGATGCTGCTCACGGCCGTTGCGATCATCGGGAAGCTCCTGGCCGGATACGCAGCCTTCGGACGTCCCCTGCGCAAGATCGTGATCGGGGTGGGCATGGTTCCGCGCGGCGAGGTCGGGCTGATCTTCGCGCAGCTCGGGTTGACTGCCGGGCTCCTCACCAGCGGCCTTTACAGCTCGGTCGCGCTGATGGTGATGATCACGACCTTCGTGGCTCCTCCGGCCCTTCGGACTCTGCTGGCGAAGTCGCGGCAGCCGCGGCAGGACCCCGAGAGCGCGCTGAGCGACATGGTGACGGAGGCGATCTCGGATGACGATGAGCGAGAGCGCCGTGATCAAGGCACGCACAACTCGCAATGAAAGCGGCGGGCTCACGCCCGCCGTTCGTTCATCCGCGTGACGCGACGAGCGTCACTTCAGAGGTACTTCATCATCTCTTTGGCCGTGGCCGCGTCGCGGCCGTTGGGGTCGAGCTCGAGGTACTTCTCGAGGGCGGCCTTGGCCTCGGCCGTTTTGCCGGCGCGGACGTAGATCATGCCCAGTTCGTAGTGCGACTGCGCAAATGTGTCGTCGATCTCGATGGACTGTTTGAGTAGCGTCTCGGCTCCGGAGTCGTCGCCGCCGTTGATCAGTTTCGCGGCGTCGTTGAAGAGCGCGTTGGCGCTCTTGGGGAGCTTCGCTTCCCATTTGGCCGCGTTGGCCTTGTCGCCGGTGGCCGCGTAGGACTGGGCCAGCACCGCGATCATGGACATGTCGCTGTCGTCGACATCGAGCACCTTGTTGGCGGCCTCGATGGCCCGCGCGTAGTTCTTGGTGCGGGCCGAGCTCTTGGCGAGTGCAAGCCACCCGGCCAGCAGGTCCGGTTTCGCGGCCACGGCCTCTTCGAACTTCTTGATCGCACCCTCGAGGTCGCCGGCATTCGCCAGTGCGGCCCCTTCGTTGTACGCGACCACGGTGGTGTCGACCTTAGGAGTGGCCGCGGTGGTGGGGGCGCCCATGGCAGTACCGACCTTGAACAGCTCGACGTCCTTGGTGTTCGCGGCGCCGAGGTTCAGCTTGATCGTCTCTTCGTACGGCGTGAAACCGGGTGCGCTGAACGTGAACTTGTAGCGGATCGTTCCGTCGAGGAGGAAGACGGCGTAGGAGCCGTCCTTTTTGGCCTTGAGCGTCTGCTTGATGGTCTTGCCTTCGATGGCCTCGAGCTTGATCTCCGCCTCCGGGATCGGTTGCTTGGTCGACCCGTCGAGGATCTTCCCAGTCATTCGCGCCTCTCCGATCGCGAACGCCTGCGTCGCGGCGAGAAGGAGCAGGGTCAGGCTGAGCACGAGAGTTCTACGCATGAGGTTGTTTCTCCTGTTGGTTGATGGACGTCCATGAGAACGAGTCAGGCGCGGGTGCGATTCCGAGGACCGGTGCTGTGTGCTGAGTTCTGGGTGCTGTTCTGAGTGCTGGGTGCTGAGTGCTGGGTTCTGCGTGCTCATCTTCTCTTTCTGACCGATGAGAGCCACCAAAGCAAACGCAAGTCTACCGGACGCAGCCGTTCACGGCGACCTTACTCAGCACCCAGCACTCAGCACAGCGCGGGCTACGCCCGTCAACCCAACGCAACCTTGGCCTGTCATCCTGAGCGGGCGGCGGGAGGGGGGCGAAGGATCCGCTGCCGAAGCACGACACTCGCTCCGTCGGCAGGGGATCCTTCGCACCCACCCGCCACCCGCTCAGGATGACAGGAGGTTGTGCGCGCCGCGCGAAGAATTTAGAGGTTAGTAGTACAGAAGCACTCAGCACAGAAAACGCGAGCGCAGATCCACGGTCAATCAAAGGTGAGATAGGTCTGATCCTTCAGGCCTTTCTCGAAGTCCTGCAGCAGTCGCATCCCTTCGTTCGGCTTCACACGGTCCTGTTTGATGGCCACGTCGATCTGAGCCTTCATCCTCTTCTCCAGATCACGCCAGTCCCACTGGGTCATGGCCAGGACCTCGCCGATGGGCTGCCCGGGGATCTCCTCCTCGATGTAAAAGCCGGACTCCTCGTCCGGATCGAGGAAGACGTGCACTTCGTTCACCCGGCCAAAGAGGTTGTGAATGTCGCCCATGATGTCCTGATAGGCGCCGGTCAGGAAGATGCCCAGATAGTACGGCTCATCCGTACGGATCTCGTGCAGCGGAAGAGTCTCCCGGACATCGTTGAGGTCGATGAACTTGGAGACCTTGCCATCCGAGTCGCAGGTGATGTCCACCAGGGTCGATTCGAGTTGCGGACGCTCGTGCAGACGGTGGATGGGGACGATGGGGAAGAGTTGCCCCAGCGCCCAATGGTCGAGCAGCGACTGGAACACCGAGAAGTTGCAGATGTGCTGGTCGGCCAGCTCGATCTTGAGGTTGCTGAGATCCTCGGGAACTTCCGTCGGGTTCATGCTCATCACCAGAGCCTGCATCCGCTCGGCGATCTGCCAGAAGAGCGACTCCACGCGCGCCTTCACGTCGAGGTCGAGCAGACCCACCTCGAACATCGTCTGGGCCTGTTCCTTGATCTGCTCCAGGTCGTGCCAGGACGACTGCAGGGTCTCCGGCGCCAGCGAGGCGTCGATGTCGAGCAGCTCGCGGACGAGCTTGTGGTCCTTGGCCCGAATCTCCCGCGATTCCAGTGGAGTCTTCTCGATGGCGCCAAAGGCCTGCACGACCAGCACGGAGTGATGCGCGACGGTGGCCCGGCCCGACTCCGAGACGATGGTCGGATGAGGCACCTTCTCGTCGTCGCAGATGTCCATGATGTTGTAGACGATGTCGCTGGCGTACTCCTCGACGGAGTAGTTCATGGACGAGTGGAAGGTGGAGCGGGAGCCGTCGTAGTCGATGGCCAGGCCGCCACCCACGTCGATGTACTCGAGGCGATGCCCGCTCTTGTAGAGCTTGGCGTAGTACATGGCCGCCTCGCGCACGGCCCGCTTGATGGTCAGGATGTCCGGGATCTGGGAGCCGATGTGGAAGTGGAGGAGCTTGAAGGCGGACTCCATGTTCGCCTCGCGCATGATCTCCATCGCTTCCAGGATCTCCGCGGTGGAGAGGCCGAACTTCGCGTGCTCCCCGCCCGAGGTGGCCCACTTGCCGGCACCCTTCGCCAGGAGGCGAACTCGCAGGCCGATCCAAGGGTCGACGCCCATCTCCGCGGCGATCCTGGTGATCTGAGCGACCTCGGAGATCTTCTCCGCCACGAGGATCACTTTCTTGCCGAGCTTGCGACCAGTGAGGGCGGTGCGGATGTACGCGCGATCCTTGTAGCCGTTGCAGATGATGATCGAATCGGGATCGCTGTGGACGGCCAGGCCAGCGAACATCTCCGGCTTCGAGCCCACCTCGATGCCGTGATGGAACGGCCGGCCCGCATCCAGAATCTCTTCCACGACTTCCCTGAGTTGGTTGACCTTGATGGGAAACACACCGCGATACGAGCCTCGAAAGTTGTGCTCGGCGATGGCGCCATTGAATGCGTGATTGAGCATCTCCACGCGGTGGCGCAGCAGATCCTGAAAACGGATCAGCAGCGGCGCCGCGAGGTTCAGTCCCTGCGCCTCGCGCAGGACATCGATGATGGGGACGGAGATGCCCTTCTGCTGCAGAGGCGCCACCGTCATCTGGCCATCCTGGGCCACACCGAAATAGCCGCCGCCCCAGCGGTCGATCATGTACAGCGAGACCGCGTCTTCGACGGTCCAGCCCTGGTCCTGCTCCTGCTGCGCCTCAATGAGCTCGTGCGTGGTCAATTCGTTTCGTGCGCCCCCTTCGAACTGCGAAGAATAAAGCAAATTCGCTCTGGGATCGTGTGCCTGTCATCCCGAGCGTCGAGCGAGGGACCTGGGCGGGCGGGGCACGAGGCGCGTGATTGGCGCCCCACCCACCCCGGGCCCTCGCTCGACGCGCGGG
>Ga0307505_10001199_pt1 | contig 22315 bp, 19 predicted proteins | sample 23_S_MG_FD_202183 | JGI IMG/M metagenome (GOLD analysis project Ga0307505, IMG submission 202183) | Soil microbial communities from Populus trichocarpa stands in riparian zone in the Pacific Northwest, United States - 23_S | ecosystem: Environmental > Terrestrial > Soil > Riparian zone > Trees...
CCGATCGACGGCTGGCGCGCCAACCTCACGGGCGCGTACACGACGGACCTGATGAACTCCTACGTGAGCTACTTCACGGTCTCGGCGGACCTGCGGCGATACTGGCGCCTGCCGCTCAACTCCACGTTCGCGCAGTGGGGGCTGGTGCGCGCCAACGTCGGCCGCCGCGCGCGGTTGAACCTCATCGGGGGTTCGTGGAGCCTGAGAGGGTACCCGTTCCTGCGGATGCGGGCGCGCAACATCTGGTTCGTGTCGCACGAGCTGCGCTTCCCGCTCGTGACCGCGCCGGGCTACTTCCTTCCCTTCCTGGAGCCGTTCGGCATCGCGCACCTGCGCGGCGCGGCGTTCGTCGATGTAGCCCACCTGTGGACCGAGGGCTACGACGACGTGATCGAAGACCGGGGCTCTGGCTTCGATGTCGGACGCACCCACGCGTCGACGGGCCTCGGGCTCAGGTTGAACGCGCTCGGCGGCTTCGTCTTCCGCTACGACATCGGCTACCGATTCCCCGACGGACTTGAGTGGAACCGCCGTGAACCGTTCCAGCAGTTCTTCTTCGGCTGGGACTTCTGAAAGAATCGCCCGATCGCCTGATCACTGAACGTCATCCTCCTCGCCATCCGCGCCCCCTCCCTATTCCTCGCCCTCGGCCTCGCCGGCTGCGGTGCGCTGCGGGTACCGGCGCCGCTCGCGCCGGCGCGTGACGCGGTAGCGCCGGCGCCGCCACTCGAGGTGGCCTGGCGCCTCGACGCCGGTGGGGCGTTCGGGCGCGCGCCGGCAATCGCGACCTCCGGCGGCGTGCTCCTGGCGACCCGCCGCGGTGACGTGATCCTCTTTGACGCGGACGGGCGCCGGCACGGGACGGTCAGCGTGGGTTCGTCAGTCGAGGGCCCCGCCGTGCTGGTAGACGGACGGACGCTCATCGTCGCGGCGGACGGCGGGCGCTACGGGCTGGTGGCACTCGACCTGTTGGCGGGGTCGCGCCTCTGGCGCGCGCTGCGCGGGGTGGAGGTCGACGCCGGCGCGGCCGTGTCGCGTGGCGTTGTCGTCGCGCCGGCGCTCGACGGGACCGTCTACGGGATCGACTTCGCTACGGGCGAGCAGCGGTGGCGGACGGCGGCCGTGCCGCACGCGAGCCACAGGGCGCCACCGGTCGTCCTGCCCGACGGCACCGTGCTCGTGGCCAGCACGCTGGGAAGGCTGGTGGCGCTGGATCCGGTGGACGGGCAGGCCACGTGGACGGTCGAGCTCGGAGCTCCCGTCGAGGAGGCGCCGGCCGTGCAAGGCGGTCTCCTGGTGGTACCTACGACGCGCGGCCGGCTGGTCGCGTTGGATCCGGTCACTGGCGCCGACCTCTGGTCCATCGCCGCCGAGCGCACGGGCGACCGCTTCTTCACGCCCACCGTCACGAGCGAGGCGGTCTACGCCGGCGCGAGCGGAGGCGGGCTGGTCTCCGTCGGACTGGACGGGGTGGAACGCTGGCGGCGCCAGACGCCCGGGCACGTCGCGGCTGCGCCGCTCGTGGTCGGTGGGCGCGTGTTCGCCGGCACGATGGACAGCCGCCTCGTGGTCCTCGACGCGGGGACGGGCGCGGAGCAGTGGAGCCACGAGTTTCCGGGGCGGGTGAAGTCGGCGCCGATCGCCTTCGGCGCTATGGTGCTTGTGCCGGTGGAGCCAGGCGTCGTGTGGGCGTTCCGCGGCGCGCGGCAGGCCGGGTCGGGTCCATGAAGCTGGCCCTCCGTTATTGCATGGTCATCATGCTACCCGCCGTGGCGGCGGCGCAGCCGGCGCCGGACGGGTGGGTGCGCCTCTCCGCGCCGGCGCCGGGCGCCACGCTGCTGGCGGCGGACTCGACGCTCGGCGCGGCGAGCGCCGTACACGCACTTCCCGCGGGCGAGCATGCACTGACCCTCCGGGACGGCGCGGCCGGCGCGTGGGCGCCACGGACGGCGACGGCGGATGTCGTGGTGAATGCCGGCGACACGCTCACCGTCGACCTGAGGCTGCCGTTCCGCTACCGAGTCGTCACCGTGCCGTCGGGCGCTTCGGTGGCGGTCGTGACGGGCAATGTCCGCGAGCCCCTCGGCCTGGCGCCGCTGACGGTCGACCGTACGGCGCCCCTCGGGGGAGAGCTCGTGGCCACGAGGGAGGGCTTCGCCGAGGCGAGGGCCGCGCCGGGCGACTCCGCGGTTAACCGCGTGACGATGATCCTGCGGCCGCTCTCCGCCGCCGAGGGCGCCGCCGTCGACTGGCGCCCGCCGGGGCGGTCGCGCGCGTGGATCGACATCGCCGCCGGCGCGCTCGCACTCGCGGCAGGTGCGGTCGCGATCCATTACAAGTTCCAGGCGGATGCGGTCGACGACCGATACCGCACGCCCGGCAGCCCCGAGCGCGGCGACTCGGCGCTGCGCGCGGAGGCCCAGCGTCTGGACCGAATCTCCGCCGGCGCCCTCGGCGTGATGCAGCTCGGGCTCGGTGTGCTGGCCATCCGTCTCGTGCTCCGGTAGCGCGGCCCGTAGCTTGGGGCCATGACGCTTCGCGAACGCCTCGGACAGGATCTGAAAGACGCCCTCCGCGCCGGCGACAGGGTGCGCCTGGGTGCCGTGCGAATGCTCAGCGCGGCGCTCCTCGAACGCGAGAAGGACGGTAGTGGGATTCCCTCGGCGGAAGACGAGGTCGCCATCGTGCAGCGCCAGGCCAAGCAGCGGCGCGACTCGATCGAACAGTTTCGCGCGGCCTCACGCGAGGATCTCGCGATGAAGGAGGAGGCCGAGCTGTCGGTGATCGAGGCCTACCTGCCTGCGCAGCTGTCCGACGAGGAAATCGCCGCGGAAGTGGCTCGGGTGGTGGCCAGCGCCGGCGCGGCGGGCCCGCAGGACATGGGGCGCGTTATGGGCGAAGCCATGAAGGTGCTCCGAGGTCGTGCGGACGGAGGGCGGGTGCGCGCGGCCGTCGAGGCCGCGCTGCGCGGCTGACGCCAGCGGAGCGGGGCATGTCAACACTCGACCTGCTCCTGCTCGGTCTCATCGGCGCCGGCACGTGGCGGGGGTGGTTCGCCGGCGCCACGCGGCAGCTTGTGAGCACCGTCGGCTGGCTCGCCGGGTTCGCGCTCGCTGCAACCTTGATGAACCCCATCGGCGCGGTGGCGACGGTGATGCTGGGCGTCTCCGAGCGGACGGCCCCAGTGGTTGGCTTCGTCCTCGTCTTTGCGGCCGCGCTCGCCGGCGTGGCCCTGCTCGGGCATGCCGTGCGGAAGACGCTCGAGGCCGTCAAGCTTGGCGGTCTCGACAAGCTCGCCGGGTCGGCGCTAGGCGGCCTGAAGGCCGCGCTAGGCCTGAGCGTATTCCTGATGGTCACCGCCACGTCGCCGCTGCCGCGCGGCGAGCCATGGCTGATCTCGGCCGAGACCCGCGAGCGCTCGCTCCTCCACGACCCCGTGCGCGACGTAGCACCGGCCGTCTGGCTCGTCGTCCGGACGGCCATTCCGGGCGTGCAGGATGCGCTCGCGGACAGGTTCAATACGTGGGATAGTTAGTCGTCAGCTATCAGCTGGGCTTGCGGGGTTCGGGGGCGGGAGGCTGGCAGCTTGCGTATTGCGGCCTGCAGAAGGGCAGGGGCCGCAGCCTATCGCAGCCGGTGGCAAGCCACATTGGCCGAAAGCTGACAGCCGACAGCAACTAAGCTGACACCTAGTTGGCACCCGCACCGCTGTAGGCTCCCGTCAGTCCCCCCGACTCCCGTGGTTCCGGTCCGCCTGCGCCTGAAGAACTTCCTCTCGTACGGCGAGTCCGCCGGCGAGCTGGACTTCGAAGCGTTCGACATCGCGTGTCTGTCGGGCGGCAACGGCCAGGGCAAGAGCGCTCTTCTCGATGCGATGACGTGGGCCCTGTGGGGCGAGGCCCGCAAGGCGGCCGGCGCGGCCAAGCCCGACGAGGAGCTGCTGCGCGTCGGCGCGCGCGCGATGGAAGTCGAGTTCACGTTCGACGTCGAGGGCACGCGCTACCGGGTGGTGCGCTCGTACGTCCGTTCGGTCTCGGGCAAGACCTCGCGGCCGGGACTGGAACTGCATGTGATGGAGGCGGAGTCCCGCGCGTGGCATCCGATCACGTCCGAGAATCTGCGCGCGACGCAGGCGGAAATCGAGCGCCGAATCGGGATCGACTACGACACCTTCATTAACTCGTCCTTGCTCCTCCAGGGGCGGAGCGACGAGTTCACCCGGCGCCGGCCGGCCGAGCGGAAGGAGGTGCTGGGGCGCATCCTGGGGCTGGATCGCTACGAGCGGCTCGCTGCAGCGGCTGCGGAGCGGCACACCGCCGCGCGGGACCGCGTCCGCGCCGGCGAGGAATCCGCCGGCCGCCTCCGGGCGGCGCTCGAGCCGGAGCCGGAGTGGCGCCGGGAGCACGCCGACGTCAGCGCGGCGGCAGAAGTCGCGCGCGCCGAGCGGGACGCGTTTCTGGCGGAAGAGAGTAGGCTCACGGCAACGCGCGACGCCCTCGACGAGGACGCGCGGCGCGCGGAGAGCCACCGCCTGGAGATCCGACGCCTGGAGGACCGGCGCGCGGGCCTCGCGTCGGAGGAGGCCGTACTAGGGGCGCAGATCGCCGAGGCGGAAGCGCTCATGGCACGCGCCGACGAAATCGAAGCGGCCCAGCGCCGGCACACCGAGCTGCAGGCGGAGTGTGCGCGGATGGATACCGACGCGGCTCGCCACCGCGGGTTCGAGCACGAGATCCATGCGCTGACTCTCGACGTGGCCGCCGCGCGGTCCGACATGGCAGCGCGCCTGTCCAGGGCGGAGGCCGACACGGCGGCAGTTCGCGATCGGATCGCCGAGACGGCGGCGCGGCTGGCAACGCGTCCCGCTGCCGAGGGGGCGCGCACCATCGCAGCCGCGGCGGACGAGGCCGTGCGCCTGATGGACGAGGGACGGCGCCGGCGCGACGCGCTGCTCGTTCGCCGCAGCGTCGTGGAGCGCACGGTCGAGCGCGCCCGCGCGGAGCTGGAAGCGTCGATCCTGCAGGTGGAGCGCGAGCTGGTCGACGTCGACGACGTGCCGGCGCGGGTCGCGGTTCTCCGCGCTGAGGCCGAGGCGCTCGCCGTCCGTGTGGAGGAGATCCGCACCTGGGAATCGGTCAGGGCGGAAGCGGCCTCCGCCGGCGCGGAGCGCAAGGCACAGCGCGACTTCGCGCGGGATGAGACGAGACGACTGCGCGAGGAGGTCGAGGGGATCAACGACGCGCGCGCACGGGCTCTCGCCGCCGGGGACGGCGTGTGTCCGACGTGCGGCACGCCGCTATCGCCGGAGCACCGCCACACGGTCGTCGCCGGGTACGAAGCAGAGGTCGCTGCACTGGAGGAGCGCATCCGCAGGCGCGGGCGCGAGGCGGAGAAGCTCCACGAGGAGTGCCAGCAGATCGCGGCACGGTTCACCGAGTTCGACGGCCGCATCACCACAGCGAATGGCGCGGCAGGGCACCACGCTCAGGCGATACACGAGATCGCCCGTCTCGAGAGTCTCCTCGCCCGCGCTGCCGGCCGCCGCGAAGAGCTGGTGGAGTTACGCACCCGAATCGGTACGGGCGATTTCGCCGTGGAGGCCCGCAGCGAGGTCGCTGCAATCGAATCCGAACTCCATGACGTCGGCTTCGACGAGCGGGCGTTCGAGGAGGCACGGAGGGAGGCGGCCCACCTTCAGCGGTGGGAGGAAACGCTTCGAGACCTGAATGAGGTCGCGGCGCGGCACATCGCGCTAGAGGAGAGGCTGGGCAGTGCGATGGCGGAGGTGGAGCGCCTGAGCATGGATGCCGCGAGCGACGTTGCCACTGCGCCGGCGCGCGCGCGGATCGCCGAACTGGAGGCCTGCCTGGCCGAACTCGGCTACGGCGCGGCGGCGCACCAGGCGATGCGCGCCGAACTCGTCGAGTTGGCAAACGCGCCGGCCGCCGTCGCGCGGCTCGCGGCCGCCTACCGCGATGCGACGGCGTGGTCCGCCCGCGTCGGCGAACTGGCCGCACAGGCGGCCGACTGCGAACGGGAGTCCGTCGAGCTCCGTGCCGCCGTAGCGGCTCTCGAGCAGGCACTGGCCGAGAGGCCAGCACTTGTGGCCCGGCTGGAGGGCCTCGCCGCCAGCCGCCGTGAGTCGGATGCGGCGATCGACCAGGCGACCACAATGCTCGGTGCTCTCAGCGAGCGCCTTGCCCGCGCCGCGCTGGACCGGTCGCTACTCGAAGAGACGCTCGTCGATCTCAAGCAAGCGAGGAAGGACACGACCATTAGCCGTTACCTGCGACAGGCTTTCGGCGCGCACGGTATCCCCTCCCTCATAATCGAGGAAACTCTTCCAGAGGTCGAGGAGCGGGCCAACGAGATGCTCCAGCGTCTCTCCGGCGGGCGCACCCGCGTGGCGCTGGAAACGCAGCGTGAGAAGCGCACTGGAGGCACGCGCGAAACGCTCGAAATCCGCATCACCGACGAGCAAGGCGCCGCGCGGCCGTACGAGACCTACTCCGGCGGAGAGGCCTTTCGCGTCGACTTCGCCCTGCGTATCGCGCTGGCGCAGCTGTTGGCGGACCGCGCCGGCGTGCGCATACGCACGCTCGTCGTCGACGAGGGGTTCGGTACGCAGGACCAGGAGGGCCTCCAGGGGCTCATCGAGGCCATCGGAACCGTCAAGGCGGACTTCGACAAGATCCTCGTCATCACCCACCTCGAGGAATTGAAGGATGCCTTCCCAGTGCGAATAGAGGTCACGAAGGACGCGTTGGAAGGCTCCAGCTTCCAGGTTGTCGGCGCCTGACGGTCAGCGCCGGCGCACTACGTAGAGCCCGCCCACGATCAGCGCGCCGCCTAGCAGCTGTATCGGCGTGATGGGCTCCCGCAACAGGGCGTAGCCCGTTGCCAGCGCAACAAACGGCACCAGGTTGTTGAATGCCGACGTGCGCGACGGGCCGACCGCGCGGACCGCGACGTTCCAGAGCGCGTAGGCCAGGCCGGTCGACAGGGCGCCCGAGAAGGCGATCGCACCCCATTCCGCGACGCCAACGAGCGACCAGTCCGTCGACCCCATGTGGGGCACTGCAAGCGCGCCCAGTACCGGAAGCGCCGCCGCCACACCGAAGAACGTGACCCCCATAGGGGCGAGGCCGGACGTCAGCAGCGGGCGGTTGAATACGGTGAACAGGGCCCAGGCGAACGCCGCCGCCAGCGTGAGCACGTTGCCAACGATCGCGGCATCGCCGAACTCCACCGATCGGCCACCGCCGATGACCACTGCCGCGACGCCGGCTGCCGATACGGCGAGTCCGACGGCCTGGCCCGCGCGTAGCCGGTCCACGCCTGACAGCCACGCGAGGAGCGCCGTCCAGATCGGGCTCGAGGCCATGATCAGCGCGGCGCTGCCGGCGGCCGTCCGCGTGATACCCAGGATGAACAGCACCTGGTAGCACACATGCCCTACAACTCCCAGGAGGAGTATGGGCACCGGGCGCCGGCGCAGAACTCCGGTGAACGACTCGCCGCGCCGGCGCGCATCGTTGGCCCACAGCAGGCCGAGCGTTAGCGTCGAGATAGCGAAGCGCAGGAGGTTCACCACGAACGGGTGTAGTACCTCCAGCGGTACTTTAATCAGGGGGAAGTTCAACCCCCAGACGAGCACCACCAGCAGAAGCCCCGCGTACGCCCGCCGCGCGTCGGTTTCGACCACGGAAGCGATTGCAGGCTGGCTCACGGGCAGGCCCGCTCCCGGGCCGACGAAAGCAGCCAAACTCCGCACGGCCGTCCCGGCTCCACCGACGCCCATGAAGACCCCGCGCATCAAGAAGCTGTACTACTCGATCGGTGAGGTTGCGGAACGGACCGGGCTCGAGGCCCACGTGTTGCGCTACTGGGAGACCGAATTCCCCCAGCTCGCCCCGAAGAAGAACCGCGCCGGCAACCGTGTCTACACGGACGCAGACCTGGAACTCGTCGAGCGCATCCGCCACCTGCTGCGCGAGGAGCGCTACACGCTCGAAGGCGCGCGGAAGGCGCTCGAGCGCAAGCCGCGCGGCGGCGAGTCGGTCCAGCGCCAGGAGCTGCTGAAGCTTCGCTCGTTCCTCGTGGACTTGCGAAAGCGCCTTGGCGAGGGTGGCACGCCGGCGTGAGGGTCCGCCGGACTGTACCCCGCGCGGCGCTTCACTTATCTTCTCGGACGACGGGTAGTGGCGCAGCCCGGTAGCGCGCCTGCATGGGGTGCAGGAGGTCGTGGGTTCGAATCCCGCCTACCCGACTGAACGCCCGGCCTCGCCAGGGGCCGGGCGTCGTGCTTTCCGCGCGGCCGGCGCGGCAACACGTCACCCGGTCGCGCCGTTCACCGGCAGCATCGCCCCTCGACCGGACATGCCCGACACGTCGCCCAACGATCCGGCCGCCCGCGACGCCGGCGGTACGCTGGAGGCCCGGCTGCGCGCGGCGCGCGAGGCCCGCGGCCTGTCGCTGACCGACGTCCAGCAGGAGACGCGCATACCGGCCGACGTGCTGCAGCGCCTCGAGGACGGCCGACTGCTCGGAGACGCCTCGTTCAGTCCGGTGTACCTGCGCGCCCTGCTGAAGGCCTATGCCGGCGCCGTCGGAATGCGGCAGGAAGAGGTGATGGACGCTTTCGACCCTGGTTCACGCCGGCTCGTCGCGGATCCACCGCGGGCCGTGGCCGTCGGCACGAGCCCGCCTACCCCGCCCGACCCCGTAGCAGAGGCGCGCCCCGTCGGCGCGCGCCGGCCGGCGCCCGGGGGCGCGAAGGAAGCGCCGGCCGAGGCGGCGCCCGTCGAGAGGGCGCCGGCCGGGAAGGCGCCCGCCCGGGCGGTGCCAGCCGAGAAGTCGCAGAGGGGCGATGCGGCCGAAAAGGCCGTGGCAGACAGCGGGCCCGCCGCGCGCGAGGACCCTGCGGCACCGTCCGCGCCGGCGCCCTCTGCGCGCGACGCGCCCGCGCGGCCGGAAGGTCCAGCGCCGGCGCCCGAAGCGTCTGTCCCGGCAGCCACGTCCGATGAAGCCGTTCCGGCGCCGGCCGGGCCGAGCGTAAGCGCCCCGGCGGTCTCGGCCCTGGCGGCGGGCCGCGGCGTCGGCACTCCTGGGTCGGCGGCTACGGCGGGAAAGAGGCGCGTCATGAGCGCGGCCCAGGCCCGTACGCCGCGCGCGTTCGATCGCTCATGGGGACTCATCATCGGCGGCACCGTGGCGCTGGCGCTCGTCTTCGCGGGGATGCTCTACCTCCTTTTCCGCGACCGCACGCCGGCTCCCGCGGCGCGACCGCGCGCGGTCGCGGCCGACACCGCCCAGGTGCCCGACACCACCGTCGCCGAGGCGCCGGCGCCGCCGGCGCCTGCCGGCCCGACGCTCGCCACGCCGATCCGCGTCACCGTCACCGCCGGCGCCGGCGGGCTGCAGAATTTCCGCGTGACCGCCGAGCCCAGCGCGCGACTGGGACACTGGATCGAAGAGGGTGCGTCGATGACCTTCGAGAGCCCGACCGCCGTAGTCCTGTGGGGCGAGGCCGCGGAGGGCCTGGACGACGGGGCCGTGATTGAACTCCAGGGGCTGCGCTGGACGCCGGCCGACGGACGAGTGCTACGCATCGACCCCCAGGCGGGCCAGCGGCTCCTGGACTCTCTCTCGGGTAATGGCTGAGGCCGTGGCCAGGGTCGTGGAGGCCGGCGTCGCCGACGAGGCGCTCGCGATTCTCTCCGCGCTGGCCGACAGGCCGCCCGCGCGGATGGACGCCGCGGCGGCCGCCCTTGTCACGCCCGACCTGCGCCGCGTCGTTGAGGCCCTCGCGGCGGCCTACTACGAAAGTGACGATCCGCTCGTCGGCGACGAACAGTACGACCGCCTCTTCCACGCGCTCGCGGAGATCGAGGCGCATTTCCCCGAGCTCCGCGAGCCCGACTCCCCGACCGCCCGCGTCGGCGGGGCAGCCCTCGAGCGCTTCACCAAGGTCGAGCACCCGGTTCCACTCCTTTCGCTGGGGAATGCCTTCTCCGGAGACGACCTCCGGGCGTGGTACGCCCGGGCCCGCCGCGGGCTAGCTGGCGAGTTCGTCGGCGACGAGCCGATACCCGTGAGTGTCGAACTCAAGATCGACGGCCTCGCGCTGGCGCTGACATACGCGGACGGCCGGCTCGTGCGTGGCGCGACGCGCGGCAACGGCACGGTGGGCGAGGACGTCACGGCGCACGTGCGCACCATCCGAGCGCTGCCGCTCGCGTTGCGCGGTGATGCCCCCGAGCGCCTCGAGGTTCGCGGCGAGGCGTACATGTCGCGGCGCACCTGGGAGCGAGTCAACGAAGAGTTGGTGGCCGCCGGCGAACGCCCAATGGCCAATCCCCGCAACGGCGCGGCGGGGAGTATGCGACAGCTCGACCCGTCCGTCACGGCGCGGCGCCGGCTCGACTTCCTTGCTTACGGGATCGGATACGCCGACGGTGGTGCGCCGGCTCCGGCGGGCCAGTCGGCTACCCTCGACTGGCTGGCAGACCTGCGGTTCCCCGTACTTCCGTCGTCGTCACATCCTCCGCTTCGGGCCCTGTTCGATGGAAGTGACGGCGACCCCATCGATCGCGCGATCGCCTTCTCCGAAACGTGGGCGGAGGCGCGCGACGGGCTGGATTTCGAGATCGATGGCGTCGTCATCAAGGTGGACGGTGTCGAACACCAGCGCCGCCTCGGCGCCATTTCGAATGCCCCGCGGTGGGCAGTGGCTTACAAATTCCCCGGACGTGAAGCCACGACGCGACTGCTGGAAATCGGCCACAGCGTCGGCCGTACCGGCGTGATCAAGCCGATGGCCATCCTGGAGCCCGTGGAGGTGGGCGGCGTGATGATCAAGCGGGCCACGCTACACAACAGGGATTACATCCTGGGTCGAGATATCCGCGCTGGCGACCTGGTTGTCGTCAAGCGCGCCGGCGACGTGATCCCCGCTGTCGTAATGCCGGTGGTCGACGCACGCGTGGGCGACCTGCCAGAATACGTCGAGCCCGCCAGATGCCCTATATGTGGAGGCGAACTCGTACGCGACGGCGCCGATCTGCGGCACCTGTCCAATGTCTGCACCGGCGTGCTGAAGAGGCTGATGGAGCACTTCGCCGCGCGATCCGCGATGGACATCAACGGCCTGGGCGAGATGGTCGCTGCGCAGCTGGTCGACGCCGGCGCTATCAAGGACTTCCCCGACATCTACGCGTTGACGATGGAGAGCCTGCTGCAGCTGGAGGGCTTCGGCGAGAAACGGGCCGAGAATCTCCTCGCGGGTATCGAGGAGAGCAAGGGTCGGCCTCTCCGCCGGCTGGTCTACGCGCTGGGAATCCCGCACGTGGGCGCCACGGTGGCGGAGCTGCTGGTGGACCACTTCCCAACCCTCGATGCGATCGCGGTAGCGGGTGAGCCGGAGCTCGAGGAGATCCGTGGAGTAGGCCCCGAGATAGCGGCGAGCGTCGTCGAGTGGTTCGCGTCGGAGGAGAACCGCGCCACGGTGGAGGGTCTGCGGGCGGCCGGTGTCAACGCAACTCGCCTCGCGGACGAGGAGCCCGTTATTGCCCCGGCGGACTCCGAGATCGCCGGCCGCGTGTTCGTCCTTACCGGCACGCTACCTACCCTCACCCGCGAGGAGGCGGCCGAGTTGATCGTCCGCGCCGGCGCGCGTGTGAGCGGGAGTGTGTCGCGCGCGACCGACTACGTCCTGGCGGGCGAGGCGGCCGGATCCAAGCTGGAGAAGGCCCGCGATCTGGGCGTTGCGGTGATCGACGAATCAGAACTGCGCCGGTTGGTCGGCGCTGCCCACTGATGGCCGCCCTCGACCGGCTCCGCGAAGCCCTCGCCTGGCGCGCGGCAAGGCGAGCCGTACGGCACAGGAGTGCGGTAGAGCTGTCGCCCCGGCTGTACGACCGGCGCTTGCTGGTGGTGCTGCCCGCGGGCGCGGATGCGCAGCGTGATGCCTGGAGGCTGGTCCGCGCCCTCGACCTTGACCCGCGGCACGTCATGGCGTTCACGCTCGGCTCGCCGCTCGCGCACGTGCCAGACTCGTTCGCGGGCAACGCGAAGGTTTTCGGTCCAAACGCTCTCGACTGGAGGGGCCTCCCCACGCGGGTGACGACCGCCGGGGTCTGGGGCTGGAAGCCGGATGTCGCCGTCGACCTGTCGCGGCCGTTCAGCCTGGCCGCGGCGTACCTCGTAGGCGGGTCGTCGGCGGCGATTCGTGCGGGTTACTTCGACCGCAGGAGCGAGCCCTTCCTGGATCTCCTCTACGCGCCGGGTGACGCTTCGCCGGCCGCGGGACTGACGCGCTACCTGTCGAGCATCCAGCCGCCGGTTCTGCCCTTCAGAGAAGCGAGCTAGCGGCGCAGCCGGCGGCCGCGATCCTCGGGGGCGTAGCTTTCGGCCGCCCGCCGCACCGAACGACACCGCATGAGCGTGCTCGACCGCGTGGGGCTGGGGCCCAAAGCGGGCCGCCGCCCGCGCCGAACTGGTTACCGACTCGAAGGGCGGGGACGCTCGTCGCCGCCGGTGACGCGGGCCGCCGTGCTGCAGCGCGTCGCGCTACTCGGACTGCTGGTCGCGCTCGGCGTCCTGGCGTTCCCGCGTGCCGAGCAGTTCGACACCTCCGCCGAGGTGGGTGATGTCTGGCGTGGGGACGACGTCGTGGCGCCGTTCAACTTCCCACTACGCGTGCCGCAGGAGGAGCTAGAGGCGCAGCGGGACTCCATCCGTCGAGACGAGCCGCCCGTGCTGGTGCAGAACCCGGACGCCCTCGCGGCCACGCTGGCCAGGATCGACTCCGTGCGAGCGGGTATACAGCGCGCCATGGTCGCTTACACCGCGTGGAGGTCTGCCGAGGCCCGCGGCGCGGGCGCGGGGGCCGACTCGGCGCGATACGTGGCAAGCCGCGACTCCGTCGCGATCGCGCTCACTTCGGCGCAGTGGGAGATCCTCACGGCGTCGCACGCCGCGTTCGAGGGCATCGCGCCGGCGCCGGCCCGCGCGGCCGGCCTGCCCATCGGCGACCGGCTCGTGCGCGAGAGCGCCCGTATCGCGCGCGAGCTCGTTCCGCGCGGCGTGGTGGACCTGCCAGCCGACAGCCTGGTGACGCCGCAGGTTGCCGTCCGCAGTCCTGACCCCCGCTCCCGAGAGGAGCGCCTCCTCCCACGGAGTGAGGTGATGCCGCTGGAGCAGGCGTACGCGTCGGCGACGCGCTCGCTCGAGGCTGCGTTCCCGGGTCGACCCGACACGGTGGCTATCGGCGAGGCACTGGTCCGCGCGACCCTTGTCCCGACCCTTACGTACGATCGGACGGCCACGGAGCGCCGGCGCGAGGAGCGCATGGCGGAGGTGCGCCCGACGCGCGGCCTCGTCCAGCAGGGCTACACGATCGTCCGACGAGGCGACGAGGTGACGCCACAGGTGCACGAAGCGCTCAGTTCGCTCGCCCTCGCACAGCGCGAGCGCGCCGGTGAGATAGCCGCCGTGCGCGCCCTCCTGGGCCAGGTGCTGCTCGTGATCGCGGGCTTCCTGCCGTTCTTCCTCTACCTCTTCCTGCTGCGCCGGCAGATATTCGACAATCTCCGCGCGATGATCCTCATCGCGCTGCTGTTCGCGGCTACCGTCGTTGCGTTCGGCCTGGCGGCACGTTCGGGACTGATGGACGACCTCGTCGTGCCGGTCGCATTGGTCTCGATAACCCTCACGATCATCTTCGACTCGCGTGTCGGGTTGATCGGGAGCGTCGCCCTGGCGTTGCTCGGTGGCGTCATCTTCGGCTACGACTTCGACTTCGTGTTCGCGACGCTGTGCGCCGGCTTCGTGGCCGTTTTCTCGGTGCGGGACGTCAAGAACCGGAGCCAGCTGCTGCTTTCGGCAGGGCTCGTTCTTGTCGCGTATCTGACCGTACTCCTGGCCTTCGCCCTCCTGCGCGCGGAGCCGCTGGGGGCCCGGCTCGCGTCGGAGAGCCTGGGCGTAGCCATAAACGCCGGTCTCCTGCTACTGGCCGCGCCGCTCCTCTACGGCATTGAGCGGGGGTTCGGCTTCACGACGGACCTGACGCTGCTGGAGCTGTCCGATACGAACCGCCCGCTGCTGAAGGAGCTCTCGCTGCGTGCGCCGGGCACATTTAACCATGCGCTGCAGGTGGCCAACCTGGCGGAGGCCGCTGCCGACGCGGTGGGGGCTAACGCGCTACGCGCGCGGGTCGGGGCGCTGTATCACGACATCGGCAAGATGCTGAAGCCAGAGTACTTCGTCGAGAACCAGCAGACCGGCGAGAACCCGCACGACAACATTACCCCGCACATGAGCGCGCTTGTCATCGGCGAGCACGTGCGCGTGGGCGTGGAGATGGGCCGGGAGTACAGGCTGCCGCGGGTCATCCTGGACTTCATTCCGGCGCACCACGGCACGGGCCTGATGGAGTACTTCTACAGCCGGGCCAAGGAGCAGCGGGCGGAGGGTGCGCCGCCTGTCGACCCAGCGGAGTTTCGTTATCCCGGTCCGCCACCGGCAACCGCGGAGCAGGCCATCGTGATGCTGGCCGACTCGATCGAGGCCGCCAGTCGATCGCTCGAGAAGCCCACTCCGCGCCGGCTCGAAGAGCTGATCAATCGGATGTTCGAGGCGCGGCAGAGCGATGGGCAGCTGGCAAACGCGCCGCTGACGCTCGCCGACCTCACGCGCATCAAGGAGACGTTCCTCGGGATCCTGTGCGGGATGTACCACTTCCGCGTGAAGTACCCGGGCCAGGAGGAGGCCGGGGACGACGACGCCGAAGTGGAAGGCAGCGTCGACGCGGCCGCGCTCGACGTGCCGGTCCCAGAGGACCTGGCGACGGACGGTGGCAACGGCGGGCAGGCGAGCGGCGGCGAGCCGGCGCCGGCGCCGGCGGTGAGCGACGAGGCCGACCCGGATCCCGCGCGGGACGGCGGGCGCTGAGGCTTATCGGGCGGCCGCTTCGCGGATCTGCGCCAGCGAGTCGGGCGTGAGCGCCGGGAGCATGGCGACAGCGGCACGCTCGCCAACGAGCGGCCGCACGCGCCGGCGCGCCTGCGGGGTGTACAGCACGAGGTCCGATCGCCGGATCATCGCCTCGAGCCGGGGCTTGTCCGCGTCGGTCGTCAGCGAATAGACGGACCCCGGGAAGCCCGTCTGCGACCGCAGCACGTCGGTCAGCTGTTCGAGGGCGTCTGCCTGTCGCGCCACGATCGCCACGGAATCGTCGGCGCCGAGGCGCGCCACGCGTGCCAGCGCATCGTGGGGCCAGGCGACCGTGACCCCGATCACGTCGGCGCCGGGGAGCGCGGCGATGCTGTCGCGGACGTGGGGCAGGGGAGTGACAACCACGTCGGCGTCGGGGTGCCGGGCCAGCGAGTCCAGGGTCACAGGCTCGACGTTCTCCTGCAGCACCGACGTCACCTTCTCCGCCCCCAGTTCGGCCAGCTCAACGAATCGCGCGGCGAAGAGGAGCTTGCGCCGGCCGGGCGGTTCGGCGTAGGTCCGCTGCTCTTCGAGGACGAACTCGACCTCGTCCTCGGCCAGTCCGAGCGCGACGAGGCGTTGAAGCGCCTCCTGCGCGATCGCGGCGCCGCGCTCCAGTCGCTCGGCGCGCGACATCGATGTTCGCTCCAGCACGCGGAACCCGCCGCCGCGCCGGACCTCGAGCATCCCCTCCTCCACCAGGCGTCCGTAAGCCTTGCGGGCGGTGTGAAATGAGATGCCCAGCCGCGCCGCGAGCTCCCGCGTGGATGGAAGCCGCTCGCCGACTCCGTACCGACCTGCCGCGATGTGATAACGGAGCTGTTCGACAAGCTGCTCCGATAGCGGCAGCGGATTCGTCGAGTCGAGTTCGATCACCGGGCTAGGCGCCGTTGATACGCACCTCCGACTGTACCAGGTCGGCCGCTACTTCGAGCGTCTCGCGGAGGTCGTCGAACTCGGGCCAGTCCTCCCGACGGAACGAGGTCACCGCGTCGCCGAAGCCGACCAGCAACGCGCCGTCGGCCTTGCGGGGATGGAAGATTGGGGACAGCGCCGGTACCCCCCGGCCTCGCCCGCGAGCGACGTCGAGCACCGACAGCACGGCGCCCATCGGACCGCTGACCAATACCTCCGCGGGTGTGCGCGCAAGGTCGTACAGCGACCACGCCACAGCGACGGCGTATGCAGCCGGCGCGAGGAGAATGAACGCGCGCAGGACCGGGACGCCCTGGAGGACAGCGGCCGTGGTGACGATCATGACCGCGGCGAGGGACAGGCCCACCGGCAGCGCCTGAGCGCGGGCGATCACCACGCCGAGGGGCACGCGGCCGGGGTGGCGCACACTCAGGAAACGGGTCACGCCCGCATGTCAGGCGAGCCGCTCCGCGACGTGGGCGGGAACCGTCTCGGGCTCGTCCGGCGCGAGGAACGGGTAGGCGAAATGCGTGGCCGGCACGAACGTCTCCTTGATCGAACGAAGGCTCGTCCATCGCAGTAGGTTCACGGACGACCCCGCCTTGTCGTTCGTGCCCGAAGCCCGCGCGCCACCGAACGGCTGCTGGCCCACCACAGCTCCGGTGGGCTTGTCGTTGATGTAGAAGTTGCCCGCCGCGTCCATCAGGCGGTCCGACGCATGCGCTACGGCCGCGCGATCCCGCGCGAAGACCGCCCCCGTCAGCGCGTACGGGCTCGTGCGGTCGACCAGCTGCAGAAGGTCGTCGAAGGACGTCGACGCCGGCGCGACGTACAGGCTCACGACCGGCCCGAAGAGCTCGTCGCGCATGGTCTCATACTGCGGATCGTCGACGCGCAAGACGGTGGGCTCGATGTAGAAGCCGTCGTCGTCGCGGTGCTCCCCGCCCGCCACGATCTCCACGCCAGCGGCGTCGCGGGCGCGCTCGATGTATGAGGTGATGCCGTCGTACGACCGCCGGTCGATAACGGCGTTCACGAAGTTCGAGAAGTCCTCGACGGGCCCCATCCGGACCTGGTCGAGCTGTTCGCGCACCGACCGCTCCACGTCTGGCCAGAGCGACTCCGGCACGTACACGCGGCTCGCGGCGGAACACTTCTGGCCCTGGTACTCGAATCCGCCGCGCACGATCGCGGTAGCTACCTCGATGGGGTCCGCGCTTTCGTGGGCTACGATAAAGTCCTTGCCACCGGTCTCGCCGACGATGCGCGGGTAGGACCTGTACGATCCGACGTTCGAGCCGATCGTTTTCCAGAAGTGGTTGAACGTGCCCGTGGAGCCCGTGAAGTGGAGGCCGGCGAAGTGTTCGCTGGCGAAGATGGGGTCGCCGACGTCGGCCCCGTCGCCGGGGAGCATATTGATCACGCCCGGGGGCAGGCCGGCCTCCTCGAGGAGCTCCATGATCACCTGCGCCGAGAGGAGCGCCGTGGACGCCGGCTTCCAGAGCACCGTGCAGCCCATGATGGCCGGCGCGGTCGGCAGGTTGCCGGCGATGCTGGTGAAGTTGAACGGCGTGACCGCGAATACGAAGCCCTCGAGCGGCCGGTACTCAACGCGGTTCCACACGCCGGGCGGGCTGTACGGCTGCTGCGCGTAGATCTCCGACGCGAAGTGCACGTTGTAGCGGAAGAAGTCGATCAGCTCGCAGGCGGCGTCGATCTCGGCCTGGTAAGCGTTCTTCGACTGGCCCACCATGGTGGCCGCGTTCAGCCGATCGCGCCACGGGCCGGCGAGGAGGTCGGCCGCCTTGAGGAAGATGGCCGCGCGGTCGGTCCACGCCATCCGCGCCCAGTCCTGCCGGGCCTCGACGCCGGCGCGGATCGCCAACTCCACCTCGGCGGCGCCGGCCTTGTGGTACACACCCACGTCGCTCGACAGGTCGTGCGGCACGTGCAGGGCGCCGGTCCGGCCGGTTTCGATGCGCTCGCCGCCGACCACCGGGCACACCACGTGCGATTGCGAGCGGACCCGTTCTACCGCGGCCTGTAGACTGGCGCGCTCCGGCGTGCCGGGGCCGTACGTGTGGACGGGCTCGTTGCGCGGCTCCGGCGGGTGGACTACGGCGTTGTTCATCTGCGACGCGTGAATCGGTGGCTGGGAGCCGGGATCGGCGCCGGCCAAGCTAGCCGGCGCCGGCCGGAGGAGAACCGCGGGCCGACGGGCCTAGTTTCGGGCGCCAGGGGAGCGATGCTATTAGTGAGGAGGACCGGCATGCAGGGACGGGTGATCGTTGAATCGGGGAGGAGGGTGCAGCCACGCAAGTGCGTTGATACCAGACGCGAAGGGTCGTGAATCGCTTAATCGCTTAATCGCTCAATCGCTCAATCGCTGGATTGCGAACAGTCGCCCCGCCTCTAACCGGTGTTTTCCCGCTACGTCGCCATCCGCTATCTCCGCGGCGCCGAGGGGCGCGTGGAGGGGCAGCGCTTCCTCAGGCTGGTGACCGGCGTGGCGGTCGGTGGGGTGGCGGTGGGGACGGCGGCGCTGCTGCTCGCGCTTACGATCGTTCGCGGGTTCAGCCGCGAGATTCAGGAGAAGGTGGTCGGATTCGGCCAGCACGTCCAGGTGGAGTCGTACGCCGGCGGACCGCTAGACGGAGCCGACTCGCTGGCCCAGCGGCTGGCGGCATTCGACGGCGTTCGCGGCGTGACGCCGGCGGTGATCGAGTTTGCCCTGCTGCGCGGGCGCGCCGGCGCCGACGGCACGCCGGCGATCGAGGGCACGCTCCTCTGGGGAACGCCGCAGGACGGCCAGGACTTCGTTGCGGGGCACGTCGAGGACGGAGCCTTCGACTTCGCTCCGGACGCCCGCGGCCGCCCGGGAATTGTCGTTGGCACCGGACTGGCGCATGACCTCGGCCTGTCAGTCGGGGCGACGGCGACAGTCTTCTCCACGCGACAACTCTCCGCCGGCGCCGCCGGGTTGGGCACGTACGGCGCGCGGCCGCGCGTCCGCCAGTTCCACGTCGCCGGACTGTACGAGACCGGATTGGCCGACTTCGACGACCGATTCGTGTTCGGCGACATCGACGACGCGCGCCGGCTCTTCGGCTACGCGCCCGATCAGGTCACCCGCTTCGAGCTCACGCTGGACAACCTCGACGACAGCCCGGCCGTCGCGGCCCGCGTCACCGACGAGATGGGCCCGCCGATCTTCGCCCGCTCCGTGTTCGAGGTATTCCGGAACCTCTTCGCGTGGGTCAGGCTCCAGGAGGGCATCGTTCCGCTCGTCATCTCCGTGCTGGTGTTCGTCGCGGCCTTCAATATCGTCGGCACGCTGCTCATGGTCATCCTCGACAAGACACGCGAGATAGGGGTACTGGTCGCGATGGGCGCCAGCCGCGCCGCCGTGCGCAGGGTGTTCCTGATGTTCGGCGTACTGGTTGGCGTTCTCGGCGCGGCGATCGGAGCCGCGCTGGCGTTCGTCATCGCCGGCGCGCAGGCGCAGTGGGGGCTCATCCCGCTGCCGCAGGAGGCCTACTACCTCGACACCGCACCAGTCGAGCTGCGGGCGCTGGACTTCCTGATCGTTCCGGCGCTCGCCGTCGTCCTCTGTGCGCTCATGGCGTGGCTGCCGGCGCGCGTCGCCGCCCGCGTCGAACCCGTGCGCGCCATCCGATTTGGCGCCTGACCCTTCCGAGATGCCTCTCCGCCGCGGCGACCTCGCCCCCGACTTCACGCTGTACGACCACGACCGGAAGCCGTGGCACCTGGCGAACGCACTGGGCCAGGGCCGCGTCGTGCTGCTCTTCTTCCCGGGGGCGTTCACCAGTGTGTGCACGACCGAGCTCAACACGGTCAACAACGACCTGGCGCGCTTCACCGTCGACGGAGCGCAGGTCGTCGGCATCTCGACGGACCACCCCGCCGTTCTGCTCGAGTTCAGAAAGACACACGACCTGGCGTTCACCCTGCTGTCCGATCACGACGCCGACGTGGCGGACGCATACGGCGCGCGCTACTCGAAGGAGGAGCACCGCATGGGCTACAGCCGCATCGCCAAGCGAGCGTCGTTTGTCATCGAGCCCGACGGCGCCCTCGCGTTCGCCGAGGTCCAGGACGACGTCGGCGAGCTTCCCGATCTCGACGGTATCGCGGCCGCCGTGCGCGCCTGACCGCCTTGCGCACCGGAGACCTCCTGAAACGAGCCCGGCGCGCCCAGCGCACGCTGGTTCTCGCGGACGGAGACGACGAGCGCGCTATCCAGGCGGCGCGCGACTACGAGGCCGCCGGGCTCGGGCGCGCCATCCTGTTGCGTTCCGCGCCCGCGGATGCCCCCGCGGACCTGGAAGTGGTGGTGCCGACGTCCGATCCGCGCCGGAAGGAATTGGCGGCGCAGCTGGCCGCAATACGTGGGAAGGGCCTGTCGGAGGAGGGCGCCGAAGAGCTGCTCGCTGATCCGCTCTACTTCGGCGGGATGATCGTCCGCACCGGCGCGGCCGACGGGATGGTCGCCGGCGCGACCCGGGCCACCGCGGACGTCATCCGCGCCGCCATTCGCACCGTCGGTCCAGCGGCCGGCGCTACGCGAGTGTCGTCATTCTTCCTGATGGTGCCCCCGGCGGGCCCGGCGCTGACCTTCGCCGACTGCGGAGTGATCGTGCGGCCCACGGCTGCGGAGCTGGCCGACATCGCCATACGAGCTGCCGTGAACCACGCGACGCTGACGGGCGAGAGGTCGCGCGTGGCCTTCCTCTCGTTCTCGACGCTCGGGTCGGCTGAGCACCCGGAGATCGAGACCGTGCGCTCCGCCGTTGAGATCGCACGCGACAGCGCCGCACGCGCCGGGCTGGACTCGAGCGACTTCGACGGGGAGCTTCAGGCCGACGCGGCGCTCGACGCGGCCGTAGCAGTCATCAAGGCGCCAGGGTCGGCGGTTGCAGGGCAAGCGAATGTGCTCGTGTTCCCCGACCTGGCTTCAGGCAACATCGCGTACAAGCTGGTGCAGCGATTGGCAGGAGCGGCGGCGTTCGGACCGATACTGCAGGGGCTGGCGCGGCCGATCAACGATCTGTCGCGCGGTGCGACGGCGGGGGACATCCTGGCGGTAGCCGCCATCACGTCGCTGCAGGCCACGCTCCGGTCATAAAGCCGTTATTGCAATGAGCGACTCCCTACGCATCCACGCCCTACAGTACTCTCCCCACTACCTCCAACCCACACTCAACCTCGACCGCATCGAGCGGTGGCCCTCCCTCCTGGATGCCGATCTCGTCGTGCTGCCTGAGCTGGCGGCCACCGGATACTTCTTCCGGTCGCCGGAGGACGCGCGGTCGGTCGCTGAGGAGGTCCCGGACGGCGCGACCGTTCGACGCATGGAGGCGTGGGCGCGCGAATCCGGCGCGACCATCGTCGCCGGCCTCGTCGAGCGGGCGGGCGAGACGCTGTATAACAGCGCCGTCGTCGTCACGCCACGCGGCTGGCTGGGCACGTACCGCAAGGTCCACCTCTACTACCAGGAGAAGCTCCATTTCGCGCCGGGTGACCTCGGTTTCCCCGTGTGGACTGTCACCGACCGCGCTGGTCGCGCCTACCGGCTGGGGGTGATGGTTTGCTTCGACTGGTACTTCCCCGAGGCCGCGCGAAGCCTGGCGCTGGCCGGCGCAGACGTGATCGCCCACCCGTCTAACCTTGTGCGCTCGGACTGCCCCCGGTCGATGCCCATCCGTGCGCTCGAGAACCACGTGTTCACCGTCACCGCCAATCGGATCGGGAACGAGGAAAGCGCCGGTGAGCGCCTGTCGTTCATCGGTCGGAGCCTTATCTGCGATCCTCGCGGCGAGGTACTGGCTTCGGCCGGCGCCGAGGACGAGACGATCATCGCCGCCGACATCAGCCCGCGGGAAGCGCGCGACCGGCGACTCAACGCGCACAACGATCTCTTCGCCGACCGACGTCCGGAGACGTACGGCGGCGTGGCCGGGCTCTAGAGTCCCAGTACTTCAGCGACGCGGGCCTCGGGGTCGGGGCTGGCGTCCGGGACGAGTGCTCGCCCCGTGACCGTCTCGAATAGCTCCAGGTAGCGCTCGGCGACTTCCTTCACCAAGGGGGGAGGCATGTCCGGCATCACCTCCCCTTCGCGGCCCTGGAAGCCATTGGCTATCAGCCACTCGCGGACGAACTCTTTCGAGAGCTGGCGCTGCGGCTCGCCCGACTCCAACCTCTCCTGGTAACCCGCGGCCCGGTAGTAGCGCGAGGAATCCGGCGTGAGCATCTCGTCGATGACCACGAGCCGGCCGTCGCGTGCACGACCGATTTCGAACTTGGTGTCGACCAACAGGAGGCCGCGCTCCTCAGCGATGTCTGCCCCGCGCTTGTACAGGCGCATGGCCATGTTCGACGCCTCCTC
>Ga0307505_10001200_pt1 | contig 22302 bp, 17 predicted proteins | sample 23_S_MG_FD_202183 | JGI IMG/M metagenome (GOLD analysis project Ga0307505, IMG submission 202183) | Soil microbial communities from Populus trichocarpa stands in riparian zone in the Pacific Northwest, United States - 23_S | ecosystem: Environmental > Terrestrial > Soil > Riparian zone > Trees...
CGGATCATCGACATTCTCGGGGTATCCCGAGACCTGGCTCAGTGCGTTGTTGGTCCGGATCAGAGCCTCGTTGATGTCGACACCGAACGGGAACTCGAGCTCGATCGTTGCGCGTCCCGTGGTCGCGCTGGCGACCATGCGCGACAGGTTCGGCAAGGTGCGCAGGTATTGTTCCTGCTCGATCAGGATTTCCTTTTCGACATCCTGCGGTGTCGCGCCGGGCCAGCGCGTGTCGACGCTGATCGTGCGGACCTCCAGATCGGGAATCATCTGCACCGGCACGCGCAACGCCGCGGTCACGCCGAGTACGCAGACGATCAGCGTCGCGACCGCGATCAAGTTGCCCTGGCGCAGGATCGCTGCAAAACCCATCCGCTCAGTCCGCCTGCACGGTCACGGCTTGTCCGTCGCGCAGCGCTTCGTTGCCGCGCACGACGACGCGCTCGCCTTGTGCCAGGCCGTCGCCGATCGCGACCTCGTCGCCCTGGTCGCGCAACACGCGCACGGTGCGCTGACGCGCAATCAGTGCATCACCTTCGCCTGACTCGACCACGAAAAGGCTGTAACCGCCGTCCGGCTGGCGCAACAGCGCATCGCGCGAGACCGCCAAGGCCGGCTCGCCCGCGGGCAGGGCAATCTCGGCGCGCGCCGAGGTTCCGGGCAGCAGGCGTCCCTGCGCATCCTCGACCAGCAGGCGCAACAGGAACGTGCGTGCACCCGGATCGGTGACCGGCACCTTGGCGCCGATGCGCGCGGGCAAGCCGACTCCTCCGAGCGCGTCGGCAAAGACTTCGATCCCCGTATCCTCGCTGATGTCGGCGTAGCGCTCCTGCGGCACGCGCACGTCGAGGCGGACTCTGTCGATCGCGACGAGCGAAAGCACCGGGGTGCCGCGCTGCACCCATTCGCCGGCTTCGGTGAGCTTTTCAGCGATCACGCCATCGAACGGCGATGGCAGCGTGTGGCGGTCGACCAGTTCGGACTGTTCTCTCGCGCTTGCTTGCGCCGACGCGAGCGCGGCCTGCGCGCGTTGCCACTCTGCCTTGCGCGTTTCGACGACACTCGAGGCGATGAACTTCTGTTCGACGAGCCGAGTCGCCTCGTCGAACAGGCGCTTGCTTTCGGCGACGGCAGTGGATGCTTCGTTCGCCTGCGCGCGCGTTCGCGCCAGTACCTGCCTGCCGACCGCGGCATCGAGCTCGATCAGAACATCGCCGGCACGCACGCGGTCACCGGCATCGACATGCACGCGTTCGACGAGACCGTCGACGCGCGGCGACAGTTGTGCGTCGCGTTCGGCCGTCAATGTGCCCGACAGCGAGAAGCGCTCGCCGAAACCGGCGGCCGCGGGCGTGGCGACGCGTACCCGCGCGACGTTGTCGGTGGAGGATGCATCGGGTTTGGTCGAGTCGCAGCCCGCAATCGCGAACAGCGCGACCGCGAGCCAAGGACCCGGAACAGTGCGCATGCGAAAGCCTGTTCAGAAATGTCGCATCGACTCTAGCACGCGTTCCGATGCATGGGGATGGCGCCGATTGGCGTGCATGCACCAAGGGTCCGGATCGACGCAATGACATCGCGGACAATGGCGATCACCTCGCGTGCAAGTCGCGCCTTGTGACACCCGTGTTGCGTGCTGATGCGACGTGTGAAACATGGCTGTCCAGAATTCACCCACCTCTGCATCTCACTCTGGCGGTGAATCGGGACACTTGTTCGAGTGATGCGACCGGAGGGACCAGCGCGACATCGCCGTTCCAATGTGGGAGGGCCTTCAGGCCCCATGCTCGTGGCCAGGGTTGAAGGAAAAGCATCGGCCCTCAAGCGGCCTCCCTCAAAAGCGCTGGTGTGACCACCGAAACCCGGGCGCTGGACACCGCTGCCCAAGCGACGTCCGCAGTCCCCCGGTCAGGGTGCATCCTCGTCGAAGCCATCGCGGAAGATGCTATCGCCATCGCTGAACAGTGCGTGCACGTGGTGGTTGCCCTGCATAGGCAGGACACACGGTGAGGTGCCGGCCGCTGCGCAGGTCGGATCCTGCCAACCCAGGAACGTCTCGCCGGGTGCGGGAACGGGCTGCAGCGTCACCGGAGTGCCAATCACGAAGGAATGGAACGAACAGCCGGTAGATGTCTGCGGTCCGCAGGTGATACCGGCAGGCGTGCTCTGGATGTGTCCGCGGCCATTGACCTGGGCATCGATACCGACCCGTTGCAGGGCCACCACCGCGCGCTCGACGCTGGCCCCGGTCACGATGAACGTACAGACCGGCCCGACCGTTCCGGCACATTGTCCGCCGGTCCAGGAGTGCAGATAGGAATTCGCGTTCGGGGTGACCATCAGGGTCAGCTCGGTTCCTTGGGGAAACGGCACGACGCAACTGGAACTGGTGCAGTCGATGCCGACCGGGTTGCTGGTGATCCGGCCAGCGGCACCACCGGTACCGAGGACTCCGGCGTTGATGTTGTACTGCACCGGCGGCACGAGTTGGAAATGTGCAGTCACCATGCGCGACTGGTTCATGGTCACCGTGCAGAGTGGCTGGTTGCCCGTACAACCGCCGCCTTGCCAGCCGGCGAAGTAGCTGCCGGCCATTGGAGTGGCGGTGAGGGCGACCTGCGTGTTGTAGGAGAAAACCGACTCGCAGTTGCGGCCCCCGTTGCCGCAGGCGATACCGGCCGGATTGCTGCCGACCTGACCCAGGCCGCTGCCACCCAGGTGCTGGTACAGGGTCATCTGGCCGATCGGGAAGGCATTGCTGAAACGCGAGCTGTACTGGTCGCCGGTAACCGGATCGGTCCAGGTCGCGGTGGCCGTGAGTTGTCGGCCGTTGTGCGCCGCCAGCACGATGTTCTGGCTGATGTCACCGGAGGCCGGGGCGTTGAAAGCCTGCAGCAGCGTCGCGCCCTGATCGCGGTCATCGACAAACACCTCGATGCGGACCGTGCCGGTCGCCGGCATCGCTACCGAGCCGGTTAAACCGGTGATCGTGACGTTGCTGATCACCGGTGCCGGTTGCGTATAGATGCCAGAAGACATCTGGATGCCGCGTCCTGTCTCCGCAACGGGCCCGTTGTCATGAATGCTGTTGCCGAGAATCGTCACCGCGGAGTCGTGGTTGGCGGAACGAACCAGGCGGACGCCGAACTGCGGGTTGTGGGCGATGGTGTTGCCGCGGCCCTGGCCACCGATGTGCACGTCCGGCATGTTGTTCTCCAGGCGAATGCCAGCCTGGGCGCCACCGACGAAGCCGGGTGCGGCGCCGCTGGCGGTGGTCCCGATCCGGTTGCGCCAGATCCGTGTCCGCGGTTGCCCGGTCTCCGAGCGCAGCACGTTGCTCAGCAGGATGTTGGCATATGCATTGCCGGTCACGACGTTGCCAAGGCCGTCGACGTCGCCGCCGATCAGCAAGGAACGCGAACCGAAGTCGGCCCTGATGCCGGCATCGCCGGTGATCGCCGGGGAGCCATTGGGCACCAGGGCGCCGTCCGGACGAATGCCGATGTAGTTGCCCTGGATGTTCACGCCGTACGTGCCGGCCAACACGATTCCATACTTGCCATTGGCGCCGATGACGTTGCCATCGATGCCGCGCACTCCACCGATCTGGTGATTGCTGCCGCTGCCCGGCGTGCTGCTGCCGTACAGCCCGATGCCGGCAATGGCATTGCCCCATTGCACACCACTGGGACGGACGCCGATATGCGAACGGACCACGGTCAACTCGTCGCACTTGTTCGCCGCACCGGTGCTGGGCTGCCACTGGCAGAGAATGCCGACGCGATCGCCTGCGCCGAAGCTTTCGTCGAGACCGGCGCGGGTGACTTCGCTGCGATCGATCATGACCCGCGACGAGCTGATCCACAGACCGGTGCCGTTGACCCGGTCAACCCGCACGCGGTCGAGCAACACGTCGTGGGCATCACGGTTCACCCGAATGCCGCTATCGAAACACGGATCCGGCTGCGTGCACAGGATATCGATCTGGTCAACGATGCTGCCGACGGCGGTGGCCGTGGCCGGCAGCGGCAGACGATCCAGCGTCAAAGCAGCACCGGGCACCGGCACCGAACTGGTAATCGTGATTCGACGAACCGAATCGGTGTTGATGTAGGTGGTGCGACGAATCGGTGGCAGCGAACCGGTCAGCGTGACGGTGCTGACATCCGGATGGAAATCGATGCGATGCGCCGGCCCGCTGAAGATCTGGGTCGCGTTGGCCTGCTCGATCGCCCAGCGCAGCGAGCCGGTACCGCTGTCCGCTCCGGTGATGACGAGGTAAGTGGCCGCCTTGGCGGGCGTCGCGCCAATGCAAGCAATCAACAGGGCAATGGCAGCCCCGCAACGTCGAAGGATCATTTTCGGTCTCCCGGTAAGAAGGTTGAGCCACCGGGTGTCGAAGCCATGACTGTCGATGCAGTCATCGCCGACGATCGGCAGCGGTGCGCGGTGGGGCACACCTGCCATGGCAGCTTCCGTGCCAAACCGCGGGGCGATCCGGAGTGCCACGCAAGTGACTGAACAAGTGGTTGAATGCTTCCGCATCGATGCGATGCCCTGGTGCTGTCCCGACGCTCTGGTCCCGGAGTTCGGACGACTGTTTTCCGGAAAGAGGGAAACCGCAGGGCGAGCGTCTGCAATCGGTGACGGGGAACCCGTGATGCGGCTGCGCGCTTGTGCTCTGGATCTGTCCGCTTCGTGCGCAGGTGCGCCCTGCGTGAGTGTCCAGCACCGTGAGTTGTCCGGGATGGATTTGCTGTCCTCACGAAGGCTGTCGACATGCATGACGTCGCGCACGTCGGGTCAATGCGCAGGAGTAACCGTTTCAGTGCGTGGCCAAGCCATGTCGGCCGCAAAGCGACTTTGCGAAGTGTGGAAGGTCGTGACCATTGACACAGGTCGAGGTGGGCCTGGCTCGATACGGTGTGGCTTTGAAGAGGATCAAGGAGCCTTGCAGTGAAACATTGCGCTCTGACGATGTCGGCCGTCATGTGGTTCGGGCTGTTCGCCGCGTCGTGTTCGGCCACGCCCGAGCGCGGTCCCGACAAGGCGCCAGTTGCCACCGCGGACGAGCCGGCCGTGCAGGCATCGGCGGAGAGCAAGGCTTTCGATCCGCGCAGTTACCAGGACAAGGTGGTCGGGTCGCTGACCCAGGTGCTGGTGCTGGGTGTTCCGCATCTGTCCGGCACGCCCGAAGACTTCGATGTGCGCGTTCTGGAGCCGCTGTTGGCGCGACTGAATACCTACGCCCCTGATGTGATCGCGATCGAGAACCTGTCCGGCAAGAGCCTGTTTACATTGCAGGCGTACGAGTCGGTCTACCCCGGTGTGGCGGCGATGTTCGGTTCCCGCTTCCTCGCGCTGGCATCCGATGCCCGCACACATGCCGGCGTCGACACGCTACCCCAAGCCGAGGCGGCCGTGCGCGCGGCCCTGGCCAGTCTGGGCAAGGAGCCTGCGCCGGCCGAGCGCCGCCGTCTGGCCTTGTTGTTTCTCGCCTCGGCTGATCCGAACTCGGCCGTGGTCCAGTGGTGGCGACTGCCGGCATCCGAGCGCAAACCTGCGGACGACATTCCCGAGGCGCTGGTCGAAGCACTGGAGAGATTGGCCGCAGGACGCAACGAGAGCCGGCAGATCGCGGCCCGCCTGGCGGCACGTCGCGGCCTGGAGCGGGTCTACCCGATGGACGACCATTCCGCCGTCGATGTGGTGTTCCCGATAGTGGAGACGCTATCGGAGGCATTGCAGAACGATACCGAGATCGCCAAGCGCCTGGATCATCCCGATTTCGTCCGTCTGGGTTCAGCCGCAGATCGGCTGGATTCACCGGAGCGGGCGTTGGCCACAATCCGCGAGCTCAATCAACCCGCCACGGGTGTTTTCGATGCCTACACCCAATGGCTGATCATGCTGGATCGTAAACTGCCGCTCTCGTCCGGCCGTGTCCGCATGGCGGAATGGGAGGCGCGCAATCTGCATATGGCGGCAAACATCCGCAAGGCATCGGCAGCGGTTCCCGGCGGCCGCGTCCTCGTCGTCGTCGGTTCCGCGCACAAGCCATGGCTGGATGCCTATCTGGGCATGATGACCGACATGCGCGTGGTTGACGCGATGACTGTGCTGCGTTGACCCGAGTCGGGACGGTGAATCGGGACACCGACGATGAATCGGGACACCGACGATGAATCGGGACACCCAAGGAGACGGTGAATCGCGTGGTGAATCAGGGCACCCATGTCCTGTTGCAACCGCGGAATCATGGCTTTCCAGAAATCTGCGTCCCGAAATCCGTGGCTGTCCCGATGTCTGCCGCGTCACTTGCGGTCTGCTCAGCGCAGATAACCTGTTGCGTCGACCAGTTGCACGTCCGGCGCCTCGATCGCGCAGCGCTGCAGCGCATGTGCATGCCCCTGACCGTAGAACACCACGGCGCGGTCGCCCGGTTTCAGCACCTGCAGCAACTTGGCGCAGATGATGTAGTTGCGCCTTGCCCAGGCAGCATTGAGTTCGGCGCCGGGTTGCTCGTCGCCGGCGCCGAAGCGCAGCAGTTCGGCGTAGAACCCCTGCGCCAGTTCGATCGCGGCCGGCGTGTTGAAGTCGTGCAGCACGGTTCCGAGCGTGGCGGATTTCTGTTGATCGCCGACGCGCCTGGTCATGGCCTGCACACTCGCCATCATGGCTTCGATCGCGGCCATCTTGCCGTTCCTCCTGGCCCATGCCTGCACGGGCTCGAACGGGAAATCGCCCGGCGCGTCGATGCCGTGCACGCGATCGAGCTTCTGCTTCGCTGCGAGGCGGAAACCCAGTTGCACCACCTCATTGCGCGATTCGGGCAGGGTGCCGGCGCGGTAGGCGGTGTACCTTTCGTCGGTGGCGGCAGCGGGCCACTCCACCGCGACGACGGTCGGGTCGAACCTGCCGAGCGACTCGGTGATTGCCGCGAGTTCCTGCTGGCGAGCCGGTTTGAGCACGTCGTCGGCTTCGATGTTGGCGAGGTCAAGCCCGGGATTGGCGAAGTGGAACGTGCCCACGATCATGACTTTCGCCGGTGCCGCGCGTGTCTCTGCAGCGGATGCGGTTGAAGTTGTGACGGCGGTGACGCAGCCCAGCGCGACAATCAAGGTGAAGCGTCGAACCATTGCGGACATGGGGAAGGTTCCGGATTGAATCGCGGGGTTCGATGCGGAAATGCGAACGAAGGTTGAAAGGGACGCGTGCCGGAGAAGCACGCCTTGGGGAGGCTGAGGACCCGTACCGGCAGATGCACAGCCTCTATCCCAATCCGGGGTCGGTTCCAGACCGGCTGAGAGGAAAGGCAACGCTCGAACGGGTACGCCTCCGATGTGGACGCGATATCGGGATGCCGGTGCTCTGCATTCTTGCAACAGCGGAATCATGGCTGTCGCGATGTCTTGGTGCCGCGATGTCCCTCGCCGGGAGCGTACGCAGGATCGACGGAATGGGGTGATCGGGTATGCGGACTCGGAATTCACCAATTCTTTCCGCCGGAGCATCCGTTCGGCCGATTCCTGCGTATGCTCGCAAGGTATTTCCCACCCGGTGACGACGCATGACCCATGGCAGCCACGACTACGTCGACGATCCACGCAATCGCGACATCCTTGTCTACGTCAATGGGGCGATGAGGCGGCGCGAAGAGGCGACCGTTTCGGTGTTCGACTCGGGCTTCATCCTCGGGGATGGCGTCTGGGAAGGGCTGCGCATCGTCGACGGGCATCCGGCGTTTCTCGATGCGCATCTGGATCGGCTCTACGAGGGCGCCAAGGCGATCGCGATGGACATCGGGCTGGATCGCGAGCAGCTGACCGCGGCGATCTACGCGACCCTGCACGCCAATGCGATGGATGACGGTGTGCATGTACGCCTGATGGTCACGCGCGGACTCAAGCGCACGCCGTACCAGGACCCGCGCGTGTGCATCGGGCCAGCCACTATCGTGATCATCCCCGAGTACAAGAACCCGTTGCCGGAATCAGCCGTGCGCGGCTTGAAGCTGTTCACCGTGCATGTGCGTCGGGGGTATCCGGACGTGCAGGACCCCCGCCTCAACAGCCACAGCAAGCTCAATTGCATCACGGCCTGCATCCAGGCCTATACCGCCGGTGCCGACGAGGCCCTCATGCTCGACCCGCACGGTTTCGTCGCGACCTGCAACTCGACTCATTTCTTCATCGCCCGCAAAGGCGAGGTCTGGACTTCGACCGGCCAGTACTGCCTCGCTGGCATCACCCGCGCGAATGTGCTCGCGGTCTGTCGCGGCGAGGGCATTCCGGCATTCGAGAAATCGTTCAGCCTGACCGAGGTCTACGGCGCCGATGAAGCCTTCGTCACGGGCACGTTTGCGGGTGTCGTGCCGGTGCGCGAGATCGACGGTCGCGTGATCGGCGATGGCCGGCGCGGGCCGATGGTCGAGCGGCTGCAGGCGCTGTACAAGGCGCACGTCGCACGCGACATTGCCGCGCGCAAGACCCGCACGGTTTCCGCATGAGCGCGCAGGCCGAACCGCTGCGCATCGCGATGTGGTCGGGTCCGCGCAACCTGTCGACCGCGATGATGCGCGCCTGGGAAAATCGCGGCGACTGCGCGGTCAGCGACGAGCCGTTCTACGCGCACTATCTCGCCGTAACCGGCCTGGATCACCCGGCCCGCGACGAAGTGATCGCCGATGGCGAAACCGATTGGCGCAAGGTTGCCGCCGCGATGGTGGGCGATGTCCCGGGCGGTCAGCCGATCTGGTACCAGAAGCACATGTGCCACCACATGCTCGATCGCATCGAACACGACTGGATGAGCGGATTGACCCATGCGTTCCTGATCCGCGATCCGGCCGAAGTGATCGCCTCGTATCTGCGCTCGCGCGCGAGCGTGACCGAGGACGACATCGGCCTGCCGCAGGAAGTGCGCCTGTTCGACGAGGTCTGCGACCGCATCGGCGCGGTGCCGCCGGTCATTGACGCCGACGACTTCCTGATCGATCCGGAAAGCCACTTGCGCGCGCTCTGCATCCATTTCGGGATCGCGTTCCGCGACGGCATGCTCAACTGGCCCGCGGGACCGCGTGACAGCGACGGGATCTGGGCGCCGCACTGGTATGCCGCGGTCTGGAACTCGACCGGATTCGAACCGCCCAAACCGCGCGAAATCCATCTCGATGGCGAAGCTGCCCGCGTCGCCGACGCATGCCGGCCACTCTACGAAAAACTCTACCGCTATCGCTTGCGGGTGGATTCGAAACCGGCTTCTCCGTGAACGAATGCACGATCCGGTCCACATGCCCGGCGCTGCGCGCCTTGAGCCAAGCTGCGCGTCGCCTTCCGACTCATCCGCAGCCCGGCACCGATTCGAAGCCATCACAAAGGATCCGATCGCGAAGGCCGAGCTCATATGCGCCGATATCGAATGCGGGGCCTTGCGGACGTGCGGTGCCCAAGCGGTCATCGGACACCCAGGGTGCGAGATTCAGGCCAGCGTCCAGTGCAGGACTCGTGCTGTCGATCGCAAGCGGGTGGATGCCGGACGTCGTGATGAACCTGGGATCGCTGGACAGACTGCTGTCGTGCCGGCCGCTGAGTGCGGTGTAGGCTGTAGTCCAGGCGGCCATGCCAGTGACGTTGAAGTGATCGCTGGAGTGAAACCGCGGGTTGCCGCCGCCGATGTAGTAGATGTTGCGGTCGATCTTCAACGTGCCGTAGTCGGCCATCGCATTGCTCGTGATGCGGATCACCGGACGATTCGCCGAACCGTGGATCGCATTGTTGGCGATCTCGATATCCAGTCCGTGAGTTCCGATCTCCGATTCATTCGACAGCAGGATCGATCCGTGTGTGCTGGTGCCCGTGTTGTGGCAGCTGTTGTTGTAGATTCGCACGCGCGTCGATGAAGCAGTCGCCAGGCAGGCCCAGGTGGCATTGACCACCACGTTGTTGCGGATGATGCCGTCGTAGGTCTCATGGACGCCGTCGAGCAGCCTGGCGGCGTCTGTGGACTGGCCCAGCATCAGGGCATTGCCGCCGATGTTGACCAGGAGATTGTTCGCGAGCACCGTTTCGCGAGCGTTGCCCTTGGCGTAGATGCCGAAGTCGGGAACATCGTGCACGTAGTTGCCGATCACCTGGCTTCGATCGGCGCCAACGATGTCGATGCCTTGCGCGTTGCCGCCTGGAACCGTGATCGAGGCGTCCTGCCAGATCTCGTTTCCGGAAATCTCCACATCGTTGGCGGTACGCACGAGCTTGACGACGTCGGCCACGCTGCAGCACAACCGGTTGTTGCGCAGGCTCACCTTGGGCGTGTCGATCTTTATGGCGTTCCCGTCGCCGCCACCGCTTGGACTGCCGCGTACCTCGATGCCTTCCACGGTCCAGAACATCGGCAGGCAATCCACATTCCCGTTGCCATTCCCGATCGTGCTCTCATCGCATTCGCTGCGATAGAAATACAGTGTCGGGCCGCTGCCACTTCGCCGTATCACCGGACGCTCGCCGTTGTAGCCACGCAGCGTGATCCACGCGTTGGCACTCCCGGCCCTTCGTATCAGAACGTTCTCGGCGTAGGTGCCGGCGCGCACTTCGATGATGTCCCCCGGAGAGACCAGACCGGCGGCATGGGACACGGTTCGAAACGGGCTTGCGAGCGATGTGCCGCTGTTGGCGTTGTTGCCCGATGTCGCAACGTAGTAGGTCGTCGCGCCGGCTATTGCGGAAACCGCATACATGACCAGTACAAGGCATGCGGAAATTGGCAGGCAGGCCCGCGGGTTGCGCACGAGATTTCCTTCAGCGTGTGATATGGCAGGTGAGCGAGTCGTTGCCGCGCATGGGCATCGTTTCGCATCGCGCCACCGACAACGGATCGGTGCCTCAATGCGAAGTGACGCGAGTCTAGGAAACGGGCACGCGAACGACCGTGATCGACGTCACGGCGACGCGAGCTGACTGCGAACTCCCGATGTGGCGTGTCCTGGAAAGGCGGATTGTTGGTCTTTTGCAACATTTTAAAAGACAGTCATGACGCGAATCTCGACATTCGGCCGCGTGCGCCGGCAGTTTTCGATTCGATCCGTGAGGACCGCAGTTGCAGGGGCAGAGGTGGTTCTTGCGAAGAGTCCGCGCACTCTCGCTGATCTCACTGCGGGAGAGGGGGTTGCTGTGGAGCATGCCTGGGGATTCCTACTCTGCCGGCTCGTTCGGCGCGACGCTGAAGATGCGGCGCGCTTCGATCAGTTGATCGAGCCAGGCCTCGTCCTCGGACACATGTATCAGTTTCGCCGCGGGCGTTCCCGCGGCGCGCGCGAGTGCCGCGACGCGGCCTTGGCCATTGAACAGCGTGTCGGGAAACTGGGTCGCAATCGGATCGGAGTACGCTTCGTCGATGCCGATGATGCGCCAGTCTCGGGTGCGTAGCGCGCGGACCAGATCGCCAACGTGCATCGCTGCGAGATCGTTCTCGTGGAGCAACAGGACATGGGCGGGCGAACGACCCAGAGTGGCGCGCGCGATATCGTCATAGAACGCGACGGCGTCCACGAGCGTCTCGACGTAGACGCGACCCAGCGCGTCGTGGTCGACCTGCATTCCTGCCTCGATGGCCTTCTGCAAGCGCGCGTCGAGATACCAGTCGTAGTTGTCGACCGTGACGTAACCGTTGACGAGCCCGCGTTCGGCGAGTCCGTCGCGCAGGCGGTCGCGCCGCTCGTGATCGTGACCCTCGTCGAGGTACGGAAAACGGAACCAGGGACGGGTGCCGTCGAACGCCGACAGCAGTGCCGTTGCACGGTCGATATCCGCGAGCGTTTCGTCCACGGTCGACCGCGACAGCCAGCGATGCGCATGCGAATGATTCGCCAGCACGTGGCCAGCAGCTACATAGGCGCGCAAGCGATCATGGTCGGCGATCGTGCGCAGATTCTGCGTCGTGACGAAGAACGCAGCCTGCCGGACTCCGGCCTCGGCAAGCGCGGCGTTCAGCGCCCGCGTGCGCTCGGGACCCGACATCAACGGCCCATCAGGACGCGGTGCGTCGTCGAAACTCAGGGCGATACGCGGCCCGTTCTCCGTGGCACCGAGCCCGTCGTCTGCCAGCATCAGCGCGAAGAACAGCACGATCAGCCAGGATCCCCTCCGGGAAGACAAGCACGCTCGGTCCCGGCGAGGTGCGCGCAACGGCATCCGCATGAAGTCCACCGGGAGTCCACATATGGACGAAGGCGATGTCATCGCGATTGCTGTCCTGGCGAACGCGCAGGGTATCACCGCGACGAGGCAGATCATGCCGCTTGTGCCGGACCACCTCCTGACGTCCGGCGATCGTGCGACGATCGACCGGATGACGCGTGCGTTCCTCGACATGCACGAGCTCGACGTCGCCGCAATGGAGGCGGCAGAACGAGGTTGAATCGCAGTCTCGAGGCGCGCCGGATCGCGAATCGCTGTCTGTGTCCGCGCACGTCGGGTCGCGAGTGATTGCATGTTTCAAGTTCCGCTTTTCGGAACTTCGAAACGTTCCCCTTTGCACGCGTCCATGTGGCTATCATCGGCCGTGGTGCAAGCGGACCATTCGCGCAGAACCGGCAGGGTTGTGCGGACTCTTGCACGCGCGCCCAGTCAAGAAGTTCCAACAACGGAGCACGAATGAAAGCCATCACCTGCGAAGCGTGGGGACCACCGTCGAGTCTGAGCGTGCGCGAAGTGCCGTCACCCGTTCCGGGTCCGCAACAGGTGCGCGTGCGCGTACGGGTTGCGGGAGTGAACTTTCCCGATGCGCTGATCGTGGCGGGCAAGTATCAGTTCAAACCCGAGTTTCCGTTTTCGCCGGGTGGCGAATTTTCCGGCGAGATTGTCGCCGTTGGCAGCGACGTGCAACGCCTGACCGTTGGCGACAAGGTCGTCGGCATCGTCAGCCACGGCGCGTATGCGGAAGAGGCGCTGGTCGATGCGAGTGCGGTGATCCTGCTGCCGGCCGATATCAGTGACGAGGATCTGGAGCGCGCCGGTAGTTTCGTGCTCACCTACGGCACCTCGCTGCACGCGCTCAAGGATCGCGCGCAGGCACAGCCGGGGGAAACCCTGCTCGTGCTCGGCGCCGGCGGTGGTGTCGGACTCGCGGCGGTCGAGATCGGCAAGCAGATGGGCCTGCGCGTGTTCGCGGCGGCATCGACGACCGAGAAGCGGGCGGCGGCCACCGCGCGTGGCGCCGACGCGGTCTTCGACTACACGAGCGAAGATCTGCGCGAACGCATCAAGCAGCTGACCGGGGGGCGTGGCGTCGATATCGTCTATGACCCGGTCGGCGGGGATTTCACCGAACCGGTACTGCGCAGCGTCGGCTGGCGCGGCCGCTACCTCGTGGTCGGCTTCGCTGCCGGCGAGATCCCGAAGATCGCGATCAATCTTCTGTTGCTCAAGGGCAGCGCGCTTGTCGGTGTGTTCTGGGGTGAATTCCTGCGCCGCGAACCGGCCTTGAACCAGGAGAACATGCAGATGCTGTTCACCTGGCTGCGCGAGCGCCGGATCGATCCGCTGATTTCGCAGCGTTTTGCGCTCGCTCAGGCGCCGCAGGCGCTTGAGGCATTGCTCGCGCGCGCGGCGATCGGCAAGCTGGTCGTCGTGCCCGGGCTGAGCCAGTAGGCGTCCGTTCCGTGTCGGGTGAGGACATGCCATTTCCTGCCTGGGCGTCCCGGCTGTGCAGGGCGGTCGCATTCGATGGCGGAGCACGAGGATGAACCGATTCGAGTCCAGCGTCGCGCTGCTGTTGCTCTGCTGCGGATCGGCAACAGTTGCGCAGAACCCGTTGAACCTTGGCAGCAGCATCCGGACCGCGGATCCGTCCGCGCATGTCTGGGCCGACGGGAGACTGTATCTGTATACCTCGCATGACGAGGAGTGCCAGGCGGATTTCCACATGAAGGATTGGCACGTCTTCTCGACGGCGGATCTCGTCAACTGGACGGCGCATGGACGGATTCTGTCGCTGGATGAGGTTTCGTGGGCCGACAACTACGCCTGGGCACCCGATGCAGCGTACAGAAACGGCAAGTACTACCTGATGTTTCCTGCGGGGACCGGGATCAAGGATCGGGCGAATCCGCACAAGAGCACGAAGTGGATGGGAATAGGCGTTGCGGTCAGCGATTCACCGACAGGTCCGTTCAAGGATGCCATCGGTGCGCCGCTTTGGAGACACCCCTATGCGAACGATCCGAGTCTGTTCATCGACGACGACGGCAAGGCCTACCTGTACTTTCATGCCATCGGGGGCGACTATCAGGTGGCCGAAATGGCGGATGACCTGCTCGGCGTCCGCGGGGAGCTCCAGCGCATGGACATGGGTGGCCATGAGCCGAAGATGGAAGGTCCCTGGGTGTTCAAGCGCGAGGGCATCTACTATTTCACGATGCCGGAAAACAACAGGGTGCTGAGCCACTACACGGGAAGCTCAGCCCAAGGCCCTTGGCGATATCGGGGCGCTTTCATGGATGAGGAGGCAAGCTCGAACAATCACCATTCGATCGTCGAGTTCAAGGGTCACTGGATCCTGTTCTACCACCGCTGGCTGCAGGCGCCGGATTCGGATTGCGCCAGGAAGCAACGCCATGTTGCAGCGGAATACCTCCACTTCAATGAAGATGGAAACATCCGCAAGGTCGAACGAACTGCGCATGGAGTCGGTGACTTTCCGGAGCGGATGAAGGCAGGCAGCGTCACGCGGCAACCAGCTTCTGGTCGCTAGCGCGGCGGGGAATTCCCGCGTTTCACCGCCAGCACGCCATCGAGCGCGCGCTCGGCGTTGAACCCGGCCTTGCCGAGACGCCTGGCCACTTCGGCTGGCACGTCGCGCCCGCTGGTCTTCGCGTTCGGCGTACCGGTGTAGTGGAACAGGCGTGCGTGACCGCGAAGCACGCGTGCAAGTTGATCGTAGAACGTCTGCGAGTAGAGTTCGCCGGCGATGCCGAAGCGCGGCGGGTCATGCAGGGCCGCATCGAATGATTCGTCGGGCAGGGTGGCAATGGCCTGCACGACATCGGCGTGGATGAGTTCGAGCCGGCTTTCGGATTCGGCATCGGGCGACCACGGATTGTGCCCGCGCAGCCAAAGCACGTCGGCGTTCTTCTCGTAGCTGCGGACCCGCGTGGCGCCTTCGGCGAGGCAGCAGGCGGCAAAGTAACCGAGGCCCCCGCAGGTATCGAGCACCTGCTTGCCACGAGTTTGCACGAGGGCGACCTTGCGCTGTGCGTCGGCGTACGGCGACACCTGGGCGGTCGGCAGCATCTTGATGCCGTCGATCTCGAACGTCGGTGGTCCCCATTCGGTCGGCACGAGTTTGATCAGCGAGCCGCTGTAGCGCTGCAGAGGCACGAACGTGTTGTCGTCCCAGAAATAGATCGTGCGCTCCTTCAGGCCTTCCGGCCACGGATGGTGCGCTCCGCTGCAGAACCATCCGTCCGCGCCAAGCGCGAGGTCGACCGTCGAGCGACCGAGATCCAGCGTCACCGACACCGTCGCAGCGCCCGTCGCGCGTGCTGCGAGAATCAATTCGGCGACCGCGCGGGTCAGCAGGGGGCCTGAGTAAGCGGACATCGGTGCGCACGCCGGGACGGGCGCGCACGGTAGCAGCTTCGCGGCACGCGGTCGTGCCCAAACGCTCGATGCTCAGAACGGTGGCGGTTCGCCCATGTCACTGGCAAAGATCCGATCGGGCAACTCGAATGCACCGCGATCATGGATGCCGTTGGCGTAGACATTGCCGAGATCCGCCGGTCGCGCCCGACCGAGGATGTCGACCGCGCTGGCACCGAAGAATGGATCGTCGCAGGCGTCGATGTTGCTGGAGGTGGCATGCAGGCGATAGTTGCCGGCCGAAGCATCAACGAATCCGGGTTCATGGGTAACTGCGCCAATGCTCTCGGCCTCGTGAGCGTTGACGCAGGTGCTCTGGCTCGTGTCGACCTGGGTCGCATCGAGAACATCGGAACCGGGTTGCCAGATGATGCTGTTGAGCAACACGAGATTGTTCGCGCCTTCGGCGGGAAATGTCCGGAAGACCGCGTCGCCGGTCGTGTTGTCGGTGATCGTCGACGCATTCAAGCCCAGATTGGATCCGGCGGCGAGACGGACAAGTTCGCCAGTACCGTTGTCGTTGCGGGCGAGCAACGAGTTCTCGATCCGCGAGTTGGTGGCGATCAGCTGCAGGGTGCTGCCCTGGCCCGAGTAGTTGTCGGTGATCGCCGTGTTGCCGAGGGCGAGAAGTGAGCTGGTTGTGTGAAACGCGCCGCCGGTCTGGGTCTCGGCACGATTGAATCGCACCGTGTTGCATTCGATCGGTTCGTAGCAGGTGTAGGCGAGCAGGGCCTGGCCACGCGAATCCACGGCATTCGGTGCATCGAGTGCCTGCATAGGGGTGCGGCGAAGGGTCAATGCCGCCGCATCGAGGATTCTTCCAGCCCCGCCGGTCTGCTGCGCGAGATTTCCGTCGATCGACAAGCCTGCGCCGTCCAGTCGCGTGCCTGAGCCGGAAAGGTACACCCCGCCGCCAGTGTCGGCCTCGTTGTCGCGGATCGCGTTCAATCCGGTCAACGGGCCAAGCGTCAGAACGCTGGCGGATCTCGCATAGATGCCTCCACCGGCAGGTGCGCGATTGTTCGCGATCAATGCGCCGATACCGCCCTCTGCGGCGATGAAGTATTCCTGTACATAGGTGTCCACCCTGCAGTTTTCGGTATACAGCCCGCCACCCATGGAATCCGACACGTTGTTGCGGATGACGGCACCATTCAGCGTGATCGTCGCGAGCTGGCACGCGATCCCGCCACCACGCACCTGTGCATGATTGCCCGAGTACGGCTCGGGATCGAAGTTGCCGATGATCGTGCTCGTCAGGCGCACGCGAGTGAGTGCAGTGGAGGCGCCGAAGATCACGATGCCGCCGCCTGAGTCGGCGGTACTGCGGTCGATACGGACCCGGTCAAGCTCGACGTCGACGCGCCCGGACAGACTGAGCCCGCTGTTCGTACCGCCTTCGATGCGCAGTCGCCGGAGTGTGAGTTCGCGCGGATTGGGCTGGGACTGGAAACGGATGACCGCGGCATTGGCCCCGGGTGCACCGGCAAGGACCGGGTCGGGGCCGGGCGTGCCGGTGCAGTCGGCATAGCCGCCGAGCAGGGTCATCGAGCGATCGTTGATGAAGACATTGGTGTCGGCATATTCCTGGTTGGACGCAATCCGGATGATCGAGCCGTCCGGTACGGCGCCGACCGCGACCTGCAGGGTCTGGAAATGGCATTGTGCGCCGGCGCCAAGCCAGAATTCGCCCGGCATGTCGCCCGCACGCAGCGGCAGGGGCAGGGTGCCAGCGAGGACTGCAAGCATCAGGAGTCGAATTGCATTCATGGTGTTCGCACAGGCGGCGGATCGCGATGACCCATGTGCCGATACGTATTCCGGCGCCTGTTGCGACACGGATTGCGGAATTGCCCGCTCACGATGCGCGGGCGAGCCGAACTCGGCGGGCGCCGATGCGTGTGCGCGCGAGCGCAGGTTGCGCTGCCTGCGGGCATGATCCGGACCGTTCGGCTAGACCTTGACCGTCTTCCACTTGCCGCGCGAGAACAGCCACAGCGTGAACAGGCCGACCGAGGTCTCCGACACGAACACACCCCAGAACACCCCCGAATGCTGCCAGCCCAGGCTGATCGCGAGCCAGTACGACAGCGGGATCTGGATCAGCCAGAAGAACACGAGGTTGATCTTGGTCGGCGTGATCGTGTCGCCAGCGCCGTTGAAGGCCTGGACCGCCACCATCCACCAGCCGTAGACGAAGTAGGAGAAGGACAGGATCCGCAACCATTCGCCGCCGATCGCGATCACCGCGATGTCGTCGGTGAAGATCGCGATCAGGCGGTCGTGCATCACGAAGAACACGATCGACACGGCCAGCGTGAACACCATGTTGTACCAGCCGATCCGCCACACCGACGCCTCGGCCCGGCCCGGTTCGCCGGCGCCGAGGTTCTGGCCGACCAGTGTCGCCGCGGCATTGGACATGCCCCAGGCCGGCATCAACGTGAACATCATGATGCGCAAGGCAATCGTCGCTCCGGCGACCGCTTCGCTGCCGATGCTCGCGAGGATCCGCATCAGGAAGATCCACGAGGTCATCGCCACGATCATCTGGCCGATGCCGCCGAGCGAAGTGCGCACGATGTTGAGCATCACGCTGGTGTGCCAGACAAGTTGCGAAGTCGTGATGCGCGGAAGGTGCTGGCCGCCGCGGAACAGGATCCACAACTGCATCAGCACACCCGCACCGCGGCCGATGTTGGTGGCGATCGCGGCGCCTTCGATGCCCATCGCCGGGATCGGACCGAGGCCGAAAATCAGGATCGGGTCGAGAATGATGTTCAGGCCGTTCGCGAGCCACAGTACGCGCATCGCGGTGGCCGCATCGCCAGCGCCGCGGTAGATCGCGTTGATCACGAACAGGAGCAGGATCACGGCATTGCCACCGAGCATCCACTGCGTGTAGCGGTAGCCGTGCTCGAGAGTCCAGGCGTCGGCGCCCATGAGGCGCAGCAGGTCCTGCGCATAGACGATGCCGGCAAGTGCGAACGGCGCCGACACGAGCAGCGCTATGAGGATGGCCTGGACCGCCGTGACCGCGGCTTCCTCGCGCTTGTGTTCGCCGATGCGCCGGGCGACCACGGCGGTCACCGCCATCGCCAGTCCGATCGCGATCGAGTAGATCAGGAAAAGGTAGCTTTCGGTCAGCCCGACCGTGGCCACCGCGGACGAGCCAAGTCTGGCGACGAAGAAGATGTCGACCACCGCGAACGTGGACTCCAGCACCAGTTCCAGCACCATCGGCACGGCGAGCAGGAATACCGCCTTGCGCAGTGGGATCTTCGTGTAGTCCGCGCCGGTGCCGCGGATCGCGTCGCGCAGTGCCGCCCACACCGATTCCTTCGGCGGCGGGGCAGCGGATTCGGCTGTCGGGTCCGGTTCGGTGGTCATTTCGGGGCGTTCCTCGGGTTGCAGGCTGCGACGGATCGCGGGGCGGCGACTCGTCCGGCTTGGGTTTCATCCGGATGCGACGGATCAGAACGCGTGAATTCGACAGCTGTGTCGCCGAGTGCCGGTCCGCGACGCGACGTTTCGCTGCCCGGGTTCGTCGTTCCCGCGTCGGTAGCATCCGCTCATTTCCGAACGACGCGAGACGAGGGGAAACGATTTGTCCATGGATATCGCCTCTTGCGCCCGCGCAAAGCGTAGCGCGATATCGGAGCGCATGGCGCGACCGGCATTGATACATGGGTTGCGAGCGCCGGGAACGTTTCGTGTCGCCGCAGGCCCCGCGCAACGCAATGCCGCACCGGTCGCGGCCATGCGTACGGCGGCCGCAGATGCCACCGTTCCGTCATGTATTGGCCATTCGCTGCCCGCGCGGCGCCACTTGTTTCCGACATCCTGTTTCGACTTGCCCGACGGACGATATCGCCGATGAAAACACCTTGCCTGTGCGCGCTTGCAATGGCCGCGTCGCTGCCGTCTGCGGCCTTTGCGTCGGAGAAATGGAGCCAGCCTCATGCGGCCGCGCGCATCCATGGGCAGACGTACTACGTTGGCACTGCCGGCCTGAGCGCGGTCCTGATTCGCGGCGACGCCGGAGCCATCCTGCTCGACGGCACGCTGGCGAAATCGGCGCCGCTGGTGGAAGCGAACATCCGTGCGCTCGGCGTGAGAATGGATGAGATCAAGCTGATCCTGAACTCGCACGCGCATTTCGATCACGCGGGTGGCATCGCAAGCCTGCACAAGGCCAGCGGTGCGACCGTTGTCGCGAGCCCGTCGGGTGCACAGGGCATGCGCCTCGGGCGGGCCGTCGACGACGACCCGCAGGCGGGCTATACCAACGACACAGCCTGGCCGGCAGTCGCGCGTGTGCGTGAGGTCGCCGACGGCGAGACCCTGCGGGTCGGTGAGCTCGCCGTGACCGCGCACTTCACCCCGGGGCATACGCCGGGCAGCACGACGTGGACGTGGCGCTCGTGCGACGACACCGGGTGCGTGAATGTGGTGTACGCAGACAGCCTCAATGCGATCTCCGCGCCGGGTTTTCGGTTTCTCGGCGATTCCGCGCGCACGGACCGCAGCGAGGCATTCCGCAACAGCATCCAGACGGTCGCGAACCTGCCTTGCGACATCCTGATCTCCGTGCATCCCGAGTTCTTTTCGCTCGACACGAAACTGCAGCAATTGAAGTCCGACCCGACCGTCAATCCGTTCATCGATGCCGATGCCTGCCGAAAGTACGCAGCGAAGTTCGAGAAGGTGCTTCAAGCGCGCATTGCGAGCGAGGCGGCCGCGAAAGCAGACTGATCGGGCGCGATCCGTCCGCACCCGGCGGCCGATCCTCCAGGCCACCGTCGCGGACAGGTCGGACTCCGCGCGGTCGTCGGGCACTGCACATCGGACTCGAATGTCTGTACCGTTTCCTGAAATCGCATGTGAACTCAAGACGAGATGACAACCCACGCTTTCTATCCGATCGGTACGCCCGGCCAACCCTGGGGAAGTGCGGAGGTCGCCGCGTGGCGATCGCTGCAGAGCCGCAGACGCAGTCATGCGGAAGACGTGCTCGCGGCGATCGAGCGCCTGCGCACTCGCTTCGACGTCGTGGAATACGGCCGCCTGGACTATCCGCCGGACAGCTATGCGCTGCATGCGATCAGGACACGCGACTGGCGCGATGAGGTGCCGTGTGCGCTCGTGACCGGCGGTGTCCACGGCTACGAAACCAGTGGTGTGCACGGTGCGCTCCAGTTCCTCGACGGTCCTGCCACAGGCTATGCCGACCGGATCAATCTCATCGTCGTACCCTGCGTGAGTCCCTGGGCCTACGAACGGGTTCATCGCTGGAACGCGAACGCGGTCGATCCGAACCGCTCGTTCCGCGCCGACAGCCCGGCAGAGGAGTCGGCCGCGCTCATGCGTTTCATCGCACCGATGGGCGATCGTATCCTCGTGCATATCGATCTGCACGAGACCACCGATACCGACGAATCCGAGTTTCGCCCGGCGCTGGCCGCGCGCGATGGTGTGGAGCATGTTCCTGGCGAGATTCCCGACGGGTTCTATGTCGTCGGCGACAGCGGCAATCCGCAACGTGCGTTTCAGCAGGCGTTGATCGCTGCGGTCGCCAAGGTCACCCACATCGCTCCGGCCGATCGCAACGGCGAGATCATCGGTTCAAGCGTGGTCGCTCCGGGGGTGATCGAGTATCCGTTCAAGCGCCTCGGCCTGTGCGCGGGAATGACCGATGCGCCGTACACGACAACCACCGAAGTCTATCCCGACAGCCCCCGCGCGACCGCCGCGCAATGCAACGCCGCGCAGGTGGCGGCGGTGTGTGCGGCGCTCGACTATGCGCTGGCGCAAGGTGTCACCCAAGTGTCCGGCTGAGGTGAGTCCGTGCGCAACACCAGGGATCGCGATGCTGGCGACGGGAACGGATTCCGTCGACCGCTTGCTTCCCGACCGGGCATCGTGCAGAGCTGAGCAGGTCAAGTCGACACCCGTGCTGCGGCCATACCCTGTCACATTGCGGTCAGCAGCTGGAATGCGCGTGTGGATCCTGGTGTTCGGCATCGCGACGGCCACGAACGTGCTTGCCGATCCGGTCGATTTCCGCGAGCGCACCGAGTACTACGACGTGCGCGGGACAACTGCGGAGGAACTGACCCGGCAGATGGCTCGGCTGGGACCGCCGCAGCCCTCCGGCAGGCGCGCCTGGGCGCTCACCGCGTGGCAGATCGAGTCCAAATACACGCTGGTGCCTGGCAAGTCCGACTGTCGGCTTGTCGAGCCACGCGTGACGCTGGACGTACTGACGACGATCCCGCGCTGGACTGACAGCGGCACGGGACCCGGCAAGCTGCGTGTTGCGTGGAGGAAGATGCTCGTCGCCATCGTTGAACATGAGCAGGTGCACAGGACTCACGCTGTCGGGGCTGCCGAAAGGACGGCCGAGTTGCTGGCCCGGCTCGCGCCGCACGCAGACTGCGCGCGCATGGAGCGACAGGCCCGGATCGTACTCAAGCGCGAAATGGCCAGTGCCAGGAAACTGAGTCGAGCGTTCGACCAGGAGACCGACTTCGGAGCACTCGAAGGCGTAAGCCTCGATCCTTGAGCTAGGAGCCTGCGCGGCAGAAACGTTCGAGGCGAAACGGATGCCATCGTCATTCGAGTGCGTCTGTCGGAGAGCGCGCATAGTGGGGCTATGTAAGCTCGA
>Ga0307505_10001201_pt1 | contig 22302 bp, 16 predicted proteins | sample 23_S_MG_FD_202183 | JGI IMG/M metagenome (GOLD analysis project Ga0307505, IMG submission 202183) | Soil microbial communities from Populus trichocarpa stands in riparian zone in the Pacific Northwest, United States - 23_S | ecosystem: Environmental > Terrestrial > Soil > Riparian zone > Trees...
CGCCAACTTCGCGGCGCGCCTGCGCGGCCTGCGCGAGCAGCTGTTGTCCATTGCCAACCGCGGCGACGGCGCCGGCGGCTACCTGTTCGGCGGCCAGGGCTCGGCGCAGCCGCCCTTCGTCGACGGCATCGGCGGCGTCAGCTTCCGCGGCGCCGGCGGCCAGGCCGAGGTACAGGGCGGCGAGCTGCTGCCGATGACCCACGACGGCGCAGCCGCCTGGTTGTCGGCGCGCAGCGGCAACGGCGTGTTCGTCACCCGCCCGGACGCCGGCAACGGCAGCGGCGCCTGGGTCGATGCCGGTTCGGTGACCGAACCGTCGCTGCTCACCGGCGCCGACTACCGTGTCAGCTTCAGCGTGTCGGGCAGCGTGACCACCTATTCGGTGCTGATGAACGGCGCGCCCACCGCGCAGCTGAACCTGCCCTACGTCGACGGCCAGGCGATCGAGTTCGACGGCATGGCGCTGACGGTGAAGGGCACGCCCGCCGACGGCGACAGCTTCGACGCGACGCCTTCCGCGCCCGAACTGTCGGTGTTCGACGTGCTCGACCGCGTGGCCAACGAGCTGCAGGCCGGCAACCGCAGCAGCGCGCAGGTGGCACAGACGGTGGCCAGCGGGCTGCGCGACGTCGACGCGGTCTTCGGCAACCTGAACCTGCAGCGCGCGCTGGCCGGCGAAAGCCTGAACCACATCGACACGGTGGAAGGCCGGCTGTCGGAGATCCAGCTCGATGCGAAAACGCAGCGCGCGCTGGCCGAGGACCTGGACATGGTGCAGGCGCTGTCGGACTTCAAGGCCAAGCAGACCGGCTACGAAGCCGCATTGAGCACCTACGCGCTGGTGCAGCGCATGTCGCTGTTTCAATACCTCAAATGAACGAACATCCGGTCCTGGGGCAGGTGGTGCTGGGCTATTGCCCGATGATCGACCGGCAGCGCGTGGTGCTGGCCACGCGGCTGACGGCCTTTCCGCTGCGGCCCGACGCCGAACCCGATGCCGCGGCGCTGCTGCAGGCGCTGGCCGAAGTCTGGCCGGCCGACAGCAACCGGCAGGTGCTGCTGAACCTGGCCAGCGAAAGCATGCTGCGCGGGGCCATGGCCGGCGCACTGCCGCCGCAGCTGTGGCTGGAGGTGCCGGCCTTCATGGCGGCCGACGAGCAGCACCAGGCTGCGTTGTCGGCGCTGCAGGCGCGCGGCAGCACGCTGTTCGTCAAGGGACGCGCCAGCACTGCGCTGCCGGCGCCGGTGCGGGCCTGCTTCAAGTATTCGATCATCGAGCTGGCCGACGAGCGCCGCAGCGGCGCCGAAGCGCCAACCGGGGCGCCGCGCACGCTGGGTTTCGTGCAGTCGGGCGTGCGCTGTGCTTCCGAGGTCGAGGACAGCTTCAAGCGTGGTGCGGCGGCGGTGCTGGGCTGGCCGATCGACGAGCCGGTGGCCCGCAGCGGCGGCAAGGCCGTGGCGCCGGACCTGAAGGTCATCGTCGAGCTGATCAACCGCGTCGACCGCGAGGAGCCGATCGACCGGCTCGAGGCGGTGCTGAAGAACGACCCGACCTTGGCCTTCCGCCTGGTGCGCTACATCAACTCGGCGGCTTTCGGTCTGCGCGTGGAGATCAGCTCCTTCCGCCACGCCATCATGATGCTGGGCTACCAGAAGCTCAAGCGCTGGCTGGCGCTGCTGCTGGCCTCGGCCAGCAGCGACCCGAACATGAGGCCGGTGATGTTCGCCGCCGTGCGCCGCGGCCTGTTCATGGAAGAGCTGGTGCGCTCGGCCGGCGACGAGCAGATGGGCAGCGAACTGTTCATCTGCGGCGTGTTCTCGCTGCTCGACATCATGATGGGCCAGCCCTTCGAGCAGCTGCTGAAGAGCATCCCGGTGCCGCAGGACGTGCACGACGCGCTGGTGCAGGGCGCGGGCCGCTACCGGCCGTATGTGGAACTGGTGCGCGCGGTGGAGCAGGAGTCGATGTTCGACATCCGCAACGCCGCCGAGGCGCTGATGCTGTCGGCGGCCGAAGTCAACCATGCACTGCTGCGCGCGCTGGTGGCGGCGCGGCAGCTGGAGTGACCGGCCGGGTGCGCCACCCCGGCGTCACGCATGGGCGCACGGCTGCAATGAGCGATCATTGGCCGTTGTCGCGCTGCTCGAAGTCCGATGCCGATGCCTACCCCCACTGCCGAGTCGCCCCCGTCCGCGCTGCTGCCGTCGCGCGCGGCGCTGGCCACGCTGCTCGACGGCGTCGATGACCCGCTGCTGCTCTTCGACGACCTGGGCCGGCTGAGCTTCGGCAACCGCGCGGCGATGCGCGCATTGGGTGCCGAGCCGGGCCAGGGCGTGGCGCAGCTGCAGACGCTGCTGGGCGCCGAGGCCGTGGACTGGCTGCGCGCACGGCTGCGCGACGCGGGCGATGTCGCCGGTGTGCCGCTGCGCGTGGCGCTGGCCGATGGCCGCGGCGCGCGCCTGTCGTGCTGGCGCATCGCGCGCGACCTGGCGCTGCGTGTGCAGCTGGAGGCCCCCGCGGCCGGCGCGCCGGCTTCGCTGCCCGAGGTCGAAGCCGGGCCGACGCTGGAGATGCTGCGCATGCTCTGGGCCTCGCCCTTCCCGGCGACCTTGCAGGACGCGCAGTTCCGGCTGGTGGCGGTCAACGATGCCTACCTCGATTTCACCGGCCGCACGCGCGACGCGTTGATCGGCAGCGACCCGGTGCTGCTGCAGCCGCTGGAAGACCAGGCCACGCAGATCGAAGCGCGGCGCGAGCTGCCTTTGCTGCTGGCCTCGCAAGCGGTGCCGCGCTTGAGCGAACAGCGGCTGATCGACGCCTCGGGGCGCGAGCGCTGGTCGCGGGCCTCGGCCTACCCGGTGTTGGCGCAGGACGGCCTGCCGCTGCTGCTGTGCGTGCTGCAGGATTCCACCGCCGAGCACGTGGCGCGGGCCCAGGCCGACCGCTCGCTGGACGAGCTGGCGCAGTGGTTCGACCTGAGCCCCACCGGCATGCTGGTGTTCGACGACTCGGGGCTGATCGTGCGCTCGAACCCGGCCTTCGAGGCGCTGGTCGGCCAGGTGCCGGTGCTGCTGACCGACGCCTCGGCCGAACTGCAGACCCTGCTGGCCTGGCAGCAGGGCGCGCCGCGGCCCGAGCTGCGCCCGGGCGCCGCACCGCTGGAAACCCATGTCTCGCTGCCGCTGCCCGACGGGCGGCGCCAGCGCCTGAGCGCGCGCGTGCGCGGCTTTGCCACCGACCAGGGCCTGCACCGTTTCATGGCCGTGGTCGAAGACCGCAGCGCCGAGGAGGAGCGCGACCTGGCGCAGCTGGAGATCGGCGCGCTGATGGACACCGCCGGTGTCGGCGTCGCCACCTTCGACAGCCGGCGCGGCTGGCTGCGCCCGCGCGCCGAGCGCCGCCGCGCGCCGGCGAAGTCGGCGGGGCTGCAGGCGATCGCGCGCGACATCGTCGAGCCCGAGTCGCTGCCCGAATACGAAAGGCTGCAGCAGGCACTGCGCCGCGGCGAGCGCACCGAAGTGCGCTATGCGGTGAACCATGCCGAGCTCGGCCGGCGCTGGCTGCTGACGCGCGTCGAGCCTGGCGATGGCGAGTCGGGCCGGCGCACCGTCGTCACGGTCGACGTCACCGAACAGGAAAGCGCGCAGCGCCAGAGCCAGCAGCTGCTGCGCGAGCTGACCACCATCCTCGACGGCACGACGGCCGGCATCGCCTACCTGCGCGGCGCGATGCTGCTGCGCTGCAACCGCCGCTTCGAGACCATGCTCGGCCTGGAGGCCGGCGCCGCCGCGGGCGCCACCATCGGCGAGCTGTTCGGCCGCTTCCCGCAGGCGCTGGCCGCGCTGCAGGCAGGCAGCAGCTTCGAGACCGAGCTGGCGCTGGCGCCGGGCTGGTACTCGCTGTCGGTGCGCCGCGCCGAGCCGGCACCGGACCAGAACGAGGTGGTGGCGGTGCTGACCGACATCTCGCGGCTGAAATCGCAGCAGACCGAACTGGAAGCGCTGCTGCGCGACCGCGAGCTGATGTTCAGCCTGTCCGACGTGGGCATCGTCTACCTGCGCGGCGGGCGCATCGAACGCGCCAACCAGGCGATGGCCGCGCTCACCGGCTATGCCGATTCGGAGCTGACGGCGCTGGACCCGGCCGAATTGGCGCCCGAGCGCGACACGCACCAGCGCCAGGAACAGGAAGAGCTGCGCATGCTGCGCCAGCAGGGCCGCTACCACGGCGAGCGCCAGCTGCGCCGCCGCGACGGCAGCCTGCTGTGGGTGCAGGTGGCGCAGCGCCTGGTGGACGAGGCCGACGAAGCGGCCGGGCGCATCTGCTCCTATGTCGATGTCGAGGAGCGCCACCGCGCGCGCGAGGAGCTGCTGCGCCAGGCCGGGCGCACGCGCGCCATCCTCGATTCGGTGCTGGTGGGCATCGTCACCGTCGGCGACGGCGGCATCGAGTGGATGAACCGCTCGGCGCGGCGCATGTTCGCCGGCGACCTGGCGGACTTCGTCGGCGAACCGATCGCCACCGTGGCCACGCCCGAGCCCGAACACCCGCTGCGCCGCACCGACTACCTGCACACGCTGGCCGAAGGCCATGCCCACACCTTCGAGTGCCGGCTGAAGGCGCGCGACGGGCGCGAGTTCTGGGTCGTCGGCAACGCGGTGCTCACCGGCCGCGGCTCCAGCGGCCCGCAGATCACCTTCGCGCTGCTGGACATCGAGCGGCGCCGCCAGGCCGAGGTCAGCATCGCGCAGGCGCAGGCCTCGCTGCAGCGCATCATCGAGACCGCGCCGCTGGCCATCGCGCTGTTCGACGCGCAGTCGCAACGCGTGCTGCAGGTCAACCAGATGGCGGCCGCCTTCTTCGGCCGGCCGATCGAACAGCTGTCGGGCAGCGCCGCGGACGAGCGCTTTGCCGCCGACCTGGAGGCGGCGGCCGCGTCCAGCGAGGTGCTGCAGCGCGAACTGCGGCTGGACGGCGCCGGCGGTGCTCGGCTGTGGGACACGCGCTTCGTGCCGTTGCCGAGCAGCGCCGGTGCGCGCGAGCAGGTGCTGCTGGTGGCCAGCGACGTGACCGAGCAGCGCGCCGAGGCGCAGGCGCGCTTCGAGGCGGCGATCGCGCAGCGCGAGATGCTGGTCAAGGAAGTGCACCACCGCATCAAGAACAACCTGCAGGGCGTGGCCGGGCTGCTGCAGCAGAACGCCGCGCGCCACCCCGAGGTGGCGGCGATCCTGGGCGAATCGGTGGGCCAGGTGCAGGCCATCGCGCAGGTCTACGGGCTGCAGGTCGGCGCCGGCGGGCCGCTGCGCGTGGCCAGCGTGGTCGAGGCGATCGCGCTGTCGGTGCAGCGCACCTTCGGCCGCACGGTGCAGGTGCAGGTGCAGGGCGACGCGCCGATGCGGCTGCTGCTGCCCGAGGCCGAGTCGATCCCGATCGCGCTGACCATCAACGAACTGCTGACCAACGCCGTCAAGCACAGCGCCAGCGGCGACGTGCAATGCGAACTCGCCTGCGACGGCGACGCGCTGCGCGTGGCCATGCGCAATGCCGGCCGGCTGCGCGAGGGCTTCAGCCTGGCGCAGGTGCCCGGCGGCGTCTCCGGGCTGGGGCTGGTGCGTGCGCTGCTGCCGCGGCGCAGCGCCAGCTTCTCGCTGACGCAGCAGGGCGACGAGGTGCTGACCGAGGTGCTGCTGCGGCCGCCCAGCGTGCAGCGCGAGAGCCCCTGAACTGGGCGAGAATGCCGCTCCTTCCCCAACCCGCCACGAGCCAGCGCAGCGATGAACGCCAAGGGCAAGATCCTCGTCGTCGACGACGACCGCCTGGTGCTGGCGACGGTGACGCACGGCTTGGCGCAGGCCGGCTACGAGGTCATCGACGCCGACAATGGCGACGACGCCATCCTGCTGGCGCGCAAGCACCGCCCCGAACTGGCGCTGCTGGACATCCGCATGGAAGGCAAGAGCGGCTTCGACGTGGCCGAGTACCTGCGCGACTACGGCCACATCCCCTTCATCTTCCTGTCGGCCTTTGCCGATGCCGACACCGTGAGCAAGGTGGCGGAGCTGGGCGCGGTGGCCTACATGGTCAAGCCGCTGGACGTGGGCCAGATCGTGCCCACCGTCGATGCCGCCTTCGAGCGGCTGCGCGCGCAGGCCGAGGCGCAGCGCCAGGCGCCGGCCGGCCCCGGCAGCAGCAAGATCGACGTGGTGTCGCTGGCCGCGGGCGTGCTGATGCACCGCTATTCGCTGGCACGCGGTGAGGCGCTGGAGCGCCTGAGCCGCATCGCCGATGCCGCCGGCGTGTCGCTGGCCGAGCAGGCCGAGCGCCTGGTCAGCGCGGTCGAGGAACTGGCGCGGCCCGGAAAGAGCTGACTCATCGCGATTGGCCATCGAGCGCATAGGACTCGGAGGCCGTTGCCAGCGCATAGCGGTAGTTCACTGTTGTCCTGCGCGGGCGGAGGACGACGGGGAAGCGAATCCGTCCATGCCCGGGGCAGAGCCCCGGGCGCTCGCCAGGCACAAACAGTCCTCAGGACTGTTTGTGTCCGGGCTCTCTCCCCCGCCCGGTCTTGCGCCCGGGCTCCTCCTTTACTTCCCGGATTCGCTTCCCCGCCATCCTCGGCTGGTCACCGCCGTGGGCGCGCCGGCATGGTGAACAGCCAATTCAAACCCGAGCCGCGAGCTCAACGCTGGGCGACGCCGAGAAGCGCGGGACTCGCCGCCGATTTGCGGCTCGACACACGACGGTGGTTGTCGACGCGAGACTCGGTGTTGTGTCGGCATTGGTGCGGTCGCGAACAGCGCGGTGGTGGATCGCCGAGGACTGGGGGTGCGAATCCGCGAGGTAAAGGAGGAGCCCGGGCGCAAGACCGGGCGGGGGACAGGAGCGGATTCGCACCCCCAGTCCTCGGCCCGCGCAAAACAGAAACAGACAGGCCGCTATGCGCCGAGCACAGCCACTGAACTTCGTGCTCTCAATCGCAATACGGCATCAGGGCCGCAGCGTGAAGTGAAAGCGTGCGCCGCGGCCGGGTTCGGATTCGGCCCAGATGTCGCCGCCATGGCGGCGCACGATGCGCTTCACCGACGCCAGGCCGACGCCGGTGCCGGGGAAGTCGTTGGCGCTGTGCAGACGCTGGAACACGCCGAACAGCCGGTCGGCATTGCGCATGTCGAAGCCGGCGCCGTTGTCGACGACGTTGAACACCTGCCGCCCATCCTGCATGGCGGCGTTGAACTGCAGCTTCGCCCGGGCATTGCGCGCGCTGTATTTCCAGGCATTGCCGAGCAGGTTCTCCAGCACCAGGCGCAGCAAGGTCGGGTCGCCGTCGGCCACCAGGCCCGGCGCGATCTCCACCTCCACCTGGCGCTCGGGCGCGGCGCGCCGCAGGTCGTCGATGACGAAGCCGGCCAGCTGCGACAGGTTCACCGGCTGGCGCGCCAGCGGCTGCGCCGACAGGTTGGCCAAGGTCAGCAGCGCGTCGATCATGCTGTTCATGCGCGCCGCCGCAGCCAGCACGCGGTCGAGGTGGTCGTTGCCGACGCGGTCGAGCACGCGGCCGTAGTCTTCCTTCAGGATCCGCGCGAAGCCTTCGACCACGCGGATCGGCGCGCGCAGGTCGTGCGTCACGGTGTAGCTGAAGGCCGCCTGCTCGCTGAGCAGCTCGGACGATTCGCCTTCCAGCACCAGGCTGGGCGTGGCCGCGACCGCCGCGGCGCCGGCGCGCGCCGTGCCGACGTAGCCTTCGAATCGACCTTCGGCGTCGAAACGCGGCACGCCGCGCAGCAGCCAGTCGCCGTCCTGCGGCGCACCCGCCGGCCGCACCGCGACATCGGACAGCGCCACCATCGACTCGAGCTGCGCGCGCAGGCTGTCGGCGTCGGCGACAAAACGCTCCCACAGCGGCTGGCCGCCCCAGTCGCCATGGCTCCAGGCCGAGGCCGGCGCGCCGGCCGGCGGCTGCAGCCGCAGCAGGCGATGATGACCGTCGGTCTGCCATAACCACACGTCGAGCAGCTGGGCCAGCAACTGGGCCTGGGCCCGGGTCTCGCGCAGCGCCTGGCGCTGGCGCTCGCGTTCCAGCCAGCGGCCGGCACCGAAGCCGGCCAGCGCCACCAGCAACAGCGCCAGACTGGCAAAGAGCCACAAGGCGGCGCTGGGCACTTCGCTGGTGTCGGGCATGCGCCGGATTGTAAGTAGCGCCCCGGGCGTGGACTTAGCGGCAGGTCGAGGCCTCAAGTTCGGCCACCGCACACCGAAAGCCCGTTAAGCAGGGAAGATGCCGGCAAATGCGTGACATTTGCGGCGATGGCGCCCGGGCCGCCTCCTTATCATCGTGTACATCCATGCTTGCCTTGTCCCCCGCACCCCAGCCCCAGCCGCCGGCGATTGCGCGCGTGCTCGACGAGGCGTCGTTGCAGCGGCTGCACGAGCTCGATCCGCAGGGCAGCAACCGCGTCGTCGAGCGGGTGCTGCGCGCCTTCGAGGCTTCGCTGCAACGGCTGCTGCCGCAATCGGCGCAGGCGCTGCAGCGCGGCGACCACGAGGCGGTGCGCCATGTGGTACATACGCTGAAGTCGTCGTCGGCCAGTGTCGGCGCGTTGGAGCTGTCCCGTTGCTGCAGCGAGATCGAGAACCGTCTGCGGACGCACCAGGTCGACGGCCTGGCGCAGATGCTGTCGGCGCTGACTGTCGAAGGCGAGCGTGTGCTGGCCGCCGTGCGCGAGCTGCTGCCTCCCTGAGGCGCCGGCCATGACGCCCGCCCACGCCCTGGCCGACGACACGCCCGGCAAGCCGCCCGAGGTGCTGCTCGTCGACGACGACGAGGTCAACCTGCTGCTGACGGCGATGGCGCTGCGCGAGCGCGGCTTCGCCATCACCGAATCCAGCGGCGGCGAGCACGCGCTGCAGCTGCTGGCCGACTGGGCGCCGGACATCATCGTGCTCGACGCGATGATGCCGGGGCTGGACGGCTTCGCCACCTGCCGGCGGCTGCGCGCGATGCCCGGCTACGAGAACGTGCCGGTGCTGATGCTCACCGGGCTGGACGACGACGCGTCGATCACGCGGGCCTACCAGGCCGGCGCCACCGACTTCTTCGTCAAGGCCAACCAGTGGAGCCTGCTGGCCGGGCGGCTGCAGTACCTGCTGCGCGCCTCGCGCACGCGCATCGAACTGGAGCGCAGCCAGGCCAAGCTGGCGCGCGCCCAGGACCTGGCGCGCATGGGCAGTTTCGACTGGCGCCGCGCCGGGCCCGGCGGCGGCTCGCTGATGCTGTCGGCTCAGGGCCTGCGCGTGCTCGGCTGCGGCCCGGGCGACAACCTCGGCCTGCGCGCCATCCTGCGCCTGGTGCAGCGCGGCGAGCGCCGTTCGGTGCTGCGGCTGCTGCAGGGCGTGGTGCAGCACAGCTCGGTGCTGGCCACCGACGTGCGGGTGGCGCTGCGCAACGGGCGCCAGCGCATCATCCACGTCGAGGCGGAACCCGAGTTCAACGAACACGGCCACGGCATCGGCTACACCGGCATCGTGCAGGACGTGACCGACCGGCGTGTCGCCGAAGACCGCATCCGCCACCTGGCGAACTTCGACTCGCTGACCGGGCTGCCCAACCGCCGCCAGCTGGTGTGGCGCATGGAGCGCGCCATCGAACACGCGCGCCGGCTGGGCCACCCCTGCGCGTTCCTGATGATCGACCTGGACCGCTTCAAGATCATCAACGACACGCTCGGCCATGCCGCCGGCGACGAGTTGCTGATGGAGGTGGCGCAGCGCCTGCGCGCCTGCGTGCGCCACAGCGAACAGGTGATGGAAGGCGCGCTCGAGGCGGTCGGCTCGCGCGCGCACCGCACACTCGAAGCCGTCGGCCGGCTGGGCGGCGACGAGTTCATCGCGCTGCTGCCCGAGATCGGCGACGAGCGCGACGCCCAGCGCGTCGCCGACCGCATCCTCGAGGTGATGCGCGACCCGGTGCTGGTGGGCGGGCAGGAATGTTTCGTCACCGCCAGCGTGGGCATCGCCATCTTCCCGCGCGACGGCGGCACCGTGGCCGACCTGATGCGCAATTCCGACGTGGCGATGTTCTCGGTCAAGTCGCAGGGCAAAGACTCTTCGGCCATCTACAGCCCGCAGCTCGCCGGCCGCGGGCGCGAGAAGCTCGAGCTGGAAAGCGCGCTGCACAAGGCCATCGAACGCGACGAGCTGGTGCTGCACTACCAGCCCAAGGTGGATGTGCGCTCGGCGCGCATGGTCGGTGCCGAGGCGCTGATGCGCTGGCAGCGCGGCGGCGTGCTGGTGCCGCCGGGCGAGTTCATTCCGCTGGCCGAAGAATCGGGGCTGATCCTGCCGCTGTCCGAATGGGCGCTGCGCGAGGCGGCGCGCCAGGCGCGCATCTGGCAGAACAGCTTCGGCTTCGCCGATGCCATCGCCGTCAACCTGCCCAGCCGCGTCTTCGAGCGCACCCAGCTGGTCGAGCAGCTGCATCAGAACGCGCTGGCCTACGGCATCCCGCACCGCATGGTGCAGCTGGAGATCACCGAGACCGGGCTGATGAAGGAGCTGCAGAGCGTCATCCCGGCGCTGCACCAGCTGAAGGACATCAACGTCGAGGTCGCGATCGACGACTTCGGCACCGGCTACTCGTCGCTGGCCTACCTGACGACCTTGCCCATCGCCGAGCTGAAGATCGACCGCAGCTTCGTGCGCGACCTGGGCGTGACGCCGCAGAGTTCGGGCATCGTCACCGCCATCATCGCGGTGGCGCGCTCGCTGAACCTGCGCGTCATCGGCGAGGGCGTGGAAAGCCTGCGCCAGATGGAAGTGCTGCACCGCCTGGGCTGCAGCCTGATGCAGGGCTTCCTGTTCAGCCGGCCGATACCGCCGGACGACCTGGAACGCTGGCTGCAGCAGACGGTGCTGCCGCGGCGCGCGCCGTGGATCGGCCAGGCCGGCGAGCTCGACCTGCCGGCGCCGCGCGTCGCCGGCGGCCGCTCATTCTGAGGACGCCAAGCATGGACATGTCACACGGGGCTTCGCAGCTGGCCGCGACGCCCCTGTCGCCGGTGCAGGTGGCCAAGGCGGCGCTGCGCCGGCTGGCGCTGGACAAGATCGAGCCGACACCGGAGAACTATGCGCGCGCCTATGCCGCCGAAGGCGGGCAGGCGAGCACGGCGCTGCCCGAGGCGGCGCGCCCGTTGCTGCAGCGCATGGCGGGTTCGATGGTGGCCGATGGCAGCAGCAGCAGCGGCGACGACTTGGTGCGTGCGCTGATGGCCGGCCACTGGGACGAGGCCGAAGCCGTCCTCGGCAATGCCGCGGCGCAGGCACAGGGGCAGGGCCAGGACTGGGCCGATCTGCTGCAGCGGCTGGCACTGGGCCTGGAGCGCGGCAGCAAGCTGTGGACCGCGGCGCGCAAGAAGGACAGCCTGATGCGCGTGCTCGGCGGCAGCCGCAGCGATGCAAGGCGGCTGCGCGAGCGCATGCGCCATCTGCTGGCGGCCTGGGAATCGGAGACCGAAGCTTCGGGCGTGGACACCGTGTCCGGCACGCTGGACGAGGCGGGAGCCGTTTCCGTGCAGGCCGACGCACCAGCGTCGGACTGGGTCACGCTGGTGCAGAACCTGGAAGGCACGGTGCGTGCCGCGCTGCCCGACGGCGAGGTGCGCGCCGACGAACTGTCGCGCGCGCTGCTGCAGCTGTCGCAGCAGGTGGCCGAGATCGGTGCCACGCCGCAGCTGGTGCGCCATGCCGATGACCTGTGCCAGCGCGCGCGCCGCCTGCTGGCGCACCGCCAGCACCTGCTCGACGAGCTGGGCAAGCTGTGCGTCGAACTGACGCAGGGCCTGACCGAACTGGCCGAGGACGACAGCTGGGCGCGCGGCCAGTGCGAGCTGCTGCAGGCGCGGCTCGCCGAAGGCCTGAACGTGCGCAGCGTGCGCGCCGCCAGCGAGCTGCTGGCCAACGCGCGCAAGCGCCAGGGCGTGCTGCGCAGCGAGCGCAACCAGGCGCGCGATGCGCTGAAGGAACTGATCCAGGGCATGCTCACCGAGTTGGGCGAGTTCAGCGAACACACCGGCCGCTTCCATGCCAACGTCGGGCGCCATGCCGAGGCCATCGCCCAGGCCGATTCGCTGGGCAGCCTGGCCGACGTGGTGCGCGAGATGCTGCACGACAGCTCCGAAGTGCAGGCGCTGGTCAGCCAGACGCAGAGCCGGCTGCAGGCCGAGCAGTCACGTGCCGGCGAGATGCAGCTGCGCGTGCGCGAGCTCGAAGGCGAACTGCGCCGGCTGTCCGACGAGGTCTCCACCGACGCCTTGACGCAGGTGGCCAACCGCCGCGGCCTGGCGCAGGCCTTCGAGGTCGAGCGTGCGCGCATGAACCGCTCGCGCAACGACAAGGTCGAATGTTCGCTGGCCGTGGGCCTGATCGACATCGACAACTTCAAGAAGCTCAACGACACGCTCGGCCACGCGGCCGGCGACGTGGCGCTGCAGAAGCTGGCGGCCCAGGTGCGCGAGCAGCTGCGCCCGCGCGACACGGTGGCGCGCTTCGGCGGCGAGGAGTTCGTCGTGCTGCTGCCCGACACCGACCCGGCCGAGGCGCAGAAGGTGCTGACGCGGCTGCAACGCCAGCTGACCGCCAGCCTGTTCATGCACGACAACAAGGAAGTGTTCGTCACCTTCTCCGCCGGCGTGACCGCGCTGCGCGAGGCCGAGCCGCTGGAGCTGGCGCTGGAACGCGCCGACGAGGCGCTGTACGAAGCCAAGCGCACTGGCAAGAACCGCACCTGCATCGGCTGAAGTCCGCCTCGGACCTCGATTGATCCCGATCAACGCAGGGCGCGAAGACGACGCCTCGCGCTGCGCTGCCGCGCCCGTTCTGACCGAACATCGCTGCTGCACAATGGCTGTGGGTCATGGAGCCTGCAGAAGCGATGGAGATCACGATGGCGAAGAAGCACAGGTCGGCGTCCGAGGACGAGCCACCGGCCGCAGCCGAAATCACGGAGCTTGGCGCCGCGACCAAGCTGTCCACCAAGGACTACGAGCGCGAGCTGAAGAAGCTGCACATCGAACTGGTGAAACTGCAGCAGTGGGTGGTGCACAAGGGGCTGAAGGTGTGCATCGTCTTCGAGGGCCGCGACGGCGCCGGCAAGGGCGGCACCATCAAGGCGCTCACCGAGCGCGTCAGCCCGCGCGTGTTCCGCGTCGTCGCACTGCCCGCGCCGACCGAGCGCGAGAAGAGCCAGATGTACTTCCAGCGCTACATGCCGCACCTGCCGGCGGCAGGGGAGGTCGTGATCTTCGATCGCAGCTGGTACAACCGCGCCGGCGTCGAGCGTGTGATGGGCTTCTGCGAACCCGACGAGGCCAGGAAGTTCCTGCAGGGCGTGCCTTTGGTCGAGCACGCCATGGTCGACTCCGGCATCATCCTGCTGAAGTTCTGGCTCGAGGTCAGCGCCGAGGAGCAGGAGCGCCGCCTGCGCGACCGCGTCGAAGACGGCCGCAAGATCTGGAAGCTGTCGCCGATGGACCTGAAATCCTTCGACAAGTGGGACGCCTACACCGAAGCGCGCGACGACATGTTCGCCGCCACCGACTCGTCCTGGGCGCCATGGTTCGTGGCGCCTTCCGAGGATAAGAAGCGCGTGCGCCTGAACGTCATCAGCCACCTGCTGGCGCATGTGCCCTACCAGGAGCTGCCGGCGCAGAAGGTGGTGTTTCCCAAGCGCAAGATCGGGCGCTACCAGCCGGCGGACCATCCGTTCCGCTACCTGCCCGAGCGCTACTGAGCGCTGCGTGCAACGCCATCATCCCAAGGAGAACGACCATGGCCGACGAGCCCGCCTACCACACGCAACGCTGGACCAAACACTTCGAAGGCATCGACAACGAGATCGCGCAACTGGCCAAGGTCTGCCAGGTGCAGCTGCTGGACCCCGGCGTGATCGAGCGCGTGCTGAACAAGGACACACTGGTCTGCGGCCACCAGAACGAGCGCGCCTTCACCAAGCTGCGCCAGCTGCTGATGATGCATTACTCGGTGCGCGACAAGGCGCTGGTGGCCATCGGCGAGCAGGAAACGATGCTGATCATCGGCGACATCGTCGAACGGCTGCGCAAGCGTTTCGGTGACGACCTGGGCACGCCGCGCCCAAGCTGAGCCCGGCCTGCGGCATGCCCCGTCCAAGCCTGCATGCCTGAGACCGCTGCGCGCCGGTGGCTGCGCCGTGCCCTGATCGCCCTGCTGGTGCTGGCCGCCTGCGCGGCACTGTGGGCTTGGCTGGGCCGGCCCAAGCCGGTGCCGGTGCTGACCGAGACCGTGGGCCGCGGCACCGTCGAGGCCAGCGTGGCCAACACCCGCGCCGGCACGGTCGAGGCCTGCCAGCGCACGAAGCTCTCGACCATTGCCGGAGGCCGCATCGAGCTGCTGGCGGTGAAGGAAGGCGACAAGGTCAAGAAGGGCCAACTGCTGATGCGCCTGTGGAACGACGACCTGCGCGCCGAGCAGGCCTATGCGCGCGCCCAGCTCGAAACCTCGCGGCGGCGCATCACCGAAGCCTGCACGCTGGCCGAGCTGGCGCAGCGTGACTTCAAGCGTCAGGAGCAACTGCTCCAACAGGGCTTCATCTCCGAAGGCGCTCTGGACACCCTGCGCGCGCAGGCCGATGCGCGTGCCGCCGTCTGCGACACCGCCCGCTCCGACGTCGCGCAGGCACAGGCGCGCCTCGCCGTGGTGAGCACGGCCAGCGAGCGCACGCTGCTGGTCGCGCCCTTCGACGGCACGGTGGCCAAGATCGTCGGCGAGGTCGGTGAATATTCGACGCCGTCGCCGCCCGGCGTGCCCATGCCGCCGGCCATCGACCTGATCGACGAATCCTGCCTCTACGTCAAGGCGCCGATGGACGAGGTCGATGCACCGAAGATCGCGGTCGGCCAGCCGGTGCGCATCACGCTCGACGCCTTGCCTGGCCGCAGCTTCGCCGGCAAGGTGCGGCGCATCGCGCCCTACGTCAGCGCGGTGGAGAAACAGGCGCGCACCGTCGAGATCGAGGTCGACTTCGACGACCCGCAGTCCGCCGGCCGGCTGCTGGTGGGCTACAGCGCCGATGTCGAGGTCATCCTCGACGTGCGCGAGGACGTGTTGCGCGTGCCCACCGCCGCGCTGCTGCAGGGTGGGCGGGTGCTGCTGGTGCAGGACGGACGCCTGGCCGAGCGTGCGGTGCGCACCGGCCTGGCGAACTGGGAGCACACCGAGATCACGCAGGGCCTGCAGGGCGGCGAGCGCATCGTCACCTCGCTCGACCGTGCCGGGGTCCAGGCCGGCGCCGCCGCGGTCGAAGACGCCACGCCGCCGAAGTAGGCATGGCGGCGCAGATCGAGCTGCAGGGCATCGAGCGGGTGTTCCACCTCGGCGACAGCGTGGTGCATGCGCTGGCCGGCGTGGACCTGCGCATCGAAGCCGGCGAGTACATCTCGGTGATGGGGCCGTCGGGTTCGGGCAAGTCCACGCTGCTCAACGTGCTGGGTCTGCTCGACCGGCCCGACGCCGGCCACTACCTGCTGGAAGGCCGCGACGTCACCACGCTGTCGGCCGACGAGCAGGCGCAGGTGCGCAGCCAGCGCATCGGCTTCGTGTTCCAGAGCTTCCACCTGGTGCCGCGGCTGACGGCGGCCGAGAACATCGCGCTGCCGATGGTGCTGGCCGGGCTGCCGCCGCGCGAGCGCGATGCGCGCGTGCGCCAGGCGCTGGACGGCTTCGGCCTGGCCGAGCGCGCCGACCACCGGCCCGACCAGCTGTCCGGCGGCCAGCGCCAGCGCGTGGCCATCGCGCGCGCCACCGTCATGCGCCCGGCGCTGCTGCTGGCCGACGAGCCCACCGGCAACCTCGACCGTGCTTCCGGCGGCGAGGTGGTGCGCCTGCTGGAGCAGCTCAATGCCGATGGCGTGACCCTGCTGGTGGTGACGCACGACCCGGCGCTGGGCGCGCGCGCGCGCCGCTGCCTGCGCATGGAGGACGGCGCGATCCGGCGCGACGAGCGCCAGCAGGCGGCAAGCCATGCGCACGGCTGACCTGCTGGCCTTCGCCGTCGGCGCCGCGCGTGGCAACCGCGTGCGCACCGTGCTGCTGATGCTGGCCATGGCCATCGGCGTGGCCGCGGTGGTCACCTTGACGGCGCTGGGCGACGGCGCGCGCCGCTACGTGGTGCGCGAGTTCAGCGCCATCGGCAGCAACCTGGTGATCGTGCTGCCCGGCCGCACCGAGACCGGCGGCATCAACCCCGGCAGCTTCGTCAGCAGCACGCCGCGCGACCTGACGGTCGACGACGCGCAAGCCTTGTTGCGTGCCCCTGCGGTGCAGCGCGTGGCGCCGCTTGTGGTGGGCACCGCGGAGCTGTCGGTGGCCGGCAAGCTGCGCGAGGGCGTGGTCATCGGCACCACCGCCGAGTTCATCGAGGTGCGCCAGTTGCGCATGGCGCAGGGCCAGTTCCTGCCGCGCGAGGACTGGAACCGCGGCTCGATGGTCATGGTCATCGGCGCGACGCTGCGCGCCGAGCTATTCGGCAACGAAGCGGCGCTGGGCCGCTTCGTGCGCGTCGGCGACCGGCGCTTCCGCGTCATCGGCGTGCTCGCGCCCACCGGCAGCGGGCTCGGCATGAACAGCGACGAACTGGCGCTGGTGCCGGTGTCGCTGGCGCAGGCGATGTTCAACACCGACACGCTGTTCCGCATCTTCGTCGAGGCGCGCAGCCGCGAGGCCATCGAGCCGGCCAAGCGCCAGGTGACGCAGATCATCCAGCAGCGCCATGACGGCGAGCAGGACGTCACCGTGATCACGCAGGACGCGATGCTCGCCACCTTCGACCGCCTCATCGGCACCTTGACGCTGGGCGTGGCCGGCATCGCCGCCATCAGCCTGGCCGTCGCCGGCATCCTGGTGATGAACGTGATGCTGGTGTCGGTGGCGCAGCGGCGCAGCGAGATCGGCCTGCTCAAGGCGCTGGGCGCCAGCGGCGGCACCATCCGACTGGCCTTCCTGGCCGAGGCGGCGCTGCTGTCCAGCGCGGGCGCGCTGTTCGGCTATGCGCTGGGGCTGGCCGGTGCGGCGCTGATCCGCGCGCTGTACCCGGTGTTCCCTGCCTACCCGCCCGACTGGGCGGTGCTGGCCGGCCTGGGCACGGCTTTGTTCACCGGTCTGCTGTTCGGCGTGCTGCCGGCGCGCAGCGCCGCGCGGCTCGACCCGGTGACGGCGCTGGCCCGGCGATGATCGCCGCCGACGCCGCACGCTTCGCCTGGCGCTCGATCGCCGCGCAGCGCACGCGCAGCCTGCTCACGCTGGCCGGCATCGCGGTGGGCATCGCTGCGGTGATCCTGCTGACCTCCATCGGCGAGGGCGTGCACCGCTTCGTGCTCGGCGAGTTCTCGCAGTTCGGCACCAACGTCGTCGGCATCTCGCCCGGGCGCACGGCCGCGCGCGGCGGCGCGCCCAGCGGGCTGCCGACCTCGGTGCGCCCGCTGACGCTGGAAGACGCACAGGCGCTGCAGCACGTGCCGGGCGTCATCGGCGTCGTGCCCATCGCCTGGGGCAATGCCGAGGCGCAGGCGCGCGGCCGCGTGCGCCGCACCACGGTCTACGGCGTGTCGTCGGCGGCGCTGCCGGTGTTCAACATGCATGTCGCGGTCGGGCAGTTCCTGCCCGGCGAAGGCGCGCAGCAGGCGCGCGGCTTCGCCGTGCTCGGCGCCAAGCTGAAGCAGGAACTGTTCGGCACCGGCAATGCACTCGGCGAACGGCTGCGCATCGGCGGGCAGAGCTTCCGCATCATCGGCGTGCTCGCGCCTAAGGGCCAGTTCCTGGGCATGGACCTGGACGACACCGCCTTCGTGCCGGCGGCGCGCGCGATGGAACTGTTCAACCGCGACGGCCTCACCGAGATCAACCTGACCTATGCCGAAGGCGTGTCGGCCAAGGCCGTGGCCGCGGCGGCCGAGGCGGTGCTGAGCGCGCGCCACGGCCGCGCCGATTTCACCGTCGTCACGCAGGAGGAGATGCTGAGCACGCTGTCCAACATCCTCGACGTGCTGACCATGGCGGTGGCGGCGCTGGGTAGCATCTCGCTGCTGGTGGGCGCGGTGGGCATCGTCACCATCATGACCATTGCGGTGGCCGAGCGCACGCACGAGATCGGCCTGCTGCTGGCGCTGGGCAGCCGGCGCGGCACGATCCTGCGCCTGTTCCTGGGCGAGGCGGTGGTGCTGGCGGTACTGGGCAGCCTGCTCGGCGTGGCCGTCGGCTTCGGCCTGGCGCAGCTGATCCGTCTGCTGGTGCCGGCGCTGCCGGTGTCCACGCCGCTGCTCTTCGTGCTGCTGGCGGTGGCCAGCAGCGCCGTCATCGGCCTGCTCGCGGGCGTGCTGCCGGCACGTCGCGCGGCGCGGCTCGATCCGGTGGAGGCGCTGCGCTCGGAGTGAAGGCCGCGGGCGCTGGCCCAGCCGCAGGCGATCCTGCGGGCGGCCTGCACGATGTGGCCGCAAGGCCACGTCGACGGGCGGTCTCCGCCCGCTGGCATCCCACAGGGTAGGGAGCAGCGCGGCGCCATCCGCCGTCCGGGCTTGTCAGACTGCACGATTCGGCATACAACACTTGTGACCGATGCTTACGTTCGGCTGGGTATGGCGGGGCTGGGGTGGAGGAACAGGCGATGAAGGACAAGCGCAGTACCAGGGCCAGAAAGTATCTGCTGCAGGGTGCCGCCATGGTCGCAGGTGCAGCGCCGCTGCTGTCGGCGGCGCATCCGGTGCGGCCCATCGACCGCCTGCAGGAGATCCGCGCCGCGCTGCTGGCCGCGGCACCGGCGCTTCCGGGCTCGCCGTCCGTGCCCAGCGTGACGCGCTGGGACAATTGGTCGAACTGGAACAAAGTCTGAGCGGCATGTCCGCGGGCTGGCGCGGCCGTTTGAGTTTGCTCGTCCTGCAGGCGACACCCTTCTGCAATCTCGACTGCCGCTACTGCTACCTGCCCGACCGCGCAGACCGCAGGCGCATGAGCGCCGAGGTGCTCGAGGCCACCTTGCGCAAGGTCTTCGCCGCGGCGCTGCCGGGCCGGGCGCTGAGCATCGTCTGGCATGCCGGCGAGCCGACGGTGATCGAACCGGCATGGTACGAAGAGGCCTTTGCATGCGTGTCCCGCCATGCCGGCGCCCATCCGGTGCGCCACCATTTCCAGACCAATGCCGTGCTCATCGACGAGGACTGGTGCCGTTTCTTCCAGCGCCATGCGGTGCGCATCGGCGTCAGCATCGACGGGCCGAAGTTCCTTCACGACACGCAGCGCGTGGGCCGCGACGGACGCGGCACGCACGACCGGGTGATGGCCGGCTTGCAGAGCTTGCGCGACGCCGGCATCCCCTTCACCACGATTGCCGTGCTGACGCGGCCGGCGCTCGCCCACGCCGATGCACTGTTCGACTTCTTCGCCGGCCTCGGCGCCGAGTCGGTGGGGTTGAACGTCGAGGAGGTCGAGGCACTGCACGGCCGCTCGTCGCTGCAGGCCGACGAGGTGCAGGCCGAGTTCAAGGCTTTCCTGGCACGGTTCATCGAGCGTTGGCGCCGGGCCGGCGAGCGGCCGGTCCTGCGCGAGGTCGAGTCGATCGAGGCGCGGCTGCGCGACCCTTGTTTCGGCCGGCAACAAGGCGACGCGCAGAACCAGGCGGGCGGCATCCTCAACGTGGCCTGGGACGGCAGCTTCAGCACCTGGTCGCCCGAGCTGCTGGGCACGCAGCACGCGCGCTTCGGCCGCTTCGCGCTGGGCAACGTGCTGCACGATGCGCTGCCGCCGGCGCGCTGGCCGGCGGGCGCGGCTGCCGCGGCCGAGGAGATCGCCGCCGGCGTGCGCCAATGCCGCGAGCGCTGCAGGTACTTCGACCTGTGCCTGGGCGGCGCGCCGGCCAACAAGCTGGGCGAGCACGGCCGCTTCGACGTCACCGAGACCATGCACTGCCGCCTGACGCAGCAGCTCATGGCCGATGCGGTGCTGGCGGCGCTGGCCGACAAGCACCTGCCGCCCCAGCCCGTGGCGGCCGCCATGGCCCCCGCCTGAGCCGACGGCACCGTCCATGAGCGCACGCAGCTACAAGGACCACAAGTTCGCGGCTTTCGTCAGCTACGCCTTCAAGGACAACCTGGCCAGCGCCAAGTGGGTGGACAGCTTCCACGAGGAGCTCTACCAGGTGCTGCAGGGCATGCTCGACGACGTCGACGGCAGCGCCCGGCCGCTGCGCATGATCCGCGAGAACGACATCGTCGGCGGCAAGCTGGCCAAGGCGCTGCTGAGCACCGTCAGCGACTCCTTCGCGCTGATGGTCGTGGTCGGCGGCAACTACCCGCGTTCCGAGTGGTGCCTCAACGAGCTGCTGTACTTCCGCCAGGCGCATGGCGACGCCGCCTTCAACGAGCGCGTGCTGATCGTGGCCCTGAACCAGGATGCGATGGACACGCTGAAGGGCAAGCAGGAGTGGGGTGCGCTGGGGCTGAACGACAACGTCTGGCTGAAGGCCTTCGACGAGCTGGACGCCGGTTTCCCGATCACGCCCTATCTGGACAATGGACAGCCCACGCGCGACTTCCGCTCGCTGCTGCTGCGCATCGGCCGCTGGCTGCGCGAACTCTCGGAGAAGGAGCCGCCGCGCGGCGGCGACAAGCCGCGCGTGCTGGTCGGCGCGGTCAACGCCGAGCTGCAGGCCTCGGCGGACGCGCTGGTGGGCGAGCTGCGCAGAGCGGTCGAGCTTGGTGAGCTGGCCGCTGCCGAGCCCATCAGCGCTGGCGAACTGCTGGCCGCGGCCGACGATGCCGAAGCGCTGAAGGGCCGCATGCGCGACTTCGACGAGCTGGTGTTGCCGTTCAACGGCGGCGAACCGCTGCTGGGCATCGTGCCCGGCGGCCACTTGGCGGTGCTGCGCAACTGCTGGCTCGATGCCCATGAAGGCCGCGACAAGGTGATCCGCTGGCTCGACTGCGGCGATGTACTCGCTGCACGTCCGGCCGCCAGGCGACACGAGACGGAACTGGAACTGGCCCGGGCCAGCGCCGTCAAGTCTCTGCCCTGGCCTCGCGGCGATGCGTCAGCGGTGCGCATCCTGATCGAGAGCAACCCCGAGGAGCGCGACGAATGGAAAGGGCTTGCGCCGCGCATCGAGAACGTCTGGGGCAAGCTCGTCGCCAGCCTGCAGGCGAAGCCGCCGCTGCAGGTCAGCTTCGGCGAGCTGCGCATCGACGGCAGCGCCGACCCGGCCGAGATCGCCGCCGCCGACGCGGTGCTGCTGCTGTGGGGCAAGAAGCCGCCCGAGTCGGTGACCGCAGCGGTGACGACGCAGGGCAAGCGCGTGACCCGCTTCGACGGCCGCTCGCTCGGGCTGGTGGCGCGGCTGTTGCCGCCCTTCGTCGATGACCCGGCGGCGCGTAGCATCGGCGGCTGGTCGGTGATCAGCTTCGCGCGCAACGTCTCGCCGCAGGGCAGCGGGTTCGTCGAGGTGCCCGAGGACAGCGACTCGCTCGAAGGTTTCCTCAACCGCGTGCTGCGCCGGCGCCTGAGCGGCGGCAACGGGTCATGAGCCGCGGCCCCGGTGCCGACGAGCCCGACAGCCCCTACCCCGGGCTGCGGCCCTTCCGCGACGACGAGTCGGCCGTCTTCTTCGGGCGCGAGTCGCAGATCGACGAAGTCCTGGCGCGCCTGGGCCAGCAGCGCTTCGTCGTCGTGCTGGGCGGCTCCGGCTCGGGCAAGTCCTCGCTGATCAAGGCCGGGGTGATCCCTGGCCTGCGCAGCTACCGGCTGCGCGAAGCCGGCGACGTGTGGCTGACGGTGGTGGCCACCCCCGGCACCAACCAGGCCACCGCCGACGTGCCCGAAGCGCAGCGCATGACGCCGATCGACCGCCTGGCGACGAAGCTGGCGATGGCGCTGGGCGCCACCGAGGACGCGCGCCGTGCCGTACCCGACCCGGCGCGCGTGCGCGAGATCGCCGACACGCTGCGCGAGCGCGACGGCTGGCACAAGGTCTACGACAAGGTCGTGCCGCTCAACGAGTTCGACGGTGTCAGCACGCCGGCCGCGCTGGATGCGCTGCACCAGCGCACCAACCTGCTGGTCGTGCTCGACCAGTTCGAGGAGCTGTTCCACCCCAGCAACGCCGGCGTGCGCGACTGCCTGCGACTGGTCGAGCGCGTGCTCGAGCACGACACCGACCCGCACCCGCGCATCTACCTGATCCTGACGATGCGCAGCGAGTACCTGAACCGCTGTGCCGCCTACCTGCGGCT
>Ga0307505_10001202_pt1 | contig 22295 bp, 19 predicted proteins | sample 23_S_MG_FD_202183 | JGI IMG/M metagenome (GOLD analysis project Ga0307505, IMG submission 202183) | Soil microbial communities from Populus trichocarpa stands in riparian zone in the Pacific Northwest, United States - 23_S | ecosystem: Environmental > Terrestrial > Soil > Riparian zone > Trees...
CCCCCGGGAGCTGGACCAGGAGGAAGTCCGACACCAGCACGGTTGCCCCGAGGCCGCTGACGTTCGACCGTCCGCTTGAACCGGGCGCGGGCCGGATCGTCTGCTCGTAGCGTTCCTCTGCCACCATCGAGCCGAAGCCCTTCTGAAAGGCCTCCACGTACGCGCTGGCCTTCAGCACGAGCAGGAACGCGTTGCCGCCAGCTTCCTCCTGCTGAGCACGGCTGCCCGCACCCGCGGCCACGCAGACGCCAACGACGAGGGCCCACCAGGCCCATCGACGCGGCGGCAACGAGCGTGGCGCGGTCATCTGGCTGGAACCTCTGTCGTCGAGTTCTCTAGCGACCCGACCAACGCACGCGAACGCCACCGTTGACCAGACGCGGCGATCCGGTGGTCGTCGGCAGAAGCTGCACGATGTACTGCTGGTCGAGGGCGTTCTGCACGCCCAGGAAGAGGTCCAGGTTCCGCCCGATCGACCGCAGGGCCGAGAACTCCAGCACCGCGTAGGCCGGCAGCCCAGGCTCCGTGTTGCCGGGCACGACGCCGTTGTTCAGGTCCTCGTTGAACTGGCGTCCGAAGCCCAGCACGCTCATCGACAACGTGGCGACGCGCGGGTTCGCGTACGCCACGCTGACCGAACCGCGGTTCTCCGGCACCTGGGGCAGGAACTTCCCGACGAGCAGCGGGTTCGCGGCGAACTCGGTGACCTTGGCCTGGTTGTAGACGTAGCCGGCCGACACGCGCCAGTACTGCGCCATGCGGTACTCCACATCGGTCTGCAGGCCCTGGATGCGGGTTCGGCCCAGGTTCTGGCGCTGCTGGGTGTTGAGGGCGATGGTCACGTTGGATACCGGATTCTTCATCCGGTTGTCGAACCAGGTGGTGCGAACGGTCACGTTCTGGGTGGGCGCGATGTTCAGGCCCAGCTCGCCGCCAATCAGGCGCTCGGGACCCAGCTGGTCGTTGGCCAGCGTCAGGATGGCGCCCACGCGGAACTGGCGGTACAGCTCGTTCAGCGTCGGCGCCCTGAAGCCGGAGCCCAGGCTGCCCCAGGCCGACACCTTGTCGCTCACGCGGTAGAGGACCGCGGCACGCGGACTGAACACGGTGTCGGCGCGTTCGGGCAACGTCCGGCTGGCAGCCGTCGGGAGGCCCGTGGCCACCGTGGTTTCCAGGTTGCGCGCGTTGTAGTTGCGCCAGTGGTCCACGCGGCCGCTGACCGTGATCGACAGCTTCGAGGTGGGCCACACCTGGCCCTGCGCGAAGGCCCCGCTGCTCTGCTGCGTGCCCCCGGCATCGCGGAGCAGCGTCACGGTCGTTCCAGTGACGGCATCCATCCCCTGCTCCAGGCTGGCCCCGTCCACGCGGCGCCAGTCCAGGCCGGCGGACACCAGGTGACGCGACGAGACGGCCTTGGACCACAGCGCCGTCGTCCCGACGCCGTCGGTTGGCACCTCCTGTAGCAGCGTCATGCGCCCGACGAATCGGGGCGTCAAGGTCGGCGCTGGGCCGGCGGCCACGGCCATGAAGTTGCTGTGGAACGTCTCGAAGTCGCCGAAGACGCGTACCTGAAGATCGCTTTGGTCGGGCAACGTCGCGCGAACGCCGCCGTTCACCGACTTCCACGTGGTGTCGTTGGCCTCGGGCGTCGGCGGCCCCAGCGTCGTGACCTTGGCGTTGTCGCGTTCCTCGTGGAAGTAGCCGCCGCGGCCAAAGATGCTCAGACGCCGGGTGGGGCTGTAGTCGAGCTTCAGCATCAGGTTGCGGTAGTCCACCGTGGCCAGGGTGTCCACGCGGCCTCGCTCGTTCGCAATCACCTGCGGGAATCCGTCGGTCGCGAACACGCTGCCTTCGAGAGACACGCCCAGGTTGCCCCAGACGTCGCTGGCGATGAAATCGGCCTTGGGGCTGTGCTTGTTGCCGTACTGCGTGCGCAGCTCGAACGTGCGCGGCCGGGGCCTGGCGCTCATGACGTTGATCACGCCGCCCATGGCGAAGTTGCCGTAAACGCTCGAGCTGGTGCCGTCCACCACCTCGATCCGCTCCACGTTCTCGAGCGGCACGCGCGTCCAGTAGACCCAGCCGCCGAACGGGTCGTTGAACGGGATGCCGTCGATGAGCACGAGAGACCGGCTGACACCGCTGGGGCCGATGCCGCGCAACGACACACCCTGCGCGGTGGGATGCGCCTGGAGGCTGCTGGTCCGTCGGAAAAGGCTGAAGGTGGGGATCAGCCGCAGCACGTCGTCGGCGGTCGTCGCCGGGGACTGACGGATCTGTTCTTTGCTGATCACGCTGACGCTGGCCGGCACGTCGCCCAGGCGCTGCTCGGTGCGGGTCGGCGTGACGCTGACCGATTCGAAGAGGCCGGCGGGAACCAGGACTACCTCGACGGTGCCATTCGTGCCCAAGGCCTGGCTGTTCTCCGCGAACCCGCTGGAGCGGACGACCAGCCTGGCCTGGCCGGTCGAGGGCGCGTCCACGGAAAAGGTGCCGTCTGGCGCGGTAAAGGTCTGCGCCTCGACGCCAGAATTACCGACTACCGTGACCGAGGCCCCCGATACGACGGCCCCCGACTGGTCTCTCACCACGCCCGTAACATGCGTTTGGGCGGTCGCGGCCCCGATTGAGGCGAGAAACACGAGAAATGCCAAAAGCGTACGCATATGTCCTGGAATTCTAGCCGAATCCTCGACACCGGGCATGGCGGTTGCTAAGCTCCATGCCATGCGTCTCCTAGTGACCTCGATGTTGGTCATGGTGACTGCGGCCATCGGGGTGGCCCAGCAACCGATCTTCCGGTCCAGCACGCGGATCGTGCCAATTCTGACCACGGTGACCGACGCTCAGGGCCGACTGGTACCGAATCTGGACAAGGACCAGTTCACCGTCCTCGACAACGGAAAGCCCCAGGAGATTTCCTTCTTCCTGAACGAGGTGCAACCATTCACCGCCGTCGTGATGTTGGACTTCAGCGCCAGCATGACGGCCAACCTGGACCGGCTGAAGTCGGCCACCGAGCAGTTCCTGATCCGCATGCTGCCCGACGACAAGGCGCAGGTGGGTGCCTTCAGCGACAAGATCCAGTTCAGCGGCACCTTCACGGCCGACCGGGACGACCTGATCGGGGCGCTCAACGACCTGCAGTTCGGCAACCCCACGCGCCTCTACGACGCCATCGATCAGAGCATCGCCGAACTGGAGGGCGCCGAGGGACGTAAGGTGGTGGTGGCGTTCACCGACGGCGACGACACGGCCAGCCGCCGAAGCATGGGGGATGCCCTGGAGCGCGCACGCGACAAGGAAACGATGATCTACGCCATCGGTCTCGAGTCCGAGTTCTTCAACGGAGCCAGCCGGGTGCGCACGCGTCCCGACCGCGGCCTCCGAAAGCTGGCCGACGAGACCGGCGGAGGCTACTTCGAGTTGAAGAAGACCGACGACCTGGGGCCCACCTTCACGCGCGTCGCGCAGGAACTGCACGCGCTCTACACCATCGGCTTCACCCCGACGGTGATGGACAACAAGGAGCACAAGCTCGAGGTGCGGGTGAAGGAGGCGGGCATGACCGCGCGCGCGCGCAAGAGCTATATCGCCTCGGCCGAGCGTCTCGCGGCCACTCCATGACCGAGCAGGAGTTTCGACTGCGCGCCGACCAGACCCTCGAGGAACTGCAGCAGCAACTGCTGCCGCTCGCCGACGAAAGCGACATCGAGATCGATCTTCGCAACGGCGTGCTGCAACTCGTCTTCGAGGAGCCGGCGCCGGCCAAGTTCGTCATCAGCCCCAACGCACCCGTGCAGCAGATCTGGGTGTCGGCGCTCTCCCGCAGCTACAAGCTGGGATGGTCGGAGGATGCGGCTACCTTCGAACTGAACGGCGAGCATCTGTACACGCTGGTCGAGCGGCTCGCGCGGCAGCACATGGGGACGTAGAGCAAGGCAGAAGGCCCAAGGACACGCACGACCTGCCGCCTCCCGATCGAAGGATGGCAGGGGTAGCGTGTCGCCATGCCGGAGGATGTGCTCGAGGCGCGGCACCCAGTCGGTGCGCTCGCCGTGAACGAGATGCCCGAGCACGTCGAACGGACTCCACGTGCCGGGGCCTTCCGTCGCGTCGGTCCACGTGGCGGGCAGCTCCGAGAGTAGCGAACGCAACACGCCCGGAGTACGTCGAAGGACCGGCAGCGCCTCGTCTAGTCGGAAGTCCATCCCCAACCGAGCGGCAGCCTCTAGTACGCCTTCTGAGCCTTGGCGCCGGACCAGCGGGCACTGCGATCGGCGGGCATGGCGGCGAGCAGGCTCTTGATGGCGCTCCGCTCCGGGCCCAGCCGGAACTGATACACATAGCGCTCCATGTTGGCGGGCGTGGCGTCGGCGGGAATCGACGCGCCGTGGGCGCCGGCGGAATTGAGGAACGCCAGCAGCGTGTTCGCCTTGAAGGGTACGGACCGCACCAGCTCGCACCGCGACTCGTCCACGTAGTACGGTTTGTCGTTGGGCGCCTCTTCGTCGTTGGCGACGCGGTACAGTTGCGTGCCGTAGGTTTCGTTGTCGCCTGAGCGCGCCAGGTAGACGAGCCCGGTCACGAAGCCCCACTTCGGATCCCGGTGCGGGGTGATGACGTAGCCTGGACGCCGCAGCATGATGCGGCCGTCCGAGGAATGTAGCGACAGGTCGATGCCGTCCAGGTCGGGGCCACAGACCGACTGCACGTACTCCCGGACGACTCCCTCGAACTTCGTCGTCAGCGCATCACGCAGCATCCGCCCCACGATCTCGTCGGAAATGAAGTTCCACACGCGGCGCGAGTAGATGGGCGCCATGCCGAACGGCACGATCATCCGCTGGCGCGACTGCTCGCGGTCGGCGAAGAACACGGCCGGCGGCAGACCCCGCAGCATCGTCTGGTACACATCCCCGGGCAGCCAGTCGTCCACGAGCACGTGCGGGAAGGGCTCGGTGACGAGCGCCGCTTTCGCCACGGCGCGCGTGATGTGCGCTTCGATGCGCGCCGGCGCCAGCTGCGTCTCGAGCCGGCCGAGCTCGCCCTGCAGGTCCCAATCCAGACGCGCGGCGGTCTCGAGCTGCTCCGTCCTGATACGAAGGGCCTCGAGCTGCGCGCTCAGCTGCCGCGTGGAATCGTCCAGTTGATCCACACGGGCGAGCGTGCTGAAAAAGGTGCGCGGGTGAAGCAGGCCGGCGGCCTTTTGAAGCTGCCTGAGCACGACGTCCATTGTGGCACGAGGCCAGGAGAGGCAACCGCCGGCAGGCGGCGGACGTCTGAATAGTCAGGACGACGGGACGAGCCGATAATGGAGATGTCACGTCCGGTCGCCCGAGGTGTACATGCGGTTCGTACTCAAATATTTCTCGGCAATCGCGGTCCTCGGTCTCTCCGTCTGGGGAGCCCAGGCACAAGAAGCGCCCGCGGCACCTCCGCGGCAACCCTGGCCGGTCACGTTCCGGATGTCGCCGGAGGAGCTGGCGGCCCGCGCGCGGGCTCAGCTACGTCTGGAGGAGGACCTTGCCACCGTGCGCGTCTTTCGGCCGGCGTACGGCTTCTGGCAGCACCTGTTCGCCATCCCTGACGGCCGCATCGTCCTCGGGAGCGCGCAGGATGGGCGGCTGATTGCCACACTGCCGCAGCAAGGGAACTGGGATCAGCCGGCGTCCTGGCAGGACGAGTCCTTGAGGGCACTCGTGGTGGGGCAAGTCCTGCCCACGAACCTCAACGATCGGAGAGCCGAGTTGGTGCGGCTGCTGGAACCCACGGCAGGGCCGCTGGTGCACAACCCCACCCGGGGCAACTTCCTGCTGCCGAACGTGCCTCGTTACGGCCGGTTCCTCGTGGAGTGGGCCACCATCTACGAGCGTTTCGGCGTGCCCGCCGAAGTGGGGCTCTCCCAGGCGGTGCTGGAATCGGGACTGGACGGCCGGGCACGGTCAAACGCCAGCGCGCTCGGCTTGTGTCAGTTCCTGAAACGCAATTGGGACCACCTGAACCGCCTCACGCCTCACACCATCGAGCCGTTCAACCAGACGACGCAAGCGCCGTACTGCGCGGCCTACCTGTCGGTCCTGGCCACGATGTATGGCAGCTACATCCCGGCGCTGTCCGAGCACCACTCCGGCGGCGTCAACGTGGGCCGGGTGGTCATCAACGGCGAGCGCCTGGGCGGCACCGACGTGCGGGAACAGTACCTGAAGGGAGCGGAGTTCGCCCGCAGCCTCCGGGGTGTCGCGATGCAAGAGTACCGAGACCTGTACCGCACCTACGGCCCCCGCTCGTTCCGGTACGCCGAGATGGTCTTTGGCAACACCCTGACGGTGAGGCAACTGGCCAACGAAACGCCGCAGGCGCGCATCTTCGCGATGCGCACCACGCGGGCGTGGCCGTTGGCCGAGATCACACGCCGGACAGGACTGCCCGCCGACGAAATCAAGCGGTTCAATCCGGCGATCGTCCGACAGGTGCCGGCCCAAGCCGACCTGTACCTGCCGTCATATGTCCCGGCCTTCGGACCCGACGTGTCGTTCTGGCACCGGGCCGCTTCACCGGCCTTCGCTGCCGTGCTCAACGAGTTCGTTCACCTGGACGCGGGCGTGCAGCGCTGGCACGATCCGGCCTTCGAGGTGGTGCTGCGTGGGATCGAGCGACGGTTCCGGGACACGGCAACCGACGAAGGCCTGATCATGGCCTCCACGCTGGCATATGTGATCGGCGACCTCCGCACCAGCCGCCGCGCCGCGATCCTGGAGGAGTTCCGCACGAGCGGGCGCATCTTGGCGCTCTTCTCCCAAGGACTTCGCGAGCTGCAGCCGTTACTGCCGACGTTGCAGTAAGAGGTCTCCGGTCGCCGGTCGCCGGTCTTCGGTCTTCCGTCTCCAGTCGCCAGTCTCCGGTCTCCGGGCCCCGGTCATGCCTTCATTACCTTGCGCACCGGGTCAGCTACCGAGTAGTCGGCTCCTCCGATGGGACGATCTGATAGCGCTTGGCGGCTGGTTTCTCCGTCTTGCGGCGGGCGTGAGGATACCTCGCGCGAATCGTGTTTCCCAGATAGACCATGGCCCCTTCTTGCCACCGATGAGGTCCGCGTACGTCAAGCGGACCAGCGGACTGCTGAGGCCGTTCGTCGCGGACGCGATCAGAACGCGACGAACCACTTGGACATACTGGTGGGGGAATCCTTTGAGACTGGAGACCGGAGACCGGAGACCGGAGCCTTCTCAGGTCCTTCTATACGCCTTCCCGAACCGGCGTCCCACTGCGTGCACGATCGACCCGGGCACGTAGCGAACGGCCAGGGCAATCGCGCGGTTCACGCGCCCGACAACGTAGACCGGGGTTCCGGCCTCCACCGCCTCGAAGCCCGCGCGCGCCACTACCCCGGCATCCAGCCAGAACCAGGACGGGAGCCTCTGCATCTGGACACGCGTGCCCGTTACGTCGTGGAACTCGCTGCGCGTGAACCCCGGACAGACCGCCGTCACGTGGACGCCACGGGGCCGGCCTTCTTGCGCCAGGGCCTCCGAAAACTTGATGAGGAACGCCTTGGTGGCGCCGTATAGCGTGTGCCCCGCTGGTGCGGGCACCAGGCCAGCCAGCGACGCCACGTTGATCACGCGACCGTAGCCCCGGTCCAGCATCCCCGGCCACAGCCGGCGGGTCAGTTCGGCAAGGCCGACCACCATCAGCTGCAGCATGGTCTCCTGCGTCGCCCATGGCACGTTGGTGTAGAGGCCCGGCACACCGTAGCCCGCGTTGTTGACCAAGGCGTCCACGGTGATGCCAAGAGCCTCCAGCTCGTCGCACAAGCGGGTTGTGGCGGATCGCTCGCTGTGGTCGATGACGACCGTATGGACACGGCGGCCGTACCGCTCCCGGAGTCGCGCCGCCACGGCGTTCAGCTTGTCCTCGCGCCGCGCGGTGAGGACCAGGTCGAACCCTTCGGCGGCCAACACGTCCGCGAACGCCTCTCCGATTCCCGAGGATGCGCCCGTGACGAGCGCCGTGCGCTGAGCCATCGGCGTCTACTGTGGCACGGCCGCATGATGGGGCGATAATCCCGATGTGCGCACCGTCTTCACCGCGGTCGTTCTCGCGACCGTTGTCTCGATACCGACCGCTCAACGCCCTCCGGCCGGACCCGTCCAGCCCGTGTTCTCTGTCGTCGAAGCCACCATCGACCAGATGCGCGACGCGATGGCCCAGGGTCGCACCACGTCGAGGGCCATCGTGCAACAGTCGCTGGATCGCATCGCCCGCTACGAAGGCCGGCTGAACGCGGTGATCACGATCAACCCACGCGCGCTGTCCGAGGCCGACGCCCTGGACCGCGAACGGCGGCGGGGCCTGGTGCGCGGCCCACTGCACGGCGTTCCGGTGGCGCTCAAGGACAACATCCACACCACGAACATGCCGACCACCGGCGGGGCGCAGGCGTTCGCGCGGTTGGTGCCGCCCTACGAAGCCACGCTGACCACGCGGCTCACGCAAGCCGGCGCCGTCATCATCGCCAAGACGGTCTTGACGGAACTGGCCAACTGGGTGGCGGTGGGGATGCCCACCAACTACAGCTCGCTTGCGGGCTTCGGGTTCAACCCGTACGACCCACGACCCGATCCGCGCCCGGGCCTCTCGGACGGCCGTCCCGTGCTCGCCGCGGGCGGATCCAGCTCGGGCATCGGCACGGCCGCCAGCTTCTGGGCCGCCAACGTCGGCACGGAAACGTCCGGGTCGATCCTGAACCCGGCCGGCCAGACGATGCTGGTCGGCATCAAGCCCACGGTGGGCCGCGTCAGCCGTTACGGCGTGATCCCGATTGCCGCGGATCAGGACACGCCGGGCCCGATGGCGCGAACCGTGGCCGACGCCGCCACGATGCTGGGCGCGCTGGAAGGGACGGCGCCCGATCCGCGGGATCCCGCGACGCGCGCGTGCCAGCCGCCGGCAGGCAACGACTACACGCGCTACCTGGATCGCGACGCGCTGAAGGGCGCCCGCATCGGCATTCCCCGTGCGTTCTTCTACGACGGCGCGACAGCACCAGGCACTCGGGGCACCACGGGTGGCCTGACCAACGCGCAGCGAAGCGTGATGGAGGATGCGGTGGGCGCGCTACGCGCCCAGGGCGCCACCATCGTGGACCCTGCGGACATCCCCTCGATCACGACCACCGACGCAGCCGACAGCTTGTTACTGTGGGGCATCTGCAGCGGTCGAGGCGACGCGAAGGGCCGCGACGAGGACTGCTCCGTCGTGTTCAAGTACGGGATGAAGCGCGACTTCAACGCGTGGCTGCGATCGCTCGGCGCCCGCGCGCCCGTCAAGACGCTCACGGCGTTGCGTGATTGGAACCGCGCCCGCGAGTCCATGGGCACACTCAAGTATGGTCAGGCGCAACTGGACATCTCGGACGAGATGAGCGTGGAGGCCGACAAGGCACGGTACGAGACGGACCGCGCGAAGGATGTGCGACTCACCGGTCCTCGAGGCATCGACGCGGCGCTGGCGGCACACCAGCTGGACGCGCTGCTGTTTCCGAGTGCGTTCGGCGCGGCGTTGGCCGCGCGGCCGGGCTACCCGTCGATCATCGTGCCGTTTGGACTCATGCCCGTGCCCACGACCGGCTTCCCCGCGGGGTTCACACCGCAGCCGGCGCCGTTCGGCGTGACCTTTACGGGCACGGCGTGCAGCGAGCCACGGCTCATCGCGTTGGCCTATGCCTTCGAGCAGGCCACCAGACGCCGCCAGCCGCCGCCGCTGGATCCCTAGCGAGGCTGCGCCTCGGACCAACGAGCGTGTAGGCTCCGCCTCGCTAGATCAGCGTCTGATTGCCCGCGCTCCGCGCGGGCGTAGATGTCTTGACCGAGAAAAAGTCGACTTAAGATCAAGCATTCGAGGCGGTCAAGACATCTAGTCAGTGGCCGGTGAACGGCGCGATGCCCACGAGCAGCACCAGACGCTCGGCGCCACGGTTCGTCACGCCGTGCGGAACACCCGCGGGAGCCCAGACCACGCTTCCCTCGCCGGAAGACCGCCGCTCGTCACCCACCACGAAGTCTCCAGTGCCCTCGACCACGTAGTAGAACTTGTCCTGCCCGTCGTGGTCGTGGAGCTTCTGCTCCTGGCCGGGCGCCAGGCAGTTGAGCCCCAGCATCAACCGGTCGCTGCGCCAGAGCGTGGACTTGAACGGCTTGTCGGCGTGGGCGCCGACGTGATCGCGGTAGTGTGAAAAGTTGGCCACAGGATGTGCGTCAAGTATCCCGCATTGCTAACGCGAGACGGCGCTCTGCGGCAGAGCGAAGGCCACATAGGAACCCGGGGGTGGGGGCGGCAGCGTGGGGAAACGCGGCGGGTTCCAGCCATGTCCGGCAGCGACAGGAACCACGATGAACTGGCGGCCACCGACCTCGTAGGTGGCCGGCACCCCCTCCGAGGCGGCCGGCAGTTTCGTTTCCCACACCACCTTGCCATTGTCGCGGTCGTAGGCCCTGAGGGTGCGGTCCGAGCTGGTCGCGCCGAAGAGCAGTCCACCGGCCGTTGCCAGCAATCCGCCGCGCGGCCAGTGCGCCCCGGAATCGGCGGGAATCCCGATCGCCGCGGGGGCCGCGACGGTGCCGTGGGGCACGCGCCACTTGATGTCACCCGTGTTCAGGTCGTAGGCAACGAGCTCCGACCACGGAGGACCGATCGGCGTCATGGCGTAGGTGTTGATGAACTGGTAGTTGTACGGCACGTTGTAGCGGAGTGGCCCCGTCGACAGAGCCTCGGTCCCCTGCGCCTTCAGACGCTCGACGTCTTCGCGCGAGACGATCGCGGTCGGGTCCGTCGGTGGCGTGTTCCGCGTACCACTTCCAATCGGCTGGACGCGGAGCATGGTGGGCAGGCTCTTCGTCAGCACGTAGAGCTCGCCGCGCGTGGGATCCACAGCCGAACTTCCCCAATTCGCGCCGCCGCCATGACCGGGAGCCTGCACGGTGCCCTGGAAGCTGGGCGGGGTGAACAGACCTTCATTGCGGTAGCTACGGAGTCGCGCCCGAATCGCCTCTCGGTCCTCGGCGGGCAGATACGGGTTGATGTCCTTCTCCGTGAACGACTGCCGAGCGAAGGGCGCGGGTCTCGTCGGGAAGGGTTGCGTGGGCGACGTCCGCTCTCCGGGGATGTCTGATTGGGGCACCCGTCGCTCTTCGATCGGCCACACGGGCTCGCCGGTCACGCGGTCGAAGACGAAAACGAAGCCCTGCTTGGTCGGCTGCGCCACCACATCCTGCGCGCGCCCGTTACGCCGGATGGTCAGTAGGCGGGGGGCGGTCGGCAAGTCATAGTCCCAGACGTCATGATGCACGATTTGGAAGTGCCACAACCTCTTCCCGGTACGTGCGTCCAACGCCACGAGGCTGTTGGCGAACAGGTTGTTGCCGGGACGATCGCCGCCGTAGAAGTCGAAGCGGCCGGTGCCAAACGGTACGAACGCGATGCCGCGACCCTCGTCGATCGTCAGCTCACTCCAGTTGTGCACGCCCCCGTGCGTCTTCCAGGCTTCCCTGGGCCACGTGTCGGCGCCTGGTTCGCCATCGCGGGGCAGCGAGTGAAAGACCCAGCGCAGGGCACCCGACCGCACGTCGTACGCGTGCACGTCGCCGGGATTGGACTCGTATCCAGTGCCTTGAGCGGGCAGGCCAATGATAAACAGGTCTTCGAAGACCCGCCCCGGGTTGCTCGTCTGGAGCGGCCGGAGGTCCGGGAACGCCAGGCCCGTGGATGTCCTAAGGCCGACCCGAAGATCTACGCGACCCTGGTCACCGAAGGTCGTGATGGGCTCGCCCGTCGTCGCGTTGACGGCCGTGAGGTGCCCGCCTGCCATGTAGAGCAGACGCTGGTCCACGCCGTCGGCACTCCGCCAGTAGTTCATGCCACGCGTGCCCACCGAACCGGCATGCGACCGGGTCCACACTTTCTCGCCGGTGGCCGCATTGAGCGCCACCAGTTCGTTGGCCCCTGCCAGCACGTAGGTGAGGCCGTCCGCCACGAGCGGGCCGAACATGAAGTTCCGGTTCCCGCTCGGGAAGCTCCATGCCGCCTCCAGCTTCGACACGGTCTGACGGTTGATCTGCGTGAGGGCGGAGTACTGCGCTGAATCGGCGCTGCCCAGATAGGCGCTCCATCCGGTATGCGACTGCACCGGCTGCCCTCCGCGGCGCGACTGCGCGACCGGCGTCACGAGGGTGGCCACGGTCATCGCGACCGCAAGAGCAAGGACGACCGTCAGCGTGCGCATCGCTATCGTACGGTCCCTTCCGCGCTTGCCGGGCCCGCCAGCATGTTGCGCATCGAGTAGTTCCCCTCGTGGCAGGCGTACTCGTAAATCGAGCCGCCCGTCACCATCGGCATCGCGACGGTCCATGGTCTCGAGAAGATGCGTGGATCATCGACGGTGAACTGGTAGTCGATCGCGTCCGGCCCGAGGCGAGTGAACCGTTCGACGAGCCGCAGGGTATCGCCAGACCCTCTGAACGGATTGCGGTCGTTGAAGTTGGTCGTCTCCACGACGAGCGTGTCGCCCTCCCAGTGTCCGCGCGACTCACCCATCCAGTTCCTGATGGCGGGCGACAGTGCGGGCCGGCCGTTGAGCGGCACGACCCGTGCTTCGTGGATCAGCTCCTGCAGGATGACCACGTGACCGGGAGACTGGAAGATCTCGTGGCTGGCGCTGTAGAAGCTTTGCAGCTTGATCACGCCGCGTGTGATGCAGCGTTCCCAATTGCTGTAGTTCTCCCACGGACCGGCCGGCGGACGGGCCTTCCTGGCAGCCTGACGCGCGCTCACCCGGGCCTTCCCGTCGGCGGTGAGTGGAGGCACACGGCCGTCGGGCGGATCGACGATAAGCGACGTACGCGTCAGCGCGATCCCCGGTTCGCGCCAGAAGGCGTTATAGGTTCCGGGATCGCCCGGCGGCGGCGGCAGCTCAGAGTTCTGGCGTTGCGCCTCTTCTCGCGCCTCGGCCTCTTCCTGGGTCAAGGTCTCCTTGCCCTGGAGCGCGGTGGGCCGTTCGAGTGGAGTCGAGGTCTGGTTCGACCATAACCCTTGGAGGTCCGGATCGCCCCACGGGGTACGGGGCGTGACGTACTTCGGGTTGCCGTCCTTCTTGTCCTTCTCGCGCCCGCTGCCGCCCTTCGTGCCTTGAGCGGACGCGACCATCGACACTGCCAGCGCGCTCACGATGACGAGGAGTGCCCACAGTGCCCCCGAGCGCCTGGCGAAACCACGTCGACCACAACGGTTGTCTCTCATTTTCGTCCTCGAGATCCGAGCTTCACCGTTTGCCCGTGACCTTCAATCGCACACGGTAAACGTCCATGCACGCGGCGATGTAGAGCGTCTGGCCATCCGCATCGCCGAACGCGACATTGGTGGCGCACACCTGCTGACGCGGTTCGCCGCCCCGCTGCGGCAGTTGCAATGCGCCAAGCTTCGTCCCATCGGGAGCCGTGATGCGCACTTCACCAGGTCCGGCGCCGGAAGCCGAGTAGACGTTGCCAAGCCGATCGGTCTTCAACCCGTCGTTGCCCTGATAGTCGGCGAACTCGACCGGGTTGGCGACGGTGTCGTCGGGCCTGATCTCGTAGCGGTAGATCTTGCGGCCGTTGGTGACATACAGATGCTTCTCGTCCGGCGACAGCGTGATGCCGTTGGGATAAGCGGTCCTTGCCAGTTCGGGCTCGCGGAACCGCTCATCGAGCAGCGTCACCTGGCCATCCTTCACGAGGTAGAAGCCGCTGAACGGCAGCTCGCGCGCCGTGCTGGTGGCGCCTCCGCGCAGACCCGATATGGTGTCCGTGAAATAGACCGCGCCGTTCGACTTGACGACGAGGTCGTTGGGGCCGCTGAGACGTTTGCCTTCGAAGCGATCGGCGAGGACCGTACGAGTGCCGTCCTTCTCGATCCGCACGACCGCGCGATCGGGCATCGCCGCGATCACGATGCGGCCCTGCGGATCGACGGCTAGACCGTTCGGCCCGATGAGAATGGCTGCCGATCGGCCGCGTCGCGTCTGCTGACCGGCGTTCAAGAAGTCGGTGCCCGAGTAGCCGGCGTTCTCAAGGAACACGGAGATCGGCTTGCCCGGCTCCCACTTGTAGATGACGTTGTCCAGCATGTCGCTGAACAGGAGATATCCAGTCGCTCCCTCTTGGATCCAGACCGCCCCCTCGGTGAGGCCGAACCTGTCGCCCAGCAACTCCGGCTTCGCGCTTGGATCGATGATGCGATCCAGGGCCGGGTCGAGACGAACGATGGTGAAGGGGCGGTCCTTCGGCGTCTGCCCTCCGCTCAAGGCCTGCGCGAGCGCCGGGCCGGCTCCGATCGTGGCGATGAACAGGACGCACAACAACGACTGGGTCATGGAGTGTCCTCTTGAAACGGTGACGACGTCGGATCAGGTGACAGCGGCGGCGCGCTGCTCGCCCGGCGATTCGTTCACAACGGTATTGACGAGCGTGCCCACACCAGGTACTTCAACCTCGATGACGTCTCCCGCGACGAGAAAGCGCGGCGGCTCGAAGCGCACGCCGGCGCCAGTCGGGGTGCCGGTGACGATCACGTCGCCGGGATCGAGCGGCATGAACGTCGAGATGTAGGCGATGAGAACCGGTATCGGGAAAAGCATCCGATCGGTGGTGTCGTCCTGACGCACGTCGCCGTTCACTCGGGTGATCACTCGTAACGGACCCGCTCCGACGGCGTCTGCGGTCATCAGCCACGGACCTATCGACCCGGATCGTTCGAAGTTCTTGCCCGCGGTCACGTTGAACTTGCCGTGCTTGCACCAGTCGCGAACCGTACCTTCGTTGCAGACGGTGTAGCCCGCGACGTGCGACAACGCGTCCGACTCGCGAATGCGGCGCCCGCGGCGGCCGATCACGAGGGCGATCTCGCCTTCGTAGTCGTACTGCGCCGATTCCGGCGGCTTGATCAGCGGCTCCAGGTGCGCAGTGAACGATTGAGGAACACGCAAGAACAGGCTCGGGTACCCGATCGGCGTCGCGCCGTCCTTGTACTCTTCGTTTCTCCCGCGATAGTTGACGCCGACACAGATGGTCTTGCCGGGCGATTCGATCGGCTTCAGCCAACGGACATCGTCAAGGGAGACGTCGGGAGCCAGCGCCGAGAGACGGCGCAGATCCTCCATTCGATCAGTGGCCAACGCGGTCTGAAGATCGGATGTCGTCGATCCGAAGCGCGCCCCGGCGTCGACGACGCCCTCGGCCACGACGGGACCGTATGACATTCGCGCACCGACGGCGAACGACGCGAGCTTCACCGTGCCGCCTGCCCGGTCGATGCCAGCAGCCCGACTCGTGCCAGCACCTCGTCCAGGCGCTTCTCGAGCTCTGGAAGCGCCGGCATCATTGGCAGCCGGTGCTCGTTCTGTGCGAGGAGACCGAGCCGCTTCATCATGTACTTGAGCGGGATGGGATTCGTATCGAACTGAATCGACCGGTTCAGTTCGTACAGACGATGGTGGAGATCGCGCGCGGTTGGCAAATCGCTCGACCACACCGCTTCGCACATATCGGCCAGCGCGCGTGGATGCACGTTCGCGCCGGCGTTCATGAGGCCACACGCCCCGACGGCCAGCATGGGAAACGAGAGCTCTTCGAGACCGGCGAAAATCTTGAAGTCCAGACCGAGGGCGCCGAGACACTCCGACACGAAGTCCAGATCGTTGACCGCGTGCTTCATGCCGACGAACGTGTCCGACCGGCCGCGCAGCTCCTCGAGCGTATCGACTGTCACCGTCACCGCCGTACGGCGCGGGATGTGGTAGATCATCCACGGCAGGTTCGAGATCTTCGCGAGCTCGAGGTAGTAGTCGACCAGGCCACGCTGTGGCGGTCGCGTGTAGTACGGCGTGACGATGAGGAGGGCATCGACCCCTGCCCGTGCGGCGTGCTCAGTCAGGGCCTGCGTCTCGACGAGCGACTGCGAGCCGGTGGCGGCGACAACAGGAATCCGGTGGTTGGCGATGAGCACGGCCACGTCCACCAGCCGGTTCCGTTCGTCCACCGTAAGCGTTGCCGGCTCGGCCGTGGTGCCGTTCACCAGGACCCCGTGCGAGCCCTTGGCAACGTGGAATTCCACAAGCCGCCCATACTCCTCGTAGTCCACCTCGCCACCCGCGAAGGGCGTGACGAGTGGCGGCATGGACCCCTTCAGCCGATCAGCTGCTGACATCTCTCAGACTCCCTGGCCCCAGACCTCGCGCGCGGTCTCGACGACCAGCCGCAGCTTGGCGATCTGCTCGTCGAGGGTCAGCGAGTTCCCGTCCACGGTTGACGAGAAGCCGCACTGAGGACTCAAACACACTTGTTCCAAGGGAACGAACTTCGACGCCTCGTCGAGCCGGCGCTTGAGATGGTCCTTGGCCTCGAGCTCGCCTCGTTTCGAGGTAACGAGACCGAGGATCACGTGCTTGTTCTTCGGCACGAATCGCAGCGGTGCGAACCCGCCAGATCGCTCATCGTCGTATTCGAGGAAGAAGCCGTCGACGTCCAACTGATTGAAGAGATCGTCGGCCACGTAGTCGTAGCCGCCCGATGCCACCCAGGACGATCGGAAGTTGCCGCGGCACATGTGAGTACACACCACCATGTCCGCCGGCCTCTTCGAGACCGCGGCGTTGAACGACTTGATGTAGGTGAGATGCTGGCTCTCGCCGGAACCGCCCATCTGCGTGATGTACTCGCGCTGCTTCGGATCGTTCAGATAGGCCAGGCTGGTGTCGTCGATCTGGAGGTAGTGGCAGCCGAGGGCGCCGAGGGCGACCACCTCGTCGGCGAACACCTCTCCGACGTCGTGCCAGAACTCGTTCATGTCGGGATAGATACCGGCGTCGATCGCGGCACGCCCGCCGCGGTAGTTGATCAGGCTCGGCGCCGGAATCGTCAGCTTCGGCGTCGCTTTCGCCACCGACTTGAGATACTGGAAGTCCTCGCCGAAGATCGTGTGCGTGAGCTGCAACTTGCCCGTCACGCGCAGCGCTGCCGGCGTGAACTCGGTCCCGCCCGAGGCGTTGTTGAACTTGATCTGCGCCGGGTCCTGCGCCTTGGAGACGCCGCCGATCTGATACAGGAAGTCCATGTGCCAGGAACCACGGCGCATCTCGCCGTCGGTGACGCCCTGGAGCCCGATGTCCTCCTGCATCTTGACCGCGTCTCGAATCGCCTCGTCCTCGATCGCGCGCAGCTGATCTGCGGTGATCGCGCCTTGCGCATGGCTTTGTCGGGCCTCGAGCAACCGCCTCGGACGAAGCAGACTGCCGACGTGGTCCGCCCGGAATGGCGGGCGTGGCGTCGAGGCCGCGCGTGAAGGACTGGTATTGTCGGTGATGGTTTCCATGGTCACGATGAGAAAATGGATTCTTGATTCAAATCATGAATTCATAGTATTTGACCGGGAGCCTACGGAGATTGTCAAGCCTGCTCCTGACCCGCTGCGGCTACTTGAGCCAGGCCGCGTCGAAGGTGACGCTGGTCTGTGGCTGTGCGGGAGCGCCCATCCGGGACTCTCGTGGGCGGAGTATCGACTTCTTGGTGGCGGACGGCGCGGTTGACACGAGGTGAGCCACCACCACCTGCTTCACGCGCTCGACGTGAGACCGGGCCAGGCGGCGCGCACGGCCGACGCGCCGCGCCGCAATGGCCTCGAGGATCTCCGCGTGCTCGTCCCACGTGTCGGCCTGAGACCGGAGGCCACCGGTTTCCTTGACGAAGGTGACCGCGCGCTGCACGTGATCGAGCTGCGAGTTCATCATGCGCACCAGCACCTGATTCCCCGTCGCCTCGTAGAGCGCGGTATGGAACTCGGCGATCAAATCGCGGCGAGATTCGCCGCTCGCGGCGGCCTTCTTGCCTTCGGCAACAATGCGGCGGATGGGGGCCGGGTCGAAATCCTTGCGTGCCGCGAGCGCCGCAGCCACATACCCTTCGATGACGGCCCTGCAGTCGAACAGGTCGGAGATGAACTTGATGTCGAGCGGGGCGACGACGGCGCCGCGGCCGTGGTCCAGAAAGACCAGTCCTTCACGCTGCAAAACGAGCAACGCCTGACGCACCGGCAACCGCGAAACCCCCAGCTCCGCCGCCAGCTCGTCCTGATCGATTTTGCTGCCGGCAACGAGCTCGCCCTCCAGAATGCCCGCGCGAATCTGGTAGGCGACGTCGGTCACGACAGGCTTACGCTTGATCGTTTTCATCGCGCGGTGATGCTATCTCGACTGCCGGGCGTTGCGGATGTCGAATGCAATCCATGGTGACACTCATCACTTGACAGTCGCGGTCTCGAGACAATACCTTTTCATGAATTGAATCCAAAATCAACATGCCGAAGCAGCCGGCGATTTCCGTAACCGCCCCCGCGCCCGCGATCTCGCCGCGGCTGAGCAAGAACCTCCAGCGCGCGGCCCCGTTTCTCGAGCGCTTCCGGGGGACGACGGTCGGCCACTTCATCGCCGGACGGACGGACCAGGGGAACGGACGCACGTTCGACAATCTGGACCCCGTCGACAACAGCGTGATCTGCCGAGTGGCCGCCGGCGACGCGCGCGACGTCGATCGCGCCGCGCGCGCGGCCACCGACGCCTTTCCCGCCTGGTCCGGCGTGTCGGGTACCCGCCGCCGCGAAGTCCTGCATGCGATCGCAGATCGGATTGAAGCACGTGCCGACGAGCTCGCGCTCGTGGAGTCCATCGACAGCGGCCAGCCCATTCGGTTCGTCGGCAAGGCGACATTTCGCGCCGCCGAGAACTTCCGCTTCTTCGCTGATCGGGCTCCAGGCGCGGCGGCAGGCCTGTCACTGCCGACGGAGACGCACGTCAACTACACCATGCGCGTGCCGATCGGGCCGGTCGGCATCATCACACCGTGGAACGCGCCGTTCATGCTGTCCACGTGGAAGATCGCCCCGGCACTGGCGGCAGGATGCACGGTCGTCCACAAACCGGCCGAGTGGAGCCCGCTCACCGCCGCGCTGCTCGGCGAGATCATGAATGACGCGATCACCGCGGCCGGTCTGCCGCCAGGTGTTGTCAACGTCGTTCACGGCCTGGGCGAGGAAGCAGGAAAAGCGCTTACCGAGCATCCGGCCATCCGCGCAATCGGCTTCGTGGGCGACTCCGCGACCGGCAGCCACATCATGGCCCAGGGAGCGCCGACGCTGAAGCGGGTGCACTTCGAGCTGGGCGGCAAGAACCCGGTAATCGTGTTCGACGACGCGGATCTGGAGCGCGCGCTCGATGCGGTCGTCTTCATGATTTACAGCCTGAACGGCGAGCGATGCACCTCGTCTAGCCGGGCGCTGGTCCAGCGTTCGATCTACGACACCTTCGCCGACGCCATCGCCGCACGCGTCGAACGCCTCCGATGTGGGCACCCACTCGATCCAGAGACCGACGTCGGTCCGCTGATTCACCCTCGTCACGTCGAGAAGGTACTGGGCTATTCAGCGGTCGCGCGGGCCGAAGGTGCCACCGTCCGCTGCGGCGGCGGACGCGTGGACGGCAGCGACGGCAACCTGGTCGCTCCGACGCTCTATACCAATGCCTCATCTCGAATGCGCATCTCGCAGGAGGAGATCTTCGGGCCGTCGCTGACGGTGATCCCCTTCACCGACGAGGCCGAGGCGCTCGCCATCGCCAACGACATCCGGTATGGGCTCACCGCCTACGTGTGGACGCGCGACGTGGGGCGTGCCCATCGGGTCGCGCAGGGCCTCGAGGCCGGCATGGTGTGGGTGAATTCGGAGAACGTGCGCCATCTACCGACGCCCTTTGGCGGCGTCAAGGCCTCGGGCATCGGCCGCGACGGCGGCGACTACTCCTTCGATTTCTACATGGAAACCAAGAACATCTGCGTTGCGCTCGATACCCACGCGATCCCACGCATGGGCGTCGAGCGTTCCTCCGACCAGGGGACTTAGAACAATCGTGCCAATCCGAAAACCGAGCCTTCATCCTCCGTTCAACGTCGTTCGTATCGCCTACGTCGACGGCCACGCCGCGGACCTGTCCTTGTCGAAGGCGTTCTGGGTCGATGCGCTCGGTTTCGTGCTGACCGAGGAGACGAGCGACGCCCTGTACCTGCGCGGGCTCGAGGAACGGAATCATCACTCCGTCGTGCTGCGCAGGGGCAGCGAGCCCGACATGACCGCGATCGGGTTCAAGGTCTACGAGGAAGACGATCTCGACCGCGCGGCCCGCTACTGCACGTCAATCGGGCTTCGCTCGGAATTCATCGAGCGGCCGGCCCAAGGACGCACGCTGGCGTTCCGCGATCCGAGCGGCCTGCCGATCGAGCTGTTTGCCTCCATGGACGAGGTCCCCTCGATGCTGCGCAAGTACGGGGCCTACTCCGGCGCTCGCGTGCAGCGCATCGATCACGTGAACTGCTTTTCGGCGGACGTCCAAGCGTCCTACGACTTCTTCGTCGACATCGGGTTCCGGACCACCGAGTATGCCGCGGCAGACGAAGACGACACCTTGTGGTCGGTGTGGCTGCACCGGAAGGGCAACGTGCACGACGTCGCCTTTACGAACGGGATGGGGCCTCGCTTTCACCATGTCGGCATGTGGGTCAGCTCCGTGACCGACATCATCCACACCTGCGACGTCCTCTCGACGACCGGCTGGTTACCGAGCATGGAGCGCGGCCCAGGCCGGCACGGTCTCTCGAACGCGTTCTTTCTCTACCTGCGCGACCCCGATGGGCATCGCATCGAGCTGTTCACGAGCGACTATCTGACGATCGACCCCGACTTCGCGCCGACGCGGTGGGACCTGCGCGACCCGCAGCGGCAGACACTATGGGGGATGCCGGCCCCCAAGAGCTGGTTCGAAGAGGGAACCTCATTCCCCGGCGTCGCAGTTTCGAGATCAAAGCTCGAAGCGCAGCCGATCGTAGCGCCCTGGTAACGCACGAAGATTCGGCCTGTCGCACGGCAGGTCGCGGGAGAGTCATATGCGAGCACGAGTGATGACCGTAGCCCTTGGGGTGATGGCGTGGACGGCGGCGATGAGCGCGCAGCAGACCAGTCGCCCGACGGAACTGACGTCGATGGACTACATCGAGATTCAGCAACTGGCGATCCGCTATGCCTACGGTCTGGACACCGCCGCAGACAACGGCTACCTGTATGCCAATGTCTTCAGCCCGGACGGTGAATTCATCGGCCGGCAGACGCCGTTCACGAAGGGCCGTGATGCGCTGGCTCGCGTCGCCCGCAGCGTGCGCAAGGGCAATTCCATGTTCGTGCGTCACTTCATCACGAACCACGAGATTCACCCGACACCCGAAGGTGCGGCCGGCACGGTCTACCTGATGGTCGTGGATGTCGAGGAGGGGCAGCCCAGCTCCATTTACATCGGTGGACGCTACGAGGACGTCTACGTCAAGACCGAAGAAGGCTGGCGTATCCAGCGCCGCGACGCCCGCAATCTGGGCGCCCCCCGCATCACTCCGCGCGTGACTCCCGGCGCCTCGAAATAGGAGAGACGGCACCATGACACTACCGACGCGCTTCTGCCTCGCACTCTTCGCGCTGTCCTTCGCCGCTCCTGCCGCCGTTCACGGGCAGGCCGTCACGCGCCTCTCGGCTCAAGACTACGTCGAGATCCAGCAACTCGCCGCGCGATACGCCATCGCGCTCGATAGGCGCAGCAACGACGGAAATGCGCTGGCCGATCTGTTCTCTCCAGACGGAGAGCTCGTCGGACTCCGCGGATCGGCGAAAGCCCGCGCCGATCTCGCCGCGTTCTCGCGGCGCGGCATCATGAGCGCCGAGCGGCCAGTCGTCGACGTGTCGCACTTCAGCATGAACCACGTGATTCAGCCGAGCGCCGGGGGCGCCACCGGCAAGGAGTACGTGGTGCTGGTGAACTTCGGCCCGGACGACAATCCAGGCGGCGAGTTCTCCAGTGTCGGCGGGTACTACGAGGATGCGTACGTGAAAACGGCGGCGGGCTGGCGCTTCAAGCGGCGCGAGTACATCCCATCCAAGGCGGGCGCGCCGGCGGCGAGTCCAGCGGCTGCCGCGATTCGCTCACCCTCGTCGTCTTCAGTGCCCGGACCGACCCAGACAGTGACGCCGTTGACCGCCGACGACTACATGGCCATTCGCGCGTTGGCCAATGCGTCCGCGTACGCGCTGGATGCTGGTGCGGCGGGCCGTCTCACGCCGCGCCACTTCTTGAGCAACCACCTGATCGAGGCGTCGCCTGAAGGCGCACGCGGCAAGGT
>Ga0307505_10001203_pt1 | contig 22273 bp, 27 predicted proteins | sample 23_S_MG_FD_202183 | JGI IMG/M metagenome (GOLD analysis project Ga0307505, IMG submission 202183) | Soil microbial communities from Populus trichocarpa stands in riparian zone in the Pacific Northwest, United States - 23_S | ecosystem: Environmental > Terrestrial > Soil > Riparian zone > Trees...
CGCATCCTGTTGCCCAGCTTAGCTTCAGGATATTCCCGTCAGCCAACTCCCTGCAACTAACGCACCGCTCACACCCTCCACGCACCCATACTTTTCATACCATTTACGACAACAACGGTAACGTCCTGACCGCGATGGATGCAAAGAACGTAGCCATCTCGAATACCTACGACGCCTTAAATCGCGTTACGCAACGAAATTACAATGACAGCCCCCAGACTCCGACCGTGAATTTTTATTACGACGGTGAAGGATTGCCTTCGATTCCTGACTATTCGAAAGGCAAGGTCACAAAAGTAAGCAGCAGTATCTCGGAATCGAAATATACCGAGTTTGATATTGCCGGTCGCTTGAAACAATTTCAACAAGTAACCGATGGACAAACTTACACTTCGAAATATACGTACAGCCTATCAGGTGCCTTGATCGAAGAAGAATATCCTTCGGGTCGAAAAGTAAAAAATGAATTCGATCAGAACGGCGACCTCCAAAGGATATACGGAAATGCAAACTCTACTGCAACCGAGAGGACGTATGCAAATTCGTTCACATATTTTGCCGATGGCAGGATAGAAAAGCTGCGTCTTGGAAATGGATTGTGGGAAGCCGCAAAGTCGAATGCAAGATTGCAGGTTACGGAATTCACACTTGGACATGGCCCTGCATCAGGCGACCTTTGGAAGTTGAATATCGATTACGGCGAACTTCAAACTAATGGAACTGTTGATGCAACGAAGAATTCCGGTAGCATTGGCAAACAGACGTTGACATTCAATGGTCTGGCTAATCCGTTTGTCCAGACTTTCAAGTACGATTCGCTATATCGCCTAACGGAAGCCAAAGAAACCAATAACAGCAATCAGACATGGAAGCATATATTCGGCTACGACCGATATGGCAATCGTATGTCGCATGATAAGTGGTTGGGAACGACGCAGCAAACGCTGACCACCGAAACACATCCTCAGATCGACAATGCAACCAACCGATTCGACTCGACCGAAGGGTACACATTCGATGCTAACGGAAACATCATCATTGATGCTCAAGGTCGTCAGTTCACTTTCAACGGCGACAATAAACAAACACAGGTTAAGGACGACCAAAACAGTGAAATTGGAACGTACTTTTATGATGGCGAAGGCAAGAGAATCAAGAAGGTCGTAGGCAGCGAAACGACGGTGTTCGTCTATTCGTCCGGGAAACTAATTGCGGAATATTCGACGGCAACGCCACCTCAGAATCCCACGACAAGTTACACGATCACCGATCAGCTTGGTTCGCCGCGAGTCATCGTTAATGCATTGGGCGATGTAGTTTCAAGACGCGACTTCTTACCGTTCGGCGAGGAAATCGAACCAGACGGAACGTACCGCACCACGGGTCGGAAATACGGACAAGAAGATCAAGTTCGACAAAAATTCACCGGCTACCAGAAAGACGAAGAAACCCAACTCGACTTCGCGGAAGCTCGAATGTACGAAAACCGTCATGGCAGATTCACCGCAGTCGATCCACTGTTGGCATCTGGCAAATCCGATAATCCACAGACCTTCAACCGGTATGTTTATGTCGCCAATAATCCAGTCAATGCAACCGATCCTACCGGTATGTACATGGACTGGTCTTATGGGGGCTATCTATATGGAGTGGCGGGCACCCCGGGGATGAGTCCATTCATGGAAATTCCAAGGGCCTCACCAGAGCCAAGTGCTGAACAAAAGACTCAAAATTTGATCGCTGAAAGTCGCGAAAGAACTCTTTTTGACAATGCTCTTGAAGCCGCAGGAATCGGTAAAGCGGAAACTGGTTCACAAACCTCCACGTTTAACGAACTATGGCAGAACGCTCCGATGCGTAGCGGCGGACCCAATGTAAAACTGACGGATGCTAATGGGAATGACGATCCGGTCAATCAATGTGCAATCCGCTTCTCCTTCATGCTTTACCAGACTAGATTCGCGAAGGGCTTCCAGACGTTCGCCCGAGGGTTTAGTAAGGATCTTAGAAAACTATCACCGATATCCGCGATGCCACTGTTGATACGAGCCGCAGATGTCGCAAAATGGGTTAGTAAACAGTTCGGTCCACCTGAAATTGTTTCGGGAGCTAACATTTTTGACACACTTCGCGGAAGAACTGGCATAATATTCTTGGAAGACTTTCCTGGTATGGATGCAGGACAAGAGAGTAGGCGCTTCAATCATATCGACCTATATAACGGTCGAGCGAACGGCACGGACTTTCGTACTGGCTCCTACCTCGACGGGAGAATGTCGGTAGGTATTCCTCGCAACCAGTGGCTAATAACGGCCAGAAGAGTATCTTTCTGGGAGGTTCGATGAAAGGAATTTTGATTATTACCAGTATGTTTTTCGTCGCATGTAGCTCCGGAGTTTGGCAGACGGAAACGGGAAATGTGTCAAAGAATCTAATCCCCAACTCAAGTTCACATGACCGTCAGGATTTCTATGTTATTGGGAATTTCAGTCTCCAGCTAGCTAATAGAAAAGGAAGATGCACCTTAGTATATTCGAATAAGAACGAAGGAACGCCGAAAGATCCCAAATTTCTGGACTTAGGTATGATTGGACCGTGCGACTTTATTCGAAATACTGTTTCGCTGCAGCCAATTTTTCATACCTACCAAAAGGGCGAGAAACGCCGATCAGTAATGCTGATCACCGGTGGTGTTCCTGATCCGTCAGCAACTGATCAATTTCAACCAAATGGCTGTGGGACGTGGCAAGCTAAAATTAGAGTGTTTGACGATAGAATTGAGATGGCATGGAGTGGATTCAACGGACCTGCATGGTGTCCATCCAGCGGAGCGGACGAAAAGCTTTACGCCGCCTAAGCTGCAATAAATCAGAACTCAGTAGGTGATAAAAGCTACTGCGCAACTTACTCACATTGTCGCGAGACGTCTGCGAATGCCGAGTGCAAAAAAACTATTGACAAAACATGTTAAACGGAATTATCCTGTGAATGAGTCTTACGGAAGCCTCCCCAATTTCCCCCTCTCGCGTTCCGGCAAGCAGTTCCCGCCTAAGAGTAAATCAATAAATTGGTATCGTCTTTCCACAAAGACTCCTTAGAAATTTAAATCTAAAGGAGACATATTACTATGGCTAGAAAGTACTGGTGGTCAAGAGCATTGGCCGAACAATTATTGTTAGTGCAGAATTTTAACGCTAAGATCGGTCTTTATCAGGCTGCTCTTGGATGGACGACGCCGCAGGTTGCGGCGGCTACGGCGGTGTGCGATTTCTTTATCGCGGCGTTGAACTATGCGGACCAGGCAAGGGCGACTATGCAGGCCGTTACGGGTTGGCGCGAAGAGGTTTTCTATGGCGAACCAACGGGCGCGTTGGCACCGGTGGCCCCGCCATTCGTCGAACCGCCTTCGCTGACCTTTACACGCGGAGTTGTGACACAGTTTCAGGCGCTACGCGAACAGATAGTAGCGAACCCCGGCTATACGGAAAGCATGGGCGAAGATCTCGGGATAGTCGGGGCAGAGATCGGGCCGGAACCGGAAGTAGATGTAATGCCGAACCTTAAGGCCTCGGCCCGGTTCAAGCTATTCGGTTAGTCTTTCGGGCAGCATGCAGGGCTTTGACGCGATGCGTGTGGAATATGCACGCGAAGGCGAAAGCTTCGCACCCGTGGCCTTCTTTACGAACATGCCAAACTCTTTCACCGTCACGCCGCAAACACCCGGCGATCCGGAAAAAGGCCGCGTCCGCGCTGTCTTTATCAAAAAGAGCGCCGAATACGGCAACTGGTCTCCAGACTATCCGGTAACTATTTCTTAAGATGAGAACTATCGAATGAAAAGAGCAGACCGCTTGGCCTGCTTTTTTGCTTTAAATCAAGCCCACCCCTCTCCGCGGCTCACACATTTTATTTCAAATCCTTTATTCTTTTAAAAATGAACCAATCCATCACCGATCTTGTTGTTTACGCTCCGTCAGCGGACTTCGAAGTCTCAAAGGCTTTCTACACGGCTCTCGGATTTACACTCACCGAAGCCTGGGGCGACACGATGGATTGCGAACTCGGCGGTGCAAAGTTTCGGCTGCAAAACTACTACAACAAAGATTGGGCAGAGAATTTTATGATGAAATTCGACGTCAATGATGTTCAGGCATGGTATGAACACGGCAAAAAGGTCCTCAACGAAAACTCATACGGCCACGCACGAATCGCAGAACCCGAAATGGTAGGCGACACTAAGGTACTGCACGTCTGGGATCCTTGCGGCATCCTTCTGATCTTTATTCAGTAGAGCTAATTCCCAACGATCGACTTCGGCGGCAGCGTCTTAAAGAATTTTGCGTATTCGTAGGCGATAGGTTCGTTTGGCTCTGTAAATTTATACGCCATTTCGAGGTGCGAAAATTCGCTGATTTCGGAGGCGCTCATTTTTCCATAGGTGTCAGCGACCCAATCGAGAACTTTCTTTTCCTGAGCAGACAGAACTTCGTCCTCGACCGTCGCGACAGCTTCAAGCGTTTGCATGCGCGGTTCGACGCGGACCTTTTCTTCATTTATCAATTCACTCAGTACCGAGCTTGCCGGATCGGCGACGGGCCCGAATCGACGGTTATAGTAAACCGCACCCGATATTCCTTGTCCTGCGAGATAATAGTTTGTCAGGTCGCCGTAAAAAAGCAGTTTGTTGAGGCTCGTCTTATAGACGTGATTTCCTTTGGCTGTGAGGTGTTCGATCATCGCCGCCATCTTTCCTTTGGCAAATGTACGACGTCCGGTGAAAACGCTTTCGTCGTTAAATTCCTGCGCAAGCTCGACGGCTTCGCCAACCTTTACGGCCCTTTCCTCCAGCTTTGATTGCTCAAGCAGTGTTGCAAGCTGCGCGAATTCGCGCGTGCCGGGCGAAGTAAAAAGCTCGTGCATATTTTCTTCGATGGCGTCGAATTTATATTCCAGACATCGCCGCATCGAGTCTTCGATAAGGCGCTTGTCGTAATCCTCGCCCTTTTCAACCCTCATCGTTTCCTTAACATCGCCTGCGATAGCACCGATCTTCCGCAGCAAACTATTCGTCGATAACACGCCTTTCTCCATAAACTTCGCCTCACGCCCCGCCAGATTCGGCAACTCGTATGTTAAACAATCCCGCACGTCGCTGTAAACAACAATCTCGTTTTGTTAATAGGCCGCGACGGTTATTATGAAGTATGAGTAAAACGATGTTCTGTTCAAAGTGCGGGGCCGGAGATCAGACGAGCGAATCTTACTGCAAACGCTGCGGGGAATGGTTAATGGACATGGACTCGCTGGCGAGGCCCGGATTATTCCGGAAAAAGACCCGCGACCAAAAGATCCAACAGATGCGTTCTCTCGAAGCGGTGAGCGCCGGGCTGTCTCTTACCGCGGCGGCAATTATCATCGGCATCATCAGCACCGGACGCAATACCCAAATGCTTCCGCTCGCTGCCCTTTGCTGTCTCCTCGTTGCCGTCTATCAGGGAGTCAATTTTTATCTCGGCTACAAATTACAGCACCGGATAGATCAAAGCCGTGCCAGCAAGACCTCCGAACCGGATATACCAGCCGAAATTACCGTTCCCGAACTTCATTCCGCCGCCGCCCGGTTATCTGATCCGCATAGCGTTGTCGATAACACAACCGAACTTCTCGAACCCATACCACGTCGTGCAAAGCGAGACGATTAGATCGCACGTCCGACCAACACCTGATTTTTTATTTCCACTGCGACCCAACCGCGCTTTGCTGATATAATGCCCTAAATGAATTCACTAACACTTCCTGAACTTGACCGTCTTATACCCAAATTGGCACGGGACGAAAAGGAGCTTGAAAAGATTCGGATAGAAGTTTCTGAAAGGAAAACTCTTCATTCGATACTTATTGGTGATTCTCAGGATTTGTCCGCAATCCGCAATGATTCAGTTCATCTTGTTTTGACTTCACCCCCATATTGGAATCTGAAAGAATACAACGACCATGCTCAACAGCTCGGTCACATCGACGATTACGAAGCGTTTCTTGAAAAGCTGGATGACGTTTGGCGTGGATGTTTCGACAAGCTGGTAGTTGGGGGACGAATGATAGTGGTCGTCGGAGATGTAATGCTCTCGCGGCGAAACAACGGACGACACAAGGTAGTTCCTCTCCATGCCGACATTCAGGTTCGCTGCGAAAAGCTTGGCTTCGATAATCTTGCACCTATCTTTTGGCATAAGATCTCGAATGCTAGCTTTGAAGTAAAAGGTAATTCAAAGTTTCTGGGCAAACCATACGAACCGAACGGAGTGATTAAGCACGATGTCGAATATATCCTCATGCTTCGAAAACCTGGTGGTTATCGGAAGCCCGAACCCGAACAACGGCACCTTTCAGTAATCTCAGAAAAAGAATTCAACGAATGGTATCGGCAGATTTGGACGCTAACAGGTGCTTCAACTCGAAATGGCCACCCTGCTCCATTTCCGGAGTCTTTGGCAAATCGCTTGATTCGGATGTTTAGTTTCGTTGGTGATACCGTACTCGATCCGTTTCTTGGCTCTGGCACGACAATGCTTGCGGCCGCCAAGATCGGCCGACATTCGGTAGGAGTGGAGATTGACGATGACTACGCGGAGCAAGCGAAAGTTCGGATGGAAAAAACGTTTGGAATGTTTGATAAAGACCTGATTGCCTTGCACAAGGCACGCATACCGTATGAGCAAACTGTTGCCGCCCAATTTTGATTCGCGTGTTCGCGAGGCCGTCATACATTTTTGGAGCGGACGACTTAGTTCGGCGGTTATCTCACAGGAAGGTGGCCGAGGATCAGTCATCGGTGGAAAAAACCTTGACGGTTTTTCTGAGCTTATCCGAGAGGTCGCTCTCTTCTGTGGCATTCCTACCGAAAACATTTTAGTTACAGGAAAATCCCGCCTCACTCTTCCGGGCTATTTCCGTCCGACAAAGATGTGGGACTCATTGGTCGTACTCAAGGGTCGTTTAGTCGCTGCCTTTGAACTCAAATCACAGGTTGGGCCTTCGTTCGGAAATAACTTTAATAACCGTTCCGAAGAATCAATCGGTTCCGCAACTGATTTCTGGACGGCCCATCGTGAAAATGCTTTCACCATCGCCGACGGTTCTTCTTTATTCGAGATGAACGACAGCAAACCACCCTTCCTTGGTTACATGATGCTTTTGGAAGAATGCCCCAGATCGACAAGCCGAGTGCGTTTGGACGAAACACATTTCAAAGTATCGCCGGAATTTGTTGACTCTTCTTACGCGAAACGTTACGAATTACTGGTCGAACGTTTGGTTGCCGAGAAATTGTACTCGTCTGCGTGTTTGATATTGTCAGACAAAGAAAGCGGCGGAAGCACGGGCAAATTTTCATCGCCCAAACTGACTCTAAGCCCAAAAAACCTATTCGCCGACTTCGCGGCAGCATTGCTTTCAGCAAAGGAGACGTACTGACTATGTCGATCGCAGGCTTCTTCCATTCCGACGAAAAGTATCGGCGAAAAGAATCCGGAAAAGAATCCCGGTCAGGACAGCGATTCTGCGATAATAGAGGACTCTAGATTTGCTCCCAGCGAATTTTCAAAAGTAGGTTCCGGTTAGACTGGCGGTGAATAGAACGAGGTGGGTGACGATGTGGGCGATCATTGCGGACTCGAGGCCTTTCTTCCAATAGAGCCAGCCGGCGATAAGCCCGAAGAGGGAATTTGCGACGACGACGAAGAGCATCAAAACGGTCGTCGGTTCGGAAAAAAGCATGAACGCGATAGGCAAATGGCCGATGCCGAAGACGAACGACGATATGAGAATAGCCGCGACGACAAAAGAACCTTTCGGTTCGCCCTGCCCTTTTTGAAAGAGCCTCAACATCAGCCACACAAGCAGCGTCATCAAACCCCAGCGAAGTAAAAGCTCTTCGGTAATGCCGCCGTAAAGAATTCGTGTAGGCAGCGGAATAAATCTGCTGAACTCGCCGATGAGTTTTACTGCCTCCGCAGGCAGAAACGGAGTCGCCGCAGCCGCCGTAAGGACTATAGCAATTCCTCCGACAACGCCGCCGACGATCCCGGGAACGATCTGAGGCTTTATTGCGGAGAACCAATTTCGTCCGCTCGCAAAACTTTCTGCTGCCGGAGCCGACAGGCCGACTTTTGAAGCTAGAGCGACGCCAACAAGCACCGCGACAGTTAAAATTACCGTCGGCTGAATTAGGCTAATAACCTGTAAAAGCAACGGATGTATCTGCGGAACTTCGGTGCCAGGCGGCAGAGGCACGATCTCTATCAGCCGTTCTAGATCAATGAGCAGAAAAGAAACGATGCCCGCAAAACCCGCAAGCCACAACAACAGGAAAAGACGTTTCGTCGCACTCATTTTGTCAGAATGTGTAACACTCTTGGAATTATCTCTTTAGAAAAGTGACGAATTCTTCTTCGCTGCGGGTGAGGCCTTCGAATGTGGCGGTGACTTGATCTTCCGGCGTGATGATCGCGTAAAGCGGCAGGGCGACAGTGCCGAAACGCTGTTCCTGCATCTTTTGAAAACCTTCGTATGGTTCGCCTTCGCCATCTGTGTAAAGCCGGACGCGGACGAACTTTTCAAGCTCCGTGCGGACGGCCGGTTTCGGGAACATATTCGCTTCCATCCAGCGGCAGTTCGTACATGTGTAGCCGGTGAAATCTATGAAAAGCTTTTTATTCTCAGCCTTAGCCTGATCGGCTGCTTTTTGGAGATCGTTGGTTATCCACGGCAGCTCGCCGTTCGAGGGATTCGCCGTGCCGCTTGCAACTGACATTTCCTTCGCCGGCGGCAGGAATGATTCGAGTTCGCCTAATCTGGCTCCGAACAATCCTGTCAGCAAGAAGAACGAAAGCGTCCCGAAAAGAAAAGCGACCATTACGCGTACAAGGCCGATCCGGTTCTCGTCGGAATCGTGTGCGAAGCGAAACGTGCCGATCAGATAAAGAAAAGTCAGCACCGAAAGAGCAAGCCATCCGGCAATAACAACCTCACGCGTAAAGATGTTCCAGCCCCAGACGAGATCGACGTTCGAGAGGAACTTTAACGCCGCTCCGATCTCGAGAAAGCCCATCACGACCTTGACGGAATTCATCCAACTGCCCGAACGCGGAAGGGAATTCAACAGATTGGGCGCAAGTGCGAGCACGAAAAACGGCAGAGCGAAAACAGTCGAAAACGCGAGCATCCCGACGATCGGATAAAAAAGATCGCCATTCGCCGCAGCAACGAGAATCGTGCCGACCAACGGCGCCGTACAGGTAAACGACGTAAGCGAAAACGTCAGGCCCATGAGCAAGAGACCGATGAATTTACCGGAATCTTTCGACCGCGTTATGCCGTCCAACTTCGTAAGCAGACTTGAAGGCACGCCGATGTTATACGCACCCAGCAAACTGAATGCGAACGCCAGGAAAATTCCCGTGATGAGCAGATTGATATAAGGGTTCGACGCGAAACGGTTTATCCCGGCCGCACCAAATATCAAAGCAAGCGCAAGGCCGAGACCGGTGAACGTCAGAATAATTCCACCCGAGTAGATCAACGCGTCGCGTACCGAACCCATCCGCGAATCGGAACCATGCTTTGTAAAGTACGAGACCGTTATCGGGATCATCGGGAACACGCACGGCGTCAGCAGAGACAACGCGCCGAACGTGATCGCAAGCCAGATAAATCCCCAGATCGGTTGATCGTTGATGTTGCTTTCAGCCGTGCGAACGACTGTGGGTGTGTTGGAATTTGACCCTGTTTCAAAGCTTGTATTTTCACTGCTCGCTGTCGCATCGACATTTGAATTGACGTTCGCATTAACATTCGCCAGCATGTTCGCATTAACATTGGCGTTCGCATCCGCCGTGGGCGAAGGGCTTTGACTTGGCGTGGCACTTGGACTCGGACTTGGCGTCGCAGATGCTGCAGCCGAGGTTATGATCAATGCAGCCGTAAGCGGAACGGTTTTTGGCGGAAGACAAACCGTGTCATTACAAACTTGATAGCGAACCCTTACGTTCAGCGTCGCCGCACCGACGGGCGCGTCAGTATTTACTGTGAACGGAACGGTAAACGAAGCACTGTTTGAATAAGATTCTGTGTTGATCCCGAAGTTCGGGTCCATCTTCACCTTTGGCTTTGGGCCGGAAACAGCGCCTATGGTGAACGGGCCTTCGCCGAGCGAAATGCGTGTCGGGATCGGGCCGCCGCCGCCCTGTGTGATGGAGTACATATTCCATCCGCCATCGATTCTCACATTTATCCGAGCCGTGCCTTTGCCGCCGGCTGCGACTGTTCCCGGCGAGACGCTCATCGTCATCGATACCGGATTCTGCGCGAACGTGTTCAACGCGCTCAATGCGGCGACGAAAAATACGGTGAACAAGAAAGTGGGGCTAAATCTCAAGATATGTTGTGAAGAAATTCTATATTGATCTGTTAAACCAACTAAACCAACTAACTAATTGAGCACCGACCACGGGCCACTGACCACTGACTACTGTTTCGGGGTCATCGCATCCGCGACTATTTTTTCCGTGTCGTCCTTCTCACCGATTCGGGCGATGATCTTCCCTTCGCGTCCAACCAGAATCTTCGTCGGTAAAACCTTCACACCGAAGGTGTTCACCGCTACCGGAAGCGAACTTGCAGCATTCGCGTGTGTCCAGGCCGCTCCGCGTGTCTTGACTATTTGACGCGCACGCGTGTCCGCCTCTTTCGCAAATTCGGGATCGGTAGAATCTTCATCGCCGATCGTTTCGGCGTTCATGCCGAATACCTCAAACCCATCGGCTTTGTATTTTTCGTGGAGCTTTTTGAGTTTTGGAATGTCGGCCAAACACGGCCCGCACCAGGTCGCCCAAAAATCAATAAGCACGACTTTTCCTTTGAACTCTGAGAACTTGCGTTTCTTGCCGTCAAAGTCGGTAAAATCAAAATCCGTAACTACAAGCGTATCCGCGACGACTGACTTATCCTGAGCTGTCGCGGTTCCGGCTGAGATCAATATTATGGCGAGTGCACAAAAACTCAATAACTGCTTTGTCATGATTTAATCAAATTATGCCCAAATTCAATGTTATATGCCGACGATTGGATTCGCAATAGATGCGGCTAGATGCATTTGACGTTTCAACTTCTGAATTCATTGCATTTACTAGAAAACTTACGCACATTCCTTTAGAATTGTGTTGCCCAACAAGGAAGGTCAATTTGAAACCAACTGACATACAAGACCCCGAATACTTTCACAAAGTTGTCGATTGCCAGTACGCATGTCCCGCCCATACGCCGGTGCCGGAATATATTCGGCTCATCGCTGAAGGCAAATATACCGATGCGTACATGATCAACTGGGATTCGAACGTGTTTCCCGGCATCCTTGGCAGAACCTGTGACCGTCCGTGTGAACCCGCATGCCGCCGTGGTCGCATCGACGAAGAACCCGTCGCGATCTGCCGCCTGAAACGCGTCGCGGCGGACAACAAAGAAGAGGTCAAACACTTGATGCCGCAAGCGCCGTTCAAGCCCAACGGCAAAAAGGTCGCGCTCATCGGTGCCGGGCCCGCCTCGCTTACTGTTGCTCGTGATCTCGCACCGCTTGGTTACGAGCTGCATCTTTTCGACGAACAGATCAAAGGCGGCGGCTTTATGCGGTCTCAGATACCGTCTTTCCGCCTGCCCGAAACCGTGCTTGAAGAAGAGGTCGATTACATTCTCGATCTCGGTATCCATACGCATTTCAAACATTACGTCGATTCGATGAAAGACGTGCTCGATCAGGATTACGATGCGATATTTGTCGGGACAGGAGCGCCTCGGGGTCGTGACTTGCCCGATCTGCCAGGTCGTCAAGAGGGCGACGCGAATATTCACATCGGCATCAATTGGCTCGGCTCGGTCGCCTTCGAGCACACGGAGAAGATAGGAAAGCGGGTCATCGTGCTCGGCGGCGGAAACACGGCTATGGACTGCTGCCGCACGGCCCGACGCCTGGGCGGCACGGACGTAAAGGTCATCGTCCGCAGCCCGTTCGCCTCAATGAAAGCCAGCCCCTGGGAAAAAGAAGACGCTCAACACGAAGACATTCCGATAATCGACAACCATGTTCCTAAAAGCTTCGTGTACGAAGCAGTGGACAGTAAGAAAGCGGACGAGTCGGGTGACGTGTCAGAACCGGGAGCGATAGCGACTGGGTCTTCTCCTTCCGCAACTGACCACCGACCACCGACCACTGGCCACCGTTTAGTCGGCATGACCTTCGAAAAGGTCGAAGCGGTTTACGACGAAAATGGAAAGAGAAGCCTGGTTCCCACTGGCGAACCCGACGTGTTCTTCCCGGCTGACGACGTTCTGATCGCAGTCGGTCAAGAGAACAGCTTTCCATGGATCGAACGCAATGTCGGGCTTGAGTTCGACAAATGGGAAATGCCCGTCGTGGACAAGACGACGTTCCAATCCACGCATCCCAAAGTCTTCTTCGGCGGCGACGCGGCGTTCGGGCCTGAGAATGTTATTACGGCGGTCGCCCACGGCCACCAGGCGGCGGTTTCGATCGACCTCTTCTGTCACAAAAAGAATCTGCTCACCGAACGTCTCGACCCGATGGTCAATCTTGTCTCGCAGAAGATGGGCATCCACGAATGGGCGTACGACAGCGAGATCGACGAATACGATCGGCTCGTCGTGCCGCAGGCGCCGAAGACGAAGACGCTCGTCAACCGCAAGCAGGAGGTCGAGCTCGGCTTCGACCCGCTCGCCGGTTACGAAGAGGCCAAACGCTGCCTCAACTGCGACGTGCAGACAGTCTTCGACGCGCCCAAATGCATCGAGTGCGACGCGTGCGTGGACATCTGCCCGACGGCCTGCATCACGTTCACCGCCAACGGCGAAGAGTCCGAACTTCGCCCACGCCTAAAGGTGCCCGCCCTCAACCTCACGCAGGACGTTTACGTCGCCGACGGCCTCAAGACCGGCCGCATCATGGCAAAGGACGAGGACGTCTGCCTCCACTGCGGCCTCTGCGCCGAACGCTGCCCCACCGCCGCCTGGGACATGCAAAAATTCTGGTACAACGTCACCAAAGCCGGCGAGGTCAAGTACGGTGCTGAGAGTAATTTTGTGCAGATCGAAAGGAACGGTGCCGCATGAGAATCTACATCGACACATCAGTAGTCGGCGGCGTGTTCGACGATGAGTTTCGCAAAGCGTCGGAGTCTCGCGGATTGTCAGCATATAGCAGCGGCGACATTTTACAGAGCAGACGCTCTCGTTAGTTGGAACTTTAAACACATCGTCAATCTCCGCCGCATCAGAGGTTATAATTCGGTTAATCTGAAAAATGGCTATCCTATGCTTGAGATCAGAACGCCAGCGGAGGTTTTAGACTTATGAAATACCCGATTAAAAAACCAAAAAAGAAATTCGACGCCGTCAAAATGATGCGCGACATCCGTGACCAGATGAGTCGCGAGATGATGAATATGACGCGCGAGGAACAAATGGCCTACATCAAGAACCTGTTGGAGACAGGCAAAGTAAAGAAAGCCGCCTAAGTCGCCACGAAGACGTATGAGTTTCTCACAAAGCGGTGCAAAGTTGTCATGAAGCGTGTAAAATCGCTCGCGAAGCCCTATCAGTCGGTTCCGAAGCACAACAAGTTGGTCACGAAGCAGTAAAAGTGCCTCCCGAAGGCCAAAAAGTGCCTCACGAAGAAGTCAGAACCGGGAGCGATAGCGACTGGGTTTCACACGAAGCCGATAAACTAACCCACGAAGGAGAAAAACCGACAGATGAATGACAGCGATAGACGACGTTACGAGATGCAGGTCAGGGCCAACCAGTTTGGTGTTGACAACGCCGCCGATTTTACCGGTATTGCCACGGCAAAGTTTGCCGAATTGGGAACGCTTGTTGGCGAGATCGAGGCGGAAAGCGCCGCCCAGCAAGCCGGTTTTGGCGAGGCCGCCCAACAGTATGAAGTAAAAGACACCGTTCGCGAAGACCTGCGTGAAGAGATGTCCGCGATTTCGCGCACGTCGAAGTCGATGGAATATGCGTTCGACGGCATCGGCGACAAGTTCAAATTCCAACGCAACATGAGCGACGCGAACATGCTCGCAAAGGCACGTGCGTTCCACACGGAATCGCTGCCCTACGACGCGGACTTCATCGCCTACGGCATGCCCGCCACGTTCCGGGCAGACCTCAACGCTCTCGCCGACGCCTTCGAAGCGACGTTCTCAAACACCGCTTCCGCCACCGCCGAACACGTCGAAGCCACCGCCGAAACTTCGTCAAAGCTCCGCCAGGGCAACGTCGCCGTCCGCACCGTCGATGGAATCGTCAAAAACAAATACGCCAACGACCCCGGCAAACTCGCCGCCTGGATCTCCGCCAGCCACGTCGAAAAAGCCCCAAAGAAGAAGGCACCGACACCGTAAGAGATAGAGAATCTATGCCACAGCAACCTTTGGGGGAAGTCTTTGGCTTTCCCATAACAAACAATTCGGAAGATGCTACGCGCAATCGCGCGATGCGTCTCTGTCCATTCAACAACAAGGTTGCGAACTGCACGAAGGATAAGGCGAACAACCCGCTTGGGGTTTGTAGCGTTCACGATGGCGTAGCAGTAACTATTACTTGTCCCATAAGATTCCGCGAGAAATGGCGAATTGCGACGGATGCTGCCACTTTCTTCTTTCCAGAAGGCACGAACTGGACATCACTTGTCGAGGTCAAGCTAAAGGATCGAGATGGAAAGTCTGCGGGAAATATTGACGTTGTTCTCGTTTCTTACGACGACCACGGGAAACTTCTGGACTTTGGATCGCTTGAGGTTCAGGCGGTATATATATCTGGAAATGTTCGAGGGCCGTTTTCATATTTTATGGAAGACCCGCCAAACCGTTCGGACATGAATTGGAAAGGCAAGGCGAAATATCCTCGCGCTGATTTCCTGTCGTCGTCCCGAAAACGTCTCGCTCCGCAATTACTTTTCAAGGGCGGCATCCTACACTCGTGGAGTAAGAAGCAGGCCGTGGCAATAGATCGTGCGTTCTTCAAAACTTTGCCCGAACTAAGAGCCGTGCCCGTTGAAGATGCTGAGTTGGCTTGGTTTGTTTACGACTTAGTTCGAGACGATGCTCGCGATCTTTACGAATTGCAACTCATAGATACCGTTTACACACGATTTGAACCAGCGATGGAAACTCTTACGACGGCGAAGCCTGGCGCGGTCGAAGATTTTATAGGTACATTGCAGTCGAAACTCGATGAAAAGTTAGAAGGATCAGAGCCTGAGGCTGTGGCTCTTGACGATGTTATTCTTAGTTAGGCAATGAATCATCCCGAGGAACAACTAGGACTTTTTGGCAATGCTCTCTTCTCGCGCATAGCAAGACCTGTAAACGTCGCATCTGTTCCTCAACGCAGTCCTTTTCGTTATCCGGGTGGTAAGACCTGGTTGATTCCACACCTTCGTCAATGGCTGAAAAGTCTCAAGAATAAGCCTGAGGAGTTTGTAGAGCCTTTTGCTGGCGGCGGAATTGTCAGTCTTACGGTCGCTGCCGAAGACCTTGCCGAGCACGTGACGATGGTTGAGCTAGACGAACAAGTCGCGGCCGTTTGGCACACGATCATCAATAACGAAGAGGGGAATTGGTTGGCGGAACAAATCATGTCGTTTGATATTTCGAGCGTGACGCCGAATGACGTTAGGAGAATGACGGAAACTAACGGGTTGTCTGTTCGTGACCGTGCCTTTATGACGATTCTAAAGAACAGGACTTACCACGGCGGAATCCTCGCACCCGGCAGTGCGCCAATAAAGCACGGTGAGAATGGAAAAGGTCTCGCGTCTCGGTGGTATCCAGAGACCTTGAGAAAGAGAATTCTTGCTATCGTGCATTTCAACTACCGAATAAAGTTCATCGAAGGCGACGGTTTCGACTCAATCAAGGCTCTGGCTCATTCCAAGCAAACGGCTTTTTTTATCGATCCGCCGTATAGCGTGGCCGGTAAAGGAAAGAGCGCAGGCCGACGGCTTTATTCCTGCTTTGAACTCGACCACGAAAGACTTTTCGAGCTAACTAGCCAGATCAAGGGCGACTTTCTAATGACTTACGACAATGCCGAGGAAGTAAAGGAGTTAGCGAATAGATTTGGCTTCGACACGGAATTAGTAGCAATGAAGAATACACATCACGCTGAGATGAAGGAATTACTTATCGGTAATGATTTGGATTGGGCACGGCAAATTAACTTACTTCACGCCACTAACTGATCAACGAACTTAATGTCACAAATCGGCTCTTTGTTTAAGAGGACTATTTAATGACAAACGAAAGAGTATTCGCGATGAGTTTTGCGGGGGTTTATCCGCATTATGTGGCGAAGGCTGAGAAGAAGGGGCGGACGAAGGAAGAGGTTGATGAATGCATTCGCTGGCTGACGGGATATACGAAGGCCGGGCTCGCGAAACAGATCGAAAAGCGGACGAGCATGCGTGACTTTTACGAAAAGGCCCCGAAGTGGAACCCGAACGCCTCCCTAATCACCGGCACCGTCTGCGGCATCCGCGTCGAAAACATCGAAGACCCGCTGATGCAAAAGCTACGCTACCTAGACAAACTGATCGACGAACTCGCAAAAGGCAAAAAGATGGAGAAGATCCTTCGGAGCTAGTCAGAACCGCGAGCGGTAGCGACCGGGTTCTTCGGCGGTGAGTGATATAATTCGATCAAGGAGAAGATTTATGTCAGTAATTGCAGAACTAGAAGAAAAGGCCATGAGCCTTACGAAGATGGAACGTGGTGCTCTAGCCTCGCGACTTATCGCATCATTGGGAACGCCTTTCGAAGATGATGATGATGAAGATGAGGTGGAACTCGCGCTGCGGCGCTCTAAAGAGATGGACGCGAATCCGGACATGGTAATGTCGGAAGAACAATTCTGGGCCGGGCTTGAGGAATTTCGTCGCCGATGAAGGTTAAGTTTAACTCGCGTGCCAATAAGGAAGTCCGTCTGATCGCCGAGTACTATACGGTTGAAGCCGGTGCTAAACGTGCTCAGGAATTTTTAGATGAGCTTGAGAAGCTAATCGACCGGATCAAACTCTGGCCTCGATCCTTTCCGGCAATCGACACTGACATCCATCGTGCGGTACTAAGCAAATATCCTTTCGTAGTGCTTTATGAGATCGAAGGGGACGAATGCGCTCGTATTCTCGCCGTTCGGCACCAAAAGCAGAATCCAGACCTCGGGTTGTTTAGTTGAGATAATTGATGAGCGTAAATGATTTTGTAGTTAGGTTTGCGAACGTGAACGGAACGGGTTCGGCGTCGGCGAATGCTTTGTTTACCAAGGCGGTGTTTCGGATGGGCGTGCCGGTTACGCCGAAGAACATCTTTCCGTCGAACATTCAGGGCCTGCCGACGTGGTATGAGGTGCGCGTGTCGGAAAAGGGCTATCTCGGGCGGCGCGAGGGCGTCGATCTGATGATCGCGGTCAACCCGCAGTCGATGACGAAGGATTACGCGGATGTCCGCGAGGGCGGCTATTTCCTTTACGACTCGTCAAAGCCGCTCCCGCCTTCGTATGATCGCGCCGACATCACGCATATCGGCGTTCCGCTGATGAATCTATGCAACGCGGAGTTTACCGACGCACGCCAGCGACAGCTATTCAAGAACATCGTTTACATCGGAGCTTTGTCCGCTCTATTGGGTATCGAATTTTCGGTCCTCGAAGGACAGCTAGGCGAGCAATTTAAAGGCAAAGAAAAACTTATCGAACCGAATATCAAGGCGCTCAACATTGGTGTCGATTATGTTAAAGAACATTTCGATTGCCCGCTCGACATTCGCATCGAACGTCGGGATGTTTTGGGCGATAGGATACTATTCAGCGGCAATTCGGCCTGCGGACTTGGAGCCATATACGCGGGTGTAACCGTCGCCGCATGGTACCCGATCACGCCTTCGACATCCGTCGTCGATGCCTTTGCGAAGTACGCAGCGAAGTACCGTGTCGATCCCGAAACGGGTAAGAACAACTACGCGATCGTCCAGGCCGAAGACGAACTCGCCGCGATCGGAATGGTGATCGGCGCCTCGTGGAACGGCGCCCGCGCGTTCACGGCGACTAGCGGCCCGGGCGTTTCGCTGATGCAGGAATTCCTGGGTCTCGGTTACTTTGCCGAGGTTCCGACCGTCCTCATCGACGTCCAACGCACCGGCCCTTCGACGGGTATGCCGACGCGAACGCAGCAATCGGACATCCTGCTCGCGGCATACGCCTCTCACGGCGACACCAAGCATCCGCTGCTCTTTCCGGCCTCGCCGAAAGAGTGCTTTGAAATGACGGCCGACGCCTTCGACCTAGCGGAACGCCTCCAAACGCCAGTCATCGTAATGACCGACCTCGACCTCGGCATGAACGACCACGTCACGGATCCGCTTGAGTGGGACGATAAGCGTGTCTTTGATCACGGCAAGATCTTGACCAGCGAACAGCTTGATCGCATAGTCGGAGCGGGGACACTCTTGTCCCCAGCGACCGACGCTTCGTCGGTCGTGACTGTGAATGGTAATGGACATCTCGTCGGAGGAACCCGCGATGGAGACAAGCGTGTCCCCGCTCCGTCCGATCTCGAAACGCAGCCCGACCCCGAAGCCGAATCAGCCGGTTCATTCCTTGAACAGTTCAAGGGTAAATTCGGCCGCTATCTCGACATCGACGATGACGGCATCCCATACCGAACTATTCCGGGCACGCACCAGACGGCAGGGGCCTTCGTCACACGCGGTTCGTCGCGTGACGAATACGCCGTCTATACCGAGGACGGCGAAGTCTATCGCCGCAACATGGACCGCCTCGCCCGCAAGTGGGAAACAGCCAAGGAATTGGTGCCGCAACCTGAATTTCGGAGCGCGGACACTCCTGTCCGCATGTATACCGATTCGGTTACCTTCGAAGATGAGGCCGCTGAAAATCGCGGCCTTGCGGACAAGAGTGTCCGCGCTCCGTTCGGAGTCATCTATTTTGGAACATCCACATACGCTGCCGAAGAAGCTCTTGAACTGCTTGCCGAAGAGGGAATCGAGCTCGACGCCATGCGTGCCCGTGCGTTTCCGTTCAGCAAGTCATTCGCCGATTTCGTCGATTCGTATGAACGCATCTTCGTGATCGAACAAAACCGCGACGCCCAATTCCGAAGCCTGATGATGATCGAGCTCGGCACCGACGCCGCAAAGCTCGTCTCCGTCCTCAACTACGACGGCATGCCGATCACGGCGGACAATATCTTCAGGCAGATAAAAGGGAAGATGGAAAAGGAAATTTAGTTGTCCCCGCCCACCCGCCCGTGAAGTGTGGGTGCTGCGTTCTGTGCAAATGAGTAAGTTCAATGACATTGATCTTGAGAATTGGCGTGCGACGGACGTAAACACCGACTCGCTCTGGCTTATTGGTGAACGAACTAAGACGGGCAAGCATAAGAATGTCTATCACGGAAACTTCATTCCCCAGATTCCGAATCAGTTAATTAAGCGTTACACAAAAGCAGCCGACGTGGTTTTTGAACCGTTCATGGGTAGCGGAACGACTCTGTTTGAATGTGAGGAACTTGGCCGAAAGTATATCGGGCTCGACATCAATCCCGAAATGATTGATTACGTAAACTCTCAAGTCGATTTGTTTACAAACGAACACCAATACTTTATCGGAAAGTGCGATTCAGCGAATGCGTCGGAAGTCGATGAATACGTTGGCAGAGGACTAGAACAACTTGACGCGAAGTCAGTTCAGTTTGTTCTCATGCATCCGCCGTATATGGATATTGTGAAGTTCACAGAAGTTTGAAATAAGTTTATGTCGAAAAATACTTTTACTTGGTCGGATGCAATCGAAGAAGTTATTCGACAAAACGCCAACGTGGCTACGCTCAAAACATTGCACGAATATGCTCCGGCAATTTATGCCGAGCATAACGTGATAAAGGGCCTAACTCCGCACAAAACGATTGATGAACGTGTCCAGCGGGATAAGCGTTTTTACAAACTTGTTCCCGGCCTTTACACATTGGTCGCGACTCTCAACAACCTGCCGAAAGAAATAAATCCAAAGACACAAACCGTTGAGCAGAAAGAAAACTTAACTCACGTTTCAATGCAGGCTCTGCTGCTTCAATTAGGCCAGTTTTATCACTACCAAACGTATACACCGGATCGAAAAAAGGATTACATCAATCAAACGCTCGGCGACCTCGCATCACTACCTGAATTTCCGAAATTTACGTACGAACGGATCATTGCCAGAACACGCAATATTGACGTTTCGTGGTTTAACGAACGCGGAATGCCCACGCGCGTGTTCGAAGTTGAGAACAGCACCGATATTAAGAACGGCCTTTCAAAGTTTATGGAGCTCGTCGATTTCAAAACGTCGATGTTTGTCGTTGCTCCGTCGCGGCGAGAAAATGAGTTTAAGAACATATTAAAGCAGCCGACATTTAAGCCGATTGAAAGGCAAGTTAGTTTTTGGAATTACGAAAAGGTCGAAAAGTTATTCAACGCCGAAAGAGAAACGCACGACCTTAGAACTCAAATATACTGAGTCGGTGTTTGTTTTGAGCCTCGTTCGCGAGGCTTTCCCGAAGGGCAAATAGCCACGTCCTTCAGGACGTGGTAGAGGTTAAGTAAAAGCAAAAAGGGCGTTTCAACGTCCTTTTCTGCCGCTTTAGCAGTTTATGTCGAACAGCGTGTACTCCGAGATCAATTTTCACATCACCTGGCACACTAAGAATAGTCTGCCGATGATACGACCTGCGATCGAAGAGCGCCTCTATCACTATCTGACGCACAAAATACTTGAAACGCCGGGAGCGCGTCTGCACGCGATCGGCGGCATCGAAACCCACGTTCATATTGGCGTTAGCTTGCAGCCGAACATTCTCGTTTCGGACTGGATTGGAAAATTGAAAGGTTCGAGTTCGCATTACATCAATCACGAAGTCCAGCCCAAAACGCTTGAATGGCAGCGAGGTTATGGGATCGTGACGTTCGGCACAAAGGACCTGAAATGGGTCGTCGATTACATCAACAATCAGAAGGAACACCACGGACAAGGCACGACCAATGAGCGGCTTGAGAGGTTTTCGGGCGATGACGGCTAAAGCCGAGGTGAACAAGGACGTTAAAACGCCCTTTCGATCTGTTGTCGAACCTAACCACGCCGTAAACGGCGTGGCTATCTGCCGCGAAACGCGGATCGACGGCTTACGCCGCCTCATCAAAAGGAAAGTGTCTTTACACAAAATCAGGATTCCATTTAGGACTGCCTTGATGGTTAAAGTCGTCAACGAACCGCTGCATCTCTTGTATGTCATAGACTAATCGTTCCGCAGTTGCCCCGATCTCCTGGTAATACTCGTCTTCGACCGGATAATCCGGGACCAGAGCGTCCCATACTTCAAAGATCATTTGCTTCGCCAGATTCAGTTTTTCTTCATCGGTCGCCATATTTTTTCGCCAAAACATGCATGAAATATCATGATTCGTAACGATTGTCGAATGAGGTTCATAACAGGGATGCAAACGTGCTAATAGACGAGATCGAAGGTGACATTCTTCATATGGATCCACCGTACAATCACCGTCAGTACGGAGCGAACTATCATATGTTGAACACAGTCGCTCTGTACGACGACTTTCAGCCTGCTGGTAAGACTGGATTGCGTGCTTATGAACGGTCTCGATGGTGCGTGAAGAACGAAGTTTCAAATGCGTTCGCTGATCTTATAGGGAAGGCAAAGTTCAAATACATTTTCTTGTCGTACAACAATGAGGGCCTGATGAGTCTTGAGGACGTTCGCAAGACGATGGAGAAATACGGGCGTTACGAGCTAATAGAGCAGCCGTATCAACGGTTCAAGGCAGACAAGACAGAGAACCGTAACCATAAGGCCACGTCAACGATGGAATACCTGCACGTTCTCGACAAATCCTAGCCTTGACTTAATCCATCGAAAGGCCGAAAATTCACTTGTTCTTAACCAAACAATTAACCTAACTTCGGATGGCCTGATTTAGCTTTTTTTGTTGTCCGAAACGGACAATAAAGGAGATGGCATGATGAATTGGACGGTGGCGATGTACTCTGATGTTGAAAGACGTTGGAGTAGAGAGGCTTGAAGCTGAATATTTTTATGCGGCTTAAATGACCGCGTTAAGGAGACTAACTCCGA
>Ga0307505_10001204_pt1 | contig 22267 bp, 18 predicted proteins | sample 23_S_MG_FD_202183 | JGI IMG/M metagenome (GOLD analysis project Ga0307505, IMG submission 202183) | Soil microbial communities from Populus trichocarpa stands in riparian zone in the Pacific Northwest, United States - 23_S | ecosystem: Environmental > Terrestrial > Soil > Riparian zone > Trees...
GCACATGGCGCGTGGTCGCGATGGCCATGATCGTGGGGGCTTTCGTGGGCGTCGGACTGGCCTACTACCGCACTCGCATGAACCGCGTGTTCGAGCACCGCAGCGACCCCGAAACCGTTCTCGAGGTTCCCTTTCTCGCCGAGGTCCCGATGTTCGTGCGTAGCTCACGCGAGACCATTCCCGTCATCGACGACCCCTCGTCAGCGGAAGCGGAAGCATTCCGGTTCGCCGGCAACGCGATGATGAACCGACTCGATCACCTGACCGCGGGGTCGGAGGGTGGAGGGCAGGCAATCGTCATAACCTCTGCACTTCTCGCTGCCGGCAAGACCACAGTCACCGTTAACACGGCACTCTCGGTAGCGACACGGGGGCGGTCGGTGCTCATATTCGATGCGGACTTTGGTGACCCGACTCTGACACGCATGCTCATGGATGATCCGTCTGGCCTCAAAGGGGTCACCGAAGTCTTCAGGGAAACTGCGACGTTGTCCGAGGTGCTGGTCCCGATCTACGAAGCCGAGGGGGTCAAAATAGACGTCCTCACTCGGGGTCTCGACGAGATCTCCGCCGTCGAGTTCTTCCGTTCGTCACAGATCGTTGATCTCCTCAGTGTCCTCAAGAGCAAGTACGACTACATCCTCATCGATGCTCCACCCCTCCTACAGGTCGCTTATGCCACCAGCGTGGCTTCTCTGGCCGATGCTGTGGCCGTGGTGATCCCACACGAGGGCCGCGTCCAGATTCACGAGGAGTTGATCAACCGCATCGACCTTCTCGGAGTCGACATCCTCGGCTACATCTACAACAAGGCTCCGCGCCGGCCGGAGCTATACGAGAGAAAAGGGTCGATGCTCGACCCCCTGGGAACTGGTACCCCAGGCATCAACTGACGTTCGATCACCTGCGAGCGCGTCGGCGGGACATGCTCGCCAACGCGAGATCGAGTGCTCGGAGGTCGGTGATCGGAAGCGGACGTCGACGCCCCCGCACGGGGCTACTGGCCACCGATACGAAGAGGCCGACGGCAAGGAGTGTCCAGACCCAGAATGCGGCAGGCGGGCCCTCGATCGACGGGTTGAAGATCGCCTCGACGTGGAAACCCACCGCCCCGAGCAAGGTCAATGCAGCCAATCCCGAAAGGGCAGTGAAGCCCGACGATCGAAGTCGACGTCTCGCACCATTCACCTCGAAGAACCAAACGGCCCAGAGAGACAACCACAGGGCGAAACCGACCCAGCCGGAGCGCGCCAAAACGGTCAGATGAGTGTTGTGTGCGTTCCTCAGCCCGATGTCTGTCTGCGGTATGTCGTAGATCTCGGCGATATTCGGGCCAAATCCGTGGCCGGCGAACGGCACGTCCCGGTTGACACCTTCCAGGATGTCCCCCCAATGGCTGGTGCGCCAGCTGATGTTCCCGCCCAACCCACCGTCGCCTTCCAACGTGACCAGACTGGCCACGTTGGATGTCAGCTGGGACAACGAGATCTCTCGCTCTCCGATATCGATCCGAGGGTCGAGGATCACAGCTATGACTGCGAGGATCAGAAGCGCCCTGCCGACCACGAGCACGAGCCTGGTCCGATTCGGATAAAGGAGGAGGAGCATTGACATGCTAGCGCTGGCAGCGACGAAGCCTCCCCGGTTACGGGTGCTCATCACCAGCACGCCGGCGACCGCCAGCCCACTCATGAGAGTTCGCCAGCGAATCTCCGGCAGCGTTCTCGGATGCCAAACGAGCCAGAGGAAAGCAATGATCATCACCAAATGGACCTGCCCTGCTCCGGCGTTGAACCCGGTGATGCTGACATCGCTGCCAGGCATCGTTCCAACCTCCAGTGAGCTCAGGTAGACCGCAAACGGAAGCCAAAGCACTGCAATCGGGATCACGGCCATATAGCCGCGGAGCCAACGCTCGAGAAGCCAAGGTCGCTGTGCCAGTGCGCCGAGAACCGCCCAGCTGATGAAGCCATAGATCCAGATCACCCCATCACGAACCGCCAGCACGGGATCGTCGAAGAAGCCCGGGAGGAGCCGGCTGAATCCCCACGCCATGTAGAGCGACATCACGAGCGGCACGCTCGATCGTGTCCATGCCGCGTCCCATGTGAGTGCCCGACCCATGCCGACGAGGCCAAAGACGAGAACGATCTCCCCTATGAACAGCGGGGTCCCTGGGATATGCAGCCAGGCAAAAGGACGTCCGAACAACATGTACCCCGCCAGGAGCAACGGAAACAGGAGCGCGAAAGTCGCACCCTGTTCTCGCGATTGGCCGATCGCGAGATCCTGTCCCCTCGAGAGAACGCTCATCGAACTCGCTCCTTCGGCGTCAAGCCCCGCTCCTTGACGGATTCACCCCCGCACCACCAATCTACCGGCCTTCCCGATGGATGTGTCGTGAGCGACCCGCGACCCGACGGGCAACCGAGCCTTCTACCAGCTGTTGCTGTCCCACCCCGATATCGTGCCACAACCCCCGCCATCCCAGGCCGGGTTGGATTGCCCGGACTCGTTGACCCAGTCGACTGTGTTGCCGCGCACCTCGATGTTGTCGCAGCCGGTGCTCGACTGGTCCCACGTGTAGATGCCCACGTTGGACCAGGAGAACTGAGCAGACTTCACATCGTTGTCGAGCACCCTGACATTGGAGCCTCCCGCAACGCCTATGCCCACCTGCCCCGGATCGGTGAGGTGGTTGCCTTGTACGAGTATGTAGGAGCCCCCGGCGTCGCCAACCATGATCCCAGAGCCCGAGGTGCTCTTGCCGACGTTGTCCCGGATTGTGTTGTCACGCACGGTCAACCAGCTCTCGGGGGTGCCCCCCGATTTATGAACACTGATCATGTCCTCGGATGCGTTGCTGGAGATCGAGTTGTTGTCGATCCTGTTTCCGGCGCCGGTGACCTTGTCGAACTGCACCGGATTCCGCCCCGAGTTGGCGATGTCGTTCCCAAGGACAGCGATTGCCTTGCTGGAGAGGCCGTATATCCCGCCCTCGGCACTCCCGGTTCGTATGTTGGAGCCTTGCACAGTGACTCTCGACGATCGGTCGATGAAGACCCCCCAGCTGCCGCAGGGCCCAATCGTCGAGTTCTTGATCGTTATGTCGGACGAACCGACCACCGTGAGACATGCGCCGTCTGGGTTGGAGATCGACCAGTTCTCGATGGTGAGCCCCTCCTCACCCTTGATGGTGATCGGGCCTCCAACACTCTGCGGAGCCGAGGAGGGTGGCGAGATTGCATCCGACAGGTCCGGCTCGACGCCGGCTGCGTTTGTGGGAGCGGAGGAGGATGACGAGGTGGTGTCCGACGCTCCCGGGTCGGCTGCATCTGCGCTCGCGGGAGAGGAAGGCTCCTCGTCGGCAATGCTATCGTCGGGGCCGAAGCCAAGGACGTTCGCCAGGACGAGCACGGTTGGCACCAACACAGTGACGCCCAAGAGGAATCTCTTCGGAGGGATAGGTCTAGACATTTGGACTTGGGGCGATCGGGGGAGTTCTCACATGTATCGAACCGTGAGTCGGTCTCGAGTCTGATGGCGTCGATGCAGCGCAGTGTGAGCCGATAGTGCCATATGAACCGTCGCCGGCGGGCGCCCCATGCAACCTCACGATACCCCGGATCCGGTGCTCTGAACTATGACCTCGCTCCCGCCCCGTCACGATGTATTCGGCTCCGCGATCACCGTGACCGATGTCGAAGAAGTAGTCACCCATATCCTCGAGCCAAAGAGCACGGGGTTCACAGTCGCCATCGCCAATGTGCACACAGTCATGACGAGCCGTCGCGAACCATGGCTCGCGGAGGTGATCGCAGCGGTGGACATTGCCACACCGGACGGTGTGCCACTGGTGTGGGCCCTCAGGGCGGATGGGTTGGAAGCCGTCCGGGTAACTGGCATCGACGTGATGACCCGCGCTCTCGATGTCGGTCGATCCCTTGGGGCTAAACACTTCTTCTATGGCAGTACCGAACCGGTGCTCGAAGCCATCGTCCAAGAAGTAGGCGAGCGCTACCCGGGTGTGAGCATCGCGGGCACATTGTCACCACCCTTTCGGGAGCCGACCGATAACGATCTCGACGATGCCGTCCGTGCGATCACGGCCTCGGGTGCGAACGTAGTTTGGGTCGGGTTGGGCATGCCCAAACAGGAGCGCTGGATGGGAACCATGCGAAATCGGCTCCCCGGAGTCGCTCTCATCGGTGTCGGGGCAGCGTTCGATTGGCTCGCCGGAACCGTTCCGATGGCTCCCCAGTGGATGAGAGACCGTGGCCTCGAATGGCTGTTTCGCCTTGTCCTCGAGCCGCGCCGTCTATGGAAGCGGTACATCTACAACAACCCGGCGTTCCTCGTCCTCCTGATTGGTCGTTGGCTCAAAGCGGGCGCCAGGCGAGTCCTCAAGCCGACCAGCTCGGGATGAAGTTCCCCCTTGGCCTCCGGCCAATCCCATTGGACGTTGTTCACTCGAAGGATCGAGCGCCTTCTGATCGGGTGAGGGCCCCGGGCACCGCATGGATCTGAAAGGGGCTTCGATTCGAAGGCTTTCAGCCGGTCAAATCGACTCCGCACTTGCTTCGATTGCCACATTCGCCGCCGGTGTCTATGCCGTTTCAGAATTCGACGCCACGCTTCTCGGCGCCTACGTGGTGACTTTCACAGCCTGGAACGTCGCGAGGACGCTGGCGAGTGAAATGGTGTTCGTACCCTCCGAGGTAGTGGCGATCAGCCGCAGCGATGGAGGAATCACAGTCCTGGACTCGAGCCTCTGGCGGGGGACGCTCGTCTCCCTGCTGGGGGCCCTCGGCGTGATGGCCTCGATATTCTTGATCCTGGGAGAGGTGGATAGAGGTGCGGCCATCGCCCTGACGGTGACTGGCGCTGCTGTCACCATCCTTGCCCCCCTTCATGAGCATTGGCGAAGGATGTTCCACATCGCCGACAGCTCTTGGCGAGCAGCGGCCGTGTCCGCACTTCATGTCTTTGTCACAGTCGTAGGGCTATTGGTCCTTCCCAGGCTGGTCCCTCCGGCTTGGATTCCTTTCGGAGTGTTGGCGGTGGGGTTCTTCGTCTCCACTCTTCTGGCCGTGGTGCTCACCGCCGCCGTGCGCCCGGATGGGGAGAACCGTTTCGGGCACCCGAGTTGGCTCGAGCTGACCAGGATCGGTCGGTGGCTCCTCGTGGCACAAGTCAGTGTGGTCGTGAGCGACTTTCTCCTGGTGTTGATTGCCAGAGCGATCATTGGTGGCGAGATGGTTGGATACGCCGAAGGAGCACGTGTCGTTGCTCGCCCCATACAGATCCTCGGGCTGGGGTTGGCAGCTGTGCTCGGACCTCGATCGCTTCGGTTTGCGATCGAAGGCGACGACGCCAAGGCTCGCAAGACTCGACGGACCCTCTGGACGTTGACCTCGTTGGCCGCCGTGATCTACCTCCCACTCGTGGGATTCGATTGGGCTTTGAATCCTCTTCCTGACCTCGTGCCCACTGCATATGAGATCGACGGGTTGGTGGCCGCCACCATCATCGGATCCACGCTCCTCAACCTGTCACTGCCCTGGTGGTACGAAGCACTCGGTGGTCGGCGACAATTTCAGATCGCCATCAGCGAGGTCACCGGGTCTGTGCTCAAGGTGGCTACAGGATTTCTGGCGGCATCGCTCCAGGCGTTCGTATTCCCGATCGCGTGGGCGGTCGGCTGGCTGGCGAGAGGAACAGGGCTCGGCCTGATCTCGCGTTCCGTGTTTCAACCGGTGGACCAGGTCGGTGACAGCCTTGCCCCGGACTCGTCCACGGAGTCAGATGGTTGACGGCGATCGTCACCGACCACGCTGACGCCCCTCCTGGCAGACCGTCGATCCCCCACCCGGTCGATGCCTCCTATTTGAGGCTTCCGGAAGGGTTGGTGAGACGCGACACCACATATCGCGCGCGCGTGACGACGGGATTGCTCGTGGCTCGGGTCAGGGCGATTTGCCCTTTAGACGGAGGGTCATAGACGAAAGGAAGGGCCGAGTAGTCCCCTCGCTTGTACCTCTCCTGGACCAACGCCAGAAATGGGAAATGCGGCTCAGGGAGCTTTCGACGGACCGCTATGTCCTCCCTGAGCTTCAGATGGCCGGGCGTTTCATCGTCCACGCGCTCCCACTTTCGCCAGAAGTAGGTCCGATTCGGGATCGAGTTCCAGGCCTTCTTGCTCGACCAGCGGCTGGCAACGACGGGCACGATAGGCATCGCGTCAGCGAGCCCAACGTCGGCCTCATGGAGCCCAAGCCGTTCCAAGGTCCGCAGGAACATGTCCTCGTCTTCGTAGTAGACCTGCGTGAAATTGTGGTCATAGAACCCCTGCATGCCCAAGAGGTCCTTGTCCAAGAGCACAGCGGTGAATCGTTGCGGGCTGCTCAGGCTCATCTCCTTCGGGGGAGACTCCGAATTGAGTAGTTCCAGTATTGGGCGCCACCATTCGACGCTGAAGTCGCAGGAGTCCGTCGCCCAGACGACGAAACGCGTGCCGGACTCCACGATCAGCCGGTTGGCGGCGGTCGCAGCTCCCAGGTTCCGGACGTTGTGGGCGAACTTGACCTCGCCAAGGAAGGTCTCGACGACCTCCTGATACTCGTCCATCCCCGATCCGTTCAACATGACTTCCACGTTGGGCACATTGCGCAGGGCCTCGAGTGTCTCGGCGAGGGCGCCTGGACGGCGGTATGAGGTGATTGCCACCGTCAGGTCTTCCAAGCCGTACGGCATGTCTAGAGCCCTCTCAAGTCAGCCGGCTTCATTGGCGGTGCGGTATCCCCAGGTTGTGGAGACTTCTCGGCAACGCTCGCCTGGGCAACAACACCCGCGTAGATCCCCTCGAGAGCTCCAAGGGCCTTCTCCGTGGTGTATCGCTCCTCGTACAGGTTGCGGGCTGCATCCCCGGCTCTGTCGACTTCGCGATCGTCGTTCAGCATCACCAACCCCGCTTTCCAGTCCGCAACGTCGCCTGGGATTCGCAACCAACCATCTAATCCATCCAGGACTTCGGACATGGCACCGTGGTCAGAACTGAGCACCGGGAGACGGCTGGCAAGGGCCTCCGTGACGGTCAGAGGATTCGCCCCCTCGAACCAGAGCGATGGAAAGACCAAGGCGCGTGCGGCGAGCATTTGCCGTCGGACTTCTCCTGCATCGAGAAAGCCTGTGAACTCGACTTCAGGGTGGCGCCGTTCGAGCTCCGAACGTAAGGGCCCGTCACCGACGACGCGGATTTTGAGGGCTCCAGTGTCCGCAGACCTCCAGGTGTCGAGCAAGAACTCGATGCCCTTTTCGGGCGAGAGCCGCCCGACGAAGAGAACAGTGTCCGAGGCGGAAGCGGGGTTTGGCCGGGGCCCCGGATCTTCGGCGAAGTTCGGTCTCACGTCCATGCGTTCGCGGAAGATGCCGCCACGCTCGAACATCGAGGCCACGAACTCGCTCATCACTACGAACCGGTCGACGCGACTCCAAATGTTGCTCTGCCGGTTGGCGGCTATGGCAGCAGCTGCTGCAGCGGAGGCTGCCATCGATCCCCGATAACACCGATACCTGACTCCCGACCATGGAGAAGCTCCGACACACAATGTGCACGGCTTGTCGTCCCGCATGAGGAGCGCGTTGATGCACATCAGTCGATAGTTGTGGAGTGTCATCACGATTGGGATCCCCGCCTCGCTCAACGCTGAAATCGTGGCGGCGGTCAGCGAGAACCAAGTGTTGTGCACGTGAGCCACATCGGGTGTTGCTTCTTCGATCACCTTCGCAAGGGCTCTCTTTGCGAAAGGATTCCACGGTGACAACGTCAAGTTCACTGCCGCCCGCCCTCGATCATCCGGGTTGGCGACGACGTGTTGGATCACCTCATGACCGGAGGCTCGAAGTATGGCGGCGTCGCGATCGACCGCCACGTCCTCCCCGCCGGGCTGGGTATACCGATTGTGGATCTGGAGAACCCTCACCCCTGCGGAGGGTAACAGCAACCCCCAAACTGGCAGTCGGGATCGTCGTCCGGAGCGCAGTGGCGACCGTCACCCGGCGCCCGGCGAAAAGACCTGTACTTCAGGGATAGGGACGATGAAGTCCGCTCCCCAGTCCCGGATGTGTTCTAGCTGCTGGGCGATCTCATTCCGCAGGTTCCAGGGAAGGATGAGGATGTGGTCCGGCTGTCGCTCGTCGATCCCCGTAGGGTCGATGACGGGTATGTGCGTTCCCGGGGTGAAGCGGCCGATCTTGTATGGGTTCCGGTCGGCCACGAAGTCGATGAAGTCCGTTCCGATTCCGCAGTAGTTCAACAATGTGTTGCCCTTCCCCGCTGCTCCATAGGCCGCGACCGACTCGCCCCGATCCTTCATCGCGATCAGGACGGACAACAGGTCGCGCTTGACGGCCGCAGCGCGCTCGCCAAAGGCTTGATACGTGGCAGGCTCCAACAGCCCGCCCTCGGTCTCTTCCGCGAGAACCTGCCCAACCCGATCGGTGACTTGATGCGTCTCGTCGCCGGCATGGTGCAGGAACAAGCGCAGCGAGCCGCCATGTGTGCTCAGCTTCTCGACATCGAAGATCTCGAGACCATCCCGACCGAATATGTCCTGGCATGTCCGCAGCGAGAAATAGGAGAAATGCTCGTGGTAGATCGTGTCGAACTGGTTCTCGGCGAGCAGCCTCAACAGATGCGGGAATTCGAGCGTGAGCACCCCCTCCGGCGCGAGTACCAGAGGGAACCCGCTGACGAAGTCATGGAGATCGGGAACCTGAGCGAGAACGTTGTTCCCCACCATCAGGTCGGCCTGGACACCCTGTGCGCTCAAGTCCTCGCCGACCGCTTGACCAAAGAACTCGACGACCGTTTCGATTCCCTCCGACCGGGCCACCTCGGCGACATTGGCGGCCGGCTCGATGCCGAGGACAGGGACGCCCCGTTCGGAGAACCATCTGAGGAGATATCCGTCGTTTGACGCGACCTCGACCACACGCGAGGTGGGGGTGAGTTGGAAGCGGTCGATCATGTCCCCGGCATATCGCCGAGAATGGTCGAGCCAGCTATCGGAGTATGACGAGAAGTAGGCATACTCCGAGAAGATCTCATCGGGCGACGCGAACTCGTCGAGTTGAGCCAGGTAACACGTGCCACACACCATGACACGCAAGGGATAGAACGTCTCCGACGTGTTGATCCGATCCTCGCTCAGGAAGTCTTGGCAGAGCGGGGACATTCCAAGATCCACCATCTCGATGTCGGCCGTTGAACCGCAGTTCCGGCAGGTCAGAGCCATGTCAATCCCTCGCTGATCCGCCCCTCGTCGAGCAGCCGCCGGATCTCGTGGAGACGCCGGTATCGCGTGAACGAGGCTGAGGTCAGCCCGTCGCGGGCGAAGATGTCGAGTAACTCCCTCACGCCTTCGGCCACAGTCCAGTTCGGTTGGAAGGTCGGGATGAGGCTCTCCACTTTGGAGAAGTCGACGCGATAGCTGCGGGCATCGGCCGATGCCGAGTCAGCGAATTCGATCCGACCGTTGGGAATGGACCCCGCGATGGCCTCGGCGAGATCGAGCACCCGGAGGTTGTCGTCACTTCTCCCGATGTTGAAGGCCTCATCGTGGATGACGGCCCGGTCGGCCTGGAGAATTGCGATCACCGCTCGGGCGACATCGGTGACATGCACCTGTGGTCTCCATGCCATCCCGTCGGACATGAGCATGACTGCGCCTGTCGCCACTGCGGAGGCACAAAGATCGTTGACGACGATGTCCAACCGCAGTGCGGGAGACGGTCCGTAAACGGTGGCGTTGCGAAGTAAGGTGGGAGAGAAGGAGTCATCAGCCATCTCGGACAGCGCCGACTCAGCGGACACTTTGGTTTCGGCGTAAGGGGTGAGCGGAGCCATGTCTGCGCTCTCGTCGAGGAGGTCCTCGCCCGCTGAGACGCCATAGAGAGAGCACGACGATGCGAACAAGAACCGCGAGACACCCGCTTCCTTGGCTGCCTCGGCGACGCGGACGGTTCCAGCATGGTTGATCTCGTAGGTGAGCGAGGGGTCCAAGTCTCCGAGCGGGTCGTTCGACAAGGCAGAGAGATGGACAACGGCGTCGAAACCCTCGAAGTCTTTTGGCTCTGCGCGACGCATGTCCCACGGGCGAAGCTCGAAGTTCCCCGACGGGTACGCACACCGGTGGTAGAGACCGAGGTCTCGCCCATCCGTCTCGTATCCTTCGTCGAGTAGGGCCCCAATCAGAACACTTCCGATGTAGCCCTGTGATCCCGTTACGACGACGCGTTGGACGGCGTCTCCCATGAAATTACCCCCTTGACCTCACCTCGAGGATGGCGCTCTCGCGCCAGCGAAGCCGCCGACCACACGGCGTAGCTCCTCGTGTTTCCATCCTGGCAGGCCGTTAGTATCCCCCGCCGATGGGGAGGATTCAACTTCAACAGCCAGAGTTCGCATACGTTAAGGGGGGGGTGCGGCCCTGGTCCGAGGCGGTTCTCCACGTCTCCTCGGAGGCCGTTCTTCGCAGCGCCAACGTCTACGAAGGCATAAAGGGCTACTGGCAGCCTGATGGGTCCTTCGCCATCGTCGAGCTCGAACGCCACTTTGAGAGGCTCTGCCAGTCGGCGCGCATTTTGAGGCTTCCGATGCCGGTCGATCTCGACGGTTATGAGGAAGCGATCCGCGATCTGATCGACGCGCTCGTCGAGCCGGGCCGCGATATGTGGGTGCGAACCAACGTCTTCGCCGTCGAGGGCCACTGGGGTCTCGACACGGAGACCGACCTGATCATGACGGCTTTCCACCAAGAGCAGGTCGACCCCGAGGACATCGACCTCGGAGTGAGCACCTGGATACGCCCACCCGATCTGGCGATGCCCCCGAGGATCAAGACGACAGGGAACTATCAGGTGGGGAGACTCGCCCGGATCGAGGGCCGGGAGATGGGGTATGACGAGATGATCCTCATGAACATCCATGGGCGGATCTCGGAGGCGACTGGCGCCAACCTGTTGATCTCTGACGGCACCACCATCGTTTCGCCTCCCGGCACCGAAGGTGTCCTCGAAGGCATCACACTTCAGGTGGTGGCGAAGATCTGCCAGGACCTGGGAATCCCCTTCGAGCGAAGACCAGTCGATCGGTCAGAGTTGTTGATCGCCGACGAGCTCGCTGTTTGCGGCACCCTTGCGGAGGTGGCACAAGCACGCTCGATCGAGAGATTGACGCTGCCCCGAACACGGGAGAAGATCGCCGAGGTGGCCGGGGCATATCTGGCTGCCGTCAGAGGCACCTCTCCGACTTCGGCGGTGCAAATGAACCCGCTCGCCGGGATCGATGAGGCGGAGCGCCGCGCCGCGTCTGCGTGAGATTCCGACCAACCGACCTCGACGGCGTTTTCTTGATCGATCTCGACGTCCGGAGAGACTCGCGGGGATGGTTTTGCCGGACATTCGAGCTCGAGCTGTTCGCCGAGCAAGGTCTTGCCACCGAGTTTCCCCACCACAACCTGGTCTTCAACGAGACCGCAGGCACCCTGCGGGGCCTCCACTACCAACTCCCACCACGGGCCGAGGTGAAAGTCGTCCAATGCATCACCGGGGCCATCTACGACGTCCTGGTGGATCTTCGGCCTGATTCGCCTACGTACAGACGATGGGAAGGCTTCGCCCTCGAGGGGCCAGATCGTCTGCTCTACGTTCCCATCGGGTTCGCCCACGGCTACCAGGTGACGAAAGACTCGACCATGATCTCGTACCTGATGGGTGACGTCTATGCACCCGAACTGCAGCAGGGCATCAGGTGGGATGACCCGTCATTGGACATCACCTGGCCGGTTCCACCGGTGTTGAACCCACGGGACGCAAACTATCCCGACGTGGACTGGGAGGAGGCGTGGCCGGCGTCGTAGGTGACCCCGGTGTCGCTCAGGGCGTCAGCTGCCGCCACCACATCCGAGAACGGGATTCCGGACCGAAGTGCGATATCGATCAGGTCGTGTTCGCCGTCGGAGAGGTTGGCGACCCACAGCAAGGCAGACTCGAACGACGGGCGGGATCGAATTCCGCCAACGGACCCGTAAAGCCCGCGCTTTCCCAGCTGCGGCTCACCCCGGGGCTCATACCGCAAGAGACGCCGGTTCGATCCGATCGTCACGACGCATCGGAAGACGAATTCGGCGGCCTCGCCAAGCCGATCTGCGTCCATCAACTCGATCGAATCGTCCGAGGAGTGATACTCCGGGTACTCACCGTGGGGGGAACGAGTCAATGACCCGAAGGGGGTGGCGATTCCAGGAGATGAGAAGTTCCTCTCGTCGAACCCGTACGGCTCGAAGGGCCTCCTGCCTAGGTCCAGGCCCATGTCCCGCCCGACCATCTCGGCGGTCCGGTCTATCACCGTTCCCCCTGAGCGGGTCGCCTTGAAAGAGAGCCCGGCGGGATCGCCCAAACAGGCGAGGCTCAATCCCCCGACGATGTTGGGCACCAGGGCTTCATTGCGCGAGAGCCACGCCAGCGAGCCAATCCCGCCGGGCAAGAAGAGCGAACGCAGTGTCATCCCTGGTGTCCCGCCCCGTAGTTGCTCGGTGACCGCCGCCAGAACCGCCATTCCGGACAGATTGTCGTTGGCCTGAGCCGGATGACACATGTGAGCGGTCAGGAGCAACTGGAGCTCCCCTTCTCCGAGGATGGCCTCCCCATAGGTGAGCGAGCCCTGATCGTCGTGCTCGGCATCGATCACGGCCCGATACCTTCCCTCCGGAAGCGACTCCCGCGTCGAATGCGGGAGGCAGAAACCCCAGGTCCGCTCGTAGTAGCTCGTCCTGTAGGGGATGGCATGCGGTCGCTCAGGGAGTGAGTGGAGATGGGGTTGCAGGTCTTCCAACTCCATGACCGAGTCGACGCCTTCGCTGTAGCCCACGACGTGCAGAGGTGAGTGGTCCACGTCCACGATCACCTCACCGTCAGGACCCTCCAACCGCGCCCCTCGCAAACGCCACTCTGGGGGGATACTCCAGTCGAAGGCCTGGCTGCCACTGGGCACTTCGACGGCATTCAGCTCCGGTACGAAGTTCCTCAGCTCCCGAATCGCCTGCCGGTTGCCGTCTCCGGTGATGCTGCGCCAGGTGTCGAACAGCCCTTCCACCACGCCGATCGCAGCCTGCCCGGCTCGCTGCCGATCGAAAACTGTCGTCATCGGACGACGGTGCCTAACGGAACGGAATCTCGACTCATCGCCACGGTGGCCGGGGCTCGGACGAGCTCACGTCAGGACGATCTTTCTCGCATGGAACGCCTCGGCATAGCCAGACGAAGCGCGGCACTCGACGCCCCTGATCCTCGCGAGGGAGCGAAAGGTCTCATCCGTGAACCAATACCGGTCGGCCTGTGATGGGAAAGCTGTGACCAGATGTTGGATTTTCCGATCGATGTCTGAAGCGTCGAGCGGCACGTACAGATTCGGTTTCCCGAGGTCACCTTCGTACTTGACGATCTCATACTCCCAGATGGGATGCGACCGAAAAGTGTTCCAGGCGAGCTCTCCCATCATCCGGTGATCCTGGTGCATATCGACGGTTCGCGGCGCCATCACGAGGCAAGGGTCCACCTCCGCCCCCAGTCGATCGAAGAACTCCTTCAGACTCGGGTCGTACGGGAGGTAACGCTCCCTGAAATCGAGGAGGTGGACCACTGTCAGCCGGTCTCCTAGCAATCCGTGTGCACTCGACTTGGCTTCGGCGCGCCGCTCTTCGTTTCCTGCGGCGGCCACGACCCACACCACTTCCATCTCGGGGTTGGCGTTCAGGAGACGTATCAACGTCCCGCCGCAGCCGATCTCGATGTCGTCGGGGTGGGCTCCAAGGCAAAGTACCGGTCGCCCTCCCGGCAGCCGGGGCCAGGAGGCGGGAAGTGGGGAGTCCATCAATCCTGCAACACGCCCGGCTTCTTCCAGACCTCCCAGGGCGCCGGTCCGGTCTCGTAGAGGTCGTCGAGGAGCTGTTTGTCCTTGAATGTGTCCATGGCTCCAAAGAAGCCATGGTGGGGATAGGCGTGGAGACGAGATTTATCCGCCATCCTCTGGAACGGCTCCACGACGAGCTCCTCTCCAGGGACCATGTAGTCGAAGACTTCCGGGGTCATGTAGAAGTACCCGGCGTTGATGTACATCCCCGAGGTCTGGATCGGCGAGATAGACCTGACCACCCCGTCTTCCTCGAAGTCGGTCACATGCAAAGACAACGGAGGGGGAACCGCCATGAAGGCCACAGACATGTCGGGGCGGCTGCTCATCGACTCGATCATCGAGGGCAGATGTAGGTCAGTGACTCCATCGGAGTAGTTGGCCAGGAACGGCTCTCCGTCGACGTATTGCCTGACTGCCATCAGACGCTCGCCGATGTTGGTGTTCATCCCGGTGTCTACGAAGGAAATCGACCAGTCGTCGATATCAGAGCTGAGCAACTGCACGTCCTTGCCTCCACGACTGAGGACGAAGTCATTCGACGCTGCCTCCGAATAGTTGAGGAAGTACTCCTTGATCACATCGGCCTTGTAACCCAGGCACAGGATGAACTCCGTGTGGCCGTAGTGGGCGTAATACCTCATGACATGCCAGAGCACTGGTCGATGCCCGATCTTCACCATCGGCTTCGGCACCGCGTCCGAGTAGTCACGCAACCGGGTGCCCATTCCTCCGCAAAAGAGAACCACTTTCATCGATATCCCCCAAGTCGTGCCGAATCGATCGTATCGGTCTGGATCACAACAGGTCGGCTCGCCCCCGAGACATCGGAGTGCTTGTCAGACTGCGATTTCACGGCACTTCCCCCACTCATTCTCACGTTTGCGAAGCCTCCCTCGGTCCGAAACTCTAGTCGGTGTCAGGCCCGGCGACTACGGGACGTGGTGATGAACAGTGTATGAACGGGGAGTTTCTCGGGTTGACGGCCACGCTGCGTGGTGTATTCTCCGCTCTCACCCTCTATTGGTGGGGGGTGGGCAAAAAGGGAGGCATTGAGGGTGGTGGGAGGCTTTGCGCGCGTGGACCCTGTTGACCAGGGGACACAGCATTCGTATGAGGTGGGGCGATCGGAGCCACCTCAACTTCAGTTGGTGCCACGCACCGACATCTATCGCGATCGGGTGAAGCCAGTCATAGATGTGGTGAGCGGGCTCGTCCTGCTCATTCTCTTGGCCCCGGTCATCTTGATATCCGCGGTTGTCGTGGCAGTGAGCCTGGGGGCTCCGGTCATCTATACCCAGGATCGGATCGGGCTGGGAGGAAAGCGGTTCAAGCTCTACAAGCTCCGGACCATGATCCCCGACCGCAGGACCCGCTCCGGGCAGCACATCGGGCCGGAGCGTCGCCAGACCCACAAGACACGGGAAGACCCGCGGGTCACCGCAATCGGCCGGCGGCTACGCGAGGTGCGATTCGATGAGTTGCCCCAGCTCTGGAATGTCGTCAGAGGAGACATGAGCCTGGTCGGCCCGAGACCCGAACTGCCTGAGATCGTCGCCGGCTACGACGACTGGCAGCGACGTCGCCATGTCGTCAAACCGGGCCTCACCGGGCTGTGGCAGGTGTCGAGCGACAACGGCAAGCCAATGCATGAGTGCACCGAAATGGACCTGGAGTACATCGAGAAGATGAGCTTCACCTCCGACATGTCGATTCTGCTTCGCACGCCGGCGGCGATGTTCCACCGGCGCGGCTACTAGTCCGAAGCCCAGCCCGAGATTCGTCAACTCGCTGCGAAGGCGGCCCGCACCCCGGCGATGACTCGCTGCCGCTCTTCGTCGGTCAGAGACGAACCGCTGGGAAGACACAGCCCGTCGTCGAAGAGGCGTTTCGAGACCTCCCCCCCATAAGAGGGGAACCCGGCGAACACAGGCTGGAGGTGCATGGGCTTCCACGCCGGTCGCGACTCGATGTCGAGAGACTCGAGGTGCAGCCTCACCTGCTCCCGTGTGACCTTCGCCGCTTCAGGGTCGATGGTCAGGCAAGTCAGCCAGAAAGTGGATCGTGATCCGGTGGCCTCGGGCATGAACTCGATCCCCGGGAGATCTTGGAGGGCGGATCGATATGCCTCGTTGTGCTGGCGACGCACCCGAACCCTCCTCTCCAGATCGGCCAGCTGCGAGCGGCCCAAGGCAGCGAGCAGGTTGGACATCCTGTAGTTGTACCCGATCTCGCTGTGCTGATAGTGCGGTGCCGGGTCGCGTGCCTGTGTCGCCAGGAATCGCGCACGCTCGGCCTGCTCGGCGTCGTCGGTGACCAGCGCGCCACCTCCACTGGTGGTGATGATCTTGTTCCCGTTGAAGGAGAGAGCCGCCACCTGCCCGAAACTCCCGGCGGGACGGTCCCGATAGGTGGCACCGAGCGCCTCGGCAGCGTCTTCGATGATCGCCACCCCTCGTTCCGCACAGAGAGGCTCGATCGAGGCGTAGTCGGCACACTGGCCGTAGATGTCGACCGGTATGCAGGCGGCGAATTCGCCTTCGGACAAAGCCTTCTCCACCAGTTCTGGATCCATGTTCCACGTCTCGTGGTTGGAGTCGATAAACACAGGCTCGGCACCCACGTACCTGATGGCATTCGCAGTGGCCGAGAACGTCAGCGTCGATACCAGGACCCGATCTCCCGGGCCGACACCGTTGAGGAGCAGACCCAGATGGAGAGCGGCCGTGCCGCTGGACAATGCCACGCCATGAGCTCTTCCGGTGACCGCGGCGAGCTCGCTCTCGAAAGCGTCGACTTCGGGGCCCAAGGGTGCGATCCAGCCGCCTTCGAAGGCGCGCTGCAGCGCCTTCATGTCATCGGGCCCGGTGTCCGGAGGCGAGAGCAGGATCCGTGTCATGTGCCAGCGACGCTAACGCCTCGAGACCGTGCGAGAGTGTTGCTCCGCGACGTCGCGGAGCAACTCCTCGAGACGCGCCACCACACTCTGCAACGAGTGGCTGGACGCGACCGCCTCCCGAGCGCGTCCAGCGAGCTCCAATGCCGCCTCGGGAGCGTCGAGGACACCCTCGATCCCTTTGGCTAACGCTCCCACATCACCGAGTGGCACCAGCGTGGCATGGTTCGGCTCTCCGGCCACCTCACGGACCGGCGGGATGTCGTAAGCGACGACAGGAAGACCGGCCGCCATTGCCTCGAGCACGGCAGTGCCGAGGCCTTCCATGTGTGACGAGAAGGCAAACACGTCGGCCGTCCTGTAGTAGTCGAACGGTCTGTCGGTGAAAGGGAGGACCGTCACCGCGTCGGTGAGTTTCAGCTCCTCGATCAAGGAGTGGAGAGCAGGGCTCCCGTCCCCTTCTCGACCCAGGATCACCAAGTGGGCCGGGCGTCGGGCCCGGATGGCGGCGAAAGCCCTCACCAGGTCCTCGTGACCCTTCTGCGCCGTCTGTCGTCCGACGTTGAGGAGGAGGGGTCCTTCCGGCAGCCCGAGATCGGCCCGGCTCGGAGTCGGTGAACCGAGATCGGGCATGGGCACACCCCGGGGGATGACTGTGACCCTTCCCGGGTCGATCCCGGCTACCGCGCTGTTGGTCCGCTTGGCGTCCTCTGTGAGGGCACGGAACCAGACATGGTCCCTGCGTGCCGACCACCACTCCACCCGGCGCAGGGCCTGTGCTCTGAGCAAGGAGGCTCCCGGTTGATATCGACGCATCAGCGACGGGTCACCAGACAGGGTGAAGGTGGAGATAACCGGGACCCGCGCCCGCCTCCCCGACATCTGCCCGATCAGATTTGCTGCTGCGAGGCTGGTCTGGATCACATCGGGCTCGAAGGCATCGACGTGACTTTCGAGCCGCCTGGCTCCAGCTGGCCAGTTCCAGCCAGAATTGCCGGAGTTCAAACCAAGGGCGACGCTCTCGATGCCGGCATCGGTGACCTGCGCCTCGAGTTGATCGGGCGGGTAGAGCCTCACCAGCTTTTGCTCGGCCGAGCCGAGCCTGGTGATCTCGCGGACCATCCCCTGCTCGGCACCGCCCGAGCCACTGAGTGAGTTGATGACGTGAAGGACTCTCATCGTGATCGACCCGGGAGGGCCACGCTCCCAGCGTAGGCGTCGGCCATTTTCCGGTCAGGGCCCGTCGTAGCCCTTGATGCGCTTGCGAACAGCCTCCTCGAGACGGAAGCCTCCCGCCATCCTCTGCTTGAACCACGTGAACCCGTCAGATAGCTGCACCGGGTAGCGGTGCAGCAAGTGGGGGTCCGGGCTCGACGATGGGCTCGGGCTCCCGCCGAGAACAGCTGTCTCATATCGCTCTCGGACCGGGGCGTCGGCGGTCTCCGACCAGAAGCCATAGGGATAAGCGAAGTGCCGGGGACGGGCACCGAGCCGCTCCAGGATCATCTGATCGCTGAGGTCGAGCTCTTCGGCCACCGCCTCCGACGGGAGTGACCGCAAGTCGGGATGACTGTGAGTGTGCGCTCCGAGAGTGAGCAGCCCGGAATCCACCATTTCTGAGATGTCGGGCCAATCGAGCGGGACCTCGGCTGCCCCGACATCGTCGGGTGAGCCCACGAGACTCGTGGATATGTAGAGCACGAAGGGCATGCCACGATCGGCGAGCATCGGGAACGCAGTGGTGTAGAGGTCCCGATAGCCGTCGTCGAAGGTGAGCACCACCAGCTGGTCCGAACCTGGCTCATCCCAACGACTGAGAGCGGTCGCGATGTCGACCACTTCCTTCTCAGATTCGAGCCAGGCCAACTGCTCGGCAAAGGCCTCGACCGTCACCTCCATCTGATGGCCGTAGCTGGTCCCCACCTGGTGGTAGATGAGGATGCGCGGGCCGGATGGCGATGATACGAACCGGTCGGCCGCGGCGAACAACGTCTTCGACATGCCCCGGAGCAGCGACATACCCCGGGTCGCTATGCCGTGTCGAGGAGGTCGGAGATATCTCCCTCGCTGAGCACCTCGAAGGGCAGCAGGCCCTCGGCCTGGAAGGGAGCGAGATTGACCCTGGTGCCGTCGGACCACTTCGGGTTCCACGCGACCGATCTGACCCGCTTGCCGCTGCCACGGTTCCCATACAGGACATTTCTCAGGTGCTTCTCGAACACCCGGACGTCGTCGACTTGCTGCTCGTAGACGGCAGCCGTCTCCAGATCGGAGCGTGTCACCGCAGCTTTGCGCCTCCGCTCCAGCTCGTCGACGGCCCCGGTCACGACCTCGGTGACGACAAGCTCGAGCTTCTCGGCATTGAGACGCCGTGCTGGAAGGAGAAGGCTGACCGACCTTTCCGGGCTCACCAAGTGCCACACCTCGGGCTCACCGTCGGTGCGCTCGAGATGCCGCTTGAAGAACTCCCTGTCCAGCCAATCGTCGATCCCGACTTCCGGCTGGTCTCCCGAGATCAGTCGTTCCACCTGGCCAACGAGCTCGGCGCCGGAGCCCCATTCGACTTCCCGTTCGATTTCCTCGGTTAGCCAACTCCCCACCGTGCGGTGCCGTTTCACCGGCCGCAACGACAGGAAGCCGTACTCCGAGACGTCGTGGATCAGAGACTCGAGGAGGTCGCCGTACCCATAGCGAGCGGTGACCATGTCCTCGGCCCTGGAGACGACATAGTCGGCGACCGCCTCGTAGGCCTTGTCCGAAGACGCGCCAGTCATGGCATCGAGCAGGTCGCTGCCCAGACCCTTCTCGTTCACTACGGGCTTGCTGAGCCCGAAGCTGGTAGCCAGGTCGCCCAAGGGCGAGTGCTGGACTGCAGCCGAGCGACGCTCGTCAGGAATGACGTAGGTGTTCAGCCGATTCATCGGAGACGCATTACCTGGGTCTTCCTGGGGGCGGGCCTCGGGGCGGCTTTCGTCCTTGCCGGTCTTTGACTTGGTGAGTTCCTTCTCCGACTTGCGGAAGAGGCCGGAGAGCCGGCCGCGCCGGCCGAGGAAGACCGCGCCGACAACGCTGATGCGGAGACGATCGGCATCTTCGATGAGACCATTCACATCGGCCTCGGTGGTGGCTCCAGCAGTAGTAACCAGGATCCCGTGACGCACACGCTGCATGGCAGCCTGCGCCGATGGGGTGCCGAAGTCGTCGACAACGACGATCGTGGTGTCATAGTGAGACTCAGCCGCCTCGATCAGGGCTCGATACTGGCGTCCGGCGAGGGCATCGGCCGGAGATCCCGGAGGCGGCCCTGACGGAATCACAGCCAATCCGGGACGCACCACGTAGGCCTGCTCGACGGCAGCCTGCACCGATGCGACGAACTCAGGAGCTTCGGGCGTGAGCCTGAGAACCTCCGAGAGCGCCAGACCGCCGACCCGGTACTCGCCAAGGGCACTCTTGGAGTCGAAATTTGCGTCGATCAGGAGGACCGAGTCTCCGGCGGTGGCCATCGACCCGGCCAGGTCGGCGGCCAGGGCCTGGACATCGGCCGAGCCGGTGTTGTGCCCCGTGAGGGCGATGGTCGAACCGGAGTGGGCGTGCGCCTGCACGGCGGAGCGGAGGGCCTGAACTGCCGTCTTGCGCGTGCCACCTTCCGCCGCGTCGTACCAGGCGACGTTGCCCCGTGCATCGACGCTGCGAGCCGGGACGACCCCGAGCACGGGGACGTCGATGTCCTCGGGCATCCACACGATGCGTCGGGTGCGGGAGATCACCAGCAGCCCGAGCAGAGCGGCAAGAGCACCGCCGACCAGTCCGGCGACTGCCAGGATCCAGGGCGCGATGGGCTCGGATGCGAAGGCTGTCGCTGTGGGTATCTCTTGGACACCTCCGCCGGAAAGACCTTCCTGGCGCAGATAGAGACGTTCGTACTCGGCCGCGATGAGAACCTTCCTCGCGGTGAGCGCCTGAAGCCTCAGGGCGTCCTCCGAGCTCAGCACGGCCACGGGCGTGGGGCCCATTGCTGAGCGCTCGGCAGTGAGCTCTGCAAGTTGATTGGTGAGATTGGCCCGCTCAGTTGCCAGAGCAGCCCTGGCGTCGGCTGTGTTCGCCGCCGCCTCGTCGAGCACGAGAGCCCGCAACCGATCCTGGACACCGAGAATCGTTGCCTCTATTGACTGTTGCTGGGCGAGGAGAGCTTGTTCCTCCGCCGTCAGAGCGGGCTGGAGGAGGGCGATCTCGGCGTCGACAGTCGCGGCGTCAGCCAAGAGGGTCTCGATTTGAACGTCGAGCTCGATAGCCGAGTCGGGATCCGTCTGGAGATAGCCGTTTCGCAGGGCCAGTGCCTCTTCGATTGCGGCCTCCTCGGTCGGCCCCTGGCTGACGAAGAGCAGCTGATTCTCGGCGACGTCGATGTCGACACGTGAAGTCGGATCCTCCACGAGAGCCTCCGCCACAACTGTGAGGGCGAAGTCGTGAATGAATCCCAACTCCTCCGCAGCAGCCTGAGGTGTCACACCCTCAGCGGGTGGGAAACGAAGAGGGGCGGTGGCCTCGTGCACAGCCTCGCCAGAACTGGCGAAGGTGAGGAAGAGGAAGGCTCCTCCGAGGCCGAGGAGGGCGCCGGTCAGGACCACTCCCCATCTGTCGCGAATGATTCGCGCGAGTCTCTGGATATCCATGGCTCAGGTCTGCTGCTTCATGGCCAACTCGGCCACTTCGGATTCCACTGCCGGCGGCAGGCCCCATACGAGCTCGTTCAATTTGTCGAGAACCATGTCCTCGTCCCCCTTCAATGCTGCGACCTCGAGGTCTGCCACCACTTCTGCGATGACCGCCCCTCCGGGCTCCTGCAGGCGAACCTCGAATATCTTCGGATTCGAGGTGACTTCGACCGGGCCGTTCGCAAGCTGCTCTTCGAGCTTCTCCCCCGGTCGAACCCCCGTGTATTCGATCATAATGTCAGCGTCTGGGATAAGACCTGCGAGACGGATCAGCCGTCGGGCCAGGTCGTCGATGTACACCGACTCACCCATGTCGAGAAGGAATATCTCCGACCCGTCGGCCAGGGCCGCTGCCTGGAGCACGAGTTGGACCGCCTCGTTGACCGTCATGAAGTAGCGCTTCATCTTCGGGTCGGTGACGGTGACCGGGCCTCCAGCCCGGATCTGAGAGACAAACGTTGGGATCACGCTGCCCCGACTGCCCAGGACGTTGCCGAACCTGACGGCGGAGTAGATGCACCCGTCGTTGCGGGCGTTGCCCGCCTTGATGAGCAACTCTGCGGCGCGTTTGCTGGCTCCCATCACCGACGACGGGTCGACGGCCTTGTCAGTCGAGATGAGCACGAACCGCTCCGCTCCCACGCGGGACCCGGCCTCGATGATGTTCCTGGTCCCGACAAC
>Ga0307505_10001205_pt1 | contig 22235 bp, 17 predicted proteins | sample 23_S_MG_FD_202183 | JGI IMG/M metagenome (GOLD analysis project Ga0307505, IMG submission 202183) | Soil microbial communities from Populus trichocarpa stands in riparian zone in the Pacific Northwest, United States - 23_S | ecosystem: Environmental > Terrestrial > Soil > Riparian zone > Trees...
ACCTAAACTCAAAACTCAGAACTCGAAACTCGAAACTCGAAACTCGAAACTCGAAACTCGAAACTCAGAACTCAGCCCGCCTACGCGGCCGCGCGCAATGTCGCCGCCTTTTCCACCGCGTGGTCAATCGTTCCGACCATATAGAAAGCCTGCTCCGGCAAATCATCATGTTTGCCATCCAGAATTTCCCGGAACCCACGCACTGTTTCCTGGGTGGAAACATATTGCCCCTTCAGGCCGTGGAATTTCTCCGCCACGAACATGGGCTGGCCCAAGAAACGCTCTACCTTACGGGCACGCGCCACCAGGAGCTTGTCATCTTCACTCAGTTCATCAATACCCAGAATAGCAATGATGTCCTGCAATTCCTTGTATTTCTGGAGTACCTGCTTCACCTGGCGGGCGGTGCGATAATGTTCCTCACCCACCACATCCGGCTGGAGCGCCCGGCTAGAAGAAGCCAGGGGGTCTACTGCCGGGAAAATACCCTTGGCAAACACACTGCGATCCAGAGTCAAAATAGCATCCAGATGGGAGAACGTTGCCACTGGAGCCGGGTCAGAATAGTCGTCCGCGGGCACATAAATCGCCTGCATCGAAGTGATAGAACCACGTTTGGTAGAGGTAATACGCTCTTGTAACGCCCCCATTTCCGCGGCCAATGTCGGTTGATAACCGACCGCACTGGGCATCCGGCCTAACAAAGCCGACATTTCGGAACCGGCCAACACGTAGCGGAAGATGTTGTCAATGAAGAGGAGCACGTCACGGCCTTCGTCACGAAAGTATTCCGCCATGGCTAATCCGGTCAGGGCCACCCGCAAACGCACGCCGGGCGGTTCATTCATCTGACCAAATACCATGACGACCGATTGGCCTACACCATACTCTTCCATTTCATAATAGAAGTCTGTCCCTTCACGGGTGCGTTCACCTACACCGGCAAAAACCGAATACCCTTCATGCACACTGGCCACAGAGCGTACCAGTTCGGCGATGGTGACGGTTTTACCCACCCCAGCACCGCCATAAATACCGGTCTTACCCCCCTTAATGAACGGGGAAATAAGGTCAACGACCTTCATGCCGGTTTCAAATGTTTCGATTTTCGTGCTTTGGGCCTGAAAATCAGGGGCATCGCGGTGAATCGGGTAATAGGTATCCGCTTTGGGCGTCGGTTTGCCGTCAATAGCCTCACCCACCACATTGAAAATACGCCCTAGCGTAGGTGGACCTACGGGAACCATAATCGGGCTACCACTGGCCGTAACCTCGACCCCACGCGCCAGCCCTTCTGTCGCATCCATAGCCACGGTACGAACCAAACCTTCACCCAGATGTTGTTGGACTTCCAGGATAATGCGCCCAACGGGGCCTTGCACTTCCAGGGCCTCATAAATCCCCGGCAAATTTTCTTCGGGGAAATCCACGTCTACCACGACGCCACGAATCGCCACAATTTTGCCTGTCGCCATAATGCCTCCAAAAAATGAATTATGAAAAATGAAGGATGAATTATGAAAAGAATGGCTAACTTCATAATTCCTAATCCCTAATTCATAATTTTTAGCCTTTCACTGCTGCCTCTGCACCGCCCACGATGTCCAGAATTTCGTTGGTAATACTGGTCTGGCGAGCTTTGTTACGTTCAAGGGTAAGGATATCAATCAATTCGCCAGCATTATCAGTAGCATTATTCATGGCTACCATACGGGCGCTATGTTCACTGGCCAAAGCCTCTAACACCGATTGGAAAATCTGTAATTCGGTGAACCGAGGTAAAACAATGCTCAACAAGGCCGAAGGATCGGGTTCATAACTGTAAACGCGCTCAGCCACCCCGGTCAGGTCAATCTTACTCACATATTCGGAGACGGCCATGCCTTCAAAATCCAGCGGCTTGAGCGGTAAAAGTTGTTTCACACGGGGGATGCGGGTCAACAGGTTGACAAAATCAGTGTAACCAATAAAAACCTGATCGAATTTGCCAGACAGAAAATCGGCCGTCACGATCTTGGCAATAGCGGTTATGTCCAAAATCGAGGGGGGGTCGGGCATTTTTTCAAAGGTGGCCACAACGTTATAGCCGCGACGAATCATCAAATCGCGCCCTTTACGGCCTACGGTGATGAGTTGCACTGGCCCATTCATGGCCCGGATGAAGGCTTCGGCGCGAGATACCATGCTGGCAGTATAAGCTCCAGCCAACCCCCGATCACCGGTGACCAGGACTAGGGCGGTGTTTTTGATCTGCGGCCGCACCGTCAACAACGGATGAGCATTATCACCAACCCCCGGCTGAGAAGCCAGGTTGTGCAAAATCTCGAACGCCTTGCCCGCATAGGCCCGCGTTGCTTCCACCTGCTTCTGGGCACGGCTGGCCTTAGAAGCCGATACCGCCGCCAGGGCACTGGTCACCTGGGAAATGTTCTTAACACTACGGATTCGCTTATTTAGCTCGCGTTCACTTGCCACGAGGTGCTCCTTAGAGTGTGCGGGTCTGCGAGTATGCGGGTTTGCGAGTTGAATTATGACTCGCGTACTCGCTCACTCGCCATCTCGCTTACTTAGCTGCTCCAACTGGCGTTGAAATCTTGAATCGCCTGCTTTAACTGGCCTTCAATGTCATCGTTCCAGGCTCCGGTTTCCAGGATGGGTTTACCCACATGCCCCTGCGCCGTATCCATATAACGAACAAAGGCCTGACGCCACTCGTCCACCTTGTTCACGGCCACATTGTCCAGATACCCACGCGACACGGCATAAATAAGCATAACCTGATGATCCAGCCGCCACGGTTTGTATTGGGGCTGTTTAATCATTTCCATCGTGCGCTCACCACGAGACAATTGTCGTTGGGTAGACGCATCCAGGTCAGAACCAAACTGAGCAAACGCGGCCAGTTCCCGGTATTGGGACAAGTCCGCCTTCAGACCACCAGACACCTTGCTCATGGCCCGTTTTTGCGCCGCCGAACCCACACGAGAGACGGACAAACCGGTGCTGATAGCTGGGCGCTGACCTGCATTGAAGAGGTCCGTTTCCAGGTAGATCTGGCCATCGGTGATGGAGATAACATTGGTGGGGATGTAGGCCGACACGTCACCTAACAAGGTCTCAATGATGGGCAGAGCCGTCAACGAACCACCAGATCCCGGCACTTTCTTAACTTCATATTTGTCCGGGTCGTCCATCTGTTTGAGGTCTTCTTTGATATGGTCTTCGGCCAGGTTACCAAAGTACAGTTTGCCATTAACACCCGTCTTGGTATCGGCGGTGACTTCCGTGCCTTTAGCGACAATGACAAATTCGTCACGCAGACGGACGGAGCGTTCGAGCAAACGGCTATGCAGGGAGAAAATGTCACCAGGGTAAGCTTCACGGCCAGGGGGGCGCCGCAGAATCAGGGACATCTGGCGGTAAGCCCAGGCATGTTTGGAGAGGTCGTCGTAAATAACCAGGGCGTCTCGGCCCTGCATCATAAACTCCTCACCAATGGCACAACCAGCGAAGGGGGCAAAATATTGCATGGGGGCGGGGTCAGAAGCACCAGCTACGACGACCACGGTATAATCCATAGCTCCGTATTTTTCCAGCGTAGCGACCACCTGGGCCACCTGCCCCACACGTTGACCCACCGCGACATAGATACAAATCATGTCGCCCCCTTTTTGGTTAATGATGGTGTCAAGGCATATGGCCGTCTTCCCTGTCTGACGGTCGCCGATGATGAGTTCGCGCTGGCCTCGGCCAATGGCGAACATGGAGTCAATAGACATGATACCCGTCTGGACGGGGGTATCTACCCCTTTACGCTCAATAACCCCAGGGGCAATACGTTCCAGGGGCATCGTCCGGGATGTGCGGATAGGCCCCTTGCCATCAATGGGATTACCCAACGCATCAACGACACGACCAATCATGGCATCCCCGACAGGCACGGAAGCGATGCGCCCAGTAGCGCGTACTTCATCACCTACGGCAATGCCGGAGTAGTCACCCATGACCACGATACCGACGTTATCAGGCTCCAGGTTCAAAGCCAGTCCGGCTACGCCGCTACTAAACTCAACCAATTCCATGGATTTTACGTCGGCCAGGCCATCGGCCAGGGCGATACCGTCATAAACAGAAATGACCGTTCCCACACTCTGAGTTGCCAGAGTAGGTTGAAAGTCTTGAATCTGTTTTAGGAAGGATTCGGCAATATTGGTAAATTCGGGGGCCATTGACGCCATGCACCAACCTCCTATGAGGGAATTATGAAGGATGAAAGATAAAGGATGAAACCGTTACCCAACGCGTGATCCAAGTCTGAAGACACAATGAAAATTCATTATGCTTCATGTTATAGGCATCACTTTTGGTTCATCCTGCGTTTGTGAAATTTAGGCAGGTGTAACGGGTCAGACACCGCCTGTTCGTCTTGCTGATATTACCTTAGCGTTGTCCTTTTGTCCAACAATTCACAAATAGGACATGCCTCGTGTATGACAGAATGAATATAGAATCACCAAGGTAATAGGGTTTTGTATTGGCAAAGAGCAGTTCGCCTGTTTGTGCATTTTATCACAAGCCTTGGGGAGCGTCAAAGCACCTGTCGTTTAACCTAGATGAAGAGTTGGGCTACAATTTTGGCTTATGACTGTTCAAGAGAAACGTCCTTCCCGCTGGCCCCTGGTTTGCGTTTTAGTTGCTTATTTACTCATTACACTAGGGTATGGTGTCACCAACCCTCTTTTTGAAGCGCCTGACGAAAACTGGCATTTTTTTACGGTTGAGTACATTGCCAGCACCAGACAACTGCCGGTAGTAGCCGAGGTATATGACCCGTTTTTGAGTCAGGAAGCAGCCCAGCCACCGTTATATTATCTGCTGGGGGCGATGCTGATTGCCTCAATTGATACGAGCCAGGCGCGAGAACAAGTATGGCCCAATCCGTTTGCCTGGGCGGGGGACGCGGCCGCGCTGGCTAATTACAACCAGTTTATCCACTCAGCCCAGGAAGAGTGGCCCTGGCAGGGCTACGCCCTGGCGGCTCATGTTTTGCGGGTTTTTTCTACCTTGTTGGGGTTGGGAACGCTGATTTGTGTGTATGGTTGTGTAGGACTTTTTTTTAAGACACGGATAAACACGAATGAACAAAGATTAAACGCTACTCAGCAGAGAACAGTAGCCCAACCGGTGGATTGGGCCTTGTTGGCTACGGCTGTGGTGGCCTTTTGGCCCCAGTTTAATTTTGTCCACGCCTCGGTAACCAATGATGCCTTGATCACCTTCTTGGCCGCGGCCGCGTTGTGGCAGTTACTAAAGCTATGGGAACTCGTAGGAACTCAGAGGAACTATAGGAACTCAGCACTCAGCACTCAGCACTCAGCACTCAGAGAGCGATTTTTACTGTTAGGGCTAACCATCGCGGCCGCGATCTTAACCAAAAACGCCGGTACGCTCCTGTTTGTCTATGCGCTGGGTTTCCTGGTCGTACTGGCCTGGCGGGAGAGAAGGGTAAAGGTGCTGATCGCGGCCGCGATCTACCTCATCATCCCGGTTTTACTCCTCAGTGGCTGGCTCTGGTGGCGCAACTGGACGCTATACAGCGACCCCACCGCCGCTACTGTGTTTGTGCGCCTGGCTGGGGGCGACCGGCATTACACCCTCTGGCAAGTCCTGGCCGAAACCCCCAGCCTGTGGAACTCTCTATTTGCCCTCTTTGGTTGGTTTAACGTCCGTGCCCCGAATTGGGTGTTTACGATCTGGAATGGACTGGTTGTTCTGTCACTTCTGGGCTGGCTCATCAGGTTCAGGCAAAGAATAAAACGTGGCCTGACAGTTACCACTCTCCCCTCTCCACCCTCCACCCTCCCCTCTCCCCTCCTTACCATCTTGCTGACAGGCTGGTTTTTCCTCGTCTATGCCGGGTTGGTTTCATTTATGCTCCGCACCCCGGCGGCCCAGGGTCGGTTGTTATTCCCAGCCCTCGTCCCACTCTTGTTGGGTCTGGTGGGGGGCTGGCAGGGGTGGGAATTCAGTCAAACGTTAGCCGCAACCAGTGACCAGTCAGTTGATCAGCTTCACGGTTGGCGTAACAAGCCGCGTTTCCTCTATTTAATCCCATTTTTCGCCTTACTAACCACGCTTTATTGCCTGTTGGTGGTAATTCCTCAGGCTTATGCTGTGCCCCAAGTGGTAGAGAGTGTGCCAGCCGCGGCCGCGCTCTACCCCCCAGCTATCCGTATCACTAACCGGCTATCCCTGATGGGAGCCAGCACGGAAACAGTCGTAGCCCGACCCGGTGAGCCAGTATGGTTTACCCTGTATTGGCAGGCCTGCGCCCGGCCCGCCTTCCCCCCAGAGCAGGTGGTAGAGCTATTTGGCCTGGACCCGGAACAGCCTATCGCCCGCCTACACAGCTATCATGGTCGGGGTTTGTACCCCGCCACCCTCTGGCCGACGGGGGTGACTCTGGCAGATCGGTTTGCCTTGCGCCTGAACGAAACAGTTGACACACCCGTACTGGCAACCGCCTTTGTACGTTTAGATGGGGAAGGGGACGGCGTCCCCTTTGCTTCCGTGAAGGTCATCCCGGCCACCTGGCCGACCGCTCCAGCCACGGTTCTAGCCCAACTGGGCGAGGGGATCAGGTTACGGCAGGTGCAGTTTACACCAGAGGTGGTAAGGGCGGGTGAAACAGTGACGGTAGCGGTCGTATGGTCTGTCGCGGCCGCGCCGCAGGGCATGTTCACCACCTTCGTCCACCTGGGTGATCCCAGCCAGCCACCGCTGGCTACCGGTGACAACCAGCCCCGCTCAGGCCAATACCCCACCCAGGTTTGGGCCGCAGGTGAGGTGATAAACGATCAGTATAGCCTCATGCTACCGGCGGATTTGCCCCCTGGCCGTTACCCCCTGATGATGGGGATGTACGACGCGGCCGCGGGCATCCGCCTACCCCTCACCGTGAATACCGAACGCCAGCCCAACGATGCTTATTTAGTCGGTTACTTGACCGTGGAGTGAAACGAAAAAAGAGTGAGCCAGTAGTGGTTCACTCTTTTCTATATCCTCGCCTCTTTGCGCCCTTGCGTGAGTTTTCCCAGGCTTTAAGCAGTTTTGCGATAGCGGATAACCCCCAGCACCAGGATAAGTGCCAGACCACCAAGGGGGATAAACCAGATGCGTAGGGCGGTCGCGGCCGCGTCGCCACCCATACTGGTCAAGCTGACTGAGGTAGGGCTAGACACGGTAATATCTAATGTATCCGTAGAGGGAGCATCCCCGGCTGAACCATCGGCCAGATTGACCGAATTACCTGCGCCGTAGAGCGTTACATTGCCATCCGTGGCTGGAGCCGTCCAGCGAAAACTAAAAACGACATCGTTATTGCCATCCACCGTTTTGGGGGCCGTGTGCGTTAGTTCGTCACTCATCACCTGGGTATCTGTTGTGCCCGGCACAATCATTAAACTACCATCCGTGGCCGAGACATTAAACCCACCAGCCACCTCTTGTCCCCCACTGATAGTCAGAGTAAAGGTGACGGTTTCACCAGCCGCAACATTCACTGGCCCGTCCAGGGTTACATTGGGCACCACACCACCGGAATGGCAAACATTGCAGGTCGCTCCCCCGTTGGTGTTAGGGTTGCCGGAAAAACCGACGCGCCCGGTGCTGGAAGCCCCCGCCACGCTAAAGGCATAAGCCGACAGGCTCAGAGTAAAAATGAGAATGGCCACAACCATCCATTTTCTTGATTTCATGAGTAAAACCCCTCCTACAAAAATAAGTTTCGAGTTTCGAGTTTCAGGTTTCAAGTTCTGAGTTCCAACCTCGCTACTCGCTACTCGCAAACTCGCTGTTTTCATTCATCATGGTGAACGCCCCGCTCATGGGGAACTCCTGCGAAAATAGTACTGAGTGAGTTCCCAGAGTTCTTCTGAGTTCCCACGAGTTCCTCTCTGGATAAATCTTTTATCTACTACCCATCATTATGCTGATTTTGGTAGGCTAAACAATCATGCGCTAGTACTTTGGGCCAGTTCAACATATTCCTGACGCGCGGCCGCGACCAGGTCGGCCCCAAATTTTTGCGACAACTCACCGATTAGCTCCGCCTTCCGTTCGGCATCGGCCCGTGACCAGGTACGGGCTTTGATTTCCAGGAAATACCCCAACTCAGGCTTTACGACCTTATCCAGGTTCAGAGCAAAATCGGTGTTCTTGTAAATAACATGCCAGCGTCGCCGCTCCTTATGTACTTCTATTTCTTTGGGTGGGTCAAAATATTCCCGGTAAAAGCGCAACGTCTGGTTAGCCTCAGTCATGTAGCGGGTACGCGAGAGCATGACCGCATTGGGAAACCGCTGGGGGGTTGACTCACCTAGAAGCGTCAACCGTTGCCGAGAACTGGTTACATCCCCTTTCTCGTTAATGAAATCATCTTCACGATAGCGCAGACGGGCGGCATAAGGATCATCCTGGTTAAAAATGAAGTAGCTGTCGTACTGTTTGTAATGGACATATTTGGTTATCTCAAAAGCCCCCGATTCCAGGACGGTTAGCACTTGTTTGTCATCGGCCAGCGGCACTTTTACCTGCACTTCAAAACTTTGCTGCCGTTCGATTTTAGTCAGGGCTAGAAGTTTGTTGTACGGGCTGGACTCACGTTCCAGGACAAAGGCATCAATCCGAGCGGCCACGGCGGCGGCCTGGGTTTTGGCGCTTACCTCATCAATAGTCAACAGATCGCGGCCGCGCATCAACCATTGCCCATTACAGATAACATGAGCCACATCCGTACTCTTGGCCGCATAGATCAACCGGGAATAAACGGCGTCCGGGTTATTGTTAAACTGGGGCCAGTTGTGCATCCCCGTCATATCCACAACCGCGATATCCGCTCGTTTGCCAGCTTCCAGACTGCCCGTTAAATGGGCCATGTGTACCGCCCGCGCCCCACCAATCGTGGCCAATTCCATGGCCTCACGAGCAGGTAGCGTGGTCGGATCACCCGTCTTGGTCTTGGCTAACAAAGCCGCCAGGCGCATCTCCTCAAACATATCCAGGTCATTGTTACTGGCCGGGCCATCGGTTCCCACCCCCACATTCAGCCCCATTTTGACCATTTCACCCACCTGAGCAATGCCACTCGCCAGCTTCAGGTTGCTGGTCGGACAATGGGCCACCCCTGCACCGGCTTTCTTCAGGGCATTCATCTCCCCTTTGTCCAGATGAACACAGTGCGCCGCCAATAGTTTGGTATCTAAAAGGCCATGCTTCTGAATCCAGGGCACCACCGGACTGGTATTCTGGGCGCGGCAATTCTCCACTTCCAGGGCTGTTTCACTGACATGGGTGTGCAAGGGCACGTTATAGCCTCGTGCCAAATCGGCACAGGCCCGCATGAGGTCAGGGGTAGCGGTGTACCAGGCATGAGGAGCCACCGCCGGTTGAACCAGCGGATGGCCGTTCCATTTTTCAATGAACCGGCGACACAACACCAGGGCATCTTCGTAGGTATCGGCATCCGGGGCCGGAAACATGAGGATAGTCTGGCCCAGCAAGGCTCTCATACCGGCTTCGGCCGTGGCTTCAGCGATGTCCGATTCAAAGTAGTACATATCGGCAAAGGTGGTTATGCCGGAACGGATCATCTCGGCGCAGGCAATTTGGGTTCCCAATTTTACAAATTCGGGATTAACAAACTCCCGCTCTAAGGGCATCAGATAGCCCAACCAGACATCCAGGCGCAGGTCGTCATTGAGACCACGCAGAAGGGTCATGGGCACATGGGTATGGGAGTTAACCAGGCCGGGGATAATAGCCTGCCCCTGGCAATCAATGGTTTCGCTGGCGGTGAACTGGTTGGCGAGCATCGCGGCCGCGCCCACAGCCACAATGGTATCTCCCCGAATAGCCACGGCTCCATCCGGCCACACCGCAAACGACTCGTCCATCGTCACGACAATTCCCCCGGTAAGCAAAACATCTACCTGTTCGGTCATGGTGATTCTCCTTCGTGCGTAGTGCGTAGCCACATACAGGGCAAACTACGTTCTGGTCAGTAGGTAATGCCGCTAATCGTAAAGCGTCCTGGGTCAATCGTCAATCTATAGGCGGTAATGTTATAATGCTGGTTCACTGGTACGGTAATTCGGAAGGCTTTGGTAGGTTATACCCGGCACGGCGACAAAGCGATCGCGACAGGGCAAAAAATGTCAAATTATGCCCTTTGCTGGTATAAGTCTTAAGCGTATCCCCGGAAGCCCAAACGGCGCGGTTTTTTGGGGCGTTCGCCCCGAACAAGCCTCGCCAAGAAAATTATCCGCAGATTTCGGGGATTAACGCCGATTTTTAATCTGCGAAAATCAGCGTTAATCTGCGGACAAATCTCTTTGATTCTGGCTGGTCCAGGTTAGGATAATACAATGCGCATGGTTGATTTAATCGCCACCAAACGAGATGGTGGTAAGTTGAGTAGTGAAGAAATTCAGTGGTTCGTCACCGGTGTGACCGAAGCCACGGTGCCAGACTACCAGGCGGCCGCGTTGCTGATGGCCATCTACATCCGGGGCATGTCACGCCGGGAAATCGTAGATTTGACTCTGTCCATGGCCCGCTCCGGCGACCAGCTAGATCTGCACGATACCGTTCCCTTCGCCATTGACAAACATTCATCGGGTGGGGTAGGCGACAAAACAACGTTAGTCGTCCAACCACTGGTAGCCGCTTGTGGTGTGCCCGTGGGCAAAATGAGCGGCCGCGGCCTCGGCTCCAGCGGTGGCACCTTGGACAAAATGGAGTCCATTCGTGGCTGGTCCTGCCACCTGGAACTGCCCGCCTTCAAACAACAACTGCGCGACATTGGCCTGGTGTTGGCCGGGCAAACGGCCCATCTGGCCCCGGCCGATGGTAAGCTATACGCTCTGCGGGATGTCACTGGAACCGTCGCCAGTATGCCCCTCATCGCCGCCTCGATTATGTCCAAAAAGCTGGCGGCTGGGGCCGATGCCATCGTCTTGGATGTGAAGGTGGGCAGTGGCGCGTTTATGCCTACGGTGACGGCGGCACGTGAGTTGGCGGAAATCATGGTCAATATTGGCCATGACGCCGGGCGTAAAACGGTGGCCTTGCTCTCTGATATGAATCAACCACTGGGACAGGCCATTGGTAATGCCCTGGAAGTGAAAGAGGCCATGACCACGCTCCAGGGAGATGGCCCGGCTGATTTCTGGGCACATTGTCTGGAAGTAGCCGGGCAGATGCTCCTGTTGGCCCAAAAAGCGGCCACCATGGAGCAGGCCAAAGCGTTGATCACGAAAGCCAGGGACAGCGGCCGCGCCTGGGATAAGTTCCGGCAAATGGTCATGGCCCAGGGGGGAGATGTGTCTCAGGTGGACAACCCCGACCATTTGCCCCAGGCTTCTCATGTCGAAACAGTGAACGCGCCCCGAGATGGATACGCGGCCGCGATGGATACCAACGCCATTGGTTGGAGTGCTGTTCATCTGGGGGCCGGGCGGCTGGTCAAAACGGACATCCTGGATCATGCGGTGGGGTTGATTCTACCGCTAAAAGTAGGTGATAAGGTAAAGGATGGCCAGATTATCGCTACCATCCACGCCAACGACCCAGACAAACTGGCCCAGGCCCGTCAAGACATCCTGAAAGCTATCACCTGGTCAGATGAACCAGTTGCACGGTTGCCCCATTTTTATGGCACAGTCACTTAACGTGTTGCGTCTTGCGTGTTGCGTCAAAACAGGTTCCTCTCGGAACACGCATCACCCAACATGAGCACAACCCGGACACAACAACCTATGAAGAAGTTCGCATTAACCTTAGGGGGTGGTGGGGCGCGTGGGGCGGTCCACATTGGGATATGGCTGGAGATGGAGGAAATGGGTTTGCGGCCGCAACTCATCACTGGTACCAGCATTGGCGGTATCATCGGTGGCCTCATCGCCTGTGGTCTCAGCGGGGCTGAATTGGTCGCTTTTTACCGAAGGCTAGAATTGAGCAAGCTTTATGCGTTGCCCATGGGCAAACCAGCTATTACCGATAACAAAAAGTTTGAGCGAATGATTGAAGATGCCATTGGTCGCCCCACCTTTGCCGATCTGGAAATACCCCTGGCGGTGGTAGCCACCGACCTGGTGGCCCGACGCGAGGTTATTTTAGATGAAGGTGATCTCGTCTCTGCCATGTTAGCTACGTCGGCCTTCCCTATTGTTCTACCACCGGTTGAGCGTAACGACCTGATTCTGGTGGATGGTGGTATTTTGAATAATGTGCCCTTTGATATTGCCCGAGCCCGCGGGGCCACTACCGTGTTGGCAATCACTTTAAGCAACAGTGCCCCATTCGGCAGTGAGACCAGTTCCACGGGTTCATTCAGCAGAGGCTTATTGAACCGTATGCTGTCGGCCGCCGAAAAAACAGCTATCTGGCAGGTCGCTTCGGTCATCTCAGATATTTTGACCACCCGGTCCATGGAAACGCGGCAAAGTATTTCCCGACCCGATATTCTTCTACGTCCGTATGTTGGTTCGATGGGTTTGTTTGATTTTGACCAGGTAGATGAAGGCATTGAGGCTGGGCGGCAGGCGTTTCAGGAGGCCAAAGGGGACATTATCCGCGCCTTAACGGAAACGAGTCGGTTAGATAAAATCAATACAGGTAGGCTTGTGGGCGGAACACGCATCGGCTAAGAGAGTAGGCACTGATATCCGATCTGCGATTAAATGCTGAGTTCAGAGCTAGCAGGTTTTCTAGACTTATTTTCTCTAACGCTCTTCTCTAGCTCTAAACTCCAGTAAACGAACAACGAGGCAACAGATGAACATATTAGGCATTGACATAGGAGGTACGGGAGTAAAAGGGGCACTGGTCAACGCAACCACAGGAGAGTTGATCAGTGAGCGGGAGCGGATTGATACACCGAAACCAGCGACACCCACAGCCGTTATTGAGGTGGTACAAAGGTTGGTTCGCCGCTTCGACTATCAGGGCTTATTAGGTGTGGGTTATCCCGGTGTGATTATGGCGGGGCATACGATGACAGCCGCCAACCTGGATGCTGGTTGGGTAGAGTTTTCCGCCGCGGCCGCGATCCAACAAGCCACGGGCCTCTCCACCACCCTGGTCAATGATGCCGACGCCGCTGGTATTGCTGAAATGCGCTTTGGCGCCGGGCAATCCGTCAATGGGGTCGTCATGGTCTTTACCCTGGGCACAGGCATTGGTAGTGCCCTGTTTGTAGACGGTAAACTCGTGCCCAATACCGAACTCGGCCATGTTTTCCTACGCAATCAGGTCATTGATGCCGAAAAGTTTACCTCGGAGCGGGCACGTATCGAGGAAAACCTAAAGTGGAAAGAGTGGTCGGAACGGTTAGATGAGTACCTGCATCTTATGGAAGACCTGTTTTGGCCCAATTTGATCATTATCGGTGGGGGGGCCAGCAAAGACCACGATAAATTTATCCCTCGCCTGACCCTCCGCACCAAAGTTGTGCCCGCTGAATTACGCAACGAAGCAGGCATTATCGGCGCGGCCATGGCCGTCATATCGGAGCAATAAGAACTGGATATCGGCGTTTTTACCAGAAGGTGGTTTCCTTTGGGTTAAGACGAAGGAAAATAATTAATTGGTGAATTTGTGAATTCGTGAACGATTAACGGGGGAGCCTACCCCTTCATTAACAATTCAACAATTCAGCGATTCAACAATTAATTATTCAACTCATCGGCAATACACCCTTTGCCAAATCGCCGCCCTGACAGAAAGGATGAACTATGAGTGATTTACCCGGACGGAATGACCCTTGTTATTGTGGCAGTGGCAAAAAGTACAAACAATGCCACATGAAAGAAGATCAGGACTCGCTAAAAGAGCGTCTATCACGGACAACGGCCGTGCAATTTGTGCGTCGTGACCTGCTGAAATATGCTCGTGAGGAACAGTTTGCCCCCCGGTTCGCGGCCGCGTTGCCCATCTATTGGCACAACTACTACACCCTCGAAAACGCCGACGAAATGAGCGAAGAGGAAGCTCTACGCTTCTTCGATTGGTACATCTTCGACTATATTCATATCAACGAAGATGGCAGTGAATCCCCCCGGCTCATCAACCAGTACGCCACGGAGCGGGGGGATACCCTGGCCGCTGTCCAACAGCCCATCCTGGAATTATGGCAACAAGGCATGGCCGCTGGCGGTTATGAACTGCTGGACTACGAGGGGCAACTCCTCAGCTTGCGGGACATCCTCACCGGGGACACGTATGAAGTGTATAGTAGCGGCGGCCGCGGGGCGGTGGATGTAGGCGAAGTTATCCTGTGCCGCATCTTGCCATCCACCGAATATGCCGACAAAGCCGAGTGGAGCTTCAGCACCACTGGAGCTTATTTGCCTAAAGATGAAATTGGCGACGTAGCCGAAAAGTTCAACACAGCTAAGGAAGCCTATCTGGCCGAACACCCGGACGCCGATCATCAAGATTTTATGCGTCGCCACAACATCATCTTCATGCAACATGGGCTGGAGCAAGCCGTGTTAAAAGGCCGTCCACCCGTCGCCTGTCTGGATCCCACCCGGCCCGACAAAAAGGTACAAACCATCACCCGCCAACTGCGCCGCTTCCGCCGCTAACTTTTCGTAATTCATAATTCATAATTTCCCCATGGCTTCTCTTCTCGTTCACCCACAAACTACACCCTTACGCGGCCGCGTCACCGTCCCTGGCGACAAATCCATCAGCCACCGGGCTGTCATGTTGGGGGCCATTGCCCAGGGAACCAGCCATGTGTCCCGCTGGTTGCCCGCTGGTGATCCCCTGGCAACCTTGCAGGCCATCCAATCCCTCGGTGTGCCCATCCACATCACGGAGACTGAACCCACCGCCTGGGATTTGGTCATTGAAGGGCAAGGGATGAGGGGGTTGAAGCCAGGAGGAGCCGTTGGCCGTGAGCCATTAGCCACTGGCGAATCGTCTTCAGCCCTCAGCCCTCAGCCCTCAGCCCTCAGCCCTCACACGCTCAACCTGCGCCATGCTGGAACCGGCATCCGTCTCCTGGCGGGACTGATGGCCGGGCAGAATTTTGCTACGGTGCTAGATGGCAGTGAACAGTTGCGTAAACGCCCCATGCGGCGCATCGTCACCCCTTTGCGCCAGATGGGGGCCAACATCAGTGATACCGATGGTCGTGCCCCGCTCACCATCCTGCCCGCTCCACTCCACGGCATCGAACTGCCTATGAATGTCGCCAGTGCTCAAGTGAAAAGTGCAGTTTTGTTGGCCGCCCTGTACGCCGAGGGGGAGACGCGCATCCTGGAAGCCGGTCCCAGCCGGGATCACACCGAACGGCTTTTGGTGGCGATGGGGGCAGATGTGACCCGTCAAGATGACACAGTCATTTTGCGCCCCGGCTATGATTTGCAGGCGGTAGACCTGATTGTGCCAGCGGATATGTCATCGGCGGCGTTTTTGCTCGTCGCGGCCGCGGGCGTGCCCCACTCCCACATCACCATTACCCACGTGGGCCTCAACGAGACCCGCACCGGCCTGCTCGACATTTTGACCCAGATGGGGGCTGTCACCGAAATTGCCAACGCCCATCTCACCGGCGGCGAGCCGGTTGGTGACTTGACCATCCGTTTCAACGAACTACACAGCACCGACATAGGCGGGTCATTGGTCGTACGCGCCATTGACGAAATGCCCATCTGGGCTGTGGCTGCCAGCCAATCGGCCGGGGTCAGCACCGTGCGTGATGCCAGCGAATTACGCGTTAAAGAGGTAGACCGCATTGCCGTGTTGGCTGGTGAACTGCGTAAAATGGGGGTTGTCATCACGGAACAGGCTGATGGCTTCAGCGTGACCGGCCCAACCCGGCTCAACGGGGCCGAAGTAGACAGCCACGATGATCACCGCCTGGGCATGTCCCTGGCCGTAGCCGCCCTGCTGGCCGATAGCCCCACACTCATTCACCAGGCCGATTGTGTGGCCGATAGTTTTCCGGGTTTTGTGGAGACAATGCAAGCCTTGGGGGCCAACATGACCTGGGTGGAGAATGAATCCCGTGAAAGCTGATGAATATGCCTTGCGCCAGGAAATCGTGAAGGTCGGCCAGTTGATGTACCAAAAGGGGCTGATCTCAGCCAGTGAGGGCAATATTTCGGCTCGCCTGGACGCGGGTCGGCTCCTCATCACCCCTTCCGGTTTGCACAAAGGCATGTTGGAGCCAGAGCAAATTCTGGTGATTGACCCCCAGGGGCAGGTGCTCGGCCCGCGCACTGGGGCCACCCGCACCCTCAAACCCACCAGCGAACTGCCCATGCACCTGGAAGTGTATCGCCAACGCCCGGATGTAAAAGGGGTGGTTCATGCCCATCCACCCATGACTATCGCCCTTTCCATTGCCGGGATTCCTTTGGGCGATTGCCTCATTCCCGAAGCCATTGTTTTGCTAGGCATGATTCCCACCACCCGTTATGCCATGCCATCCAGTGATGAAAACATGTACGCCATCCGCCACCTGATTCGTCATCACGATGCCCTGGTGTTGCAACGGCATGGGTCGCTTACGGTGGGGGATTGCCCCATGCAGGCGTTTATGCGCCTGGAAACGGTGGAGCAAACGGCCCGCATTGGCTTTATGCTGGCCCAGTTGGGGGTGAAAAACCCGCTTCCACCCGAAGAGGTACGTAAATTATTAGCCATGCGGGAGCAAATGGGGCTGATGAAACCGGGGGACGCGGCCGCGTTCTGTGATACCTGTGGTGTCTGCCATGACGGGACGGACCACCCACCCCTGTTACGTAGCTCTGGGGGAAACGAGGGGGTTGACGCGGCCGCGATTCGCACCCTCGTCACCCAGGTCGTCGGCAAAACAATGGGGCAGCCGTACTGAAGTTTTCACCAACACGCCAACGTATTCGATTTCAGGGCAAACAATCTACCAAACAGGAGTAATCATGCGTTACAAACTTTTAGGCCGGAGTGGGTTACGGGTGTCTGAGCTAGTCTTGGGCACGATGACCTTTGGCGATGATTGGGGCTGGGGCGCTTCACCTGCCGTCAGCAAAGAGATTTTTGACGCCTACGCCAACGCGGGCGGCAACTTCATTGACACCGCCAACCGTTACACCAATGGTTCCAGCGAAAAAATCGTCGGCGATCTCGTCGCCGCCGACCGGGAGCATTTTGTTCTGGCAACCAAATACACCCTCGTCACTCGTCCGGGTGACCCCAACGCCGCCGGTAATCAGCGCAAAAACATGGTGCAATCATTGGAAGCCAGCCTCAAACGGCTCAAAACAGATTACCTGGACCTGTTTTGGGTTCATGCCTGGGATTTTATGACCCCGGTGGAAGAGGTCATGCGGGGGCTGGATGATCTGGTGCGGGCGGGCAAGGTGCTGTATGTGGGCATCTCCGATGCCCCTGCCTGGGTGGTTTCCCAGGCCAACACCCTGGCCGATTTGCGCGGCTGGTCCCGCTTTGTCGGGCTACAGTTGCGTTACAGCCTGGCCGACCGAGCGGCGGAGCGTGATTTGTTGCCCATGGCGCGGGCGTTAGATATTGGCGTGACGGCCTGGAGTGTGTTGGGTGCGGGGGTGCTGACGGGTAAGTATCGGCGCAAAGAGGGGGAAGAAGTTCGCGGCCGCGCCGCCACCTGGACTCTCCCCGAACGCCATTACGTCCTGGGGGATGAGGTAGTCAAAATTGCCGAGGAAATTGGCTGTTCCCCATCACAGGTTGCCATCAACTGGGTACGGCAACAGCCAGGCGTGATCCTACCCCTGCTCGGTGCTTCTAAACCGGCCCAGTTGGAAGATAACCTGGCCTGTCTCAATTTCACCTTGGGCGCAGAGCACTTACAACGGCTGAACGAGATTAGCCACATTGAGTTAGGTTTTCCCCATGATTTCCTGGCTTCAGATGAAGTACAGCAGATGGTCTATGCGGGAACGCGGCCGCAGATTGATAATCATCGGGGGTGAACGATTCGCTGAGTGGTATACACAGAGGGAAAAACACGGATTTATTTTTACAATCGGTGTTCATCTCATCCGTTTATACTCTTTTACACGCATTGATTAACCAAAGGACCCACTTTGCTTTCCCTTGAAAAGCAAAACGCACTACGTCAACAATGGCGACAGGCCAATCCGGGCTGGCGTCCGGCGACGGAGGTGTATGCTAACCTGGTGCGAGCGCATTTGGGGCCGGAGTCACGGCTGTTGGATGTGGGCTGCGGCCGCGGCGGACTCGTAGAACAGTTGGAACACCCGCTGGCTCAAATGCTGGGGGTGGACCCGGATTGGCTCTCCTTGCAAGAACATCGGCTAGACCTGCCTCGCGCGGCCGCTATCTCCCACGCGCTCCCCTTTGCCCCACACAGCTTTGACCTCGTTTTTGCCAGTTGGGTGTTGGAACATCTGGCCCACCCCCAGACCGACCTGTCCGAAATTGCCCGCGTGCTCAAGCCGGGCGGGGTGTTTGTCTTCATCACCCCCAACCGGCGGCATCCGTTGGTAGGAATAAACCGGTGGCTGGCCCAGTTTGCCCGGTTGCAGGATAAACTGGTGGAAACGTTGTATGGGCGCGCGGCCGCGGACACCTTTCCCGCCTTCTACCGTGCCAACACTCAGGCCGATCTGCACCACCTGGCCCAACAAAATGGTCTCACCCTCACCACCCTGCACCCCATCGCCGATCCCACCTATCTGGCCTTCACCCCGGCCCTCTTCCGCCTCATGGCCTGGTTTGAGGGGCGATTATCACCTACCCGCTACATCCATTTCGTCGGTCTGATGACTCGATAAATTCAGCCCGCCAATATTAACTCGGTGATAAAAAAGGCGATCATACTGACAACCAGCCCCACAATAAAAGACAGATAGGCCAGGCGCACAAAGCGATATTTCTTTTGCGCCAGATAACGGCCCAGTGTGTACACCTCGCGTATCTGAATCTCATAAGCCGCTTCTGGCGTTTCCATCGCCTCTTCCATCGCTTCTTTGAATTGCTCATAACTGAGACGGGAAAAATCACCAAAGAAAAGTAGATTGAATGACTCACTTTGCAAATCTGGCGGTTTGCCGTGCCCGTTGAGGACCGAAGTTTTGGGCATGGCCGCATAAGCGGCCATTGCCACGGTGATCAGGCAGAAGATAATCAGCACGATGGCGGCAGGACGGAAGATAGGTTCAGTGAGATAACGGACAGAGAGGGTCAGTACCACTGAGGAGATGGTTAGCATCATATTGGCCTTCACGTCGGCCATCGAGCTAAGTTGGGCATGATGCCAGCGGGTCTGACGGATAAGTTGGTCGAGATGACCACCGGGTTGGGGAATGTTCATAGTAGAATCCTCGAAAGTCAGGGTGAATTTCTGGGAATCCCTATTATGCCACTTCCCCATCATCCCACAACACAACGATCACCTCTTTGGGGCCGTGGACGCCCAGAGTGAGGATTTGTTCGATGTCACCGGTGCGACTGGGGCCGGTGATGAAGGTAAGGTTGCTGGTGTCGCGGATAACCGCGGCCGCGTCCCCCACCTGCTCAAAATAACTCACCATGTCCGGCACAATCCGGCTGGTTGGAAACAGAGCCACATGAACGGGCGGCAGGAGCGAAGCCAGAGATGAGCGTCGCGGCCGCTTCCGCACCACCAACGTTCCCGACTCGGCCAAGGCGGCTTCCGCCCCGGTCACACCCACGGGGATATGGGCCAGAGTACGTGGCTCGGCATCGGTTGTTACCACCCGCACCCCCGCTTCAGCCAGGGCTTCCCCCAGCCCAGCACAGCCAATTTCATCCAGTTCCCAGGTCAGCGCTTCTAACCAGCCTCGCTCCACACACAAATCGGCTACTGTTTGCGCCGCTTCCTGGGCGGTGCTGACCCGGATAACCTGCCCGGCCACTCGTGTCAGTTCGGTGATGAAGGTGTCAAGGGTCGCGGCCGCACGGGGGAGATGATTCACCGGTCGTTGCGGCCGCGCGTCCGGCAATACCGCTTGTTTCAACCCTTCACGGATCGCCTGAAGAATCTGGTCACGTTCATTCATGATTTATCTCCCGCCCATTGATGACAACCCTTGTATATGACTCCGTTGGAAAAACAGAGAAGGAAGGGCAATACCAGCGGCTAAGGCCCCCAGAATCAGCCCAGTTTTGATGAAATTTGTCACCATCGTCAACAGCAAATCACTGGGCAGGGGCGCGGCCGCGACGCTTAACACACCCGCTAACTGCAACATGCCAATCATAGCCCCAAAGGCAAATGTCCCTGGGATCATAGGGATAACCCCACAAATGGTGAAGGTGGGGGTAGGGATGCGTAAACGCCGGGCCAGGATTTCCCCCAAAAAACCCACCACGAGCGCCCCAATAAATGAGGCTGTCTCTATGTTACTGATCCCTCGCCAGCCGGTTCCCATAAAGGCGGTACGCACGGCATGACCAGCCGCTCCGCACAACACACAGGCCCACAGGGTACGCGGCGGCACATTAAACAGCAAGGCAAACCCCAACGCGGCCGCGCCCGACCAGAACGCATCTAACCAAATGGCGCTGGGTGGTGTAAACCCCTGCCACAAATCTGATACCCCCGCCACCCCCAAGGCTAACGCCAGCCCCAAGGCAATACCCAACGAAATCAGTCCGCCGTTGATACCCCGCGTGATGCCCGTAACCATGTGGCCTTTGAGTAAATCTTCACTGGCGTTGACCAACTGTACACCGGGAACAAGCAACAATACGCTGGCCGCCAGGGCAATTTGCGGCCGCGAACTCCATTGAAACACCGTGGCACTACTGGCAATCAGTCCGGCCACGAAGGCCGTTATCACCACATTAAACAAGGCGTTGGTGTGGCGCTGGGTGAGGGATTGGCGAATGAACATGGCGATGGCGGCCGCGAGCCAGGTTACGGCAAACACCACCGCATCGCCGCCAAAAAGCTGGCTAAAGGCGGCACAGGCCAGCCCTACCAACACAGCCACTAACAAACGAGGATAGGCATGCGGCCGCGCCGTAATCTCCTCTAAGGCCGCTCGCACCCCGGCCCGGTCCAGCTCACCCCGGTTTACCTGTCGGCTCAGACGGTTCACCACCGCCACAGCTGTCAGATTAACCCCCCCAAAACGCACCACCCGGCGCACCTTCGTGCGAAACGCCTCACCGCTAATCGTGGTAGCCACAATGGCATTAGGTGACACCAAAATTTCCAGCCAATTACACCCCAGCCCCGTGCCCAACCGATGCACCGTCTCCTCAACCCGCGCCGTCTCTGCGCCCATCTGCAAGAGTAATTGCCCGGCCCATAAGGCCAGATCAATCACATCCCGTAATTCATCTGGGGGTAACTCTGGTTTTTGTTGGTTAATTTCTGCCATAACGATCCATTGTAGCGCAAAAACGCCCCCTCCATGATAACCATGAAGAGGGCGTCAATGATCGTTGAATTAAAATGGTTCAATCACCAAGATTGAACCATTCTAATTACACTTCACTGGTTATTCGCCGCCAGGGGCCAGTTCTACTTCGATTTTGGTGAACCCTGCGCCAGTCGTATCGCCTTCAATACCCACCAGCGCGGCTTCCGCCAGGTCAGTGCGATAAGAGCCATCGGCTGGCGCGGCGCTGATGACACCGCCCTCAAGAGCCACCTGCACCGTCTGCTCAAACAAGGCTGGATCCATCACGCCAATGCCATTGGGGGATGGCCAGATCAGGCCATTGATCTCGTTCATCATCCAACGCATGTGGCTTTCGCCCAGGGTGGGGCCAGCATCCAGTACATGGCCGACACAGGCGTCCAGGTTGTCACGGCAGAACATCCAACCCCGGAAGGTGGCCCGCAAGAAACGTTCGGCCACATCCTCGCTACCATCCTGGGCAATCCACTCTTGAGTTACCCATAGCGCATCCTGAAGCATGGCCGTGCCTACTTCATTGAAGTTGATCACGTTCAAATCTTCAGGCTGATACAGTTCGCCCGTCGCCGGATTGATGGATTCCAAAACCATGGCGTACTCGTTGTAGATCATGGCTTCGGCAGCGTCAATTTCACCGGTCAACAGCAGGGTCATATCAAAGGGCTGAATCTGAATGGTGACATCAGCAGCATTATCCGGATCAATGCCCGCGGCCCGCAGAGCGGCAAATACCTCATGCTCATTGCCGAAGTCCCAGACACCCACCCGTTTGCCTCGCAAATCTTCGAC
>Ga0307505_10001206_pt1 | contig 22226 bp, 19 predicted proteins | sample 23_S_MG_FD_202183 | JGI IMG/M metagenome (GOLD analysis project Ga0307505, IMG submission 202183) | Soil microbial communities from Populus trichocarpa stands in riparian zone in the Pacific Northwest, United States - 23_S | ecosystem: Environmental > Terrestrial > Soil > Riparian zone > Trees...
TCTTCACGCGCCACTTGCCCTCGGGCACCCGCAGCTTGACGCCCTGCAGGTCGGCAGGCGTGTCGATCGGGCGCTTGGAGTTGGTGATGTGGCGGTAGCCGTTCTCCCACACCGCGATGACCTTCAGGCCCTTCTTCTCGGCCTCGGGGGCGATCTTCGGCCAGAAGACGTCCTTCTCGATCTTAGCCATGTGGTTGCGGTCCTTCACCAGGTACGGCATCTCGAAGACGCCGAAGAGGTCGGCCTCCGAGGACATCACGGTCGAGGGCAGGGCCATGTCCACGGTGCCGAGCTTCACCTTCTGCAGCAGCTCCTTGTCGCCCCCGAGCTGGCTCGAGCCGTAGACCACGACCTTGGCCTTGTTGCCGAGCTTGGCGTTGGCGCGCCGGGCGAACTCCTCGGCGGAGGCGGCGAAGAGCGAGCCGGGCTCGCCCACGTGGCCGAACTTGATCTCGGTCTGCGCGAGCGCGGGGAATGCGAACGACAGGGCGGCGGCGAGCGCCAGCCCGAGGGTACGCGGGGTCATCTGGATCTCCTCGAGTGTTCAGCTTGGACGCCTAGTCTAAATCGCCCGTCCGGCCGGAGTCGATAACATTCGAGTAAGGACCGATACAATTCCTCCATGTCAGCCGCCTCTCCCGCCGCGCCCACCACGCTCCGCAACGACGCGACGATCATCTCGCTCGTCGGCTTCGCCCACGGCACGTCGCACTTCTACCACTTCGTGCTGCCGCCGCTCTTCCCCTACCTGATGGCGCAATTCGGCCTCTCGTTCACGCAGGCGGGCGCGCTCATGACCGTGTTCTTCGCGGTCTCGGGCGTGGGCCAGGCGCTCGCGGGGTTCCTGGTCGACCGCGTGGGCGCGCTGCGCGTGCTTTTCGGCGGCATCGCTCTGCTCGCCTGCTCGGGCCTGGTGCTCGCGTCGGCGAACGGCTATTTGTGGCTGATGGCGGCGGCGGCGGTCGGGGGGTTGGGCAACAGCGTGTTCCACCCGGCCGACTTCACCCTGCTCAACAAGCGCGTCTCGACCTCGCGGCTCGGCCACGCGTTCTCGGTGCACGGGCTTTCGGGAAGCCTCGGATGGGCCGCCGCGCCCGTCTTCGTGCTCACGCTCGCCGAGGCGGGCGGATGGCGCGTGGCCGCTCTCGGCGCCTCCGTCGTCGGCTTCGTCGCGCTCGCCGTGCTCTTCTTCAACCGGGGCCGGCTCGCCGAGGCGCCGCTCCCGGTCGAGGGCCCGCGCCCGAAGGGCGGGTCGTTCGCATTCCTCGGCGCGGGCGTCGTGTGGATGTGCTTCATCTTCTTCCTGCTGACCGTGATGGCGTTCGGCGCACTGCAGAACTTCGCCCCTCCGGTGCTCGAGCGCACCTACGGAATCACGCTCGCGGTCGCCACCACGGGACTTACCGCCTACCTCCTCGGCAGTGCCGCGGGCATCGCCACGGGCGGCTTCTTCGCCTCGAAGGGCAACAACCAGGACCGGCTGGTCGCGGTCACGCTCGGCTTCGCCGCGCTGTGCGCCGTCGTTCTCGCTTCGGGATGGCTGCCGGCGTGGTCGGTCGTCGCCGTCATGGCGCTGATGGGATTCGGCGTGGGCTTCGCCGGGCCGTCGCGCGACATCCTCGTGCGCCGCGCCGCCACCAGCACCTTCGGCGCCGGCGCTTTCGGGCGCATCTACGGCTTCGTCTACTCGGGAATCGACACGGGCCTCGCGATCGCGCCGATCGCCTTCGGACTGCTGATGGACGCGGGCCGCTTCACGCAGGTCCTGTGGGGCGTGGCTGCGCTTCAGGTTCTGGCCATCGCGGCGGCGCTTCTCGTGGGCTCGCGCTCGCGCTAGCCATGCCGGGCACCTCGACGTAGCGGTACGACAGCCACGCGATCGCGAGCACCGTCGCGACATACGACGGGAAGACGACCCACGATCCCGAGACCGCCGGCGCGTAGAGGTTCCAGAGCAGGATCACCGGCAGGTGGTAGAGGTACGCCGAGTAGCTGACACGCCCCACGAAGAGCAGTGGACGGTTGGCGAGGAGCGACCGCGCCGCCGCCACGCCGCGCGCGACCAGCGCCACCAGGATCGTGGCGAGCGCGGCCAGCACCAGCGCCCAGGTAAGGTCGCCGAGCAACCATCCCCCGGGGGCGTGAAGGCTCCAGAGGAGCAGCCCCGCGCACGCCGCGAGCGCGAGCCATGCGATGGAGGCCGCGCGCGAGGGCGGGTGGTCGCGCCACTGCAGCCACGCACGGGCGGCCAGCATCCCCGCAGCGAAATGCCCGAGGTAGCCCGGCAGCTGCGTCTGCAGGAAGTGGCGCATCGTCTGCTCTGAGACCTGCGTGGGCACCTGCGCTTGCAGCGAGGCCACCAGCGCATCGAGCCCGTGGCCCGCCGCCCAGCGCCAGGCGAGCGCCGTGGCGAGGAGCGCGAGAGCGGTGCGCCACGGCGCGCGCGCGAAGGCCGGGGCGAGCAGCGGCAGCAGGAGATAGAACTGCGCCTCGAGCGACAGCGTCCAGAGCGCTCCGTTGACGCCCACGGACGCGCTCGTCACCGGCGAGAGGTAGTGCACCAGGAAGACGTGCGCCGACAGGTTGGTGAAGAGGTGCGCCGGGTCGTAGCGCCAGAACTCGAGCCCGCGCAGCAGCGGCACCAGCACCAAGAAGAGGATCAGCAGGTGGACGTAGTAGGCCGGCAGGATGCGCCGCACCCGCCGGCGATAGAAGGCCGTTGCCGAGGGCGCAGCGCCTCCGTCGGCCGCGTGGCGCAGCCATGGCAGCACCAGGAGGAAGCCGGTGATGAGGAAGAAGAGGTCCACGCCGAGCATGCCGTTGCGCACGACGACCTTGGCCGCGAGCCAGGCCTCCGACGCGGCGATCCACGGATCGGCGAAGCGCGCGTCGAGGACGAGGGCGTAGTGGAAGACCATCACCAGCAGGACGGCCACGCCCCGCAGCCCCTCGACCGGCGCGATGAAGCCGACCTCTCCGCGAACGCCGCGCTCGGCGTCCATCAGAACGGGACCCGCTCGCCGTAGCCGGTGAGCTCGAGGTAGCCGCGCCCGGCCGCGCCGCTCGCCGAGCGCGCGCGCACCGCGCCCTCCCAGTAGAGCGTGCCGGTCGAGGCGCGCGCGTCCAGCTCCTGGTCGTCCATCATCGGCTCGACCGTCCACGTCTCGGCCCCCACGCGCACCTCCATCGCCACGGGATAGGCGACGCCGGTGCGAGGCGACTTCCAGGTCCTCGTCGGCTTGAACTCGATCTGCCCGCGCTCGACGCGGGCGGGGGATGTCGCAGAAGGTTGCACGGTCGCATTCGACCACAGCGTCGAGCCGTCTGCCGCGCGGATGCGAAACGCCATCAGCGCGCCGCCGCCGTCGAGGTTCACGCCGAGCCAGTCCCAGCCCGAGGCTTCACGCGCGAGGAGCGCGCTGGACCATTCGTGGTCGAGCCATGCCGTGCCTTTCACCTCGCGGCTCGTGCCGCGCGTCGAGACGCGGCCCGAGACCTCGAGCTGCGGCTCGCTGTAGTAGTAGCTCGCATGCTCCGGCAGGGGACCCTTGCGGCTGAAGCCGCCATCGCCCTGCGCGAGGGGCGCGCGCGTGGGCGCGAAGGTGAGGTCGAGCTCGAATCCCTCGGCCGCGACACGCGTCGAATAGCGCCCGCCCTGGCGGACGAGCGACCAGTCGTCGATGCGCACCGCGGTGTCACCCACGGCCGCCTCCGCGAGCCCCTCGAGGGCGCGCGCGGCCTTCTGCCCGTGCAGGAGCTTGCCGATCGCGGGGTCGGCGAGCGCGGCGTGCGCGAAGAGGAGCTGCTTCGGCGCGAAGCGGCTGGGATTCGACTCGGCGTCCTTGTTGCGCACGCGGAAGAAGGTCACCTGGAATCCCAATTGTCGCCCCCGCGTAGGCGGGGGCCCAATTTCCTCGAGGTGCCCCGTCACGTACCACCACTCGATCCGATGCCCCGGATGCGCGCCGTAGTCGAGAGGGAATTCCAGCTGCTTGCCCGGTACCACCGGGTCGAAAGCAAAAGCCGGGAAGATCGAGTAAAGGGAGTAAAGGAGTAGCGCAGCGGCAACGGCAACCACTCGCGCGGTAGATCGAGTTGCCGGAAAGCCAACTCCCCATACTCCCTTTACTCGTTCTTCACGGCCTTTCATCAGGCATCGTCCTTGACGGCAAGAATGGCCTCGCGCCGCACGGCGTAGGCGCCGCTGGAGCGGGCGGCGAGGGCACAGAGCGCGATGAGGGCGGCAAGGAAGAGCGCGAGCGGCGCGATCGGCCAGTGCAACTCGAGGCTCCAGTGGAACGACTGCCGGTTCACGACGTGCACCAGCACCGCGCTGATGGCCGCGCCGGCGGCAAGGCCCAGGGCGGCGCCGAGCGCCCCGGCGGCGGCGCCCTCGAAGGCGAGCATGCGCAGGATGTCCCGCCGCCTGAGCCCCATGAAGCGCAGCACGCCGAACTCGCGCCGCCGCGACCAGGCGAGCGCGGCGAAGCTGCTGGTGACCCCCGCGAGCCCGATGGCGATCGCGATCGCCTCGAGCGCGTAGGTGACCGCGAAGCTGCGATCGAAGATCTCGAGCGAGCGTCGCACGAGGCCGGCGGAATCCTCGATCGCGAGCGCCGGGGCCGCGGGCAGCGCTGCACGGATGGCGGCCTGCACGGCGCCGGAGTCGGCGCCGGGCGCGAGGTGCACGGCCAGGTCGTTCGCGCGCTCGTCGCCGGTGGCGGCGCGGTAGTCTTCGGTCGGCACCAGCACCGCGCCCCAGGTGCGTGCGTAGTCGCGCACGATGCCGGCCACGCGCGCGGCATATGGCCGCCCGCCCACGGGCAGGACGATGCGATCGCCGACGTTCCAGCCGTGCAGGTCGCGCGCGGCCTCGTTGATCCAGGCGAGGCGCTCGCCCGGTGCGCGCTCGGGCAGGCCGCGCGGCTCGGCCTGGAAGCCCGAGAGGGTGCGGGCGTCGATGGGGCGGGCGACGAGGGTGAAGGGCGTGGACCCGGCGCCCACGATCAGCCGGTCGTAGCGCAGCGTCTCGATGCGCGCGATGCCCGGCAGGGCGGCCACCCGTTCCTGCTCCGCCCGCGTGAGCAGGGCCGTATCGCCCGCCTCGGCTGCGCGCACGTAGAGGTCGGCGCCTACGACGCCCCGCACCCACTCCTCGAAGGAGACCCGAAAGGAGAACACCATGATCGCCATCGCCACGCAAAGCGACGCGCTCACGACGATGCCGGCGACGCTCGCCGCGAGGTGGCCCGGAAGGTGGCGCAGCTGCGCGAGCGCGAGCGCGGCCACCGGCGAGCTCGGGGTTGCGCGCGCGAGCAGGGCGCGGCAGAGCGGCGCGACCGCGGCCACGGCGGCCGCGAGCCAGAGGCCGATGGCGCCGTAGCCGGCCAGCGGCAGGCCGCCGAGCGCCGGAAGCGCGAGCAGCGGCAGGCCCGCAGCCGCGAGCACGATGGCCACGCGGCCGGAGGCGGCGGCGTCCTGCGGCAGGTCGACCGCGCGATCGCGCAGCGCGTCGGCGACCGGCATGCGCTCGACCGCACGCGCGACCCACAGCGCGCCTCCCGCCGCCATCGCGATGGCGATCGCCGCGATGCCCGCGAGCCCCCAGGGATCGGGCGAGAAGGCCCCGGCATGCCCGGCGAAGTAGCCCGCGCCGAGGTCGGCGCCGCCGCGGGCGAGCAACAGGCGGCTGCCGGCGAGTGCGAGGACGGTGCCGATCGCGGCGCCCGCCGCACCGATGAGGACACCCTCGAGCGCGAGCAGCGCGGTCAACTCGCGCCGCGTCACCCCCAGCGCGCGCAGCAGCGCGAACTCCTGCGTGCGACGCGCCGCCTGCAGCGCGAGCGTCGAGAAGACGAGGAAGGCGCCGGTGCCGAGCGCGACCAGCGCGAGCGCGTCGAGGTTCACGCGGTAGGCGCGGGTGATCTCGGCCGCGCGTCCTGCCACCGAGGCCGCCGCCGAGATCACGACGCCCGGCGGGAGCAGCGCCGTGACCTCCGCGCGCCAGCGCGACTGGTCGGTCCCGGGCTTCAGGCGCACCTCGATGCGCGACAGCAGCCCCAGGCGGTCGAAATGCGCCTGCGCCGAGGCAATGTCGACGACCACGGCATCGACGCCCGCCTCGAGCCCGGCGAGCACGCCGGCCACCTCGAGCTCGCGCGTGCCGCTTCCGGCCACCAGCCGCAGCCGATCGCCCCTGGCGAGCCCGAGCCGCGCCGCCGAGCGGGGGGAGAGCCATGCAACCGATGCGTCGAGCAGGCTCGCCGCGTTTCCCGATCCGGTCGACGCGGGGCTCGCCACGAACGCCGGTTGCATCGCCAGCGCGCGCAGGACATCGAGACCGAGAATGCGCACGCTGCCACCACCCGAGGCGAGCGCCGCGTTCAGCTCGAGGATGGGACTTGCTGCGGCGACGTCGGGCCGTGCGGCGATGCGCGCGAAGAGCGCATCGTCGAAGCCGCTGCGCGGGCCGCGGATCTCGAGCTCGGCCTTGCCCGAGAGGGCGCGCGCGGCGCGGTCAATCTCGGCGAGCGCGGAAGCGTGGATGGTGTGCACGGCGCCGGCGAGCGCAACGCCGAGCGCGATGCAGGCGAGCGTGAGCGCCAGGCGCAGGCGGTTGGAGGCGAGGGCGCCGCGCAGCAGCTGCGTGGTGACGGCTGCGTTCATGGCGCGGCGAGCTTGCCGCCGGCAAGGCGCAGCACGCGGTCGGCGCGCGCGGCCGCGAGACGCGAGTGCGTGACCATCAGGGCGGCGGCCCCGGCGCGCTTGACCGCGTCGCCGAGACAATCGAGCACGGCGCTTGCGACGCCTTCATCGAGATTCCCGGTGGGCTCGTCGGCGAGCAGCAGGCGGGGCGAGTGGGCGAGCGCCCGGGCGATCGCGGCGCGCTGCATCTCGCCCCCCGAGAGCGTCGCCGGACGGCGCGGCTCCAGGCCGGCCAGCCCCACCGAGGCGAGCACCGCGGACGCGCGCTCGGCGCGGCTGCGCGCATCCGCGCCGAGGAGCGCCAGCGGCAGCGCGACGTTCTCCGCCACGGTGAGGTACGGCAGCAGGTGGAAGGCCTGGAACACGAATCCCAGGTGACGACGACGCCAGAGCGCGAGGGAGTCGTCGTCGGCGTAGTCGACCACCTTGCCGTCGAGGCGAACCTCGCCGGCGTCGGGACGGTCGAGCCCCGCGATCACGTTGAGGAGCGTGGACTTGCCGGAGCCGGACTCGCCCACGATCGCCACCCATTCCCCGGGGGCGACCGTGAGGTCGATGCGATCGAGGAGCGCTTTGCCGGGTGAGAACGACCGGCTTAGTCCCCGGGCTTCGAGCACCTAGTTACTGACCGCTGATGTAATGCTCGAGCTGCTCGATGGTGAAGTCCTGGTCGGCGATGATGTCGCTCACGATGTCGCGGATCGACACCATGCCGATCACGCGGCCCTCGTCGACCACCGGCAGGTGGCGGATGCTCTTCTCGGTCATGAGCGCCATGCAGTCGCGCGCCTTGGTGCGCGGGCTCACCACGACCACGTTGGCGGTCATGATCTCCTCGACCCGGGTGGAATCGGCGGCGCGGCCCTTGAGGATCACCTTGCGGGTGTAGTCGCGCTCGGAGAAGATTCCCGCGAGGCGGTCGCCCGACATCACGACCGCGGCGCCGATGTTCTCGGTTGCCAGGATCTTGATCGCCTCGAGGACTGAAAGCTCGGGACTGACCGTCACGACCGCCCGGGTGGGCTTGGTGCGAAGCAGCTCGGCCACGGTCTTCATCGCTACCTCCTACATGTTCGGGTAGTTGGGCCCGCCTCCGCCTTCGGGCACGACCCACTCGATGTTCTGCTTCGGGTCCTTGATGTCGCAGGTCTTGCAGTGCACGCAGTTCTGGGCGTTGATCTGCAGCCGCGGCGCACCGCCCTCGGAAACGAATTCGTAGACCCCAGCCGGACAGTAACGCGTCTCGGGCCCGTCGTAAACCGTGAGGTTGATCGCCACCGCGACAGCGGGGTCGCGCAGCCGCAGGTGGGACGGCTGGTCCTCCTCGTGGTTGGTGTTCGAGACGAACACCGACGAGAGGCGATCGAAGGTGAGCACGCCGTCGGGCTTCGGATACTCGATCGGGCGGCATGCGTCGCGGGGCAGCAGCATTTCGTGGTCCGCGTGCCGGTGCGTGAGCGTCCACGGCGCCTTGCCGCGCAGCAGCACCTGGTCGATGCCCACCATGAGCGCACCCGTCCAGAGGTTGCCCGACATGTGCGGCTTGAAGTTGCGCGCACGGCGGAGCTCCTCGTGCAGCCAGCTCTTGCGGAACGCTTCCGGGAAGGCGGCCAGCTCGTCACCCTCGCGGTTGGCGGCGAGCGCCTCGAACGCAGCCTCGGCCGCGAGCATTCCCGACTTGATCGCGGCGTGGGAGCCCTTGATGCGCGCGGCGTTGAGGAAGCCGGCGTCGTCGCCCACGAGCACGCCGCCCGGGAAGGTGAGCCTCGGCAGCGATTGCAGGCCGCCCGCCGAGATCGCGCGCGCGCCATAGGAGAGCCGGCGGCCGCTTTCGAAGAAGCCGCGGATCGCGGGGTGGGTCTTGAAGCGCTGCATCTCCTCGAACGGGTGCAGGTACGGATTGCGGTAGCCCAGGCCCACGACGAGCCCGACCGAGACCAGGTTGTCCTCGAGGTGGTAGAGGAAGGAGCCGCCGTAGGTCCCGGAGTCGAGCGGCCACCCGGCGCCGTGGATCACGAGGCCGGGGACGTGCTTTTCCGGCTTCACTTCCCACAGCTCCTTCAGGCCGATGCCGTAGACCTGCGGCGCCGCGCCGTCGCGCAGCTTGTACCTCGCCTGCAGCTCCTTGCCCAGGTTGCCGCGGCATCCCTCGGCGAACACGGTGTACCTGGCGTGCAGCTCGATGCCGGGCTGGTAGCGCGCGGTCCTTTCGCCCGACTTGCCGATGCCCATGTCGCCGGTGGCCACGCCGCGCACGCGGCCGTCGTCGGTGAAGAGCACCTCGGCGGCGGCGAAGCCCGGATAGATCTCCACGCCCGCGGATTCGGCCTGCGTTCCCAGCCAGCGGCACACGTTGCCGAGGCTCACGATGTAGTTGCCGTGGTTCGCGAAGCACCCGGGCAACATCCAGTTGGGGACCCTGAACGCGCTCTTCTCGCCGAGGAAGAGGAAGCGGTCCTCGGTCACGGGCTGCTTGAGCGGCGCGCCTTGCGCTTTCCAATCGGGAAAAAGCTCGGCGATCGCGCGCGGATCCATCACCGCGCCCGAGAGGATGTGCGCGCCGACCTCGCTTCCCTTTTCCACCACGCACACCGAGAAGTCCTTGCCCTTCTCCGCGCACAGCTGCCTCAGCCGGATCGCCGTCGCGAGGCCCGCAGGACCTGCGCCGACGACGACCACGTCGTACTGCATCGATTCGCGTTCGGTCATTTGCGGATTTTAATGATTAAAGACGGGAAGAACGAGTAAAGGGAGTCTAGGGAGTAAAAGCCTATCGATTGCATTCGGCCCAAGGTGATCGGAGCCCGAAGGACATGCATTGTGGTTTTACTCCCTCTACTCCCTTTACTCGTTCTTCCCGTCTTTAGTTCGTGGCTGTCCAGGAATTGAGTAACCGCCGTGCTTCGGGGATGAGCTCGGAAGCGGTGAGCCCGGCGGGGCCGATGCCGCGAGCGACGAGGGCGTCGGCGGCGGCGCCGTGCAGGCAGACGGCGTAGCGCAGCGCGCGCGTGCCGTCGAGTCCCTGGCAGAGCAGCGCGCCCACCATGCCCGCGAGCACGTCGCCGGTGCCGCCGCTCGCGAGCCCCGGGTTTCCGGTCGTGTTGATCGCCCAATCCCCCGCGGGAGTCGCGCAGACGCTGCCCGCGCCCTTCAGCACCACGTCGGCGTTGAAGCGCTTCGCGAGCTCGAGCGCGCAGGCGACGCGATCGGCCTGCACCTGGCGCGTGTCGGTGCCGAGCAGGCGCGCCGCCTCGCCGGGGTGCGGGGTCATCACGGTCGCCGCCTTGCGCGGCGTGGCGAGCGCGGTCCGCAGGCTCTCGTGCACCGCGATGGCGTTGAGCGCGTCGGCGTCGATCACCAGGGGCTTGCCGCTATTGATGACCGCCGGCAGCACGATGCGCTCGAACATCGATGCCGAGGTGGTCGACGGCGACATCCCCGCGCCCGGCCCGACCACCAGCACGTGGGCCGTGAGCGCGTCGTCGACGGGGCGCAGCATGAGCTCGGGCTGCGTCATGTCGACCGTCGGCGCGTCGGCTGCGAGCAGTCCCGCGTAAACCTTGCCCGCGCCGCAGTGCAGGGCAGCGCGCGCCGCGAGCAGCGCCGCGCCCACCATGCCCCGGTTGCCGCCGATGATCGCGAGCGTGCCGAAAGTCCCCTTGTGCGTGTCGCGCGCCCGCGGGCCGAGCCACGATCGTACGTCGGCGGGCACGAGGTCGGCTCCGCGCGCGAGGCTGCGCGCCTCTTCGCCCGTGCCGAGTGGGTCGAGCTCGAGGCGGCCGCAATGCCGCGGCCCGTCGCCCGTGAGGAGCCCGGGCTTCAGCGCGAGGAACGTGAGCGTATCGGTCGCGCGCACCGCCGCTCCGCGAGCGCGCCCGGTCGCCGCGTCGAGGCCGCTCGGCACGTCGATGGCGAGCACCGGGCCGTCGAATGCGTTGATCCGCCCAATCAGCTCCGCATGCGCCGCGTCGACATCGCGCGCGAGCCCGATCCCCAGCAGGCCGTCCACGACCGTCGAGCAGCGCTCGGTGGGCCATGCGTGCACGATCGTGCCGCCGCGCGCGCTGAAGAGGCTCTTTGCTGCCTGCGCCGCGGGTGCCTTCGGCACCGAGCCGGCCACGTCGAGCACGATCACGCGGTGGAATGTCTCGCGCAGGTGCGCCGCCGCGACCCAGGCATCGCCGCCATTGTTTCCGGGTCCGGCCACGACCAGGATCGGCGCGCCGGTGTCGGCCGCGAGCCGGCGGGCGTACTCGGCCACCGCGCGCCCGGCGGACTCCATCAACGGCGGGTCGGCGCCCGCGAAGCGCGACTCGAGGCTGCGCAGCTCCGCCAGTCGAAGGATGGGCGTTCCCAGAGGGGCCCTTCAGGCGCCGCCGGCGCGGGCGAGAGGCGGGACCGCGGCGGGCGCGGCCTCCGGATCGAGCACGGTGTCGCGCGCCTTCGCAAGCGCCTCCGGATGGTCGCGGCTGAAGTGCAGGCCGCGGCTCTCGTGCCGAGCCTGGGCGCAGCGCACGATCAGCTCCGCGGTCAGCACGAGGTTCCTCAACTCGATCAGGTCGTTGGTGACGCGGAAGCGGCCGTAGAACTCGTCGATCTCGCTCTGGAGCATCTCGATGCGGTGGCGCGCGCGCTCGAGGCGCTTGTCGGTGCGCACGATGCCCACGTAGTTCCACATGGTGCGGCGCAGCTCGTCCCAGTTGTGCGAGATCACGACCTCCTCGTCGGCGTCGGTGACGCGGCTCTCGTCCCAGGCCGGAAGCGCAGGCGGCGGCGGCGTCTTGCCGAGTGCGGCGATGTCCTTCGCCGCTGCCTCCGAGAACACCAGGCACTCGAGCAGCGAGTTGGAGGCGAGGCGGTTGGCGCCGTGCAGGCCCGTGCACGCCGCCTCGCCCAGGGCGTAAAGGCCCGCCACCTGGGTGCGCCCCCTCAGGTCGGTGGTGAGGCCGCCGCACGTGTAGTGCGCCGCGGGCACGACCGGGATTGGCCGGGTCGTGATGTCGATCCCGAACTCGAGGCAGCGCGCGTGGATCGTGGGGAAATGCTCGCGGATGAAGGCCGCGCCCTTGTGGGTGATGTCGAGGTAGACGCAATCGATCCCGTGCTTCTTGATCTCGAAGTCGATCGCGCGCGCCACGATGTCGCGCGGGGCGAGCTCGGCGCGCTCGTCGTGGCTCGGCATGAACCGCGTTCCATCCGGGAGCCTCAGGATCCCGCCCTCGCCGCGCACCGCCTCGGAGATGAGGAACGACTTGGCGTGCGGGTGGAAGAGGCACGTGGGATGGAACTGGATGAACTCCATGTTCGCCACCGCCGCGCCCGCCCGCCAGCCCATGGCCACCCCATCGCCGGTCGCGGTGTCGGGGTTCGTGGTGTAGAGGTAGACCTTGCCCGCGCCGCCGGCGGCGAGGATCGTGAAGCGCGCCGCGAGGGTGCGCACGCGCCCGGCCTTGCGATCCAGCACGTAGGCTCCCCACACCCGGTTCGGGCCCCCGGGGAGTGGAACGTGGGGCTGCCCCTTGGCCTCGCCCAGCTTGCGCGAGGTGACGAGGTCGATGGCGATGTGCCATTCGAAGACATGGATGTTGGGGTGGGACTTCACGCGGCCGACCAGCGTGTTCTGCACCGCGCTGCCGGTGGCGTCGGCGGCATGCACGATGCGCCGGTGGCTGTGGCCGCCTTCCCGCGTGAGGTGCAGCTCGTCCTGGTTGTGGCCGTCGCGGGTGAAGGGCACCCCTTGCGCGACCAGCCATTCGACCGATGTCCGCCCGCGCTCGACCACGAAGCGGACGGCATCGTCATGGCACAGGCCCGCCCCGGCGACGTGGGTGTCGCGCACGTGGTCGGCGAGCGAGTCCGAGCCGTCGAGCACCGCGGCAATCCCCCCCTGGGCCCAGCTCGAGGCCCCGTCGAGGAGCTCGTGCTTGGTCACGAGGCAGACCTTCAGGCCCCCCTCGGCGAGGTGAAGCGCGGCCGACATCCCGGCCAGCCCGCTGCCGATGATCAGGACGTCGCTGGAGTCGCCGGAAGCCGGAGCGTCGGTCAGTGCCACTTGGAGTAGGCCTTTAGGGGTCGGCGAGGGGTGAAAAACCCTACAAACACTGGAACTATTTGCCGGTCCCCCCATCTGACCAGCGTAATTCGCGAAATGACCGCCAAAGGAATGAAAAACCTGACGTTTATACTACCGCAGGCGGCCCGAAAGCCGTTCGTGGCGAGCCCCCCACCGAGCGGGCTGGCGGGCATCGCCGAGTCCACAAGAACCAATACCCAGGGCCGAATGAGCGACAGGGAAATCGACCAGCAGCTGGTCGAGAAGGCGCAGCGCGGCGACAAGCGGGCATTCGAGTTGCTGGTGGTCAAGTACCAGCGCAAGCTCGAGCGGCTGCTCTCGCGCGTCATCCGCGACCCGGCCGAGATCGAGGACGTGGCGCAGGAGGCCTTCATCAAGGCGTACCGGGCGCTGCCGAACTTCCGCGGCGACAGCGCGTTCTACACGTGGCTCTACCGGATCGGCATCAACACCGCCAAGAATTACCTGATCGCCCTGGGCCGCCGGGCGCCCACCTCGACCGAGTTCGACAGCGAGGAGGCCGAGGGATTCGAGGACGCCACCGGGTTGCGCGACATCAACACCCCGGAAAGCGAGCTCGCGAGCAAGCAGATCGCCCAGACGGTGAACGACGCGATCGCGGCGTTGCCGGAAGAGCTGAGGACGGCCATCACCTTGCGCGAGCTGGACGGCCTGTCGTACGAAGAGATCGCGCAGATCATGAATTGCCCGATCGGAACCGTCCGGTCGAGGATTTTTCGGGCGCGCGAGGCGGTGGCCGAGAAGCTCCGCCCCCAGCTCGGGACCAGCAAGGACAAGCGTTGGTAGTGGAGCACAAGCACACACGCGGTTAACAACGAATATCGGGGCCGCAGACCCCATAAAAAGGGCTTCGCGAAACGGAGCCGTTACAGGAGCACATGTCATGACACAGGAAATTTCCTCGCTGATGGACGGCGAGCTCGGGGCCTACGAGGCCGAGCGGGCCATCCGGTCGTGTTGCGCGACCAGCGAGTCGGCGCAGAAATGGCAGGAGTACCACCTCATCTCGGACGTGCTGCGAGGCGGCCGGCCGCATCCGTCCGGCACCGCCGAGCGCGTGCGCCGCGCCCTCGGGGCCGAGCCGGCGATCGTCGCCCGTCCGCGGCGCGCGCTCGACACGACCTTCGGGCGCGTGGCGCTTGCCGCAGCGGCCTCGGTGGCCACGATCGGCGTGGTCGGCTGGATCGGCAGCCAGGGCGGGGCAGACGCTCCCGGCGCCATGGTCGCCAAGAACCCGGCCGCGGTTCAGCCGGTGGCGCACAAGCCCGCGGCCGTGGCGGTGCCCGCCCCGACCGCTGACGTGCAGGACTACCTTGCGGCGCATCGGCAGATTCCGTCGCCGGACCTCTATCGAACGGTGACAAACAGGGCACCCGCCGCCCCGGCCGCCGCTCGATGAGGGTTGCAGGCTCGCCGGTCGCGCGCCGGATTCTTCCGGCGCTCGCTCTCGGTTTCGCCTGTTCCGCCCACGCCGCACCCAACGACCCGATCGCCTGGCTGGCGCGCGCGGCGCAGGCCGCGCGCGCCGTGACCTACGAGGGCGTCTACGTACACACCAACGGCGAGCGCACCTCGACCGTGCGCATCGCGCACGTGAACCACGGCGGCGAGGAGCACGAACGCATCGAGCCCCTCGACGGCGCCTCGATGGAGATCGTGCGCCGCAACGACGAGATGTACTGCCGCTTCCCCGACGCCAAGACCGTGCGGCTCGACCCGCGCATCACCAACCGTTTCTTCCCGGCGATCCTTTCGGCGTCGGCCGAGACCATCGCGGCGAGCTACGACGTGAAGCTCGGCAAGTCCGAGCGCGTCCTGGGCCACGAGTGCCAATGGATCCGGCTCGACCCGCGCGACGACCTGCGCTTCTCGCAGCGCCTGTGCTCGGAGCTGTCGACCGGCCTCATCCTGCGCGCCAAGGTGCTGAACGGCCAGCGCCAGGTGATCGAGCAGTACACGTTCACGGACCTGCGCATAGGCCCGCAAGCGGCGCGCGCCGACCTCAAGTCGATCTTCCGCGCGCACGGCCGCCAGTGGCTCACGGACGGCCAGCCGCGCGACGAGACCGCCAACGCCGACACCGGGTGGACGGTCGTGCGGGCGCCCCAGGGCTTCCAGAAAGTCGCCGAGCTCAAGCGCACGCTGCCGGGCCGCGCGCAGCCGGTCTCGCAGATCGTGCTCACCGACGGCGTCGCGAGCCTCTCGGTGTTCGTCGAGGCCGCGGCGCCCCCGCGCACCGTCGAGTCCTCGAGCGAAGACGGCACCACCGCCTTCTACGCCCGGCCCATGGGCGAGCAGCTGGTGACCGTGCTGGGCGAGGTGCCGCTCGCAACCGCCCAGCTCGTCGCGCGCAATGTCGCACGCCGCCCCTGAAAATCCGCGACAATCGCGTTCCCCCGGCCATCCTCCACACCATGAAACGCTCGCAGGCAGCCCTACTCGGCGCGCTCCTTTCCCTCGGCCTCGCCGCCCACGCCCAGCCGGCACAGGGCCCGAAGCAGAACATCCCCCCAGGCGCCCCGGCGCAGGTGTTGCCCGATTTCGCCGATCTCGTCGAGCGCTTCGGCCCGGCGGTGGTGAACATCAACACGCGCACGCGCGGCCAGCGCCAGCAGCAGCTGCCGGGCCTGTCCGAGGACGATCCGTTCTTCGAGTTCTTTCGCCGCTTCATGCCCGACCAGCAGCCCGGGCAGCCGCGCCGCGGCCAGCCGCGCACGCCCGGCGACCCGCAGACGCCCCGCGGGCCGCTGCGCCCCTTCGGCCTGGGCTCGGGCTTCGTGGTCTCGGCCGACGGCTTCATCGTCACCAACGCGCACGTGGTCGAGAACGCCGAGGAGATCACGGTGCGCTTCAGCGACAAGCGCGAGCTGATCGCCAAGGTGATCGGCGCCGACACGCGTAGCGACGTGGCCGTGATCAAGGTGGAGGCGACGGGCCTGCCGGTGGTCAAGATCGGCGACACCAAGAAGCTGCGCGTGGGCGAATGGGTGATCGCGATCGGCTCGCCGTTCGGCTTCAGCAACACCGTGACCGCCGGCATCGTGAGCGCGACCAGCCGCGAGAACCTCTCGGGCGACCCGAACCTCGACGCCGTTCCCTTCATCCAGACCGACGTGGCGGTGAACCCGGGCAACTCCGGCGGGCCGCTGCTCAACATGCGCGGCGAGGTGGTCGGGATCAACTCGCAGATCTTCTCGCGCACCGGCAGCTTCGCCGGCATCTCCTTCGCGATCCCCATCGACTACGCCTTCAACGTCGCCGACCAGCTGATGAAGACCGGCAAGGTCGTGCGCGGCCGGATCGGCGTGGGCATCCAGAACGTGACCAAGGACCTTGCCGACAGCCTCGGCCTGGGCCGCGCGCAGGGCGCCGCGGTGAGCAACGTGGAGGACGGATCGCCCGCGGGCAAGGCCGGCCTCGAGGTGGGCGACGTGATCCTCAAGATCGACGGGCGCGCGGTCGAAGGCTCGGCCGACCTGTCGCGCACCATCCGCGCGCTGAAGCCTGGCACCAAGGTGAACCTGAACGTCTGGCGCGGCGGCAAGCCGCGCGACATCGTCGTGGTCGTGGCCGAGTTCAAGGACGAGGAAGCCACGCGCACGGCGGCTGCGAGCAAGGGCGGCAAGAAGGCCGAGACCAAGCCGGGCAAGCTGGGTGTCGCGGTGACCGAGCTCACGGCCGAGCAGAAGACCAAGCTCAAGGTGACCTCGGGTGTCGCGGTCGAGGCCGCGGACGGCGCGGCGCTCGCGGCCGGCATCGGTCCGGGCGACGTGATCATGCGCGTGAACAACATCGACATCGCCAACGTGAAGGCCTTCAACGAGACCGTCGCCAAGCTCGACGCGAAGAAGCCGGTGGCGCTGCTGATCCGTGACGAGAACGGGACGAGGTTCGTCACCTTCCGGCCGGAAGGTGAGTAACGCACAGCCGCCCCGGCCGACGCTGACCGTCCTGAGCCGCCTCTACTGCCACCTCTGCGACGACCTCATCGCGCAACTGAAGCGGTTCCAGCAGCGCTACGACTTCGAGATCGAGGTCGTGGACGTGGACCGCGATCCGAAGCTCGAGGAAAAGTGGGGCGACAAGGTGCCGGTGCTGCTCGACGGCGAGCGCGAGATCTGCCACTACTTCCTCGACGTCGAGGCCGTGGATGCGCGCCTCGCCCGTATGAAGTAGAATGTTGCACCGCAGTAAATGTCCTTCGGGGCGGCCGTTGGAGCGGACAGCGAAGCTGCCGCTCAACGGCGCGAGGCACCGAGATCAATAGAGGCCACCTCCGGTGGCCTTTTGATTTACATGGATCACATCCGAAACTTCTCCATCATCGCGCACATCGACCACGGCAAGTCGACGCTCGCCGATCGCCTGATCGAGCGCACCGGCGGGCTGCAGACGCGCGAGATGGAGGCGCAGGTGCTCGACTCGATGGACCTCGAGCGCGAGCGCGGCATCACGATCAAGGCGCAGACGGCGGCCCTGCGCTACACCGCGCGTGACGGGCGGGAGTACGACCTGAACCTCATCGACACGCCCGGGCACGTCGACTTCTCGTACGAGGTCTCGCGCTCGCTCTCGGCCTGCGAGGGCGCGCTGCTCGTGGTCGACGCCTCGCAGGGCGTCGAGGCGCAGACGGTGGCCAATTGCTACACCGCGACCGAGCTCGGCGTCCATGTGGTGCCGGTGCTGAACAAGATCGACCTGCCGAGCGCGCAGCCCGAGCGCGCCATCCAGGAGATCGAGGACGTGATCGGCATCGACGCGACCGACGCGGTGCGCTGCAGCGCCAAGACGGGCGAGGGCATCGAGGACGTGCTCGAGGCCGTGATCGCGCGCATCCCCCCGCCCGAGGGCGATCCCGAGGCCGCGTTGAAGGCCCTCATCATCGACTCGTGGTTCGACAACTACGTGGGCGTCGTGATGCTGGTGCGCGTGGTGGACGGGCGCGTCGCCCCCAAGGACCGCATCAAGCTCATGGCCACGGGCGCACTGCACCTGGTGGAGCAGGTGGGTGTCTTCACGCCCAAGTCGGTGGCGCGCGAAGGCCTCTCCGCGGGCGGCGTGGGCTTCATCATCGCCGGCATCAAGGACCTCAAGGATGCGAAGGTCGGCGACACCGTGACGCTCGCCGACAACCCCGCGTCCGAGCCGCTGCCGGGCTTCAAGGAGATCCAGCCGCAGGTCTTCGCGGGCCTGTACCCGGTGGAGTCGAACCGCTACGAGGCGCTGCGCGACGCGCTCGCCAAGCTGCAGCTGAACGATTCCTCCCTGCGCTACGAGCCCGAGACGTCCCAGGCCCTGGGATTCGGCTTCCGTTGCGGCTTCCTCGGCCTGCTGCACATGGACATCGTGCAGGAGCGGCTCGAGCGCGAGTACGACATGGAGCTCATCACCACCGCGCCCACGGTGGTGTACCAGGTGGCCAGGCGCGACGGCGAGGTGATCGAGATCGACAACCCGTCGAAGCTGCCGGACCTCTCGCAGGTCGAGGAGATCCGCGAGCCGATCATCCGCGCCACCATCCTCATGCCGCAGGAGTACGTGGGCCCGGTGATCACGTTGTGCGAGCTGAAGCGCGGCACCCAGGTGAACATGCAGTACGTGGGGCGCCAGGTCATCCTCACGTACGACATGCCGCTGAACGAGATCGTGATGGACTTCTTCGACAAGCTGAAGTCGTCGTCTCGCGGCTACGCATCGCTGGACTACGAATTCCGCGAGTTCCGCGCCGGCGACCTCGTGCGCCTGGACATCCTCATCAACGGGGACAAGGTCGATGCGCTCTCGCTCATCGTGCACCGCGAGACCGCCCGGTACCGTGGGCGCGACCTCGTGACGCGCATGCGCCAGCTGATCCCGCGCCAGATGTTCGACGTCGCGGTCCAGGCCGCCATCGGCTCCGACGTGGTGGCGCGCGACAACATCAAGGCGCTGAGGAAGAACGTGCTCGCCAAGTGTTATGGCGGCGACATCTCGCGCAAGAGGAAGCTGCTGGAGAAGCAGAAGGCCGGCAAGAAACGCATGAAGCAGGTGGGCAACGTCGAGATTCCGCAGGAGGCGTTCCTCGCGATCCTGCAGGTCGAGTCGAAGTGACATAGGGAAAAGACACGAATGCAAGGCGGACTGGACTGGGAACTGATCGCGCTCCTGGCGGCGGCGGCGAGCGCCGGCGTGATCGCATGGGACTGGATCGCGTCGCGCGGCGGAGGCGAGCGCACCGACGCGCGCAAGGGGATCCTCGAGGTCGCCTGGCCGGTGCTGTTCATCGCCGCCATGGGCCTGCTGCTGAAGGTGACCGACTTCGCCGCGGTGCTGCTGCTCGCCGCGGTCATCACCGGCATCATCTGGCTCGTCGACGCGCGGGTGTTCCGCAAGCGCCGTACCTCGGACGCGCCCGAGCCGGTCGTGGTCGACATGGCGCGCGCGTTCTTCCCGGTGATCGTGGTGGTGTTCCTGATCCGCTCCTTCTGGGTCGAGCCCTTCAAGATCCCGTCGGGCTCGATGAAGCCCACGCTGCTGGTGGGCGACTTCATCCTGGTGAACAAGTACGTCTACGGCATCCGGCTGCCGGTGCTGAACAAGAAGGTGCTCGACATCCGGCCGCTCGCCCGCGGCGACGTCGTGGTGTTCCGCTATCCCGCGGACCCGAGCGTCGACTACATCAAGCGCGTGGTGGGGCTGCCCGGCGACAAGATCGCGTATCGCGGCAAGCGCATCTCGGTGAACGGCGAGCCGGTGCCGGTGCAGGGCAGCGGCTACTACACCGACGCGGAGCTGAACTTCCTGCGGCTGCCGACGTTCACCGAGCGCCTGGGCGAGCGCAGCCACCAGATGATGATCGTTCCGGCGCAGCCGCCGGTGGATCTCGCGCAGGTCCGGCAGTTCGCCCACCGCGGCAATTGCGAATACAATGACGACGGTTTCAGCTGCACGGTGCCCGCGGGACACTATTTCATGATGGGCGACAACCGCGACCAGAGCAGCGACAGCCGATACTGGGGTTTCGTGCCGGACGACCACGTCAAGGGTCGCGCGTTCCTGGTGTGGATGAACTTCAACGACTTCAAGCGCATCGGCAACGGAATCGAGTAGCAAAAAAGACAGCACCAAGAGAGATCTTCAGGGAGATCGTTCATGCGCAAGCAGCTCGGCATTTCGCTCAAGGGCACCATCTTCTGGCTGGCGGTGCTGGGCTTCCTCGGCGTGATGGCCGCCAAGCTCATGCCGGCCTACGTCGAGTACTACACGGTCAAGAAGATGCTGAACGCGATGTACGAGGCGGGCGACCTCAAGGGCACCGTGCGCGAGATCCGCGCCTCCTTCGACAGGCGCAACGCGATCGAGGACGTGAAGAACGTGCGCGCCGAAGACCTCGAGATCACCAAGGAGGGCGGCGAGGCCGTGGTCACCGCGTCCTGGTCGGTACGGGTCCCGATGGTGCACAACGCAAGCGCCTGCCTCGACTTCACGGCCACCACGGCCCGGTGACCCGAAAGGCGGCGCGCAGCGCGGACGCACTGGAGGGCCTCGCCGCGCTGGAGCGCGGGCTGGGCCACGCGTTCCGTGACCCGGAGCTCGCCCGCCAGGCGCTCACCCACCGCAGCCACGGCACGCCCCACAACGAGCGCCTCGAGTTCCTCGGCGACAGCCTGCTCAACTGCGCGGTCGCCACGCTGCTCTACGCGCGCTTTCCCAAGCTCCCCGAAGGCGACCTGTCGCGGCTGCGCGCCGCGCTGGTGAACCAGGCCTCGCTCTCGGCGGTCGCCACCGGGCTCGGGCTGGGAGAGCGCCTGCGCCTCGGCGAGGGCGAGCTGAAGAGCGGGGGTTTCCGCCGCCCCTCGATCCTCGCCGATTCGCTCGAGGCCTTGCTGGGCGCGGTCTATCTCGACGCCGGGTTCGACGCGATGCTGGGCGCGGTCGAACGCCTGCTGGGCGACCGCCTCGAGAGCCGCGACGGGCTGCCGGTCGACAAGGATCCGAAGACCGCGCTGCAGGAGCTCCTGCAGGGCCGCAAGCTGCAGCTGCCGCGCTACTCCGTGCAGCGCACCGAGGGCGAGGCGCACGAGCAGACCTTCACCGTGGAATGCCGCGTCGACGACCTCGGGATCGCGGCCGCGGGGCAGGGCGCGAGCCGGCGCGTAGCCGAGCAGGCGGCGGCCGAGCTGGTGCTCGCGCAGCTCGACCAGGCGGGGCGCCGCAAGCCATGACGGAAAAGCCCGCCTTCCGCACCGGCACCGTCGCCATCGTCGGCAGGCCCAACGTCGGCAAGTCGACGCTGGTGAACAAGATCGTCGGCGCGCACGTGGCGATCACTTCGCGCAAGGCGCAGACGACGCGCCACCGCATCCAGGGGATCCTGACGGACCGGGGATCGCAATTCATATTCGTCGACACGCCGGGATACCAGACGCAGCACCAGAACGCGCTGAACCGGGGCATGAATCGCGTGGTCGGCCAGGTTGCGAGCGAGGTCGACGTGGTCGTGCTGGTGATCGAAGCGTCGCACTGGGACGAGCGCGATACGCCGGTGCTCGAGCTGCTGCCCAAGGGCTCTCCGGTGATCCTCGTGCTCAACAAGGTCGACAAGGTGGCCGACAAGTCGAAGGTCGCGGAGACGCTCTCGGCGGCCACGAAGCGGCGCGACTTCGCCGCCTACGTGCCGGTGAGCGCCGAGAAGGGCACGCAGCTGCGCGCGCTCCTCGACGAGATCCGCAAGCACCTGCCCGAGCAGGCCCCGATCTACGAGGAAGACGACATCACCGACCGGCCGGAGCGCTTCCTCGCCGCCGAGCTCGTGCGCGAGCGCCTCTTCCGGCTGCTGGGCGACGAGCTGCCCTATTCGATCGCCGTGGTGGTCGACAACTTCGAGATCGAGGGCACGATGCGGCGCATCGCCGCCACCATCTACGTGGACAAGGTGCAGCACAAGGCGATCGTGATCGGCGAGAAGGGCGCGACGCTCAAGCGCATCGGCACCGAGGCGCGCCACGCGATGGAAGCGCTCTTCGGCTCGAAGGTCTTCCTCGAGACCCACGTGAAGGTGAAGAGCGGGTGGGCCGACAGCGAGGCGGCGCTGCGCCAGCTCGGTTATCGCTGAAGGGCAATGGAACCGCAGATGAACGCAGATAAACGCAGATAGGTTAAATACGTTGCGTGTCATTCGCGATGTCGCCAGCACGGGCACGAATCGCCCACAAGCTTCGGTCTTATCCGCGTTCATCTGCGTTCATCTGCGGTTCCCAACGATTTAGTCTTTCCCAATGGACAGGGCGTACGTACTCCACAGCTATCCCTACCGCGAGACCAGCCTGATCCTGCAGGCCTGGACGGAGAAGCACGGGCGCATGGGGCTGGTGGCGAAGGGCGCGCGCCGGCCGAAGTCGGCGAGCCGCAGCCTGCTGGTGCCCTTCCAGCCGCTGGTGATCGACTG
>Ga0307505_10001207_pt1 | contig 22206 bp, 25 predicted proteins | sample 23_S_MG_FD_202183 | JGI IMG/M metagenome (GOLD analysis project Ga0307505, IMG submission 202183) | Soil microbial communities from Populus trichocarpa stands in riparian zone in the Pacific Northwest, United States - 23_S | ecosystem: Environmental > Terrestrial > Soil > Riparian zone > Trees...
CGATGCGTTGCGCCCGAACAAGGTTCCCTGCGGACCGCGCAAGACTTCGACGCGGTCGATCGGGCCGAGCTCAGTCAAGCCGGCGCCGGTGCGCGAGCGATAGACGCCGTCGATGAACACGGCGACCGAGCTTTCCAAGCCCGGGTTGTCGCCAACCGTGCCGATGCCGCGGATACGGGCAACGCCGGCGCCGGCCTCTGACGAGGTCGAGGACACCAACAGCGACGGCGACACCTGGTTGAGACCGCGAATGTCGACGGCGCCGGTATTCTGCATCGTCTCGCCGGTGACGGCCGACACGGCGAGCGGGACATCGCTCAGCGCTTCGTTGCGGCGGGTGGCGGTGACAACGATTGCGGAATCGTCCTGCCGGGAGTCCTCCGCGTCGGGGGCGTCGACGGCAGCGGCCTCAGTCGGGCCTTCGGCGGCGGTGGAGGTGCTGCCCTGCGTTTCCTGAGCAAAAGCGGGCGCCGACAACGCGACAAAACCTGCGGACAGCAGCCAGATCGACTTGCGCATATAAATCCCCTCTATTGCCGCCCGCACTTTTGACATGTGCGTAGCGGATTATTTGAGAGGCTAATCGACTGTTTACAGGAATGAAAGCGAGCGCCAGGGGGCGCGCGCTAAGATTGCGGCGACCCTGCGACGTTTATGCAACAGAGGTGTAACGAACGCGCCCGCAACAGCGCAACCTACTTCGGCGCCAGCACCATCAGCATCTGCCGGCCTTCCATGCGCGGATGGGCCTCGATCTTCGCGATGTTGGAAACCTGCTCGGAAGCGCGCTGCAGGACCGCCATGCCGAGCTGACCGTGGGCCATCTCGCGGCCGCGGAAGCGCATGGTGAGCTTCACCTTGTCGCCTTCCTCGAGGAATTCGACGACCTTGCGCATCTTCACGTCATAGTCGTGGTCGTCGATGTTCGGACGCATCTTGATCTCCTTGATCTCCTGCGTCTTCTGCTTCTTGCGCTGCTCGTTGGCCTTCTTCTGGGCCTCGTATTTGTAGCGGCCGATATCGAGGAACTTGGCGACCGGCGGATCAGCGTTGGGCGAAATCTCGACTAGGTCGAGTCCGACCCCCATCGCCTGCTCCATGGCCTCGCGCGTAAACATCACGCCCAGGTTTTCGCCGTTCTCGTCGATCACCCTGACCTTCTGGGACTGGATGAATTCATTGTAACGGGGGCCAGTCATTGCTGGCGGCGCCAGCGGGCGGCGCGTCATGGGCGGACGTATAACTCGGTCTCCTAGAGTCGTGGTTTATCGGCGCGAGTTAGGGCTTCCGGCAAGATATGGGAAGGGCAGGCTTGCATTTGCGCCAAAAATTGCGACGCAATGTGGCGCACCCGCGTCAGTGTCTGCTGCCCTCTATCGTAAATCCGGCGGGACGGCTTCGCCGGCGATCATGGCCACGACTTCGTCGAGGCCCATCATCTTCTGGTGCTCGTCGCTGCCAAGCCGGCGGAGCGCGACGGTGCCTTCCTCGGCCTCGCGCTTGCCGACGACGAGCAGCAGCGGGACCTTGCGCAGCGAATGCTCGCGCACCTTGTAGTTGATCTTCTCATTGCGCCGGTCGGCCTCGGCGCGGATGCCGGCTGCCTGCAGTTTCGTCAAAACTTCGGCCGCATAGTCGTCGGCGTCGGAGACGATGGTCGCCACCACTGCCTGCACCGGCGCCAGCCACAATGGAAACTTGCCGGCATAATGCTCGATCAAAATGCCGATGAAGCGCTCGAACGTGCCGATGATGGCGCGGTGGAGCATCACCGGCCGATGCTTGGCGCCATCCTCGCCGATGTAGCTGGCATCGAGCCGCTCGGGCAGCACGGTGTCGGTCTGGATCGTCCCGACCTGCCAGGTGCGGCCGATGGCATCCGACAAGTGGAACTCGAGCTTGGGCGCATAGAAAGCGCCTTCGCCCGGCAATTCCTCCCAGCCGAATTCTTCCGTGTTGCGGCCGGCGGCGGCGACCGCATCGCGCAGGCTCTGTTCCGACCAGTCCCACATGGCGTCGGTGCCGAAGCGCTTGTCAGGGCGCAGCGCGAGCTTGATCGCATAATTATCAAACCCGAGGTCGCGATAGACGCTGTCGAGCAGGTCGCAGAAGGCGACGACTTCGTCGACCAACTGGTCTTCGCGGACGAAGATATGGGCGTCGTCCTGTGTGAACTGGCGGACCCGCAGGATGCCGTGCAGTGCCCCATGCGGTTCGTTCCGGTGGCAGCAGCCGAATTCGGCGAGCCGCAGCGGCAAGTCGCGGTAGCTCTTGATGCCCTGATTGAAGATGAGGACGTGCGCCGGGCAGTTCATCGGCTTCAAGGCCATGAGGTCGGCATCGCCGGAGAGAATCTGAGCGTCTTCCTCGCCTGACGGAATCTCGTCGGGGACGATGAACATGTTCTCGCGATATTTGCCCCAGTGGCCGGACCGCTCCCATTGGCGCGCGTCCATCAGTTGCGGGGTCTTGACCTCGTCATAACCGGCGGCGTCGAGCCGGCGGCGCATATAGGCCTCCAGCTGCCGCCAGATGATGTAGCCGTTGGGGTGCCAGAAGACGCTGCCATGGGCCTCGGCCTGGAGGTGGAACAGGTCCATTTCCTGGCCGATCTTGCGATGGTCACGCTTGGCAGCTTCCTCCAGACGAACGAGATAGGCGTCGAGCTGCTTCTTGTTGAGCCAGGCGGTGCCGTAGATGCGCGACAGCATCGGGTTCTTTGGATCGCCGCGCCAGTACGCACCCGACACGCGCGTCAGCTTGAAGGCCTGGGGGTCGAGCTTGCCGGTCGAGGCGAGATGCGGGCCGCGGCACAGGTCCATCCATTTGCCGTCGCCCTGCCCCGACCGGTACATGGTGATCGGCTCATTATCCGGCAGCTCCATCACCCATTCGGCCTTGAAGCGCTCGCCGCTCCGCTCGAAGAAGGCGCGGACGTCCTCGCGGCTCCATTCCTCGCGGATCAAAGGCTCGTCGCGGGCGATGATGCGCCGCATCTCCTCCTCGATCGCCGGCAGGTCCTCGTCGGTGAAGGGCCCGCGGCCGTCGGCCGGCGCGAAGTCATAATAGAAGCCGTCCTCGGTCGCCGGACCGAAGGTGATCTGAGTGCCCGGGAACAAGGCCTGCACCGCCTCCGCGAGCACGTGGGCGAAATCGTGGCGAACCAGCTCCAGCGCGTCTTTTTCGTCGCGCGACGTAATCAGCGCCAGCTCAGCGTCGCCCTCGAACGGCCGCATGATGTCGCGCACCTCGCCGTTGACCCGCGCCGCAAGCGCCGCCTTGGCCAGGCCGGGACCGATCGCCGCAGCGACGTCGGCCGGCGTAGAGCCTTCCGGCATTTCCTTCACGGAGCCGTCGGGGAGTCGGATCTGGAACATGGCGGACATGGTGTGAGCACCTAGTGCAGCGCTCGAATCGCTTCAAGCCGAACGGGCCCGACGTAACACAGTCCAGTTTCCTTGACAGACGCGGCGGCTATCTGTAAAGCTTCCTTTACTGAAAGACAAAGGGAGTTGACCATGATCATGATCTTGAGGGCCCTGGGCTGGGCCGCCCTCATCATCGCCGCGACTGCGGTCGCCACCGCCAACGGGGTTTCGGGGGGTGCGGCCTTCGGGATAATCGCCGGCCTGTCCGGCGCAGCGATCGGATCGCTTTACGGGCGCCGCCGGTGCGGAGCGGGGTGTTGAACGTGATCGATGCGGACGGCGGGAGTGCGCGCCGCGGATTCGCCGCCCTTGTGATCGCCGAAGCGGTGGCGCTCGCCATCGCGGCGGCGGCGATGATCTGGCTCGACCTCGGCTGGGCGGGTCCGGTAATCATGCTGCTGCTGGTTGCAGCGTTCACGTTCACCCTGGTCCGCGCCACCGAAGCGCGCGCCAAGGCGGCCGGCAATTTCTCATCGGCCATGGCCCGGTACAACAAGAGGATGCTGGTTGCCGGCGGGATTTACGTCGTGGGCCTGTTCGGCGCCGTCTGGGCTCATGACGAGCTCGGCGCCAGTGGCGTCACTGCCTTCCTGTTCGCTTTCGCTCCGTCGATTGGTGTCTTGATGATGGTCTGGGCGATGGCGCGGCTGATCGCCGACGAAACCGACGAATATCTGCGCTATCGATACGTGCGTGCTTCGCTGTTCGGCCTTGGCGGATTGCTGACCCTGGCCACCGTCTGGGGATTTTTCGAGCAATTCGACCTGGTGCCGCACGCGCCGACCTGGCTGGCGGTGCCGATCTTCGCCATCGGCCTCGGCTTCGGCAATTGCCTGCCCCGGGGCGGCCGTGAATAATCGCCTCAAGGTGCTGCGCGCCGAGCGCAATTGGAGCCAAAGCGATCTTGCCGAGCGGCTCGGCGTGTCGCGGCAAAGCGTCAATGCCATCGAGACCGGCAAATACGACCCATCGCTGCCCCTCGCCTTCCGCATCGCCGAGCTGTTCGGGCTGGCGATCGAAGAGGTGTTCACCTCCCCCAGCCGTCATCAGTCGAAGGCGTTCTAGGGGTTCCGGCAAGGCCGTCCGGGCCCTATGGGCGCGCCATGGACAAGATTCCCGCACCCGAACCCGCGCCTTTGGCTTATTTCGACCCGGGCGACGGGCGCCGAATCGCCTACCGCCTCCGGCCGGCCAAGCCGAAAATCAAAGGGCCGACTTTGATCTTCCTGCCTGGCTATGCCTCCGACATGGACGGGACCAAGGCGAGCGAGATCGACGTGTTCGCTGCGGTCGCCGGCCTTGGATACCTGAGGTTCGATTATTCGGGGACCGGGTCCTCGGGCGGCGAGTTCGCGGAAGCGACGCTCGACGGCTGGCTGGACGAGGTCGTGGCTGCGATCGACATGCTGACCGAGGGGCCGGTGCTGCTGATCGGCTCGTCGATGGGCGGCTGGCTGGCGCTGCACGCGGCGCTGAAGCGACCCGACCGGGTCAAGGGCCTGGTCGGAATCGCCGCGGCGCCCGATTTCACCGATTGGGGAATCACGCCCGAAGAGCGCCAGTCGCTGGTCGAAACGGCGCGCTTCGAACGGCCGGGGCAGGACGGCGGGCCGCCCCAGGTGACTCATGCGCGCTTCGTCGGATCGGCGACCCCCCTGCGGCTTCTCAACCAGCCGATCCTAATCGAATGCCCGGTGCGGCTGGTCCACGGTGACAAGGACGAGTCAGTGCCGATCGGCGTCGCCTTCAAGCTGCTCGAGGACGTCCATTCAGGCGATGTCCAGCTGAACGTCATCAAGTGGGGCGACCATCGGCTGTCGAAACCGCACGAGCTGGAAACCATCCTGCGGACGATCGCCATGCTCGCGGAGAAACTGACATGATCCTGCTTGCGGTTATGCTTGCAGTTACCTCGCCGACGCCATGCGCGGGCCAATCCGGGGCCGCCCAGAAGTCATGTCTCGCGGTCGTCGCGCAGCAGGCCGGCCGCTTCACCGAGGCCGCCGAAGCGTTCGAAGCGGGCGCAGCGACGCTCAAGCCTGGCGATCCGGCCGGCGACCGGATGCTGGCGGCGGCCGGCAATATGTGGATTGCCGCCGAACAGCCCGGCAAGGCAGCGCTGGCCCTCGATAAGGCGCTCGCCGGCACCGGCCTGCTCGCCGACCAGCGCGGCGAGGCGTTGCTCGACCGCGCTCGCGCCGCCGAAGCCCAGGGCGACCTGAAGACGGCGCGCGCCAAGGTCAACGCCGCCGCGCAGAGCATCGCGCAAGACCCCTTCCTCTGGTACTTCTCGGCGGCACTGGCGATCCGCGAGAATGACGCCGCGACCGCCAGGCACGCCATCGGCCGGGCACTGGCGCTCGAGCCCAACGATCCGACCGTGCTGTTCGAAGCCGGGCATGTCTTCCACTTCGCCGGCGACGACGCCAAGGCCCGCGATTACTGGACTCGCGCCGCCGCCGCCGATCCAAAGGGCAAGTCCGGCGACGCGGCTCGGCGGGCGCTGGCCATGCTGGACGTGCCGCTGACCGTCACCAATCGCGTGACGACGCAGCCGGTGGAAGAGGACAAGGGGGCCGAATGAAGTTCCTGCACGCCATGCTCCGGACTTCCGACCCGGAGGCGACGGTCCGCTTCTTCCGTCTGCTCGGACTCGAGGAGCGGCGGCGGATGGACAATGAGCAGGGCCGCTTCACTTTGATCTTCCTCGGCGTTCCCGGCGACGAGGGCGGGGAGGTCGAGCTGACTTACAATTGGGACGAGGCCGGATATGGCGGCGGCCGCAACTTCGGCCACCTCGCCTACCAGGTCGACGATATCTACCAGACCTGCGCCCGGCTGATGGATGCCGGCGTGACCATCAACCGGCCGCCACGCGACGGGCACATGGCCTTCGTCCGCACGCCCGACAACATCTCCGTCGAGCTGCTGCAGAAGGGGCAGAGACTGGAGCCGGCCGAACCCTGGGCGTCGATGCCCAACACGGGCGAATGGTGATGCTCGAGGTCGTTCCAGTCCCGGTGCTGAGCGACAATTACGTCTGGCTGCTTCACGATGCCACAAGCGGCGAAACCGCGGCGGTCGATCCATCGGTCGGCCCGCCGGTCCTGGAGGCCGCCGGAAGCCTTGGTTGGCGGCTTACGCAGGTCCTCAACACGCACTGGCACCCGGACCACACGGGCGGCAACCAGGCGATCCACGAGTCGACCGGCGTGCCGGTCGCCGGACCCGAGGAAGTGCGCCGGGTCTATCCGCCCGACCGAGTCCTGGCCGAGGGCGACCGCATTGCGGTCGGCGGCTTTGAGGCGGAAGTCTGGGCGATTCCAGCGCACACGGCAGGCCACATCGCGCTCTATTTCGAAAGCGCGAAGGCGGTGTTCGTCGGCGATACCTTGTTCGCCATGGGCTGCGGCCGACTGTTCGAAGGCACGGCGGCGCAGATGCATGCCAATTTGCAGCGGCTAGCCGAACTGCCGGACGATGTGCGCGTCTATTGCGGCCATGAATATACGCTCTCCAACGCCCGGTTCGCGATCACCGTCGAGCCCGACAATCCGGCGCTGGCCGAGCGGCTGACTCGAGTCGCCGCTGCCCGCGAGCGCGGCGAGGTCACCCTGCCGACAACGATCGGCGAGGAACGCGCCACCAATCCATTCATGCGCGCCGCGAGCGCCGAGGAACTGGCGCGGCTGCGCAGCCTGAAAGACAGCTTCGGTTAATCGCAATCGGCGCCTCATGCGTTATAAGGGCAGGAATGTCTGAAGGGGATGAACGATGCGAATCTTCATGCTTGCAACAGCGGCCATCGGTTTGTGCGCCTGCGCGACGGCCAGCGAACCGGCGCAGCGCTCGGCGTCCGCGCAGCGGCAATATGACAATGCTTTGGCCGGCAAGGTGCCGGGCAAGGCAGAAAAATGCCTGCCCACCTACCGGTCGAACGACATGACCATCATCGATGACAACACCATCCTGTTCCGCGACGGCAGGACGGTCTACGTCAACCAACCGCTCGGCGGCTGCAACAATCTGAGCCAAGGCGGCCGCGCGTTGGTTACCCGGAACATGGGCCCGCAGCTGTGCCGGGGTGACCTGGCGACGGTGGTCGACAATATGTCGGGAATGACGCTCGGCGCCTGTTCGCTCGGCGACTTCGTTCCGTACCGCAAAAGCTGAGGCGTTCTACTTTTTGTAGAGCGCGTCCAGCCGCTCGCCGTAGGCGGCGCGGATGACGTGGCGGCGGATCTTCATCGATGGCGTCAGCTGCTCGTTCTCGACGGTGAACGGCGCGTCGGCGAGGATGAAACGCCGCACGCGTTCAATGACCGACAACTCCGCATTGACGCGATCGACGGCGCGGCTGAGAAGGCTCTGCAGGTCCGGCGCATCGGCGAACTCGGGCTCTGGCACGAGCAGGCCAACCAGATAGGGGTGGCGGTCGCCATAGACCATCGCCTGAGCGATTTCCGGCTGTAGCGTCAGCATTCCCTCGACCCGCTGCGGAGAGACATTATCGCCCTTGTCGAGGACGATCAGGTCCTTCTTGCGGTCGGTGATGACGATTCGGTTCCTGGCGTCGAGATGGCCAACGTCACCGGTCGCCAGCCAATCGTCGTGGAGCACGCGCGCGGTTTCTTCGGGGTTGCGCCAATAGCCGTGCATGACGTTCTCGCCGCGCACCAGGATCTCGCCATCCTCGGCGATTCGGACTTCGGTGTTCATCAAGGGCGGGCCGACGGTCTCCATCCGGATCCCTGCTTTCGGCCGATTGCAACTGATCACCGGCCCAGCCTCCGTCTGGCCATAGCCCTGCAGCATCGGCAGCCCCATCGCCTGGAAGAACAGCCCAACATCGGGATTGAGCGGCGCGCCGCCGGAGACCATCGCCTTCATCCGCCCGCCGAACTTGGAGCGGACCTTCTTGCGCAAGGTCAACGACAGGATGCCGTCCATCGGCAGGTCGAGCGGATTGCTTTTGCCTGCATAGCGCTTGGCCTCGATGGAAAGGGCTCGCCCAAGCAGATAAGCTGGAAGGCCACCGTCCTTTTCGATTGTCTTGATGATCTTGGCGCGGAGCATTTCGAACAGGCGCGGCACGACGACCATGATCGTCGGCTTCACCTCCTCGATGTTGGCGGCGAGCTTCTCGAGGCTTTCGGCGTAATAAATCTGGGCGCCGAGCGCGACCGGGAAGTGCTGGCCGCCGGTATGTTCATAGGCGTGGCTTGCCGGGAGAAACGAGAGGAATACTTCTTCATCCCAGCCGAAGTCGGTCGAGATGATGTCGATGCAGCCTTCGACATTGTGCAGGATCATGCCGTGGTGCTGCTGCACGCCGCGCGGCGCGCCGCCGGTCCCGGAGGTATAGATCAGGCATGCAAGGTCGTCGCGGCCGACCTCGGCCGAGGCCGCGGCGGTGGCTCCGACATCTGCCGCGCCATCGACCAGCTCGGCCCAATGGTGGAATTGTGCGACGTCCTGCGACTGGCCGGTGCGGATATCCTCGATGCCGATGATGTGGTGGCATTCCGAGGCGAACATCACCGCCGGAACCAGGTTTGTGGCCAGCTTTTGGGTGGAGACGATAACCGCGCGGGCGCCGCTGTTGCCCAGGATGTGCTGATGGTCGCGCGTCGTGTTCGTGATGTAGGTTGGGACCGTCACGCAGCCGGCAGCCATGATGCCGAGGTCCGCAATCAGCCATTCCGGGCGGTTTTCGCTGACCAGCATGACCCGGTCGCCTTTTTGGAGGCCGAGCTGCTTGAGGCTCGCGGCGAACGCCGCGACCTGCCGGGCGGCCTCGGCCCAGCTAATGGCCTGCCAGCGGCCCTCGCTTCGCTCCCAGAGGAACGGCTTGCCGCCCATTTCGGCGGCGCGCGTGAAGAACATCGACACCAGGTTTGGGAAAAATTCGAGTTGCCGTGCCATGCGCCCTCCCGCGATGGGCGCTTCTTAACCCATATGAAGCCGAGCGCCAGCCAGCCGATTTGCGGCCTTGGAGCGCGGCGGCGGCTCGGCTAGGCGGCAGCCATGCGCCTGTTCCGTCCGTTGGCCTGCCTGCTTGCTTTCTTCAGCCTTGCCAGCTGCGCGACAGTGGTGGCGACGACGGCGCCGGCCAGCCAGCCGCCGGCCGAGGCGTTCGTCATCGCCGCCAACCCGCTTGCCGCCGCGGCCGGCATGGCGGTGCTGAAGGGCGGCGGCAGCGCGATCGACGCCGCCGTCGCAGTCCAGGCCATGCTGTCGCTGGTCGAGCCGCAAAGCTCAGGCGTCGGCGGCGGCGCGTTTATCAACTACTTCGACGCCGCCACGGGCAAGCTGACGATCTACGACGGCCGCGAGGCGGCGCCGGCGCAGGCCAGCTCGACCATGTTCCTCGATGCTGCCGGCAAGCCGCTGCCGATGGGCGAAGCGATGCTGAGCGGCCGGGCGACCGGCGTTCCGGGAGCGCTGGCGGCGCTGCGCCTGGCCCATGGCGACCATGGCCGGCTGCCGTGGGCCAGCCTGTTCGGCGATGCCGAGCGCACCGCCGAGCAAGGCTTCATCGTCAGCCCAAGGCTGGCGCGGATGGTGGCCGGCAAGCATCCGCAAAGCCGCGCGCCGGACGTCCAGTCCTATTTCCGGCAGGGGCCCGGCGGCGCGCTGGTCAGGGCCGGCGACCGGCTGAAGAACGCGCCCTACGCGGACTTCCTCCGCCGCCTCGCGGAGCATGACATTGCCGCCTTTTATGCTGGCGCAACCGCGGCGCGGATCGTCGAGCGTACCCGGCAGGGTCCGCTGGGTGGGTCGATGACGATGGCCGACCTCGCCAGCTACAAGGCGATCAAGCGCGACGCCCTGTGTCATGCTTGGCGTATCTATCTGGCCTGCACGCCGCCGCCGCCATCGAGCGGCGTTAGCCTGCTGCAGCTGCTTGCGATCCTGGAAGGCACCGACATCGCCGCCCGTGGACCGGACGATCCCCAGGCCTGGTTCCTGTTCGCCGAGGCCAGCCGCATCATGTACGCCGACCGTGATCAGTTCGTCGCCGACCCGGCGTTCGCGGCGGTGCCGGTCGCAGGGCTGCTGGACCCGGCCTATGTCGCCGCCCGCCGCAACCTGATTGGCGAAACCGCCGGCCCGGTTCCGGAACCGGGGCAGCCGGCGCTGGCGCCGGTCGTCGCCACCGACTCGACGGTCGAGCAGGCCGGAACGTCGCATTTCATCATTCGCGACGCGGCGGGCAATGTCGTGTCGATGACAACCACCGTCGAAAGCATTTTCGGCTCCGGGCGGATGGTCGACGGCTTCTTCCTCAACAACCAAATGACCGACTTCTCCTTCGCTCCGAAGGATGCGCAGGGCCGGCCGGTCGCCAATGCGGTCGAGCCTGGCAAGAGGCCGCGCTCGTCGATGGTGCCGCTGATCTTGCTGACCAGCGATGGCCGCTTCGCCGGGGCGATCGGTTCGGCCGGCGGCAGCGCCATCCTGGCCTACGTGACCAAGAGCCTGGTCGCAGCAGTGGACTGGAAGATTGAGATGCAGCAGGCGATCGCGGCTCCCAACTTGATGGCGCGCGGTGCGAATTTCCAGGGCGAAATCAACAAGTTCTCGCCGCACGTGCTGGAAGGCCTGCGGCGGCGCGGGATCGACCTCAAACCCGGCCAGGGCGAGGATAGCGGTGTTCATGGAGTAATGATCCGCGATGGCCGCATCGACGGCGGCTTCGACCCGCGCCGCGAGGGCGTGGTGCTGACCCAGCCGCCTAGCGGCTAGCGTCGATGCCGACGGCGTCGGCAATGCTCGCCATGCCCTGCGCCGCGACCTTTTCGGCCAAACCGGCGGCGATGCGGCGGGCGAGGCCGGGGCCTTCATAGACCATCGCCGAATAGAGCTGGACGAGGCTGGCGCCAGCGCGGATGCGCACCCAGGCGTCCTCCGCCGAAGCGACGCCGCCGACGGCGATCAGGGGAATCGCACCACCGCTGGCCGAGCGGAATCGGCGCAACGCTTCCAGAGCCAGGCTTTTCAGGGGTTCGCCGGACAGGCCGCCCGTTTCCGATGAGTAGCGTGAGCGCAATGGCGGTCGGGAAGTGGTGGTATTGGCGACAATCAGTGCGTCGACGTTGTGTTGGAGGGCGATGCGAACGATCTGGTCGGGTTCGCCGTCACCCAGGTCCGGCGCGACCTTCAAGAAGACCGGCGGGCCGCCGACGGTCCGGGCCTCGCCTATCGCCGCGAGCAAGGCCCGAAGCGCGCCTTCGTCCTGCAATTGCCGCAAGCCCGGCGTGTTGGGCGAGCTGATGTTGATGGTAAGATAATCGGCGACATCGCTCATAAAGCGCACGCCGGCGACATAATCGGCGATGCGGTCGGCGCTGTCCTTGTTCGCGCCGATATTGACGCCGACGACGCCGCGGCTGCGGTCCCGTTTGGCGAGCCGCTCAAGCGCATCGGCCTGGCCGCGATTGTTGAAGCCCATGCGATTGATGATCGCTTTGTCCTCGGCCAGCCGGAACAAGCGTGGGCGTGGATTGCCCGCCTGCGGCAGCGGCGTCACCGTGCCGATCTCGACGAAGCCGAAGCCAAGCCCAAGCAGCGGCGCTAAGACTTCGGCGTCCTTGTCGAAGCCGGCGGCTAGACCGACCGGCGAGGTAAAGCCGAGCCCGGCGATGCTGGTCGTCAGCGACGCCGGGAAGCTCGGCGGGCGGCGCTTCGGCAGCCATTTGAGCGTGGCGATGGTGGCGCGATGGGCGGTTTCCGCATCCAGGCGGAAAATCAACGGCCGGAAAAGCGGGTAAAGCGCCATGGCGCGAAGGCGTAGACGGTTGAGTTTTCGCCGCCAAGCGCCTAAATCGGATGGGAAAGCTCCGATTAGCCATGCGACTCACCCACCTTGCCGACTATGCGGTCGTGCTGATGACCGCCGCCGCCCGCCGCGACGCGGGCGCGCGCCTCTCGGCCACCGAGCTTGCCAACGAGACGGGCGTGCCGCTGCCGACCGCGCAGAAATTGATGGGACAGCTCGCGGGCTCCGGCCTGCTGTCGAGCGTCCGCGGCGCCGGCGGCGGCTTCGCCATGGCGCGGCCGGTCGGCGACATCAGCCTGGCCGACATCATCGAGGCGGTCGAAGGGCCGATCGCCATGACCGCCTGCAGCAGCGGCAGTACCGACTGCGCGCTTGATGCGCATTGCCGGGTGAAGCCGCACATGAGCATCGTTGGCGCCAAAGTCCGCGGCGCTTTGGGCGCGGTATCGCTCCAGGAGCTGGCGCGATGAACGAAGCCGTCAAGAATGCCGAAATCCGCGACAAGATTGCGCAGGATTATGAGTGGGGCTTCAGCTCGGACATCGAGCAGGAGTTCGCGCCCAAGGGTCTGAGCGAGGAAACGGTCCGCTTCATCTCCGCCAAGAAGCAAGAGCCGGAGTGGATGCTCGACTGGCGGCTGAAGGCGTATCGGGCCTGGCTGGAGATGGAGGAGGTCGACTGGGCCAAGCTCGACCTGCCGAAGATCGATTACCAAGACGCCTTCTATTACGCTGAGCCCAAGAAGAAGCCCAAGCTCGGCAGCCTCGACGAGGTCGATCCGGAAATCCTGCGCGTCTACGAGAAGCTCGGCATCCCGATCGAGGAGCAGAAGGTGCTCGCCGGGGTCGAGGGAGCGCGCAAGGTGGCGGTCGATGCGGTGTTCGACAGCGTGTCCGTCGCCACCACCTTCCGCGAGGAATTGCTGAAGGCGGGTGTCATCTTCCTGAGCATTTCCGAAGCCGTTCGGGAGTATCCGGAACTGGTGCGCAAATATCTCGGCAGCGTCGTGCCGCAGCGCGACAATTATTTCGCCTGCTTGAACAGCGCGGTCTTTTCCGACGGCACCTTCGTCTATGTACCCGAGGGCGTCCGCTGCCCGATGGAATTGTCGACCTATTTCCGCATCAATGCCGAAAATACGGGCCAGTTCGAGCGCACCCTGATCGTCGCCGACAAGGGCAGCTACGTCTCCTACCTCGAAGGCTGCACGGCGCCGATGCGCGACGAGAACCAGCTGCACGCGGCGGTGGTCGAGATCTTTGCCCACGAGGACGCCGAGGTGAAATACTCGACGGTGCAGAACTGGTATCCGGGCGACGCCGAGGGCAAGGGCGGCATCTTCAATTTCGTCACCAAGCGCGCGCTCTGCTCGGGCGACCGGTCGAAGGTCAGCTGGACGCAGGTCGAGACTGGCTCCGCGATTACCTGGAAATATCCGAGCTGCATCCTCAAGGGAGACGGCAGCGTCGGCGAATTCTATTCGGTGGCGCTGACCAACAACCGCCAGCAGGCCGACACTGGCACCAAGATGATCCACATCGGCGCCAACACGCGCTCGACGATCATCTCCAAGGGCATCAGCGCGGGCAGGTCGAACAATACCTATCGCGGCCTGGTGCGCGTGCTGCCCCGGGCGGAGAACGTCCGCAATTTCACCCAGTGCGATTCGCTGCTGCTGGGCAGCGAATGCGGCGCCCACACCGTGCCTTACATCGAGGTCAAGAACCCGAGTGCGATCATCGAGCATGAGGCGACGACCTCGAAGATCAGCGACGACCAATTGTTCTACGCGATGTCGCGCGGACTGGACGCCGAGGCGGCGGTCGCACTCATCGTCAACGGCTTCGCCCGCGAGGTGCTCAAGCAGCTGCCGATGGAGTTCGCGGTCGAAGCGCAGAAGCTGTTGGGGATCAGTCTCGAGGGGAGCGTTGGATGATGGGCATTGCCCTTTGGATGCTGTTGTCCGCCCAACCAGCAACGGGGCCGGCAACTGGAAATGCGTCGCCGGGGACAGTTACTGTCCAGCGGAGTCTTACTATTCCCGACGAGATTGCTCCGGCGATGATCATTTATCTCAACTGCCTCACGTCAAGCCAGGACGTGCCGCTCATCAATGAGCGCGGAGAGGCCATGGGACGTGTTGTTCCCAAGGGTGGCGATTGCACGGCTCATAGAAAAGAGGCCGCAGATAAAGCTGACTGGATGCTCAGGGAGTACACGAGTCGGTCACGCAAGGAGCGGCGCCAACTCATCGAGAACACCCTGGATTCACTGGATCGATCCATGCCGCGGTACCCCGCACAAGTACCAGTAGCGAGGCCAAATGCTGCAGATTGAAAACCTCCACGCGACCGTCGCCGGCAAGCCGATCCTGAACGGGCTGACGCTGAGCGTGCCCGCGGGCGAAGTGCATGCGATCATGGGGCCGAACGGCGCCGGCAAGTCGACGCTCGCCTATGTGCTCGGCGGGCGACCGGGCTATGAGGTGACCGAGGGCTCGGTAAGCTACGATGGCCGGGATCTGCTGAGCCTCGAACCCCACGAGCGCGCCGCCGCGGGCCTGTTCCTGGGCTTCCAATATCCGGTCGAGATTCCCGGCGTGTCGTCGCTGCAGTTTGTCCGCGAGGCATTGAACACACAGCGCCGTGCACGCGGCGAGGCGGAGCTTTCGGGCGCCGAGTTCATGCGCCTGGCGCGCGCCGAAGCCGCCGAGCTCGGCATGGACCCGGAGATGCTCAAGCGGCCGGTTAACCTCGGCTTTTCCGGCGGCGAGAAGAAGCGCTCGGAAATGGTGCAGATGGGCATCATGCGGCCGCGCTTCGCGGTCCTCGACGAGACCGACAGTGGGCTGGACATCGATGCGCTGCGCACCGTCGGCGCCGGCATCAACCGCATCATGCGCGCGCCAGACAAAGGCGTGCTGCTGATCACCCACTACCAGCGGCTTCTGGATTACGTGAAACCGGACAAGGTGCATGTGCTGTCGAAGGGCCGCATCGTGCGCAGCGGCGGGCCGGAGCTGGCGCAGGAATTGGAGCGCGAAGGCTATGCGGAGGCGGCGGCGTGATGCGCTTGATGCTTGTCGGCCTGGCGCTGGGACTCACCGCCTGCGGTGACGCTCGCGCCCCCGTAGCGGCCAATCTAGCGGCCAATGCCGAGGCGCCGGCTGAGCTGCCCACGGCCAACGTCCAGTCGATCCCGGCCAGGTTCCGCGGCGTCTGGGCGGCCGACCGCGCGGCCTGCGCGCAACAGGCGCATCCGAGCAGGCTCATCATTTCCGAGCGCGTGATTCGCTATCCGTCGCTCGTCCTGGTCGGGGAGAGCGTCGAGCTCCCGGCCTCGGGCTTCGCGGTCAAGGGTTATAATCAGCGCACGGGAGCGCCAGCGGAAGCGCATTTCTCAGTCGATGCGACTGGCAATATCTTGACGGACGAAGCCGGCGGCGGTGCCGTTCGGGTGAGGTGCGGATGACCGTCATTCCCACCCGCAAGCTGGAAGCCTTTCGCTACGCCGATATCGATGCCCTGGCATCGGTGTGGATGTCGCTGGCGCCGCCCGAGCGAATCGAAATTGCTGCGCAGCAAAAGCTGCAGCAAATCTGGCTGCCGAACGGCGAGGATGTGGAAGTCCGCCGCGCGAAGATCGTGCTGGATCCGGGTGCGGAATTCGCTTTATTCGCGCTCAACACGGCGCGCGAATATGGCCGCATCGAACTGGACGTGACGCTGCGCGAAGGCGCGCGTTTCTCGCTCAACGCCGCGAACATTGGCACGGGCACGTCGACTTTGGAGATCGTCACGACGGTGCGACACGACGAACCGTCCGCGGTGTCGCGGCAGACGGTGCGCAGCGTATTGGGTGGCAAGGCGGCCGGCTCCTATTTGGGCAAGGTGGCGGTGGCGCGCGACGCGCAGCACAGCGACGGCGAGCAGTCGGTCAAAGCCATGCTGCTCGACCGCGGCGCCACGGCCAATTGCAAGCCGGAACTGGAGATCTACGCCGACGACGTGAAATGCGCGCATGGCGCCACCGTCGGCGAACTGGACGCCGACCAATTGTTCTATGCGATGAGCCGCGGGCTTGATCCGGCGGCTGCGAAGGCGCTGTTGCTCGAAGGCTTCGTCATGGGGTTGTGGGACGGCGCCGAGGGCAATGACGCAATCTGCGAAGCCGCGCGCGCGGCATTGCGGAGCGTGACGTGAACATCGCCGCCAACATCACCCCCGCCCTGTCGGTGCGCGGCGAGTTCCCGGCCATCGCCGGCTGGCATTATCTCGACAGCGCCGCGACCGCGCAGAAACCGCATGCGGTGATCGACGCCATCACCCGCGCCTACGACACGGATTACGCGACGGTGCACCGCGGCGTTTACGAGCGCTCGGCGGTGATGACACAAAGCTATGAGAATGCGCGCGCGGCGGTCGCCTCGTTTATCGGTGCGGCATCGGCGAACGAGATCGTCTTTACGCGGAATGCCACCGAGGCAATCAACCTGGTGGCGCAATGCCTGCCGAAGCAAGGCCGCAACCGCGTCCTGCTGTCCGAGCTCGAGCATCATTCCAACATCGTCCCCTGGCAGCTGGCCGGTTACGAGCTCGACGTCGTGCCGCTGACCGGCGATGGTTGCATTGATCTGGACGCCGCCGAGCTGATGATTTCCGACCAGCATCGCGTCGTTGCTTTCGCGCATGTCTCGAACGTGCTCGGCTCGATCCTTGACGCCAAGCGGGCCGCCGGAATCGCCCATTCCAAAGGCGCTTTGCTGCTGCTCGACGGTTGCCAGGCGGCGCCCCGCATTCCCGTCGACATCGGCGCCCTCGATTGCGATTTCTACGCCTTGTCGGCGCACAAGCTCTATGGCCCGACCGGCATCGGCGCCTTGTGGGGCCGGGCGGATTTGCTCAAGGCGATGCCGCCCTACCAGGGCGGTGGGGCGATGATCGACGAGGTAACGTTCGAGCGCACCACCTTCGCTTCGCCGCCGCAGCGCTTCGAGGCGGGGACGCCGCACATCGTCGGCGCGGTCGGGCTGCATGCGGCGATCGACTGGGTCAGCGCGGTCGGCCTGCCCGCCATCCACGCCCATGAGACGGCGCTGGTCCGCGAATGCCGCCAAGCGCTGCGCAGCATCGACGGTATCCGCCTTTTCGGACCGGACGACAGCGCCGGCATCGTCAGCTTCGCCGTCGAGGGGGTTCATCCCCACGACATCGGCACCATATTGGACGACGAAGGCGTCGCCATCCGCGCCGGCCACCATTGCGCCCAGCCGTTGATGAAGGTGCTGGGCGTGCCGGCAACGGCGCGGGCGAGCTTCGCGGCGTTCAGCGATTCCTCGGATATCGAGGCGCTGGTCAAGGGCCTGCACAAGGTGAAGCGGATATTCGGGTCATGATGGGCGAAGAGAAAAAGATCGCGGTGGAGGAAGTCGACCATGTCGAAGCCCCGCCGCGCGCCCGCGTGACTCCGGAGACAGCGGGCGAGACTTTCGAGCGCAAGCGCGACTATCTCGCCGGCTTCCTGGCCGAGCAGCCGAAGGATGATCCCGCCACCAGTAACGAATTGGTGGATTCGGTGATCGAGGCGCTGAAGTCGATCTACGACCCCGAGATCCCGGTCGACATCTATGAGCTCGGCCTGATCTACGATGTCGCCATCAGCGAGGACGGCGACGCAGTGGTCACCATGACCCTGACGACGCCGCACTGCCCAGTGGCGGAATCGATGCCGGCGGAAGTCGAGATGCGCGTGCTGTCGGTGCCGGGGATTCGTGACGCCGAAGTCAAACTGGTCTGGGACCCGCCCTGGGACCCGAGCAAGATGACCGACGAAGCCAGGCTAGAATTGGGAATGCTGTGAACGAACAATCGAAAGTCCGCGCGCGGCCGGCCGCGATTATGCTGACCCCGGCCGCCGAGACGCGCATCGCCGAGCTGATGGCCAAGGCGCCGGCGGGCGCGATCGGAGTCAAATTGTCGACTCCGCGGCGCGGCTGTTCGGGCCTGGCTTACTCGGTCGATTATGTCACCGAGGAGCAAAAGTTCGACGAGAAGATCACGACGCCGGGTGGCACATTCTATGTCGACGGCGCATCGGTGCTGTACCTGGTCGGCTCGACCATGGACTGGGTCGAGGACGACTTCGCCGCCGGCTTCGTCTTCGCCAATCCGAACGCCAAGGGCGCCTGCGGCTGCGGCGAGAGTTTTACCGTTTGACGGGCTGAATCGCGCGCGCATTTCTGTTATGGCCGACCCGTTCGTTCAGACGGGGGATGAACCATGCAACGCAGCCTGACCATGTTGTTTGCGGTGATTTCCTACGCAATCTTTTTTGCCACTTTCCTGTATTTGATCGCCTTCGTCGGCAATGTGCCGGTAGTGCCCCGCACCGTCGATGCCGGGCCGGCCACGCCGGTCGCCGCCGCGCTCATCATCGACATTGCGTTGATCGCCCTGTTCGGCCTGCAGCACAGCGTCATGGCGCGCCAGGGCTTCAAGCGCGCCTGGACCCGCATCGTGCCGGAGCCGGCGGAGCGCAGCGTCTATGTGCTGCTCGCCAGCCTGATGCTGATCATCCTGTTCGCTTTCTGGCGGCCGATCGAGGGAACGCTCTGGTCGGTAACCAACCCCATGTTCCAGACTGTGCTCTGGGCCTTGTTCGGCCTCGGCTGGGGAATCGTGCTGATCAGCACCTTCCTGCTCAACCATTTCGAATTGTTCGGGCTGCAGCAGGCCTGGCTCAACCTGCGGGGCCGGCAGGCCGAGCCGCACCAGTTGCGCCAGCCGATGCTGTACAAATGGATCGCGCACCCGCTTTATGCCGGCTTCTTCCTGGCGTTCTGGGCGACGCCGCACATGAGCTACGGCCATCTGCTGCTCGCCGTGGGCATGTCGGCCTACATGCTGATCGCCATCCGCTACGAAGAGCGCGACCTCACCGATTATTACGGCGAGGATTACACCGCCTATCGCCGGACCGTCGGTATGATCTTCCCGCGATTCGGACGGCGGGCCGGCTAGAAACCGAGCGTGAACCGAACCGCGCCGCCGACGTCGGTGTCGGCCGCGCGGATGTGGCCCGGCTGGCGGCGAGCGAAGAGGTTGCCGCCCAGCCAGCCGCCGGCAAGCGGCGTCGCGTAGCTGACTTCGGCGTCGATCTCGCGGCCGCTGGGCGACAGCGAAAGCGTTGACCAGCTGTTGGTTGGCGCCTCGGTCTCATAGCTGTAGCCGGTCGGCAGCATCATGCCGATGCCACCCTTCTCGATGCGCAAGGGTTGCGAGAGGCGAAAGCCGAGCCGGTCGCCATCGCGCATGACGCCCCACCTCTGAAGGTCGAAGGCGTAAGCCGCGCTCTGAAAGCCGCCGCCGGCAAAATCGGTCCAGCCGCGCCGGGCGCTGAGGGTCGCCGTCAGGCTCTTGCCGATCTGGCGGCGTGCCTCCAGGTCGAGGAACAGGCTGTCTGCGCCGCCCGCGCCATAGACTTCGCCAAGCCTCCCCCCGAGGAGCGTGCGCTTTTCCTCGAGTTTCGAAACGCCGGCCGATAGCCAGGTCTTGCCGAAGTCGCGGTCGATGGCGACGCTGCTCCAGCGATAGGGTGAACCCGTCGCCGAGGTTTCAACGTCGTTCCAGACCTTGCCGCTCTCCGACGAAACGGTGAGCCCGACCGGACCGAGGGTGCGACGCAAGGCCATGCTGCTGCCGCGCTTGGCCGCGAAGCCCGGGTCGCCGGAAATGTCGCGAGCGACGAGGAACGCGCCGGCCTCGGCACCGCTGAGCCGGCGTTCGAGGGACTTGGCGCCTTCCGACAAGCCAAAGGCCATTGCTGTCTTGCGATCGAGGCGGGCAATGGCGGCGCCGGCGACCAGTCGCGCCTTGCGGGCGTCTCCAGGGCCAATGCCGAAGCGCTCGACCTCGAACAGGCCATTCGACTGCGGGCGCTCGGCAACTGTCATGGCGACGCTGATCGGGCCGGCCGCGACGGCGGAGCTGCGCACGAGGTTGCCGCCGTCCAGCGCGCGGTGCAGCGGTCTGTCGGCCTGGGCGGCGCGCAGGCCCCTGGCGAGGTTCATGGTGAACGCTCGCGAATAGCCGTCGAGGATGATCGCGCCGAGCGTACCGTCCGCGGTGTCGCCGTCTCCAGCGGCTGCGGGCAACTCGCCGGCGGTGCCCTCGCCGACCGGAATGGCGCTGCCCGCCATTGCGGTCGTGCCTTGCGGCTGGAACGCCCGGGCGATGTTCAGCCGGCCGCGTCCATAGATCGTATCCACGCCCGGGGCGCCCAGGTCGTCGGCGGTCGTGAACAACAGGCTGAGGATTTGCGCGGCGGTCAGTTTCGGGAACGCCTGGGCCATCAGCGCCACCGCGCCCGTGATCACCGGCGCCGAGAAGCTGGTGCCGGAATAGAGGTACTGGGTTCCGGTCTGGTCGATGGTCAGGTTGCGGTAGCCAAGCGCCATCAGATAATTCTGGGCGCCGGTACCGGCCCGGTTGGAAAAATCGGAAATCACGCTGAGGTTGGTGCCGCCGGCGCCATCGCTGACTCCGACCGATCCGGCGATGATGACGTTGTTCGGGAAATTCTGCGCCGGAATAAGGGCGAGAGTGTCCGGATTGATGCCTTCGGGGTCCTTCCCGGAATTGCCGGCCGAGATGACGATGATGATGCCGGCGTTCACTGCACGTTGCATGGCGCTCAGCAAGCCGCTGCTGGGCGGAGAGCCGCCCAGGGACATGTTGATGACCCTGGCGCCGGCCAGCCGGGCGGCGTCGACACTAGCGGTCAGCGCGCTGTCGTAAAAGGCGCAGCCGTCGTTGCTGGCGCAGCTGTTGGGCGAGTCTGCGCGGAGGGAGACGATGGTCGCGTCGAAGGCGACTCCATGTGTGCCGATGTCGTTCTTGGCGCCCGCGGCAACCGCGGTCACCGCGGTGCCGTGGCCGCCCGAATCGCCGACGCCGCGATTGCCGGCAACATCCCGCGATGCCGCGTCGATGCGGCCGGCGAACTCGGCCAAGGCCGGATTGATGCCGGTATCGATGATGGCGATCTTGATGCCCTGACCGGTCGTGCCGGTGTTGTAGGCAGCGATCGCGCCATGCGCGCTGGTGCCGTTGGACCGGCGATATTCGGCGGTGTCGTAATTGACGCCGGGGATTGGCGTCGGCGTCGGCGTCGGTGTGGGCGTCGGAGTTGGCGTCGGAGCGGGAGCCGGAGTCGAGTTGATCGGCGGGGTACCGCCCCCGCCGCCGCCCCCGCCGCACGCTGAAAGCATCGTGACGAGCATGCACCCGCTGGTCGCCAAAAGCCGCTTCGACATCGTGTTTCCCCACCCAAGCTATTGGAAAATCACATGTTTCCTACGTGCGCCATGGTTAACAGAAGCTTTCATTTGGCGTTTGTATCTATTGCAAACACGCTTGATTTTGAACGATCTGACGCTAATGGCGCCGCATGCCGAAAAAGCCCGACCCGCTCGACGAGGCCGAGAAGGCGCAGGATCAGCTTCGCAAGAACATCGATGAGTCGAAACGCCTTGCCGACAAGGCCCAGAAGCTAATCCAAAAAGCCAAAGGTGAGCGCCGCGACTAGCGCGTGGTAGTGTTGCCCGCCGAATCGCCGCAACGACGGGGAGGTTTCTCGTGGCTTTTTATGTGGTCGTTTATGATCTGAAGCGTCCGGGCCAAAATTATCCGGAGCTTATTGAGCATCTCGAAAGCTACCCGCACCACTGGCACTTCCAACAATCAGGCTGGCTGGTTGGTCCTGCAGAGTCGGCCTACGCCGTCGCCGACGCGGCGAAGGCATATCTCGACGCCAAAGATGTTATTTTTGCGCAGCGTCTAACTGAAGACTCCGCTTCTTGGGGCTATACGCCTGAGGGGAATGAGTGGATTGCGGCGGCGGCTGGATAGGCTTTCCGTCAGTGTGCGGCAGTCCATAAGCGTAACTGTGGTGCATTATCGCCTCCCTTGGCGTTTGATCTCGGCCAACGATCTAGAG
>Ga0307505_10001208_pt1 | contig 22201 bp, 20 predicted proteins | sample 23_S_MG_FD_202183 | JGI IMG/M metagenome (GOLD analysis project Ga0307505, IMG submission 202183) | Soil microbial communities from Populus trichocarpa stands in riparian zone in the Pacific Northwest, United States - 23_S | ecosystem: Environmental > Terrestrial > Soil > Riparian zone > Trees...
GTTTACGGCGTTATTGATCCGTAAGCCCGTAAACGGGCTGGTTAAATATTTGCAACGCTGACCACGAGCTAAAGCACGTGGCTAAGCTAAAACGGGTTGGAGATTTGGTCTCTGGTTTAGCCAGCGACGTTGTTTATGGAATCGGTTTTGAATTTTGGTTTCCGTTTTAGCTTAGCCACGCCGTTTACGGCGTGGTTAGGTTGGGAAAACGACCCGACGCCGTTCACGGCGTTTTACGAATATGTCAATACGCGTTTATTCTGAGATAAATTTACACGTCACGTGGCACACGAAAAATAGCCTGCCGATGATCACGGATGCAATGCAGCCGGAGCTATACGCGTTTCTCAAGAACAAGATCGTCGAGACAAGAGGTGCCTATTTTCACGCCATCGGAGGCATCGAGACTCACGTTCACCTTGCCTTCTCCGTTAAACCGTCAATCCATCTCGATGAATGGGTCGGGCAATTGAAAGGAGCGAGTTCATTTGAGATGGGAAAGGGTCTTCAATGGCAGGCGGGATACGGGATCGTTAGTTTTGGAAGCAGAGATCTGAAATGGGTTGTGGAGTATATACACAATCAGCGAGAACACCATTCAGCCGGGACTATCCATGAGCGATTGGAACGATGTGAGGGTTCCGACGACGAGGTTTTTGTAAGCCCGTGAACGGGCTTACATCGGCTTGTAATCTTTACCACGGCCTTCAGGCCGTGGCTAAGCTAAAACGAATACTGCAAAATAATGAAGATCGAACTCAAAGAGATCACAGTAAAGGAACTGACCGACGAATATGTTGATAACAATGAAGCCGGTGTCGTCGGTTACGGCGGGAAACTCGATATTCGTCCGCCTTATCAGCGGGAATTCATTTACAAGGACAAGCAGCGTGACGCCGTTATTAACACCGTGAGGAAAGATTTTCCGTTGAATGTCATGTATTGGGCGGTGCGTGAGGATGGTAACTTTGAAGTGATCGACGGACAACAGCGAACCATTTCGCTATGCCAGTATGTGACCGGAGACTTTTCGTTCGAGAATCTGTATTTTCACAATCTGCAAGGGGATATAAAAGAACAAATTCTCGGCTACAAGCTGATGGTCTATCTATGTTCGGGAACCGATAGCGAAAAGCTTGAATGGTTCCGAACGATAAACATAGCAGGCGAGAAACTAACCGATCAGGAACTGCGCAATGCAGTCTATTCAGGGCCTTGGGTAACGGACGCCAAGAGGTATTTTAGTAAGAACGGCTGTCCCGCATACGGAATCGGAAGCGATTATCTTACCGGCAGTCCGATCCGTCAGGATTATCTGGAGACGACCATTGAATGGATATCAGACGGAACCGTCGAGGACTATATGTCCAAACATCAGCATGCCGAGAACGCTAGCTTGCTGTGGAGTTATTTCCAATTAGTTATCTCGTGGGTAAAAGCGACGTTTCCGAAATATCGCAAAGAAATGAAAGGTGTCGATTGGGGCAATTTATATAACCAATTCAAAGACTCACCTTTTGATACCGACAAGCTCGAAAAACAGATAGTGGAACTCATGAAGGACGAGGACGTGACCAAAAAGTCTGGTATCTATAAGTATGTTTTGACCGGCGAGGAAAGGCACCTCAACATCCGCCAGTTCTCCGATAATCAAAGAAGAGAAGCTTACGAAAGGCAAGAAGGCATTTGTGTTAAATGCGGCGAACATTTTGAAATTAACGAAATGGAAGCCGACCACGCAACTCCGTGGCACGAAGGCGGAAAGACATCCGCCGAAAACTGCCAGATGCTCTGCAAGGACGACAATCGACGGAAGGCTGGGAGGTAGGCTATGAAAACGATCACACTCATCGCAATTTTTTTCGCTGCTACTTTAACCTCGTCGGCACAGATCACGAGTAAGTACACGGGGCTTGGGGTGAAGGCTTGTAAGACGATAGAGGCGACGGCGGATGAGGGTGGTTCTTATCGGGGGCTGTGTCCGGGCGTTGGCGGTTACAAGCTTGAGGCGATCGAGGGTGACCTGCGGCAGTCGATCAACGTCATTGACCCAAAAAAGAAGAAACACGAGCTGAACCTGTGGAGCATCTCCGGAGGATTCTCAAGCCTCGGCGAACAGGCCGAATGGCGCATGAAAGGCAAAACGCCGATTGCCCTGATCGTCCGCTACAACGTCAGCGAAAACCCCGAAGATTCTTCAAAGCTCACTTCATATCTGGTTGTCATAAAACTGACCAAAGAAACCGTCTGCGTAACCGACGCGCTCAAACCAACACGCTCGCATAACAACGAGGCCCGCAAAGCCGCGGATAAAGCGGCAACGCGGCCTTGCCTGGCGTCGTAAATCGTCAATCGATAATTGTAAATCGCGGCTTAGCGATGGAGGCGATTTCGCCTATTAACCATTTACGATTTACTATTGACTGTCTGTTTACGATTTACAATTTACGATTTACGACAACGGAGTTGCTAATTTATGGAATGGCTTGCCGACCCCAATGTTTGGGCCGCGTTTGCGACGCTCACTTTGCTTGAGCTTGTACTCGGAATCGATAACGTAATTTTTATCTCAATACTGGCTGGCAAACTGCCGCCTGAGATGCGTGCAAAGGCGCGCTATATCGGCCTTACCCTCGCGCTCGGCATCCGCATCCTTTTGCTTCTGTCAATTTCGTGGGTCATCGGGCTGAAGGAACCGCTCTTCGCGGTCTGGGGCCAGTCGTTCGCGGGCAAAGATCTCGTACTTCTTTTTGGTGGGCTTTTTCTTATCGCCAAGGCAACGCACGAGATTCATGGCAGCCTTGAGGGCGAAGAGGGCGACGGCCCAAAGAAGGCCTATTCGAGCTTCGTCGGCGTCATCATTCAGATCGTTTTGCTCGACATCGTGTTTTCGTTGGATAGCGTCATCACCGCTGTCGGGATGATCAGCGATCAGTACGGCTCGCACGGCATTTACATAATGATCGCCGCGGTGCTCATCTCCATCATCGCGATGATGCTGTTCGCGGGGCCGATCGGTGCGTTCGTCCAGCGTCACCCGACGATCAAGATGCTCGCACTTTCGTTCCTGCTGCTCATCGGCGTGATGCTTGTCGCCGAAGCTTTCCATCAAACGATACCGAAGGGCTACATCTACTTCGCAATGGCGTTCTCCGTAGTCGTCGAGATCCTGAATATGCGTTTGCGAAAGAAAGCAGATCCTGTGCATCTGCACAACGCTTATGCGGACGAGGAAGAAGCGAATGCAATCGCCGGGCCGGAGGAAAAATGATGAGACGCTTTGGCCTTGCTTGGTTCGTTTTGGTTTCCGTGTTGGCGACCGCCATTCCTATCTCGGCTCAGTCCGAAGAGAGCTACGACCTTGTCATAACGAATGCCCGGATCGTCGATGGCACCGGCAATCCATGGTTTCGCGGTTCGATCGCGATCAAGGATGGGCGGATCGTAAAAGTTGGGCGTTTGGAGAATGCTGATACAAAGTTCGTTATCGACGCCAGGAATCAGATCGTCGCACCGGGCTTTATTGACGTTCATGCTCACACCGAAGACATCTTCGATAATCCTGCGGCCGAAAACTTTGTCCGAATGGGCGTTACTTCGCTGATCACCGGAAACTGCGGCGGCTCGACCGACAACGTCGGCGAATTTTTGGGCCGTTATCGGGCAACGCCGCTTGCGGTAAATCTTGCAACGCTCATCGGTCATAACAACGTCCGCTCAAGCGTGATGGGAACGGGCGACCGCGACCCAACCGCCGAAGAGCAAACGAAGATGAACGCGCTGGTCGAGAAAGCTATGCGCGAAGGCGCTATCGGTTTCTCGACGGGCCTGATCTACGTGCCCGGCACATATTCAAAAACGCCCGAGGTCGTCGAACTCGCGAAAGCTGCGTCTAAATACGGCGGAACGTATGCAAGCCATATCCGCAATGAAGGCAACGACGTAGCCGAGGCCGTTAAAGAAGCGATCAACATCGGCGAACAAGCGAACATGTCCGTCGAGATATCGCACTTTAAGATCTCGTCGAAAAATCTTTGGGGACAAACACCGATGACGATCGGCCTTGTCGAAGACGCACGCCGTCGCGGCCTGACGGTCACGGTCGATCAATATGCTTACACCGCTTCGTCAACGTCGCTCGATGCGCGAATGCCGAGCTGGGTTCTCGCGGGCGGACGCGAAGAAGGTAAGAAGCGGCTCGCCGATCCGGTAACACGCGAAAAGGCGATCAAAGATATGAAGGAATGGTTGAAGAACGCGAAGTTCAAGGATTACGAATTCGCCTACGTCGCCAGCTATCGCACCAAGCCCGACTTCAACGGCAAAAATATCAAACAGATCACCAAACTCGCACGCGGAAAAGATAAACTGAACGACCAGATCGAACAGATACTCGAAATGTACAACGCGGGCGGAGCACAGATGGTCTATCAACAAATGGACGAGCCCGACGTACAGAACATCATGCGTCAGCCGTTTACTATGATCGCGTCGGACAGCGGTGTGCGGCGTTTTGGTGCGGGTGTGCCGCATCCACGCGGTTACGGGAACAACGCCCGTGTGCTCGGACGATATGTACGCGAATTGAAGATAATTTACTTGGAAGACGCGATCCGCAAAATGACATCGCTTCCCGCTCAGACTTTCGGCCTGCGCGATCGCGGTCTGATACGCGAAGGCTTTGCTGCTGATATTGTCATATTCGACGAAACAAAAGTCGGAGACAAGGCAACATACGACCAGCCTCACCAATACGCCGAAGGCTTCTCAAACATCATCGTCAACGGTCAGGTCGTTTTTGACGGCACGAAGATGACCGGAACGATGTCCGGCAAGCCGCTTTACGGAAGCGGCCTTTCAGCAAAATAACTCAGTCAACTTAAAAGATTTTTATTGCCATTGCTAGCCGCTTGGACTATAGTTAGTGCCATTCCCCCAGCTTGCTTCTGCAAAGCCGCCTTAACAAGCGGTCTATCTCTGTTTCTTTTGAGGTGAACGATGAAAAAATACTTCATTTTTGGCAGCGTGTTGGTTCTGGCTATTGCCGGGATCGTAATCTCGCAGAATTTTCGGCAAAGCCGCTTTGACCTGACGGGTTTTGAAGAGGTTCCTCCGCTATCTACTCCGGGCGACGGCACCTTTACGGCACGGATCCGTGGCAACAACTCTTCGATCAGCTACAGGCTAAGTTTTGGGGATACCGAAACTGACGTCACGCAGTCGCATATCCACTTTGGCCTGGCGAGCACGAACGGGCCTATCGTGGTATTTCTATGCAGCAATCTCGGCAACGGGCCGGCCGGAACCCAGCCTTGTCCCGCCGGCGGCGGCACTATAACGGGGACAATTACCGCCCCGGATGTCCTTGGCGGTGCCGCTGGCCAGGGATTGGCCGCAGGTGAATTTGACGAGCTTCTTAACGCAATGCGGGCCGGTGCGACGTATGTTAATGTTCATACAACGGGTCGTCCCGGCGGCGAAATTCGAAGCCAGGTCGATCTCGACGGGCGCCACCACGGTCACGATGACGATGTGACGAACGGGTCGGAAAAATGATCCGGTGTTTGGCGGGATTCGGCAGAAGGCGCCTTTGAATTGAATACCAGCCGACGACCGTCCGACGGTTGGTCTAGGCACAGACGCGAAGCATGCAGCCACAGGCGAACGTGTGCCCGGCCGCCGCGCGAGATGTCTCCCACGATCGGATGCCCGATAGCGGCGCAATGTATCCGCAGTTGATTCGTGCGGCCAGTTACCGGTTCGAGTTCCACAAGCGTCGTTTCCGGATTGCGTTCCACGACCAACAGTTTAGTGACCGACGCCTTTCCGTCATCTTTCAATCCCCAACGCTTCTCGTCAGCAAATCTTCCAATGGGAAGGTCAATTTGAAACACATCTTTTTCTACTCTGCCTTCAACCAACGCAATGTATTTCTTCTCAACCGTCTTTCGATAGAACTGTGACGAGAGCAATCGGTGGCTTCTCGGGTTCTTCGCAACGACCATCAAACCGGATGTCTCTTTATCAAGGCGATGGATCAGGCCCGGACGAATAAATGCGGAAGCCCGCGCGTCAGCAAGGGCGAAATGCTCATCCTGATTATTACGCCCTTCCTCACGGCCGGCGTCCGCATCGGGTTGCCCTTGCGGAGTCGGGCGGTCAGGCTTCTGCAATTTATTCAAGTGAAAATTCAGCGCATTCAGCAGCGTGCCGTTCTTGTCGCGGTGTGTGGGATGTGCGAGCATTCCGGCGGGCTTGTTGACGACGATAAGGTCAGCGTCTTCGTAAACGATATCGAGCGGAATATCCTGCGGAAGCCCTGAATGCTCACGCGTGAGGTCAATGTCGATCTCAACAAAGTCATTCGGTTTCAAACGCTTTCCAATATTCTCGACGCGGCCATTGATCTCGCAGTTTCCGTCACGAACCAATTCGCGAAGGTGCATCCTGCTTATCCGCCGAAAGCGGTCGCACAGAAAATCTTCGAGCCTCCATTTAAACTCGTGCGGCTGAACGATCAATTCTATGCGTTCCATATATGTTATTCTAGCAGAGTTACATCGTCATGGATTTTACATTTTTGCAGGCTCATAGAGACGATGCTACAATTTTGTCACGCAATGAACCCACTCAAAGCAATTTCCAATGCAGCCCGATTGCTGTTTTCAACGAGCGGTAAACCGTTGAACCTAAACCCGGTTGTTGATTCCGTAGTCACTGACCTCGATGCAATACAAGGGTTCATCTTCCTCGACCGGCCTGATACCGACTCAACAACTCTTGCGGCCACAAGCGGATTTAGTGCCGCCGAATTTCGCCAACTTGAACAACTGGCAAAGACGGAGGTTTCTGTCGAAAAGGTCGAAGCAGAGATCCTGAAAAATCTAAGCGAGCTTTCGCCGAAAACCAGCGACAGCCAGCGTTCCGCCGTTGTCCCGATTCGACTTTCCGACAAGCCGATCGGCTTTCTCGGCCTGATCTTTGAGACTGCTCCCGATCCGGAAACGTCAACGGCGATCTTGGTCATCGCGTCGATGATCGGGCAAAATCTGCGTGTCGAATATTCAGTTCTAGGCGAACGCGAACGGCTTCGCGAAGAGAACACTCATCTCAAGCAGGAGCTAAAGGAAAAATACGATTTCTCGCACATCATCGGCAACTCGAATGCGATGAAGCTCGTTTACGAACAGATCACGCAGGTCGCCAAGTCGAACGCGACTGTTTTGCTTCGCGGCGAAAGCGGCACCGGAAAAGAGATGATCGCAAACGCGATCCACTACAACAGCCTTCGCAGCAAAAAGGCGTTCATCAAGATCAACTGTGCGGCGATACCCGAGACCTTGATCGAATCCGAACTGTTCGGCCACGAGAAGGGAGCGTTTACCGGTGCGGATCGATTCAAAAAAGGTCGCTTCGAACTTGCCGATGGCGGTACGCTTTTTCTGGATGAGATCGGCGATCTTCCGCTGCAGACACAGATAAAACTCCTTCGCGTTTTGCAGGAACGGGAGTTCGAACGCATCGGCGGAACGGAAACGATAAAAGCAAACATCCGCCTCGTAACGGCAACGAATAAGAATCTTGAAGAAGCGATAGCCAAAGGCGAATTTCGCGAGGACCTTTATTATCGTTTGAACGTATTCAGCATTTTTCTGCCGTCTCTTCGAGAACGCAAATCCGACATTCTTTTGCTTGCCGAACATTTTCTTGAAAAATACGAGGTCGAGCACAACAAACGAATTCGCCGCATCTCGACGCCAGCGATCGATATGCTGATGAGCTATCATTTCCCCGGAAACGTCCGTGAACTTGAGAACGCCATTGAGCGTGCGGTTCTTGTTTGCGACGCAAATGTTATTCACGGGCATCACCTTCCGCCGACGCTGCAGACGGCTGAAGTTTCGGGCACGGTAACTGACCTGTCGCTCGATTCGGCAGTCGCAGCCTTTGAAAAAGCAATGATCCAGGATGCGTTGAAATCGAATAGCGGCAACGTCACGCAAACCGCGAGAGCGCTTGATTCGACGCAGCGAATTCTTGGCTACAAGATAAAGAAATACGGAATTGATACAATGCGGTTTCGCAGATGACCGACGCCGATTCCCTCATAAACACGCTCCCCGACCCCGAAGCGGCCCGCCGTTTCCTGACCCAACTTGCCGAAAAACATCCGTCGAAAGCAAAACGTCTCGACGCGAACGATGCCCTTTTTTCGGATATCACGACGCTGGTTTCGTACAGCCCGTTGTTCGCGACGACGCTGCTGCAAAATCCCGAACACATCGCATGGCTCGGACGAAAGCGGATGGATTCGACGGTTCGCGATAAACAGGAACTGCTCGAATCGCTGGCCAGATTTTCGTTGACGAATTCGCAGGCCGAACCACACGTCATACTTGCACGCTTTCGGAGGCGTGAGTTGATGCGGATATTTCTTCGCGACGTTCGGCGCCTATCGACCGTTGCCGAGATAACCGAAGAGATCTCAAATCTTGCCGACGCAATTCTCGAACACGCTCTTCGCCTCTCACGGCAAGACCTCGACAACCGCTTTGGCTCGCCGCAGGAAGTGGACGAAAAAGGTAGAATGCGTCCTGCGGATTTTTGCATCGTTTCACTCGGAAAACTCGGCTCGAAGGAGCTTAATTATTCCTCTGACATCGACCTGATCTTTATCTATTCGTCCGAAGGCAAAACCTCCGGCAGCGGTGCGAAAGGTTCGACGACAAACCTTGAATACTTTTCAAAACTTGCACAGTCAATAACAAAACTCGTTGGCGGTCAGGGCGGCGAAGGCTCGGCGTATCGCGTGGATATGCGTCTGCGACCTAATGGCCGTGTCGGGCCGCTGGCGTTGCCGCTTGCCGATACGGTTCGGTATTACAAGACGCAGGCGGCCGCGTGGGAAAGGCAGGTACTGATCCGTTCGCGTGCGTCTGCCGGTTCGGAATCGGTCTTTCGCTCGTTTTATTCGCAAGTCGAAACGGAAGTTTTCTCCCGCGAATCGGCGGTCGACGATGCACTTGAAAATGTACGGCTTTCCAAACAGAAGATCGACCTTGAGAAACGCGCGGTCGATGGCATCGACGTCAAACTCGGGGCCGGCGGTATTCGAGAGATCGAATTCATCGCACAGGCCTTGCAGCTTGCACATGGAGGCCGCGACCCGTGGCTACGGGCTCCGCACACCTTGATCTCTCTGACGCGGCTATCCGAACGCGGACACATCAGCCATGCCGAACACACCAGTCTTTTCGAAGCCTACGATTTTCTTCGTCGACTCGAACACATCCTGCAAATGGAAAACGGGCTGCAAACTCACCTCGTCCCGGACGATAAAGCTAAGCTTGGACTGATCGCTCGTCGAATGGATTTTGCCGACACGGCTGCTTTCAGTAAAGCAGTGGCGAAAAAAATGACGAGCGCGAACCGCATTTTCCAGCGAGTTTTCACCGCACGTCCGAAAACCGCATCCAACGAAACGCCCGATCTCGAGATCAGTGCTGATAAGCCAAAGTCGGCTAATCCGGAAACCGAATCGAATCCTGCTCTGGCCGAACTTAAACGCATTGCGCCTCGCTACGCCGCCATCGCAGAATCTCGGCCCGACATTCTCGCTGCCCTCAATGATCACATCGTCGAGGACCGCAGGTACTCAGAGATCTTTCTCGATGCCCTGCGGAACAAGAAGAATTTCGGAAAACGCCTCGGAGTACTGCGCGAAACGTGGACGAAATGTTTGATCGAGATCGTCGCTCAGGATGTCGCCGGAAAACTTTCGCTTCGGGAATGCAAACGGCTTCAAACCGAACTTGCCGAGGCCAGTATCGAAGCCGCCTTGCAGATCACTTCGCAGGAACTTGAGTCACGATTCGACATCAAGCTCGAAGATGCCCCGGTGTCGGTTCTAGGCCTCGGCAAACTCGGCGGAGGCGGACTGGATTACGACTCCGATCTTGATCTGGTGATCGTTTATGATGACGCTTACTGGAAGTCGAACGAATTTCAGGCATCCGAATTTTTCGCAAAAGCGGTCGAAATATTTACAAATGTGCTCTCATCCGTAACCCGCGACGGAAGCCTATATCGCGTCGATCTGCGGCTGCGGCCTTATGGTTCGAAAGGGTTGGCGGCGATCTCGTCGCAAGCGATGTTGGAATATATGAATTCGACCGCCGAGGTCTGGGAGCTGCTCGCTTTCGTGATGCTGCGGCACGTCGGCGGTGATGCGGCGTTCGGCAAGGATATCGAAGCAAAACTTCGAAAGGCTATTTTCCACCGCGCGTCGCATAGTCCTACTGGCGAACTGGCCGCCGAAACGCGCCGCATCCGTCTCGCTCTCGAAAAACAGCGAGCCAAAGCAAGGCGATCCAACGAAGTGGACATCAAATACGGTGCCGGCGGTTTGCTCGACGTTTATTTCGCCACCCGTTTCCTTCAGCTTGAGCACAACATTCCAAACGATTCAGAAGATCGCTCAACTCCGGCAACTCTCAAGCTCCTGAAAGGAAATCCGTCACTCACCACTCACCACTCACCACTCACCACTTTAGAAGAAGGTTATGAGTTCTTGGCTGCCCTCGACCACAACATGCGCCTAACCGTCGGCCGCACCTCACGCGTTCCCATCGCCAATCAACACGCCCTCGAAGTGATCGCCGAACTTATGAGCCTCGCATCGTCAAACGAGATCCTCGAACAACTCACGTTCCACCGCCTTGCGATCCGAGGAGCCTTCGAAACGATAGTCGGTGGGGCTGACCGTTAACCAGCCACTCCCATTCCCGTAAACCATCTGATACAATCCTGCGTATCAAAGTAGTCCTTATTTTCCTTATCTGAAAACAAGAATGATAAAAAAGAGTTTCGTGCTGTTTGCGGTGTATTTTGCGCTGTGCGGCGGTGTTTTTGCTCAGAGCGAAGAGAAGTTTGATTTTTATACTCGAGGCGAATATCGTGCAAATGTGCCGCGTCCGCAGAGCATATTGCGGTTCGATGTGGGCGACCATCATACGACCTACGCGCAGATGGAACAGGTGATCTACGCGATCGAAAAGGCTGCGCCTGACCGCGTGAAGATCTTTGACATCGGGACGACGAACGAACACCGGATGCAGCATATCGTCGCGATCTCTTCGCCCGAGAACATAGCACGGCTCGACGAGATAAAGGAGCAGAACGCCCGGCTTACCGATCCGCGCAAGCTCACTGCAAGCGAAGCGAACACGATCGCACAAAATAATCCGACCATCGCGTGGATGGCATATACGATCCACGGGAACGAGTCGTCATCATTCGAAGCAATGATGCAGGTGATCTATCAGCTTGCGGCTTCGAACGAACCGGCAACGCTGAACATTCTTAAGAACACAGTCGTGCTCGTCGTGACGGGCGAAAACCCTGACGGGCACGAAAGATTTGTCACGTGGTATAACTCGGTCGCGGTTGGCGACCCTAATCGCAACGCGATCGAGCACCGGGAACCGTGGGCAATCTGGGGACGCGTAAATCATTATCGCTTTAACCTGAATCGCGACACACTCACATTTTCGCAGAAGGAATCGCGGAATATGCAAAAAGCGTATTTCGAATGGAACGCGCAGCTTGCGGTCGATCATCACGGCCAGCCTTCGCAATACTTTTTTCCGCCAACTTCCCTGCCGACGAACCCAAATCTCCCGCAGCCGATGACCACAAAATGGGAAGAGCGTTACGGGCGTGCGAATGCTGCCGCGTTCGACGCGAACAAATGGGATTACTACGTCCGCGATGTTTTCGACGCGTTTTATCCAGGATATTGGGATATGTATCCGGCATTGAACGGTGCGACGGGAATGACATACGAGACAGACGGCGGCGGTTTCAAAGGGCTAAATTGGACGCGTGATGACGGTACGATCGTTACGTTTCGCTCGTCGATAGCAAAGCATTACGTCGCGTCGATGACAACACTCGAAACGAACGCGAATAACAAGGTCGAACGCCTTAAAGATTTTTACGATTTCCGTGCGAAAGGAATGGCGGAGCATGCGCGTGCGAAATTGAAACGGGTTGTGATCGACCCGACGAAAGACCGCGTGAAAGCCGCCGAGATGGTCGATATACTGCGCCTTTCGAATATCGAAGTAAAGGTCGCGTCGTCGTCGTTCACATCTCCGACGGCTCACACATATCTTGAAAAAGATGCGAAGGCCACGTCGAAAACTTTCCCGGCGGGCTCGTACATTATCGATCTCGATCAGCCGCAGCGTATCTACATAAAATCGATCCTCGAACAGGATACACCGCAAACAAAGGCGTTCATCGACGATAACATGGCCCGATTCCGACGCAATCAAATGCGCGGCAAGGGCCAGGCGAAGGAAGACTACGGCTTTTACGACATCACGGCGTGGTCGCTGCCGCTCGTATTAGGCGTGGATGCGTGGTGGATGGAAGAAAGCACGAATGTCGCGGGCCAGTTGGTCGATGCCGCACACATCGAGACTGCACGTCGCGGAGGCGTTTCGGGCCGTGCGTCAATAGCTTATGTGATTCCGTACGAGACCGACTCTGCCGCCCCGATGGTGATGCGAATGCTGCAGGGCGGATTTCGCATCGGCGTCGCGACGCGTCAATTGAATGCCGGCGGTCGCAACTGGAAGCCCGGAACTTTCGTTATTCGCGTGTCGCGAAATCCTGATACGGTTCACGACGCGGTCGCGCGATTTTCACGCGAAATGGGCGTCAACGTCACCGCCGTCAATTCCGGCTACTCCGAAGAAGGCGACACACCCATCGGCGGCGAGGCGGTTTATGCGATGAAGAACCCAAAGATCGCCATCGCGGCGGATGAGGGCGTGACGCAGGAATCTTACGGAAGCATCTGGTGGATGTTCGACCGCTACGGCATTAAATTCACGCCGATGACGCACGCAACAATTCGCGGCGGCGGTTTGAAAGATTACAACGTGCTGATCCTGCCCGACGGCTCACCCGGACGATATGCGAGTGCGTATGGCAACGCAGCCGCTTTGAAGGAGTTTGCCTCAGGCGGTGGAACCGTTTTGACCATCGGTGGTGCGGCGGTATTTGCGGCTTTAAAAGATGTCGGACTATCGTCAACTAAGCTAGTTGGCAGCGATGACGACGAGGAAAAAGGCAAGGCGGACGAAAAGCCCTCGCCAACGCCGACACCGACTCCAAAACCCGGCGAACCCGTACCAGTCGAGCTGCCAACAGACCGCACGGACGGGATCGCTCCGACGCTTCCGCCGATCGCGTCGCCTTCGGCAAATTCGAATAAAGTTCCCGAAGGCTTGCCCGGTGCGATCTTCCGGGCAACCGTTGACCGAACGACCTATCTAAACTATGGAGTTAACGAAAATGAAATGCCGGTTCTCTTGGCGAGCGGCTATTTCTTCCGATACTCTAAAGAAGGCACGAACGCATTGGTCTTTGACGCTAATCCGAAACGTCCGCTGACGGTTTCGGGCTTCGTCTGGGAAGGAAATACGGAGCGCCTATTGAAAGGCACATCGTATATAATCGATGAGTCGAACGGCCGCGGCCATGTAATTCTCTTCGCCGAAGACCCGTTCTATCGCGGCATGACACGCGGCGTTACACGGCAGTTCTTTAACGCAATTGCCTTCAATGGCGTATTTTAGTTCGGAGTTCCAACTTTAGTTGGCCTCCTGATAATGATGAATGGCCACCTGAAGGTGGAGCTCCAAACTTTTATGTTTACAATCAAGGCGGGTTACAGCGACAACATTGAGCTTCGGACTAGTGCCGAGCGGGTGCGCGAGTTTTTTATCGACCTAAAGAATTTCGTCGATCTGATGCCGGGCATTCAGAGCATTCATACGGACGCTAAAGGCGTGGCTCATTGGAATATCGAGGCAGAGATACCGTTCGTCGGGCCGATGATGCAGAAGTTTCAGGTCGAGCTTACCGAGAATACCGAGGAACGCGTCGAGTGGTTCCCAATCGCACTCGAATCGCAAAATTTTCTCCGCTTTTCCGCCGAATTTCTCGAAAAAGCCAAAGACGTTACGCTCGTGCATTTCTCGCAAATGGTCGAGCTCCGCCGCAGATCCGGCCGCGAACTCCACATGCTAGCCGGCCTCGCGGGCGAAACCCTAATCTCAAACGAAATGAGCAAAAAGATCGCCGAGATGATCAAAGTCTTCATCAACCGCGCCAAAGAAAAGCTCGAGAAATAAAGCAATTTTCTTCCCGCGAATAACACTAATATTCGCGAATAAATCCAACCCTATTCGTTTGATTAGCGTGATTCGCGGGCAAAATCTTTAAGTAATCGCGCCGCCGTCAACTATTACTATTTCGCCGTTCATAAAGCTGTTGCGGTCGCTGGTCATGAAGGCGGCGTATTCGGCGAGTTCTTCGGGTTTGCCGAGACGGCCTTTTGAGACCCAGAAATCGTGCATTTGGAGGAGGCGTTCGGGCAGGGTGTTGCCGAGGTCGGTGTCGAAGATGCCGGCGGCGATGGCGTTGACGGTTATGCCGAAGTTGGACGCCTCGCGTGAAAGGCATTTTGTAAAACCGATCATCGCGGCTTTCGAGGTTGCGTAGTGTACGGATGTCGGGAGGCTTCGAATTGCGCCGACAGATGTGATGTTGAGAATGGAACCAGCTCGTTCGCGGATCATCTGTTTATAGAACGGTTTCGTAACAGCGAACAAACTTCCGACGTTGGTATCGACGACGAAATCCCAACTCTTATCGGTGGTGGTCGCGAAATTATCGGGCTTGTTGACGGCGGCGTTGTTGACGAGTACGTTGATCGGTCCCCACGCCTCTTTTATCTCGCGTGCAACGTGTTTCATGCCGAATCGGTCGGTGACAGACACCTTAAATCCCAAGGCTTTCCGGCCGTGCGATTCGATCTTTGCTTTCACTTCTTCGGCAAGGTCGTCGCGCGAATGATAGTTGAAGGCGACGTCCGCGCCTTCGCGTGCAAACACCTCGCAGATAGCCGCACCAATACCGCGCGTACCGCCCGAAACGAACGCCCTTTTTCCTTCCAAGAGTAGGCTCAAACTGAGGTCTCCTTATCCAATTATCGAAATCGTTCCAAACTGCAAGGTTAATGAAATGCGGTGATTCTTACAAGTCAATCCGGTGCTTACTGTACACAGATTCGTTAAAAAATTCCCAGCCCTACTTCTTCGGCATACCGATTGCGAACTGAACCGTGGCGGACCGCCAAAAACAAAACCGCAATGTTGCAAAAGATTCATTGTAAAGGGTTTATGAATTGCGATGCAATTAGCGTCGTGACAGATTTTGTCACCTACACCAGCATTTCTGCCGTTTTTTAGCTGTCTCCCGGAGTTGATATGTCAAATTTGCATAAGGTTCAGAAAGGTTTTTCGATAACAGAAGTATTGCTTGTGGTTGCCATCGTGATGACGATAGCCGCCATCGGTATTCCGTCACTGCTGAGCTCGCGGGAAGCCGCCGGCTCTATTGCGATAACGTCGGATCTGCGGGTGATGCATTCAAATCAGATTATTTTCCGTTCGACGCGCGGCCGTTACGGGAACTTGAATGAGATGAACGAATTCTCAAATAAGCAATTCGGCAAATCGATCGGTACGGCATTGCAGCACAAGGGTTGGATATTGGCGATGTCACCAACACCGACAAGCACGACACTTCGATTTCAGTATCAGACGTATGCCTACAAAATGAAGAATGGCCGCGTGGTCTCCGCCTATGTGATCACACAGGACGGCATTGTCCATCCCGTCTTGTCGCCTATTACTTTCTAAGCTCTTTTTTCACAGCTTAAATAACACCCATCATGATCCACATTATCGAGAGTCAATCATTTCCGGAGAAGTCACAGCCAGAGCTTTTCGAATTGAGAAGCGATGAAGCGATGTCGTTGAAGATCGTCGAACGGTTCTTTGGCGAAGTCAGCAACTATCTTCTGCGCGAACCGGAACCGAGTTTCGATGTAGCAGGCGTGAAGGCCTTGCTTTCAAAGCTGAAGCCGGGATCGGCAACCGAAGAAACAGTCGAGGCGGTCGATCGCGAACTTCGGTGTGAGTTGAGGACGTGGCGTGAGCATCTGATCTTACGCGACCTTGATGTCGAGGCCTTTGAGATCCGCCGGTTTTGCGACGCTTTTCGAAGCTCGCTTGATCCAAGCATCTTCTATTCCGTGGCTCGTTTTTACCGGTCATTGCCTATTTCGTCGGGCAGCCAATGCAAATTCGATCTGGTGATGACGCGCGGCTTCGAAGGCGAACGGATCGGCAGTTCGCGGTTCGTAAAATACGAACGCGCAACTTTGGAATCGAAAATAGTCGAGCTATTTTCTACATGGCCCGAGATCGTTCGATCAATGGAAAAGATGGATCCGGTCGAAGCGGACGCGACGGGTGATTTCGATCAGTTCCTTGCCGAGGCGGATCGCCTCGAACATTTTGAACATCTGATCGCGTCGAACATCTTCGAACGCATTCGCGATTTCAAACGCTCGCTCGGCCCGGCATACTTTACGGCGGCAAATGTTGCGGCGGCGATCGAGACAAATATTATCGTCGGCAATACGTTCGACGCTTTGTTGGGACGGCTTAACTCGAATCTGCATCAGCGTCTGAATTCTGAAATAGATTTCGCGGGTGCGATGATCGACGGCCCGGCGGCCGAACGGCCCGAGGTGGCGGACATTTTTGGAAAATTCGCGGATTCCGCCGAACTCAAACGCGCGTTGGGCACTAACTCCGACCTCGCTCTTTTGCGCGTCTTGGTCGATCAGTCGAACAAGGAACGCGATATCGCCGCCCGTCATGAAAAGAGCGACGAAGATTCAACCGGTTTGGTAAAAGAGCGCCTCGCACCGCTGCTGCAAACACTGGCGATGGAACAGCCGGATATGTCGATGCTCCGGGAATATATGCGGCCTATGCCGACACTTGACTCGATTGATCTGACAGATTTTCTCTATCATCCTGACGGAAAGGCGGATCCTTTTGGCCGACGCGCCCTAGCGGCAATTCTCTGCCTTGCGGAGTTCAGGGAAACCGATCTGAAAGTCGGGACGATGCTGACGACCGAACTGAACGACGAGGTCTTTGGCATTCTCCATTTCGCGGAATCGCTCGGCACCGAGCTGACCTATCAATTGAAGACATGCGGTGCCGATTCGCGTGCGCGGCTGCTGTTGATCGCGAATCAACTTTTGAACAGTCGGCTGCAGGTCGAGCGTGCAGTTGTTCGATACTCAGCGCCGCTTGAGGTCGAGCCGGTCCGGGAGATCGAGGTCGAAGAACCTTCGGCCTTCGAGGCCGGGTTTGAGGTCGCGAAGACGTCGCTGCTGGAATCGAATCGCTGGCTGGTCGGTGCAACGATCGCGGTCCTGATGTTCGGAGCATTCTTCTTTCTATTCTCCGGTCAAAGTTCGAGTGCGTCGATCCTTGGCGAAAACGTGAAGGAGATCAGCACCGTTTTGCTACCAACCTCGGATCATCTTGAACAAGCGTTGGTCAGAAACGACACGCTGTTTGTAACTGCGAAACCGACGTGGGAAAAGCTCTCGGAAGTTGAAAGGAGTGAATCATTGAAGTCGATGCTTATCGCGTTGCCGGATCAGCCGTTGAAAGTCGCGATCGTCATCGACGGCAACGGCCGGCCGCTTGGCGACATTTCTCCGAGCGGCATAAATCTCAATTCGGAAGCGAAGATCGAGGAAAATAAATAACGTCAGGCTGCGACGGCCGTCTCTTTTGGCGGAAGAAGGTCGGTGATCTCACGGATGATGTGTTCCATCGAATCCGGCACCGAAAGGTCGCCTGCGGCAAGCTTCATTTTCTGATATCTCTCCGTGTCCAGAACCAGCGACCTGATCGTCGGAACGATGTCGGTTGAGCGTTCGAGCAAAATTCCTGCACCGCGGTTTGAGATCAGCTTGACCGTGCCGGCTTCCTGCGGCATCGGCGGTGTCGTTATGTCGGCAATGATCGGCAGGCGGCACGCGAGAGCTTCGAATGTTGTAAGGCCGCCGAGTTTTGAGATCATCACGTTCGCCGAGTGCATCACCTTCTCGACCTCGTCCGAATATCCGATAACCTTCACCGGGAACTTCGCACCGCGAGCGATCTCTTCAGCCTCAAGCCGCAGGCCTTCGTTCTTACCGGCAAGAAAGATTGCCTGCACGTCCAATTCGCCGCGAACCAATTCCTTAAAGATCGCCGGAATATTTCCGCCGCCGACCCAACCCGCATTTACAAAGACCGTGAATTTATCCGGATCAAGCCCGAACGCCTTTCGCGCATCCTGTGCAACTGTTTCAGTAACTTCGCGAAACTTTGGATGGAGGGGAAGGCCTGAAATTCTTATCTTTTCCTCGGCAACACCATAGTCAACAAGCTGTCGCTTTGCGTCGTCATTCGCCACCAGATAAAGCGAAACGTCGTCGCACGCCCAGCCTTTCCAGAAGCCGTAGCACGGGTCCGTCACTATCGTTACCAAAGGAACTTGCTCCGTGAGATTTAGCTCGCGCAGGATACGGCCAAATATGTGCTGCGTCAGCGGATGAACGCTTACAACAACATGCGGGCACCATTTCTCGAACTGATCCCGAATAAACACAAGACATCGCTTGTGAAAAAACTCGCGCGTTTCGGGGCGTACTTTATTCACGACCCAATACAGATACTTCATCCAACTCTGACGGTTGCGAAGTATCCAGTTGTAAACATTTACGAGCCGATCCGTAATGTGGTGCGATTCCTCGACCGCCTTGACTATCCGCACCGCAATCGACTCCCCGTGCCAAAAACGCTGAAGCCCAACCGCCACAGCCTGTGCCGCACTGCGGTGTCCGCCGCCGGTGTCGGACGAGATGATCATTATTTTTGGCGTAACAGATTTCATTTCGGATTCGGAACTTCAAGTTGTTTGCATATAGCCGATGCCGTGAAATTATTGATGTCAGTATGTCGCGGAATCGAAGTTCGCTTCTTGGTTAATATGTTCTCCCAAATCGAATGGCTCGCCCCTTCGCGAAGGAGCCTACAGTCATGTTTTTCAAGGTGCCTCAGCAGATCACGCCGCTTCATATGCCGGTTCGGGTATTACCGCAAAACGCGTTGAAGCGTTCAAGATCAAATGGATCGGTTCCTCAAGATCGGAGTCAGCTTCTGTGAGAGCTGCGTTTGGCTTTGGCAACCCTTCACCGAGCATTAGATTCGTTTCCGCCATATCTACCAACGCATTTGAGAGAAGAGATCTCGTCTCTTCCAGATCACGACCGCACGTAATAACACCGGGGAAGTCCAAAACCTCGCCGTGAACGCCGTCCTCCAAAAATTTATAACGTGCTTTATAAGTCAGCATTCCGATCTTAAACTTTCAACGCAACTTCCCTTGCGGCTGCAAAGCTCATTTCTTTTGCGGCTTTTTTCATCTGGCCCTCGAGCTTCTTGATCTTGACGAGGTGTCCCGGATTGAACGGAAGGCTCGGATAGAAGCAATTCGATTCGTGCGTGCAGAAACAGCCGGCACCTGCCTCGATACGGCGTTGCTTCATCAAGTCTGTTTGCCAGGCTGACTGGAAATTCCAGTCGTAATCGCGAAGGTTCAGGACGTCGGTCTTGTTCTCACACGACGACAGAGCACCGTTGTCATAAATAACCGCACCCGCAGAACCGGCGTAGCATTTCAACTGAGCTTTGTTCTCTTCTTTGGTTTTGGCGATGATATCGTGCATATAGATATCGACTGCGGCCTTGAAAAAGCCCGACGTGCCGCCGTAGTTGTTTTTGAGCGCAGCATTCTTCGTATCCTCGAGGATCATATGCGACAGCTCCTGATAGCGGCGATGGTCAAAGTTCAACTCGGTCGGGTCCGCTGACGGCGGGCGAATATAGTTGATATTCACCTTGTCCGGCTTGAGATCGTATTTGAGGAAGTCGTACCAATCGAAGATCGTGTCTTCGTTGGAATGCATCACGCATGTGCAGGTCTGAATGTCGAGCTTTGGATACTGCTCTTTCTTCATCTGCTGCAGCGTTCTCGCCGTATGTATCGCCTTGTCCCAGCTTCCCTCTTTGCGGCGGATCTTTTCGTGAGCATCTTTCATTCCGTCGATGCCCAGAGCGACGCTGACGTTCAGATTCGGGCACTCGTCCATTATCTGTGCGACGTCCGGAAAGATACGCGGATGTATTTGGCCGTTCGACATCAGGTAAACGCTGTCGAGCTTGTTGTTTTCGTAGAACGCACGGACGATCTGCGGCAGGTCCTTTCGCGTGAACGGCTCACCGCCCGCAAGCACCAAAACGCCGAGGTTGCCGCCCAGCGTTTCCGAGATCTTTGCGATCTCGTCGGCCTTCATCTGCAGCTTCTTACGCGGCCGGTCGTCGAGTTCATCGGTAAAGAAACAATGCGTACACCGCATGTCGCAGACGCTGGTTACAAGTATGTTTAGAAAGACGGGCGAGATCGGTCGTCCAACCAATATGCTCGCGTATCGCTTGAATATTTCTTTTGTTGCAAAATCCATTATATTTAGCCGCTTTCGGCGATTCTTCGTTTAGATGCAAACACACTAAACCACGTTACAATTTATCTTATTTGCGAGAATTAAGGAAGTATCTGGGCTTTTCAACCATGTTAAAATAATCGAAGAGAAATCGGAAGGTTATGAGACAAATCGCCATTTCTTCAATTCTGACGATTATTTTCATTTGTGGGTCGGCAGCTCCATCAAGCTCACAGCCGAAGGCTGAAAATGGAAACTCGCGCTCGCTGACACTCACTATGTCACCAATCAATCAGCGGGTTTTGTTATTGGAGCCAATCGCCCTCAAGTTTGGACTTGAGAATAAGACCGCAAAACCTTTAAGTCTCAGAGAAGGACTTTCGCTTCACACTATTAAACTATCGATCAAGAAGCCGAATGGAGAAGTATTTGTCGCAAATCAACTGAGCGGGCTAAGTGGTCCTCGAAGTTTAGCTGGGAGGAGAAAGGTAGTTGCCCCAGGTCAAAGCGGAAACTGGATTGAACTGCTGGAATATAAGCTATACCGATATTTTGGCGAGGCAGGTGAATACCGAATCAACGCACAATACGATAATGGAGATTCCGTGTTGTCAACGGGTTGGGTAGCGTTAATCGTTGAACGGCCTTCGTCCGAAAATCAAGCGGCATATCAATTTCTGTCTAAGTTCAAGGGTGTGGACTCGGGCGTCTTTACGCTCGCGACAAGTGCGAACAGGGCCGAATTTCTGGGAAAATTCCCGAATACTCCATACTCAGACTATGTAAGATACTTCACCGCTAAATCGCATGTCGGTAAAGACAACGAAAAAGCGAAAATGCATTTTCGTATGCTGGAAGGAAAGTTGAATTTTGCCCTAGTGGACGACGTAAAGAAAGAACTTCAGGCCATGAGTCCAAAAGAAAGCAACGAATAACGTATCTTTTGAAAGACTTTTCAGCAATTGCAGGGATGAGTCGTTTTTTATGAGCGCAAGAAAAACCTTTTCGTCTGCCATGCGGTGTGGTAATCTTTTCGGGATTTAAGTTACGCGCGTTCGCACCCATTGGAATCTTTCATTTATTGAAACTGTTATAGGCAGGTAAGTAGCTTGCTGGATGGCCGCGCTATTGCCCGAAGAGGTCGGATCAGCTTATGTTAAAAAAGTCTTTTGCCGTTGTACAAATAGCCGCTCTGATGTGCGTTTCATTTGCCGTTGCTTTGCCCAATGTTGCGGTAAAGACAGGTGCGGTCTCGATTTCCGGCCAGGTCAAAACGCCGAATGGCCGTGGGATCAAAGGTGCGAGAGTTGTAATTAAAGACGCCAAGACAATGGAGGTCGTCAGCTCGGTCATGTCTTCGACATTTGGACATTACAAGCTCGAAGGCATCGAAACCGGGCGGATGTACGTCTTGAGCGTGTCGCACAAGAGTTTTCTTTTCGCGCTTCCCTCGCATCTGCTTGAGGTCGAAGCCGAACGCACCGGCATGGACTTTGTCGGGGAACCCGCGGAGTAGTTTTATCGATTATACATTTTGGATTTGAAAAAGAAGCTGTCTGAAAAGGCAGCTTTTTCATTTGCCATCAGGTTTTTAGGTTGGAGGTAAATGCGGCCAAAAACCACATGGCTTTAGCCCAGTGCTCACTCAATGCAGAAGCCCGCACGGAGTAAGGGCATTATTTCGGCATGAATGAATATGCC